>Ga0066256_1004434_pt1 | contig 12534 bp, 6 predicted proteins | sample ThiBio_1000_biof_FD_87107 | JGI IMG/M metagenome (GOLD analysis project Ga0066256, IMG submission 87107) | Wastewater bioreactor microbial communities from Cape Town, South Africa - Thiocy_expt_1000_biof (version 2) | ecosystem: Engineered > Bioreactor > Thiocyanate-remediating >...
AGTGCGATGCAACCTGCACAGTGCCGATGCAGCACCAAGCCACGCACCGTAGTACGCCTCCAGGAATCGCGGCTTGAAGGCGTCGCTGCCGGCAGAGAAGGTGAGGAGGGCTCGGGCGGGCACCGCTGCCGCCGCTGTCGCACCGCCTGCCGCCGCGTCACCATCACCGCGCGCCCCGCGCCGCCTGTTGCTACGCCATCCTCGGCCGCCGCTGCCCGCCGCTTGGTGCCAGCCATGGCTGGCACGGCGACACTGGTGCTGTCGCTGCCAGCGGCGACTCCGGCCTCCACCTCCATGCGTTCCCGTTCGACTGCTGCAAATGTGTGTGTTTGTTCCGGTACCGGTACTTCATGTACCGGTACCGGTATTGTCCCGAGCGGGCCAGCGGCGCTCCTATTTTGCAGCAATTGCGCTCAAACACTGCGACGAACAAAATGACAACAATTAATAGCACTGCCGTCGCGCCCCCAGGTGCGTGCGTGTGTGTGTTCCCTCTGTGATACGAGCCCGCGCAGCGCCGCCCGAGTCTTTGCCGGGCTTGCCCTGAGCCCGTGCGCGCTGTCGACGTCCACCACAGCTGTCCACAGCGCGGCGGCCGCTGTCTGCACTCGCCCGTCTACAGCTTCTTGTGCCACCAGCGGCCACCAGCGGCCACCAGAGCCGCTGGCCCGCCGCGCCAGCCACACACACGTGACGCGCTCACGCCGGCACATCGTGGACAGGGCAAGATGCGGTTCAGCAAGATACCGCTGACAGGTTATCGTATCTGCGCGCCACACCACCACTGGCGGGACGCTGCGCACGATTGCACCGAATCACCAACCACACGGGCGAATCACAATTTTACAGCGGGGAAGCACCTCTACCATCATTTTAAGTGAGTGGCTACACGCGTGGCTTTGGCGCAAAAGCGGAAACCAACCTCCCATTTCACCGCTTCCTCACCCCCCCCCCCCCCCCCCCCCCCCCCCCCCCCCCCCTCGCCCCAGCCACCCCCCCCGCGCCACCGCGCCCGGGCGCGCCGACGCGCGGCCACGGCCAGCGGTCGCCCGCCACGCGATGCCGGCGGCGGTGGCGGCTGCAGCGGCGGCAGGCGCGGCGCCGGTCATCTGCCCGCACAGCGGCAGCTTCCACTGCGACGAGGCGCTGGCGGTGGGCATGCTGAAGCTGCTGCCGCGGTTTGCTGCCAGCCCGGTGGTGCGGTCGCGTGACGCGGCGGTGCATGCGGCAGCGGGCGTGCTGGTGGACGTGGGCGCGGTGTACGACCCCGCGGCACTACGGTTTGACCACCACCAGGCCAGCTTCCGTGACACGTACTCGGCGGCGCACACCATCCGGCTGTCGTCCGCGGGGCTCATCTTCAAGCACTTTGGGCGCGACGTGATGTGCGCCATCCTGGGCTCGCTGCCGGCGGCAGCGGCCGTGCTGGACGACGCCGCCACCATCGACAAGCTGGTTGCGCGCACGTACGACAACTTTGTGCTGGAGCTGGACGCCATCGACAACGGCGTGGAGATTGCAGACGGCCCCAAGGCGTACCGGTGCGTGCCGCGTGCTGCAAGCGGCATGGAGTTGCTTCACACACACACACATACACACACGCCCACACCTTACCACCCACATAATGCAGCGTGTCCACCGGCCTGGCGTCGCGGGTGGGGCACCTGAACCCGGCGTGGAACGAGTCGCCGACGGAGGGCGAGGTGAACGCGGCGTTCTGCATCGCCATGCAGCTGGCCACCAGCGAGCTCATGACGGCGGTGCTGCGCAGCGTGACGACGTGGCTGCCGGCGCGCGACATTGTGAAGGCCAGCCTGGCAAAGGCGCACGAGGTGCACCCGTCCGGCAAGATCATGGTGCTGGACGCCTTCTGCCCCTGGAAGGACCACCTGTTCGAGCTGGAGGGCGAGGCAGCAGCGCGCGGCACGCCTCTGATCCCCGTCCTGTACGCCGTGTTTGCCGACTCGTCGGGCTCGTGGTACGTTGTACTGGCGACGATGCGTTATCATACTTGCATGCTGGTAACCCATCACACACACACCCCACCCGCCACCTGTGCAGGCGCGTGCAAGCAGTGCCCACCGACCCGGACTCCTTCACCTGCCGGTGGCCGCTGCCGCTGGCGTGGGCGGGGATGCGAGACGCGGACCTGTCCGCCACCAGCGGCATCCCCGGCGGCATCTTTGTGCACGCGTCGCGCTTCATTGGCGGCAACAAGACGCGGGAGGGCGCGATTGCCATGGCTGTGGCATCCCTGGAGGGGTCGCCGTAGTGTCGCTCTATGTGTTATGGTTACATAGGCGGAGGCACTTGAAGTCGCGGGTTCCGTTAATTAACTACTTTGGCCCCGGGGCGTTGTGGAGGACAACTGCGCGTGTCAGCGCCTTGCGGCTGACGCCGGTGGCATCCACGACGCGGGCAATGGCTTCGCTGGTTCGCAGGCCGCGCTGGCCAGCTTGCGCGTCGGCAACCAGCGCCACAGCGTCGTCTAGTGTCATCGCCGCCTCGTCGCCGCCGCCGCCCCGCGGTGCCTCGGTTGCATGCAAGATGAGCACATACTCGCCGCGTGGCGCGGTTGCCCGGGCGTCAGCCGCGGCGGCGGCAAGCGTGGGGAAGGTGCGTATGGATTCGTACATCTTGGTGAGCTCACGTGCGACCACACACCCAACGCCGGCGGGTAGCGCAGCAGCCAGCTCGTCCAGCGTCTGCTGCAGGCGGTGGGGCGCTTCATACAACACGGCGGGCTGTGCCGCATCAAGTGACGGCGCACGACGCCAGGCGGCAGCGCGCTGTGCCAGCGCATGCAGTGCAGCGCGGCGCGGTTCGCCGGCGCGCGGCAGGAAGCCGTGCGCGCTGTACCCCGCCGTCATAAGAATGCCGGCGGCTGACAGGGCAGTAACTGCGGCGCACGGTCCCGGCACCGGCACAACCGGGAAGCCGGCCGCGCGCACAGCTGCCACTATACGCGCGCCGGGGTCACTAATGGCTGGCGTGCCGGCATCGCTGACCAACGCCACCACCTTGCCTGCCCGCAGCTGTGACAGCACGGTGGCGGCGCGCGCCTCCTCGCTGAACTCATTGCAGGACACAAGCGTCTGTTCTGCGCATGGCGTCACGCCATGCAGTCGCGGCAGTGCTGCCAGAAGCTTGCGTGTCACCCGCGTATCCTCCGCCGCCACCATGCTCGCCTCCGCCAGCACGGCTGCCGCACGCGCGCTCAGGTCGCGCAGGTTCCCTATGGGCGTTGCTACCACTGCCAAGCTGCCAGGCGCCACTTTACTCCCGCGCGCCTCGTCAGCGCCCTTGTCGACGCTGCGGCTACGGCGGGCACTACTGTGTGGTGCAGGGTGGTGGTGGGGGCGACTGGGGTCAAGCGACGGGCTGCCGCCGACGCCGTGGCTGCCGCCGCGGCGGCTGCCAGTGGGCTGCGCGCCAGCCGCGCCACCGCCGTCACAGCAGCTGCCATCCTCTGGTATCACTGACTTGCCACGGTAACTTGCTTGCCACCTGCTGCGCCGCCCCCACGTTGTAGTATGAAGTTTATAATAAACAAGTCTCGCAACAAAACAAACCAATCGAGCACACAAAATGATAACATATGGCTCTGTGCGTCATGCAAAAATGGTGGTTGACGGTGCCTTTTGTGTATTTGTCATTGGTGGTAAAGGGCGGATGATGGGTGGGGCCGTATCCTCTGCTGGCGTATCCAAGAGTGCAGCGCCGAAGCGGTGCCACACTGTCGTGTGCCGCCGGGCGGCCCGGGCCGTGCCATTCGCACTTGTCAGCGCCGCTCTACAACCCACAGTGTCAGCGCACTACCGGTAGGGCCACTCGTTCAAACGAACTGCCGACAACACCACACAACAACGGTACAGTACAAGCAGCGCCCAGGCTACGCAATGGTGCAACAGGTGGCAACGGTGGGGTCCGCCTCCACGCGGCCGTGCGCCTCGGAGTACACCAGGAAGTCCACCATCTCCTGCTGGAAGCTCTGCTTGTTGGTGATCTCCCACCCCGTGTACCGCGCCTGGTCCTCGTCGTCCAGCACGACGCGCTTGGAGGCGTCGTCAAACGCGCCAATCATGTCCTGCGCCGCCGCGTTGATGGACGTCTCCGGCACCCAGGGCGGCGGGATGAGGCCGGCAGCCAGCAGGCCCCAGTCGATGCGCTTGAAAAACGGGTGGTTCTGCATTTGTTGTAGGGCGGCGCGTGTGGGACGTTGCTGTGTACAGTATCAGTACGGGGCAACGCGCCAGCGAACAACACACGCACCTTGATCTCTTCCACGCCGCGCGACCCCAGCCGGCGCGAAGGGTCGCGCGTCAGCAGGCCCCGCAGCAGCGACTTGGCAGCCGGCGTGAAGTAGCGGTCGTCATACGGCACCTCCAGGTGCAGTGTTGCCTTGTCCATGCTCTGCGCGCACGTGTGTTTGTGGGTGGAGGTGCTGTTGTGGGCCTTATGGCACAGTGGGGGGGACGGCCACCAACGCACCTTGTGCTTGTCGGGGTCCAGCGACCGCGCGGCCTCGGTGCGGAACGGGCACTTGCCGTTAAGCATCTCGTACACCACGCAGCCGTACGACCAAAAGTCGACCGCAAAGCCGTACGTCTGCCGGCGGCCATCCACTCGGATCAGCATCTCGGGCGCCCAGTCTGCGCATCATCGGCAGGGTGGTGGGAGGTTATGATACCGGTAGGTTGGTGGACAAACAAGGAGTCAGTGCCGCCGCCGCAGTCGGCACGCACATCCACGCGTGCCGCAGCGGCCGCAGAGGGTTGGCGTCACATGGGTGGCCAGCCCAAGGTCGCTGATGCGCGCATTGCCGGCGTCGTCCAGCAGGATGTTCTCGGGCTGCAACGGTGTGTGGTGCGGTATGCACTGGCGTAGGGTGTGGCGGCATAGGGTACAACAAACACGCAAAATAGAAGGCGCACCTTCATGTCGCGGTACACAATGTCGAGGGAGTGCAGGTGCTCCAGGCCCCGCAGGTTGCGGCGTACGCCGCGTGCTTGAAGGGCCAGCCGGTGGGCGTGGAGAAGGGCGCGTGCGCGGCAGAGTGGCAGCCGCTGCGGCAATGCATGGATGCTTCCATCACCGCGGCGCGGCGCGCGGTGCGATGATGCGCCACTGCTAGCCGCTTCAAACGCCAATTGGATGACACGTACACCTACTTAGAACAGCGCCACGCCATGCACCAGGGCCGCCACATGCAACAGGGAGGTGATCCACGCCTCCTTCTCGTCCGTGCTGCTGGCTTGCAGCAGCCACTCCTTGGCCACGACGAGCGGCGCGCCGGGTGCCGCGTCGGGCGGCGGCGGCGCCAGGCGTGACACGGTGAAGGTGAGAGACGGCAGGCTGGTGGCGCCGGCATCCATACCAGCACCACCACTCGCAGGTGGCAGCGGCAGCAGGGCGCCGGTTGCCGTATCGACAGCCGCCATGCCGCCGCCCCGCACGTGTACCAGCGTCCCGCGGTCATCCGCGACGCGCAGGCAGGACAGGTGCAGGACGGAGGACGGCTCGTGGCCATGGTCGTGGTCTGCCGCCGTGTGGTACGCCACCAGGAACGGCGACTGCAGCACGTACCACCGCCGCACCCAGCCGCCCAGCATCGCGCGCCGCTTGTGCAGGTAGCCGGCGCGCTCCGCCGGCAGGCGCATGACGCGCACCGACTCAAAGCGCGGCAGGCGCACGGCGCTATCATGCGGCGGCAGCAGGGTGTCTGCCAGCGAGTGGCGCGCCGTGCCAGGTGCCAGCACCGGCGGCGGCGCCACCGCCTCGGGCGTCGCCGCTGCGGTCGGCCGCACGTGACGGAATACATGGCTCACCTGCCGCGTGCCCACAGCCTGCAGCTCACGCAACGCTACCGCCGCCTCGCTTCCGTCACCCGCGCCGCCGGCAGCGTGACCAGGCGATGCCACTGTGCTAGCACGCCCACTCCCACCGCCACCACCACCCCCGCCACCGCCACCACCGCTGCCGCCGCCACCGGGGCTGCCCCACAGCGCACCACCAAACCCAACGCCGCTGCCCCGGTACACGGCTGCCGCATCCCCGCCGCCGCTGCCGCCGCCACTGCCGCCGCCGCTGGTAAAGCTGGTAGTGCGCCTGACGATGGCGGTCGGCGACGCCAGGATGTCGCCGTGCTGCACCGCTGCGCCGGCAGTGCCAGGAGCCGCCGGCTCCCACGCACGCGTTATTTCCACTGCGCACCGCCGCAGCAAGGCAAACAGGCGCAGCAGGAAGGCGTCGGTGTCGAGGGTGTGGTACCACAGCCACGCCGGCGGTTCCACTACGTGCGGCCCGGTGGATGACGAATACTCAAAGTGCGGCAGCGCGGCGGCCGCCAGGGCCCCGGTTTCCAACACCGGCGGCGGCGCCGGCACCCACTCGCGTGACGCGGGGTGCACCTCGATGGCCAGCCACCGCGCAAAGGCAACGGGCGCCGCCGTGCCCCGCACGTTGATGGTGGCTTGCAGGCGCACGTACACGCGGTGGCCACGCGGTGTGGCGCGCGTCAGGCACTCTGCCAGCGCGTGCAGTACGCCGTCCGACTCTGCAGCATGCAGCGGCACAGGCAGGCACACGCGCAACGTGCGCGCGCCTGGGTCGCGGTGCTGCCAGATGTGCAACACGCCGTCTGACGCGCCCGCCGTCGCCGTGACGTTCACCTCCGCCACGCTCTCATCGGCGTGGGAGGTGACGGCGATGGACCGCACGTCCGTCACGCGCGCCGCGGGGCAGCCCTCCACCTGGAACTCCACGCTGCTGTCCAGCTGCGCGACGCTCAAGCCCACCAGCAGCAGCCGGCGTGTCGGATCTGCAACCGCCGCTGGTGGCGGTGGCAGTTGCGGGGGTGGCGGCGGACCCGGCGGCGGACCCGGCGGCACCACAGGCGCTACCACCTGCGAGTCCAATGAAAACACCGTCTCCAGCGCGCGGGTACCGGCGCTGCCCTCGCCGCCATCCCGCCGTGGCGCGCGTACACACGGCACGGGTTGCACCGCCCGGATCGTGCGTATTGGCGGCCCACCGGCATCGCCGCCGCCGCCAACACTGCCGCCGCCTACAACGTGAGCATACAACATGTCAGCCAGCACCACTAGCTGTAGCGGCGCGCGCGGCGGCTCAAATGCGGTGGAAGCATCCTCTGCCGGCGCGGGCGGCGGCGGGCCGCCCCGTGCCGCGTGGTGCACGTCGTCAAGCAGGAAGAGGGTACCACGCGGCGCCGCGGTTTGTAGGTCCACCGCGGGGATGACGTACAGCGGCGTGCCGCGGTCCGCCCGCACCTTCAACAGCTCGCCCTCAATGGCGTCGCCCGCGCCGGGCTCCAGCGGCGGCAGGCACTGCAGCGTGACCTCCAGGCCGGCGCCATCAAGCGGCATAAACACCGCGCCGCTGGCGATGGCGGCAGCCACCGCTGCCGCTGCCGCCGCCGCAGTGGAGGAGGGGCCGGCGCCACCGCTCAGGCGGGGTGTCAACACCAGGGTGCGCAGGGAGGCAGCCATGGAAGCCAGGTCAAAGGTGAGTGTGGGCAGCGCCGCCGCCGCGCGGGGGCTGCTTGCCGCATCCGGCCGCGCCGCCATCCAGGACAACGGCGCGGAGGTGGCGGCGGCACACTGCAGCAGCGGCGGGCTGTCCACCCACGCCCCGCCGGATGAGGCGGTGCGCCGCCGCGTCGGCGAATCGCTGGCGCCACGCGGCGTCCCTAGCGCGTCTACCGCCGCTGCTGCCATGTGCTCCTGCGGCTGCACATACCGCAGCGTGGCCACCACACCGCCAAAGTCAACGTCGCGCGCGGCGCCGACGTGCAGCACGGTGGCCGCGGCGATGAATTCGAGCGCAAAGGTTGGCAGTACGCCTGGCGCCACGGCACCAATGTGCGCCGCCACGGTTAGGTGCAGCACGCCCACCCGCTCGCCCCACCCTGTGACAATTGGCGCCGCAAGGGTGATGGGGGGCAGCGTGGGTATGGCCAGCGGCAGACCATCGCCGTCGTCGTCACCGCCAGCTGCTGCCGCGGCAGCAGCAGCAGCATGCTTGACAGCCACCAGCAGCGGCTCCAGTGACACCACTGTGGAACCTAACCAGGGCGCCAGGTGCGGCGGCATGCGCGCTGCCAGCACCTGCGGCGACAGGATGCACAACAGGTGGGTGGCAAGCAGGCGGCGCACGTCGTCCGGTGTCAGTGTGGATGCCAGGCCGCGCAGCACCGCGGAGTAGGCGGACCGGAGGGCGCGCGTGAGTGCCGCCAGGCCCGGCAGCGCCAGCAGGCCGATGGGCAGGGGCGCTGCGCGCTCGTCGTCCCTCAGCAACCACACTGTCACGCCGTACGCCCACCCCTCAATGTCCTGCTCAAATGCCAGCGACTCCCACTCCAGCGCGCTCACCCCGCTGCGCCACCCCACGCCGGCGCCGTTCACCAGCGGCGGCAGCCACAGCGCGCGGCGGGAGATGCGCAAGCCGGTACCCAAGCTCACCAGCAGCGCATTGGCCTCCGGGATGTACGCCGCCACCGCGGTCAGCGCCGGCAGGCCGCGCGCATGCATGCCGCTGTCGCGCCACCGCAGCAGTACCGCCTCCTGCGCCCGCGTGTGCTGTGTCTGCACGATGCGGAGCAGGGAGGGCGGGTCGGCGGCAAACCGCGCACTCAGCGTCCCACCTGCCCCAACCGTCGCAGCCGCTGACGCCCCTGCCGCCGCCGCTGCCACCGCCGCCGCCGCCGCACGCGCCGCCCCCGCGTCCCACGCCCCCAGCTGCCCACCCGCCTCGTCCGCCCCCTCGCCGCTGTCGCCACCGCTGCTGCGCCGCCGCACCCGCCCGCCGCCGCCGCCGCCGCCACCGCCGCCCCCCCGGTCACGCCCAGCGGCACCGCGGCCCCGCCGGCCCCGCCGCTCAGCGGCTGCCAGCGACGGCGTGCGCCCCGTCGCCGTGCACCACTCCTCCACCGCCGTCTCCCACGCCTGCAGCATGCCGCCCAACGCGAACGCGGTGCCCAGGTCCAGCCCGCCCGGTATCGAAAGCGACAGCACGATGGGTAGGTCACCTACCACAAGGCGGTCGCCGTGCACCAGCGTGCGTGGCGCGGCGGGTGCGGGCGGCACTGGCGCGCCGTTTACCCACACCTCCGCGCCCAGCTCCACTTGCAGCGTCACAACCGGCAGGTCGCCCGCCGGCATGTCCACAATGACCGCAAAGTGGTGCGGCGCCACGCCCGCCGCCTGCAGTCGTGCACCGTTGTCAGGCGCGGTGCCCACCGCCGTGACGCCCGGCCGCAGCGAGTACACAATCTGGCCGTCCAGTTGTGGGTCCTGCTGCCGCAGCAACAGGTACGGCAGGTCGTGCGCAGGCACTCGGCGCGGCGATAGCACGCTGGACACGCGGGAAGGCGACGTACCGCCGCCGCTGCCGCCCCGCACCGCGCCGCCGCCGCCGATCATTACGTCATCAAGCTGGCCGCACCAGTCGCCGTCCGCCCACTCCACGGCACCGCCGGCAGCAAGAGCGGGCGCGTCAACTGCCTCATCCGCCACCCCCATGCCCAGCCCGCGCAACATGCCCTCCCGGTCCTGTGTGGATGCCTCCGTGGCCGCCAGTCGCGCCTCCCACTCCCCGCGCAACCCACCCAGTAGCGCCTCTTGCTCCTTGTTCTGACTCGTCAGCGCCTCGATCTGCGCCAGCAGCGTGGGGTTGTCCACGTACACCACGCCGCCGCCGGCACCACCACCGCCGCCGCCGCCACCGCCACTGGCGGCAAGCTCTGCCAGCAGCTGCGCCACCTGCGCACGCAGCGCCGCCAGCTCCTCGCGCAGGGCGCGGATGAGCACCACGTTGGGGTCCTCGTTCACCACCGCGCGGTTGCGGATGAGCTTGGCGCGCTCCGCATAGCGCAGCGTGGAGTGCGTCTCGTCGTGGTGCAGCACGGAGGGCGACACGGTGGCAATCATGACGCTCTTGGCGTTGCCGCCCAGCGCGTCCTTCAGCAGCCACGTCAGCACCGACTCGCGGTACGGGATGTGGATGGCGATGGGGCTGTCGGACGCCGCGGTCTCCGCCAGCGACCGCTTTGCCAGCGCGGCAATCACCATGCCCAGTGTCGCCAGGCTCTTGTTGATGCTGCCCGCCTCCCGCAGCCGCGCGCCCTCCGCGCCCGTCTTGCTCACGCGCTCGCTGCCAGCCAGGTCCACCAGCACCACCTTGGCACGCAGGTCGGTGACGCCGCCCGTCGTGGCGTCCACCTTGGTGCACTTGTACCGCAGCGTGAACACGGCGTGGCTGCGCGACGACGCGGCGTTCATGTTGGTGGACGCCACCGCGCGCAGCATGTTGCCGTCGCGCAACAGGCGCGCCACCGCGTCGTACGACGCCACCGCATGCCACGCCAGCCCCTCCACGTACGGCCCCGTGGCAGGGTCTTCACGCACCCGCAACCGCGGCGCGCCGCCAGCTGCCGCACTCACACTGCCGCCCACTCCACTCATGGTGTCCAAATCCTCCGCACCGCCCCCGCCACTAATACCACCACCGCCGCCGCCGCCGCCACCGCTGCTGTCGAACACGGCGCCGGCAAGCGGCAGCAGGTCGGACACGCGCTCGTTGTAGATCTGGAAGTAGGACGCCTCGATGGTGTGCATGGAGCTGCGGCTGGCGGCCGCCTCTGCCGCCAGGCGCGCAAACAGGTCGACACAGAACCGCGGGATGACGCCGGCGGCGGAGGTGGCGGGGTCGGAGGTTAGGGAGGCGGGCGCGTCGGTGCCGCCAAAGCCGGGTACCGCCATGGTGGCGCCGCCAAACATGGTGTAGCTCTTGCCGCTGCCCGTCTGGCCGTACGCAAACACGGAGGTGTTGTAGCCCGCAAACACGTGCGCCACCAGCGGCTGCGCCAGCGCCTCGTACACCGCCGCCTGCGACGCCGGCGTCTCCAGGCCGCCGCCCGGTCCCGCATCCTGCACGAAGTCAAAGCTAAACACGCGCTCCGTGCCCGCCACGCCGTCCACCAACGCCAGCGTGTGCGGGTTGGGCACGCGGACGCACGCCGCCGCGCGTGACTCGTTGCCCGCCTGCACCGGCCGCACGCGCACCGCCACCTTCACCGTCTCCCCTGCCGTCGTCGTTGCCGTTGATGCTGCTGTCGCTGCTGACGAGGAGGATGATGCTGCTGGGGTGGGTGCAGATGGGGTGGCCGCCGCGGCCGCTGGTGTGCTGGGTGCCGCAAACGGCGGCACGGCAGTGGGTGCCGGCGGGCGGGCAGGCGTACCTGCCAGTGACGGCACCCCGGGCGTGGCAGGCGGCGTTGCCGGCGCTGCCGGTGGCAGACCTGCGCGTGGCCGCAAGGGCGACCCCGACGCCAGGGAGCGTGACGCTGTGGCTGTGAAGCTGCTGCGCCGCTCTGACCCACCACCACCACCCCCCCCCCCCCCGCCAGCAGCCACGCCCCGCCTTGCGCTTGCCGTCCGTGCCGCCATGTTGCCGCGCAGCTGCAGCTTCGGTTAGAGTTTTGGTGCAGCCGTTGATTGCGTCAGTGTGACCACTGCACCGCCGGCTGCTCACACATCGCAAATGCCCGTATCAATAGAGTTGGCACCTAAAACGGCCGGCAGCACTCGGAAACACACCCGGCTTGCCGTTGCTGCGTCTAGATTACTGCGCCACTGCCGCGGTGCCACTGCCGAACAATGCAACGCGACTGTCTGCCTGTGTGCATTGCACCGCCCATTACTCAGGCTGTAGCCCATTTTTTGTCCCCATATTTCACACCAAATTCCTGCCCCGGTGCACGTTAATACCGCTGCTTGTACAACACGGTACATGTGTGTCTGTCGTTAGCCGCCGTCCGCGTTGCAAATGTGTGTTGGAGCGCGCCTCCGGCGCGCCGATTGCTTACTCTCTCTTGTCCCTACTGGCCTTGGCGGGGAGAGGAGAGAGTAGAGAGAGGGAGAGTAGAGAGAGAAGAGTGGGGCAGCAATGAGAAGGGGCAGTTGAGGGGCTCGAGGGGGTGGGAATTCGGTGGCGGTGCGCATTAAGGGCGGAAGGGCGGCGGCGCCCATTGGGTTTCCAAAACAGGGTTGAGGGTGGCCCCGCCCGCCCGGCCCCGCCGCATGCACTCAATGCGTGGCTAACATTATATTGTTGCCCCATTCGCTGTTTTTCCTCCTCTCTGGCCGCTGTTCTACTACTCTCCTCTCTATCTATGATACTTGCTACTGCTGCTACTCGCTACTACTGCTGGTGCTGCTACTGCTACTACTCTCCTCTTACTACCGGTACTCCCTACTGCTGCTACTCGCTACTACTGCTGCTGCTGCTGCTACTACTACTACTGCTGGTGCTACTCGCTACTAGGGCTGGTGGTGCTGCTACTAGTGGACTGCTGCTCCTCTACTCACTGCTCCCTCTACTGGGTACCAATTTACTATCGATACTCCCTACTCGCTGCTGCTGACTGGCTACTCCTCTACTGCTGCTTCTGGTGCTACTGCAGCTACTCCTACTATCTCTCCATCTCCAATTCTTTCGCTTGACTCCCCCTCCCCC
>Ga0066256_1003484_pt1 | contig 12524 bp, 14 predicted proteins | sample ThiBio_1000_biof_FD_87107 | JGI IMG/M metagenome (GOLD analysis project Ga0066256, IMG submission 87107) | Wastewater bioreactor microbial communities from Cape Town, South Africa - Thiocy_expt_1000_biof (version 2) | ecosystem: Engineered > Bioreactor > Thiocyanate-remediating >...
GGTGATCCCGGCGCCCTATTGGGTCAGCTATCCCGACGTGGTCGAGTTCGCCGGCGGCACGCCGGTGTTCATCGCGGCGGGCGCTTCCGAGGGCTACAAGATCAAGCCCGCGCAGCTCGAGGCGGCGGTCACCGCGAAGACCAAGTGGGGGGGGCTGGACTCGGCGTCCAACCCGACCGGCCCCGCCGCCAAACCATTCATCCCCGGCTAGGGCGCAACGCCCCACGGAACTGAACTTCACCTTGCTCGGCAGACGGAGCAAATCTCGGGAGACGACTATGCTGTATGAACATGACAGGCACGAAAGAGCATCGCGGGATCTTTGGTACCGCCTCACCTACGAAACCGAGAAAGAGAACCAGCGCCGCGATGCCGAACGTCGGAGTCGCGTAGCGGAATCTTCGAGGTCCGCAGCCAAAGCGGATAAGAGTGCAGCGCAAGGCGGGGGCGCCGCCGAGCTCGCCAAGATAGTCTTGATGCTCGCAGCAATGGGCTGCATCATAGGCGCGGTTGAAGACAAGGCTTTAGGTGTGATTCTGGGCTTCGGCGCGGCTGTCGTCATCTATCGCTTCTTGGAATTTATCCTGCTGCTGGGCATGATCGCGTTTTTCGCGGCTTTGATCTGGAACGGCATGACCTAGGCGCGGAGCCTGGCTTCGACGGCCCATAGGTCTACAACGGGTTCGCGCCATTGCATCCCGGCCGATGGCCGATATATGGCTCGGGTTACTTCAACAACCGAGGATGAACCCGATGACCGGCAACGCCGCCAGCGAAGGCCTTGTTTCGCTGACAGCCGATATTGTCTCGGCCTACGTCACCCGGAACAACGTTCCCGCCGGCGACCTGCCGTCGCTGATCGCGGGCGTCCATCAGTCGCTTGCGGCTCTCGGTAAGGAAGCGCAGCCTGAAACGCCGGCGCTCGAGCCCGCCGTGCCGGTCAGGAAATCGGTGACGCCGGACTACATCGTCTGCCTGGAGGACGGGAAGAAGTTCAAGTCGCTCAGGCGCCATCTCGGCGTGCACTACGGCCTCACGCCCGACGAATATCGCGCCAAGTGGGGCCTTCCCCGCGACTACCCGATGGTGGCCCCGAACTATGCCGCGGCGCGCTCCGCCCTCGCCAAGACCATGGGCCTCGGCCGCAAGCCCAAGGCGCCGAAGCCGGCGCCCGCACCGGCGAAGAAGAGCCGCAGCAGGGCCGCCAAGGCCGGATAGCCGATTGGACGGGCCTTGGCTTGCCATAAGCCGGTCCGGTTTTCCTTGGTCAAACCGGCCGTCTGTGGCACACTAGAGCCATGGACAGTAACGACCCCCTTCCCGAAGATCTGGACCGCCGCATCGATGCGCTGACGGCACGATCGAACCTCACGCGCGGGCAAATCCTCGAAGATGCGCTGGCGCATGGGCGCTCGCTCGCATGGCACGAGAAATGGGTTGCCGGCGTTCAGGAAGGTCTCGAACAGGCAGATCGCGGCGAGTTCGCTTCCGACGAGGAGATTGCCGCCGTGCTCAACAAATACAGCCAGGCCTGATCGCAGGCTGCCGTGCGGATTGTCTGGACCCGTCGCTACCTCTCTGAACTCGAAGCGATCAGCGACTATATCGGCGAGCACAACCCGCGCGCCGCCGCCCGCGTCGTCAACACCATCCACAGCAAGACCGAGCGGCTGCTCTCATCGAACCCCTTCATCGGTCGCAAGGGCGAGATCAGGGGCACGCGCGAGCTCGTCATTCCCGGCACGCCCTACATCGTCGCCTACCGCGTGACCGATCAGACGGTCGAAATCCTCTTCGTGCAGCACGGCGCCCGCCAGTGGCCGGATGAGGTCTGACGCCCGGCGTCATTCTCCCGAGAACATTTTCTCTCCTTCGCTGACCTGACACCAGCCGCGCCGCTTGCGGCCTTCTTGCTGGCTGTCCTGGCAGGGGCGATTTCGCCCTTGCAACGGCATGCGCCGTCTTTCCGCTTCGCCCGCCCTTCGGGTGCAAGGGCGCTCTCTCCCTGCCTCTGCGGACGCCATCAGGCCGCGGCGGTCGCGGCCTCCACCAGCGAAAGGAGAGACGTCATGTCCCCCCGCAAACAGAAGTTTGACGTCCATCAGCGAAACACCCACCCCAACATGGCCGCCCTCCAAACCCCAGCCCAAGTTCCGGCTGCCGTGGTGGAGGACCGCGGGAGGCTCGAGGAGGCGACCCGTCAACATCGCCTCGGCCAAGCCCTACAACGGCGTCAACATCGTCTCGTTGTGGGTGGCCGCACAGGCTTGCGATTATCCCTCGCATCTGTGGGGCACCTACCGCCAGTGGCAGGAGCGCGGCTGCCAGGTCCGGCGCGGCGAGAAATCCTCGCTGATCGTCTTCTACAAGAAGCTCGAATACGTCGAGACCGATGAACAGACCGGCGACACGGAAACTGCCGAACGGCTGATGGCGCGCGCGAGCTTCGTGTTCAACGCGGCACAGGTCGAAGGCTTCAAACTGGAAGCCGATGAACCGCTCCCGGATGAACCCGTCTTCAATCCCATCGAACGGGCCGAAGCCTTCGCGAAGGCAACCGGCGCCAAGATCGAGGAGGGCGGCGACCGTGCTTGCTATATTCCCTCCGCCGACATCATCCGCACTCCCGAACGCCGCCGTTTCACCGGCACGCAAACCACCACGCCGGCCGAAGGCTTCCATTCGACGCTGTGCCACGAACTCGTCCACTGGTCCGGCGCGAAGCAGCGGCTCGACCGTGACATGACCGGCCGCTTTGGCACCGAGAGCTACGCCGTGGAAGAACTGGTCGCCGAACTCGGCGCAGCGTTCCTGTGCGGGGATCTCGGCATCACGCCGGAACCCCGCGCCGATCACGCGCAATACATCGCGAACTGGCTGAAAGTCCTCAAGGACGATAAGAAAGCGGTGTTCACCGCTGCCTCGAAAGCCTCCGAAGCTGCCAACTGGCTGGCACGCCATGACGCGGCCGGCGCGCCGTGATAGCGATCGTTCGGCAACCGAATGCTGATCGCATGGTCACGAAGACACTGCCACCACTGCCCGGCACTGCCGAAAATGATCTCTGGACCGGCACGAACGAGTTCGGACCGGTCAATCTTTCCGAGGCGGTCTTTCCGATATTCAGACGCATCGATTCAAGAAGCTGCGAAATCGTCGGCACCGCCTTCTATGTTCTTCGCAACGGGGCCTTCATGACAGCGCGTCATGTGCTGGACGAGAGAACCGGCACGCTCTTTGGCATTCACTTCGGTCCCGGCACGCACTTCTACCTGCGGCCCGTAATCGCCGCCTATCATCATCCTATCAGCGACCTGAGTATCGGCGTGCTGGAGGGTATGCGTCACAGGCAGACAGGGAAGTTGCTGGAGAACAAGACTTTGGTCATTCGCCCCGATACGCCTCCCCAGGGAGCGCCAATCTCGACCTACTCGTATCCGCTGCACGATGTTGTCCTGACGGATGCGGGTACGCAGATCGATGTCAGGCCGACTTTCTACGACGGACCGCTTCTCGACTATTATGGAGAACGGGGTCCATCCGCCAAGCTGCAATGCCCCTATTTTCTATCGGGTCTTCATCTCTACGGAGCGTCCAGCGGCGGTCCGGTCTTTTCGACGAAAGGAAATGCGTTCGCCGTTGCCAACTCCAGCTACGATGGCGCGAATGATATCGCCTTCGTCACGCCGATCGAACTCGCCGGCGATATCATCATAAAGGGTGTCGATCTTAAGGACGGCAACGGTTCGCAGGACTTGCCGTTTCGCGAAATCCTCAACGCGCACATGAGGAGCGTGCCGGAGAAGCGCCGCTCCGCGTTGTAGCTTCCCGTCAGCCTCAGCGTTCCAGACGATGACGGCGGCCATGCCTTCGAGTTGTCCTCGGGTCGTCCCGCGCTGCTTCGTCGACCGATTGGGACTTTGAACGGAAAAGCCGTGTCATCTCGCGTACATGCAACTGCCGTTCCGCTTGGATTTCCAGTTGGAGGCGCTGCCGCTCTTCCAACTGGCGCGCTATGAGCGCTTGCTTCTCGTCGGCAGCACGTGTCGCGCAGCCGGCTGCTTCCTCCTCATTCTGCCGAAGCAGTTTGCCGTGCTGGCCGGTGATGCGGTCCCACAGGCCGAGGATGCCTCGGCGGAACCGGTCGGCGCGTTGCCTCGCTTCCGCAATGGCGCGCGTTTCCTGGCTGGCGTGAAGATCGCGGCGGGCGGTGCGATGGCGCTCGGTCATTGCAAGCCGCCTGCCTTCGAGCGTTTTTGCCGCCCGTGCGAACTCCTCCGTGGCGCTCTCGATGAAGCCGATCAGCTTCTCGCGGACGAGGCTAGCAATGCGTTGTTTCACGGCATCGACCGAGGGCAGCGTTTCAGGGTCGCCGACGCGGGCGATCACATCTTTCGACTTCCGGTCGACCCACCGGGCGACGGAATAGACCTCGCCGTTGGTATCTATGGCGACGACGGCACGTCGATCGCCTTTCGCCAGATAATAGCCGCGCGCCTCCAGCGCATGCCCGAATGCCTTGCCCGAGTCCGATGCCGCCCAGCACTGCTGCAGGGCGGCCTTGATGTCGCGCGGGTCCTTCCCGGCGCGTCTTGCCTGAAACCACTCCTTGCGGTCGAAGCTCAGCGGGCTGCGCAGGGCGGGGTCGATCAGCCCTTCCGGCATCTTCCAGCCGTGCTCCATAAAGAGTTCGCGGGAGATGTCGCCGAGCTTGCGCCAATCATGAGACATCCGCACCGCCTTCATGCTCTGCGCGTCGATGCGCGACCACACGCAATGCGCGTGGCGGCGGCCGTGCTTTTCATGGAAGACGACGACGCGCGGATGGCCGGCGAGGCCGAGCTTTGCTTCGATGCGCTCGACCGCGCTGTGGAACACGCTGTCGGCCACGTTTTCCCGCGCGGGCGGGTTCAGGGAAAGCGAATAAAGGAACCGGCGGCATTTCGTTCCCCGGCTCACCGCCTCCGCCTCGCGCAGGGCGCCTATGATCGTGTCGGCGACGAAGCCGCGTATCTCGCGCACTTCGATATGCTCGTTCTCGGCCTTCATCAGATGCAGGGCGAGATCGCGGGCGCCGCCCCGCTGGTTGCCTTTGAAGATCATGGCCTGCTGCCTTCGGCCATGCCGAGCGCGCGCATGAGGTCGCGGCGCATTGCGATAATGGCAGAACAGGCTTCGCTGATTTCACGGTCAGTTACCGGTGTGACCGGCAGCACGCCGATATTCACCGCCTTGGCAAGCTGATTGAGGTTGCTGGCGATGCGGGACTGGCCGAGGGCCGCGAGCACCCGCGCCAGCGCTTCGCCATCTTGGACCTTGCTTGCTGCACGCTGGCGCGGCGCCTGTGACGCCGCGCCGAGTATCAGGTCGCGCAGATACGTCGCGAGGGGCTGTTTGCCGCTTCGTTCCAGCAACAGCCGACGTTCATCGTCGGTAAGCCTTATAGAAAATGGTCTGGCCGTCGTCCCTGGCCGTTTGTTCCGGCGGGGCGGCATCTGGGGGGCCGGCATGACGGCACCCTCAAGGCGTGGGCGGCCTGGGCTTCGCCAGCGACGTGTCTTTTAGGATTTGCTCCCACTCGGCCAATTCGGTGAAAATCTGGTTCGACGTTTCTCCCGAGAGGCGCGCCATTCTGTTTTCAAATATTCAAGCAAGTTTTTGTGCCGCTAAAAAGCCGCGGCGCGGTTACGAATGGGTCCCAAGCATCTGGGACTGCATCCGGCAGGTACCTCCCCTTTTTCATTAAACCGACCCAGGTGGTGGATGATGGAGGACCACTGCCACGAAGCCAATCGGCCTTATCGAGGCTAGGCGTATTAGTCGATACATCGGCTCGATCCCGACGCCCGGCTTGGGCAAATGACATTGAATGACACGCCAACCACCAAACAAGGCATCGTGTACGTTTATTTATGTATAAATACTTCTAAATTCCAATACATTTCAGAATTATCCAAGATATACATCCATCTAAGGCTGCAGCATAATAGCATGACACCCTGAACAACGCATCTGTAGCTACGCAGCTCAACTCCAAATCAGCTTCCGCAGCGGAGGACAGCTCTATCCACATTAATAAAATCGACTGACGATCAGAGGAGAAAGTCCGGCGATCCGATGCCAGAAGCGACTACCTAATGTTGTCACCGGGGAGCAGAAGGCGACTCCCAAATCGGTTCCCTCTGGGCCAGTTTCCGCTCCCGGCAACAGACGGAGTGGAGCAAATGTACCGACTTGCATGGTTTCTGGGCGAGGGATTTGGCATACAGGCTTGGAATCCGGCATCGGCAGGCGCCTTCACCGGCACCAATGCGCGGGACTGGCCGAAGGCGGATCTCTACGTCGACCTGACGAGTTCGCTCGAGCGCGCGGGTTTCGATTTCCTGCTCATCGAGGACACCTCGCAGGTGGACGACACCTTCAGGGGCTCGGCCGAGGTGACGCTGCGGGTCGGCCTGTGGGCGCCCAAGAGCGATCCCCTGCCGCTGGTGCCCCTGCTCGCCCAGCGCACCCGCCACATCGGCATCGTGCCGACGCTGACCACGACCTTCTATCCGCCTTATCTGGCCGCACGGCTGCTGGCGACGCTCGACCATCTGACGGACGGCCGCATCGGCGCCAACATCGTCACTTCGGGCTCCGAGCTGGCCGCCCAGAACTACGGATACGAGAAGCTGCCTCCGAAGGACGTCCGCTACCGCATGGCCAACGAGTGGGTGGAGGTGATGAAGCAGCTCCACCAGTCATGGGAGCCCGGCGCCGTGATCGCGGATGTCGAGCGCGGGGTCTATGCCGACCATGCCAAGGTGCATCCGATCCACTTCAAGGGCGAGTATTTCGCCTGCCGCGGGCCGCTCAACACCATTCCCGGGCCGCAGCGCACCATACCGCTTGTCGAGGCCGGCAATTCTCCGGCCGGACGCGATCTGGCGGCGCGCTACGCCGACGCCATGATCGCCCAGTGCCACACGATCGAGGACATGAAGGCGTTCCGCGAGGACATGCACGCGCGCCTCGAGGGCTATGGCCGCGACCCGGCGGAATTCAGGGTGATGTTCCTGTGCAGCCCCGTCATCGCAGCAACGGACGACGAAGCCCGGCGTCGGCGCGACGCCTACAAGGCGTGGCGCCGGACCGATGCCGGCGTCGAATACATGCTCTGGTACATGGAGCACGTGAGCGGCATCGATTTCGGCCGGTACGATCTCGATACCGAGGTCAGCGCGCTAATCGCCCAGATCAATGCCGACAAGGAGGTCGTCAGCTCGCTCGCCAAGATGTTCGTCGGCGAGGAGGGCAAGACGTTGCGCGAGGTGGCGCAGACGCGCGAGCACGTCGAGGACCTCGGCCTGATCGGCTCGACCAAGACCGTGGCCGACAAGATGGACGCGCTGATGGAGGAGGTCGGCGGCGACGGGTTCCTGCTCTACATGCCGACCACGCGCCACCAGATCGCGGAAGTGTGCGACGGCCTCGCCCCGATCCTGCAACGACGCGGGTCGATCCGCAGCAGCTATCCCCATGCCACGTTCCGCGACAACCTGAGAAGCTTCTAGCTCCGCGCAGGCGGCCCGGCAGGGCCGCCTTTCCCGGCGGCTCAGGCGACCTTCGACCAGCCCCACTCCGGAAAGCCCCGGTGAAAAAGCCGTTCCAGAGACTGGACGGCCGGCGGAACCGGGATGTCGCCCCGGTAGATGATGGAATAGGTGACCGGGGCCAGCTTCTCGTCGAGCTCGATCTCCGACACGGCGTCGCGGATGTGCGGCAGCCGCAGGAACGGCTCCGCCATGGCGGCAATGCGTTCCCCCTGACAGACGACCGAAACGCCGATCGACGAACTCAGGCAGAGCGCCGTATCCTGCGGCATCGGCAGGCCATGCTCGGCGAAAATATGGTGCGTGCCGCCGGCCTCCATCTCGTCGTCGGGCGTGATGATCCACTTCGCCGACAGCAATTCGCGCAGGCTCGCGGCGTTTCCGTAGGGGTGGTTCCTGCCGGCGACGACACGCATCCCGGTCCGCAGGATGGGCTTCACCACCATTTCCTTGCCCAGCGCGACGCCTGTCGTCAGCGCGATCATGAAGTCCATCGAGCCGTTGCGCATCTTCGACAATGCGCTGTCGATCGTGCCCTCCCCGATGGCCACGCGGATGTCCGGCCACTGTCTGTTGAACTTCTTCAATATGTCCGGCAGGATCGTGGCCGCGATGACGGCACCGACATTGAACGTCAGGGCATGGGTCCCCCGCGTGCGCATGGATGCGACTTCATCGTCCAGGCGCTTCATCTGCTCGGCGACGATGCTGGCGCGCTCGTAGATGCGCTGGCCGTGCTGCGTCAGCGTCACGCCCCTGGCGCCACGCGTGACCAGCGCGAGCCCGACTTCGCTCTCGAGCTGCTTCAGGGCGCGCGTGACCGCTGCCTGGCTGATCATGAGCTTGCGAGCGCCCGCACGGATGCCGCCGGCATCCACGACAGCCACTAAGGTCGACAACTGCGTGTAGCGCATATGCGGTCCCGAGATGACAACTGTTGGCTATCATATTTGGCAACCAAACCGGCGCCGGACGCAAGGGGTATCCGGCCCGCGATCGGGAAGTCCGGGCCCTTCGCGCCGCCGGAAATCGGGGAATGCGTGGGAATCCCGCACACAGCCGGAGCGCGCAGCCTTGTCCTGCCGGCCCGACGGGATCGATCGAGGTGACAACCTGGGGCTGTCGTGTTGACTGTATTCACATCTCCCCGGGGCCGAGAGCCTTGTGTTACGCAATTGGCCAACAACAAAAACAGCTTGCCTGCCATTTCGTGCGCAACGGCGAATGTCCTCGCCACTTTGCGTCTAAGCCAGCCGCAGTCTAAAAAAATGGGTGGAATATGAGGAACGGTATCTCGCATCCCGCGGGGGTTACCCGTCGGACAGTGCTTGCCGGCGCCACTGCCGTCTTGGCGTCGCCATTCGTGATAAGAAGCCGCGATGCCTGGGCGCAGCAGTTCGCCGGCAAGAAGATCAAGCTGCTGACATTCTCGAACCTCTCCGGCCAGTTGGTCGTCGAGCACATCGCCAAGCCGTTCGAGAAGATGACGGGGGCAGAGGTGGTGGCCGATCTCAGCCCCTCGGCCGCCGACATGGTGTCCAAGGTGAAGGCGTCCGCGTCGAACCAGCAATATGACGTCGTCATCCTGCCCGGCGTCGGCGGGCGCGACCTCATCGACAACGGGCTCGCCGAGGCTCTCGACCCCGGCAAGGTCCCGAACCTGAGCAAGGTCCTCCCCGACCTGAGCGCGCCGGTGGACGGGAAGGCGCTCACCTTCATGCTCAACCCGGACGGATTGATCTACAACTCGCAGACCTTCAAGACGGCGCCCGACAGCTACGAGATGCTGTGGGATCCCAAATATTCCGGCCGCATCGTCCTTCCCCCTCCCGCCTGGATCCAGGCCATGTTCGTCACCATCCTGGCGACGCGCTTCGCCGGAACGGACGTTCAGCATCCGGAGCCCGGCTTCGAAAAGCTGGCCGAACTGAAGGACGACATCCTGATGCTGGGCGAGAGCCCGCCCCAGGTCGCCGAGGCGATACGGGCAAACACCGCAGATATGGCGGGGTCGTTCCCTGCGCTGTTCTTCGCGGGCTTCCTGTTCAATCCGTCCTACAACCTCAAGGCGACGGTCCGCCTGAAGGAAGGCTATTTCTGCCAGCCGCAATATCTGGTGATGCCGGTCGGGCATCCCGGCGACGCGGACGTGATCCATGCCTTCATGAACTTCGCCCTGGAGAAGGAGCCGCAGGCAGCCGTCTCGGCTGGCCAGTTCGCGGCTTCCGTGAACGTGGACGTGGAGGTTCCCGAGGACAAGCTGGCGCTGGACTTCGTATTGCCGCCCAAGAACATCCGGGAAAACGCCATCACGATCGACGAGAAGTATCTGTCGAGCGTCCGCGCCGACTGGATCAAGCGCTACTCGGAAATCTTCGCCTGATGTTGCAGGCGAAGGTTACCGGCGTCGATCCGGAGCCGGGACGGGGTCCTCGACCGGATGTCGTCCTGGCAGTCGAAAACCTGACCAAGACCTACGCCGGCGCATCAGCGCCGGCGGTGCAGGACGTGTCTTTCGAGGTGCGCACCGGCGAGATCGTGGCGCTGCTGGGGCCTTCTGGCTGCGGCAAGTCGACGACGATGCGCATCATCGCCGGCCTCGAGGATCCCGATTCCGGCACCGTCGGGCTCAAGGGCCGCGAGATCACCGACCTGCCGGCGCATCGCCGCAATGTCGGCCTGGTCTTTCAGGACCTGGCGATCTTTCCGCATCTGACGGTTGCCCAGAACGTCGCCTTCGGCCTGCGGATGAAGCGGCTCGGCGGGGCCGAGATCTCGCGTCGCGTCGACGACATGCTCAGGATCGTGGAACTGCCTCCGGAGACATTTCGCGAGCGCATGCCCGGCACCATGAGCGGCGGCCAGCGGCAGCGGGTCGCGCTGGCGCGGACGCTGGTGGTCGAGCCGGATGTCGTGCTGTTCGACGAACCGATGACGGCGCTGGACCGGCGGCTGCGCGACAGGCTGGTCATCGAGCTGCGCAACATCCACAAGAGACTGGGCATTCCCGCGGTCTACGTGACGCATGACCAGGAATCGGCCGCCGCGCTCGCCGACCGCATCGCGGTCATGCGCGCCGGCGAAATCATCCAGACCGGAACGTCGCTCGAAATCTATTCGGCGCCGCGCGACCTGTTCGTGGCGGACTTCTTCGGCGACATCAACTGCCTGCCCGCCCGCGTCGTGCGGGACGCGGGCGGAGCGATGTCGGCGGTCATCGGGGATCGCACCATTCCGGGCATAGTGACCGGAATCAGCGAGGGCGACGCGCTCCTGTGCATCCGGCCGGGCCAGCTTTCCCTATCGTCCCGGCCTTCGGAGCGGGCATTGTTCCCGGTCGAGCTGAGGTCGTGGCACTTCGATGCCGGCGTCTTCACCTACTATGTCTCCGGCCAGGGAGGCCTGACCGGCATGACCAAGGACATCGTCGTCACGTCGACCAAACCCGCGCCAGATGTCGGCTCGGGTGAGCTCTGGCTGGAGGCGGACGTGCGCGACCTCCAGATCTTCCCGTCCTGAAGCCCGATCACGCGGCGGTTCCGTACCTGTCATGACGCCCCAAGCACGAAAGAGAAACGCCCCCTATCTGCTGCTGGCTCCCGCGGGCGTGCTGTTCCTGGCCATCGCCGTTTCGGCCCTGATGATGGTCAGGCTGAGCTTCGGCGAGAAGACCCTCGAATGGGAGAGCTGGACGCTCGCCAACTACAGGGCGCTAAGCGAGGGAGTCTTCGTCACCGGCTTCATCCGCACGCTGCGGCTCGCGGTGATCGCGACGGCGCTGGTGCTGCTGCTCAGCCTGCCGGTGTCCCTGCTCTATGCGCGCGTGACGTCGCGGATGGTGAAGCGCCTCATCCTGTTCATCATCCTGCTGCCGCTGTTCATCAACCAGCTCCTGCAATCCTACGGCTGGATCAGCCTGCTGGGGCCGACCGGCATCGTCAACAACCTGCTGGTCGGATCGGGCATCGTCGCCAGGCCGCTGCGCCTGCTCTATACGGAAACCGGCGTCATCATCGCCATGGTGCAGCTCGCCCTGCCGCTGGCGGTGCTCCCCATCTCGTCGGCCCTGCGCAACATTCCCGCCTCCTACGAGGAGGCGGCGGCGATCCTGGGCGCGCCGCGCCTGCGCGTGCTCTGGGAGATCGTGGTCCCGCTCGCCAGACCGGGTCTCTGGGCCGCCTTCCTGCTGGTCTCCTCGTTCAACATCAGCGCGTTCGTGCTGCCGCTGCTGCTCGGCGGCGGCCGCGTGACGACGGTGCCGATGCTGATCCGCGAGCAGATGGGACCGCTGCTCAACTGGCCGCAAGGCGCTGCGCTGGCCGTGGTGCTGGTGCTCCTGACGCTGCTGGTCCAGCGGATTGCCGGCCTCCAGCGGCGCGGAGGGACCCGCACATGACGGTCAGGGCGAGAAAGCGACGGGAGATCGCCATACTGGCCACGCTCTCCAGTCTGATCTTCATTTTCATCCTGATGCCGATCGCCATCCTGTTCGTGATCTCGTTCACGTCGGGAGACACGATGGCCTTTCCGCCGCCGGGATGGAGCCTGCGCTGGTATCACATGACCTTCGACATGTTCATGGGCCGGCAGCAGACAGGAATGGTCGGCAATTTCTCCGGCTCGGACAGGTTCCTGGAGTCGCTCACCACGAGCATCAGGATCGCGTTCACCACGATGGTGCTGACGATCCTGATCGCAATTCCCGCGGCCTACGCACTGGTGCGCTACGAGTTCCGGGGCAAGGGCGTGGTCGAGCAGGTGATCTCGTTCCCAACCGTCTACCCCCTCGTCGTCCTGGGCATCTCCTTCCTGATCCTGTCCAGCCTGGCGGGCTTCACCGGCGGTTTCTGGCGCATCCTCTTCGCCCCCATCCTCATCCCGCTTTCCCTCGTCGTCAGGAACTGCCTCCCCTCCCTCACAGGCGTCAGC
>Ga0066256_1004441_pt1 | contig 12517 bp, 6 predicted proteins | sample ThiBio_1000_biof_FD_87107 | JGI IMG/M metagenome (GOLD analysis project Ga0066256, IMG submission 87107) | Wastewater bioreactor microbial communities from Cape Town, South Africa - Thiocy_expt_1000_biof (version 2) | ecosystem: Engineered > Bioreactor > Thiocyanate-remediating >...
CCCACCACCCCACCGCAGCGCGCGCGGCAACTATGTGGTGGCGCTGTCCACCAGCGCGGACAAGGCGGAGCTGACGAAGGAGCTGGGCGCGCACGAGTTTGTGACCACGAAGGACGCGGCGGCGGTGGAGGCGGGCGCCAACAGCCTGGACCTCATCATCGTGACGCTGAACGTGGACATTGACTTTGTGCCCTACATGAAGATGCTGCGCCCCATGGGCGCGCTCGTCATCGTGGGCGCCATCCCCGGCGAGCTGAAGCTGCCCATCTTCAGCACGCTGCTGGTGAAGCAGTGCAGCGTGGGCGGCTCCCTCACGGGCGGCCGCGCCATGGTGATGGACATGCTGCAGTTTGCGGCGGACCACGGCATCAAGCCCGCGGTGGAGGTGTTCCCCTTCCCCGCCATCAACGACGCGCTCGCCAAGGTGGACGCCAACAAGGTGCGCTTCCGCGCCGTGCTCAAGTGGTAGGGCAGGTTGACGTTTGTGGTTGGGCGGCGCAGCGGCGGTTGGGAGTTTGCAACCTCGTGACACTGCGTCGCACCACTACTACTACTTCAACTCTCAGCAAGCAAGCGATTCTATCACTTGGGCGTGATCAACCCCAGCTCCGCCATGCGCGCCACCTCAATGGACAGCCACGGCGCCAACCCGAGTGCCAGCGCGTGTGCAATGCCAAACGATGGTGCCTTGGAGCGCCACAGCGGCAAGAAGTGGGTGCTGAGGCAGATGCGGCCGCCGCTGCATGGATAGGGACGATTGGTTGTGTACAGTTGTTGTGTGGGGACGCGCATAGACGGTTGCAGCTGCACCAGCAAATAGGTACGTACGTGTACATCTTGGGCGTCTTGCCCAGCAGCTCCGGCAGGATGATGACGGGCGGCACGGCGGGGTAGCCCACCGGAATCTGCAACGCACCGGTATGAGTGGTGTGTACGTGTGTTGGGCGTTGATAACGCAGCGCAGCACACCCAATCCGCACCAACGCACCTCTAGTTGCAGCACAAACTCGTAGCGCAGGTTGTTGTGGTACCACCAGCACGTTCCCACCCAATTCACGCCGTCCTTGCCGGTGGCAGCCACCTTCACCCACGCAGCGTCTGCGGCGGCACATCGCTTGATGTACACAATCAGCGCGCGATACTCCTCCTTCAGCCGCGCCTCCCAACTCGCTGCCGCCGCATCCGCTGCCGTCGCCGCCGCCGCTGCCGTTGTTCCAGCGGCAGCGCCGGCAGGTGTGTCGGCGGCAGGCGGGCGGGATAGCAGGTATGACATGAGTCCGGTCACAACGCCCACCACGCCGCCGTCTTCGGCAGCGGCTGAGACTGGAATGGGCGGCCCTGCTCGTGTTGTCAGCAGCGGGATGCCTTCTGTGTTTGCTACCGCAGGCCGCCCCATCGCTGTCCCTGCTCCACCGTCGCCGCCATCGCCGTCGGTGTCTTCGCGGTAGTACCGCGGCACGCCGTCATCCGCTGCTGCTGTTGAAGCCGCCGACGCGGCTGCTGCCGGAGACGCTGATGCTGGTGTCACCGATGCTGCCATTGATGACCCTCCTGCTGCGCTAATAGGTGCTGCTACACTGATAGGTGTTGGTGCTGCTGGCGCAGCTGTTCCTGTCGTCGTCGCTGCTGGTGTCGCGGCGGCTATGGTGGTACCAAAATGACCTTGATCTGTTGCTTGATTGACACTACTAACAAGCGATACCGGCATTACTGCTGCTGATGATTCTACGGTGCCAAATATTGCGTGTGTTGATCCGTTGCTACTTACAAACACAATACCACATCGGTACGGCGAGTTTGCCGCCGTCGCCGCCCCACACCTGTATCATCAGCGACCGTATCCAGGTGACGTGGCAGCACCGATAGGCGGTCGCGACATCGCGCACCTACCTGGGGCCGCCACCTCTGGGCCGGCAGGCCCGCGCCATCCATCGTTTGGTGGCACCTGCCCGGCGGCCGGGCGCTGCTCGCTCTTCTGTACACGACTTCAAATAGCATGCATGGCACAGGTCGCGCAGCGGAACGCGCCACATCGCTACAGCGCCGCCAACGACGGCGGCGCGGCAGGGTGGTACCGGCGTGCGCGCAGGGCGGCGACGGCAGCCTGGCGCCGCGCCTCTGGGCTGCCGCTGCTCACCACCGGCGGCGGCGGCGGCGGTGCCGGGTCGCTCGCCGCCGCCGCCGCTGCGTCAGCCAGCGCGGCATGCAAGCGCGCCAACAGCGGGAAGGCAGCAGCCTTGGCAGGTGGCAGCACCACTGACTGCGCCGACTGCGCCGGCTGCATCGGCGACGGCAGGCTCATCGTCGAGGACGCCGATACTGGCGCAGGTGCAGGCGCAGGCGGCGCGGTGACAGGGCGGGATGGCAGCGTGGCGACGGTAGGGCGCAACGTGGATGGCACGGCGGCCACGGGCTGCGGCGCGCCACACACCCGCAAGTGCGTCCACAGCGCGTCACGGGGCTGGTCAGCGTTGCACAGCGGGCAGCGCAGCGTGGTAACACGCAGCCCGCTCTCCGTCTTAGCTGCAACGGCGGCGGCGGCGGCTGCTGACTTGGTGGAACCAATCGCCGGCGCTGCGGGAGCGGGCCGGACATCCCCACCGGCACGAAGCGGCGACACAAAGAGGCGGGGTGGCGTGGGTGGCGCGGTGCCCAGGTATGCGCCACCCGGCTCGCCAAGCAGCAGGGACGGCGACGCAAAGATGGCGCTGTCATCCACCGCCGCCAGGATGGCGGACACGTCACCGCCCGCGGCACTGCTGCCTGCCGCGCTGCTGCCGCTGCCGCTGCCAGGCGCGCCGCGTGCAGTGCGCGCCGTCGTGGTGCGGTCACCCGCCGGCGTCGTTGGCCGCAGCCGCGGGATGCGCGACGGCGGCGCCGCGGCGGCTGCAGCGGGTGCAGCAGCAGTAGGCGGGAGGTGCAGCGGCAGGTGCGGCGGCGGCGGCGGTGCGGGCATGGCAACGGTGGCAGCAGCAGCGGAAAGTGGCGCGGGAGCCAGCGTCTGCCACATCCCATTGTCAGCGTTTGCCACCCATGTGGCAGGCGGCAGCGCCGCACTGTGCGCCGCCAGCGACGTCTCCAACACCGACTCCATGGCATCACCGGCGGCAGGGGCTGTCACGGTGGCGACAGCAGCTGCTGCTCCCGCCAGCGTGTGTGCTGCGGGATTGCGCCACGCGCCGCAATGCACCAGGTGGCTGCACAGCGCGGCGGCGCCGTGGAATTGGGCGCCACAGGAGCCACAAGCCACCGGCGCAGCGCTGGCAATAGCGTCTGGCGACGGCATGCTGCCATCGGTTGCGGTGGAGAGGTTGACCGCGTCCTCCCCGCCCGCCATCACGTCTGGCATTGGTGGCACCACCACCGCCTCCACCCCCATGGCGCGGATGGCTGCCTCAATCTCCTCGTCGTAGATGGTGCCTCGCGTGGACGCCGCGGCGGGCGGCGCTGTAGCAGGGCGAGGCTGCGACGGCGGAGGCAGCGGCGCCGCTACACTCGCAGGCGGCGACCGTGAAGCTGTACGCCGCCGCTCCGTACTGCCGCTGCCGCCGCCACTACGCAGGGTGGCAGCGGCGCCACCCTTACGCGCCTTTAGCAGCCGCAGCTGCGACTGCGCCACGACGCTGCGGTCCAGCGATGACGTTGTGGTAGCATCCAGGGGCAACACAGGCACTGCCATGGTATCTTTCGCCACCAGCACCGGTATTTCGCTGGTCAGCGACTCGTCGCCAAAATGCAGTGTGCGGGCCAGTGGGGCATCCGGCAGGGGCGGCGGGATCGGTGTGCTGCGCACCGCAGAGACGGGCGTGCGGCGTGCCATCGTGCCGGTCAGCGGCGTGCGGGAGGAAGGCGTGCCACGCACGCTGCTGCCGGCGCTGCGTGCGCGCGCCGGCGTCACAGTGCCAGGCGCAGGTGCTTGCATCGGCGTGGTGCGTGGCCGTGCACCCGAGCCGCCGCCGCCGCCCTTGCACGTCAGCGCGTGCAGACGCAGGTCCTCCGCCACCGGGAAGCGGCGGCCGCAGTGGCTGCACGGCGGCACGTGCCGCGCCGTGTAGTTAATGCTGCTGGCGGGCGAGTCGTGCAGGCGGCGCGCGGCGGCGTCAAACGGCGCGCGCATCGTGGGCGCCATGGCCTTTGCGCATGCCGCCTGGTGCGTCTCCAGCCGGTCCGCCGCAAACCGCCGGTGGCAGTGCAGGCACATGCCCAGCGGCTGCTCCGCGTACTCAACCGCATCCGCGGCGGTGAGTGCGGTGGCGCCGGCGCGGCGCGACGCTTGAGCCTCCAACATGGCAGCCACCCGCTCCGCGGGCGACAGCAGCGGCGACACTGCCGGTTGCGGCAGCAGCCCGACAGCGTCATCGTCTGCGGGCGGCGCCAATGTGGCGGGCAGGAGCGGCGGGGCGGCGGCGCGCAGCAGGCGTGACACAACGGTGTCGCGGTCCAGTGGCGCTGCTGCTGCCGTGCGAGTCGACGGCGTGGTACTGCGAGACGGCGTACGCCCCGAGCGCACCGTGCGCACCTCCCCCGCCGCCACACCGGCAGGCAGCTCCCACACCGTCTGCCGCGTGCCGCGGTGGAAGTAGTACATGCTGCCATCGGGCTGCACCACACGCCGCCACTCGGCCGCAGCCGTGGTGGTAGCAGCTGGCGGCGGCGGCGGCGGCGGCGGCGGTGTGCCGGGCGTCGGCGGCACCACATCCGCCGGTACTGTCGCAGTTGCAGGTGGCAGCGGGCGCGACAGTAGCGACAGCGGCAGCGGATGTGCAGACGCCGCGTCGTCGTGGGTGCCAGCTGCGGCGCCAAACACGGGCGACGGTGCGGCGCTCAGCGCCAGTGCACGCACGGCAGGGCTATGCCGCTGCAGGCGACTGGGGGTGGAGAGCAGCGCATCGCGCACGCGGTCGGGCGCCGCGCCGTCGTCATCGTCGTCATGGGCGCTGGCGTACAGGCTGCCGCCGGCAGCAGCAGCGCCAGGGAACAGCAGGAATGCCGCATCCTCCGCGCTCACCAGGTCAGGTCCCACCACCCCGCTGGTGTAATCACTCGCGCTCACGGCGCTGCGCGGCGACGCACTGGCAACCGGCTGCCGCATGTGCCCGCCGCCTACCACTTCGCCGTCCGTCAGTGGCGCATGCGTGGCGTGAGGCGCCAGCAGGGGCATCGACGACAGGTGGCCGCGCAGCCGCGCATCGACGGTGGAGGCAATGTCCGCCACGCTGGCATCCAGCGCCGACAGCACGGCAGCGGCGTCGGCGGGCGGCGGCGCGTGCTCCAGCATGCGCACGATGCCGCGGTACGCCCAGTGGTGCGTCGCCAGCTCGGCGGCTGCGGCTGCAGCGGCAGTGGCGTCTGAGTCTGACATGGCAACAAGGCTGCCGTCGCCGGGATGTTCCAGCGCTGCGGGTGCTGTGGAGGGCAGCGGCGCAGCCATTCCGTCACGTTACTGCGCGTCAATTGCCCGCCACTCGCGGAGTATCAGCTACGTGCCGGCTCGGCACCAGATCGCCACAAATTCGATGCCCAGGTACCCTAATCGATAGTGTTGTCGCTCCCTCGCTGCTGTTTCGACTCCACGTCGCTGCTGGCCGATCAAGCCTCGCTGCTGTCCGACTCCACGTAGTGGCGTTGCCTCCTCGCTGCTGTTCAACCACCTTACTGCTGCCAGTTGTAGTATCGCTGCTGCCAGCCGCAGTATGCCACCACGCTGCACCAGTCAACTCCCGCCTCCTCACTGCCGCTCACACACGATTCAGCCACACAGAACACCCCACCAGTACCAGTACTACTGGTACCAATACCAGTGTCGTAGCGACCACGTCCACCTGCCAATCGCTGCGACTTCGCGAGGGGTGTGCGTATCAAATACAGCACTTCCGGCACAAAAATAGCGCACATGCGACAACCTGCAAGTACGTGTTGTATTCCCGCGGCGTATTTTACGTCATTGCGCGGGCGGCGACGCGACGCCGGTGTGTGTATTACATGATCGCAGCGGCAGGCCGAGTAGGCAGCGAGAGAGGGAAGTTTGGAGCGGCGCCACACACACTCCAGCCGCGCTTTTGCCCAATACCCGTGACATCTACACACAAACATGTATCTACCACTACGGTGTCAAACGTGGCGCGCCAAGTCTGCCGGCGTGGCATTGAAATGTGAGGTAATGTGGCAGCGATAACACGTGCCCGCCAACGGCCGTAAGATACGTTTTGCCCGCCAAACTACCCTCCTTACGCACACTGATATCATATGCGCCAAGTTCACAACGACACCATTATATTACGCGATAATCGTGCAGTGTGTTTATGTTGGTATTATGAGTTGAACCTTTGAGTCTGGCAGTGATTGGTGATGGTGGCAATAACTTGCCATTGATGATACCGATACCCACCACCATGGCGGCACTGCTCCTGGTGCGGCCACTCGCTGCCGCTGCCGCTGCCTCCTGTCGTGCTGCTGCTGGTGGTGCTGTCGCTGCTGCTACTGCTGCTGCCGCCGCTGCCTCTTGTCGCACTGGATATGCTGCTTCATCGTGTGGTGCTTGTGCTGCTCTTGCTGCCGCCTCCGCCTCCGGCAATGCCCATGTTGCCTCGATCACGAACTCAGCAGCACCCGTCGCCGCCGTCGCCGCCACCGTCGTTGTCACAGCGACACTCACCCGGTCGGCCGCTGCCGCTGTGCCCATGACCCGCAGCACCACTGCTGCGACGCCGGCGCGCCACTTTAGCAGCGCGAGCTGCCCGCTAGCGGCAGCCGCCAAGAAGCGCGCCATCGAGGCGACGGTCAAGCGGCCGGGCGGCGTGCCGCTGTGGTACACGGAGGGCGAGCTGGTGGAGAGCTATGTGCGCGGCGGCGGGAGCGGCGGGCAGGCTGTGGCCAAAACCAACAACTGCGTCATCCTGCGTCACACGCCGACTGGCATCATCATCCGCTGCCATGCGTGCGTGCTCATTGGGCGCGGCGGCGCGGACGCACTCCTGCCACCACAATCCTCACGTCCCCACTTCCCACACGCGCAGGACGCGAAGCCGGGAGCAGAACCGCATCATTGCGCGGCGCGACTTGCAGCTGCAGCTGGACGACCTGCACCGCGGCGACAAGAGCGTGCGCGCGGTGGCAGCCGCCAAGGCGCGCAAGGCGGCGGCGCGGTCATCAGCACGCAGCCGCGCTAAACATGCGGCGCATGCAGCTGCGCGTATTGCCGGTGGAGGCGCTGTTGCACCCCTTAAACAGCGCCGCCGGCACCGGCCGCTGCGGTATGTGGCAGGCGCACGCTGGCTGCCGCCCGTCCGGGGCGGCACCACCGTGCCGCCGATTCCAGCTGGCGCCGGCATTCTGAAAGCCAGACACGGTGCGCACTCGGGGTGGGTGCATGAGCCGTGATTGATTGTACACACGCAGTGTTCAACCAACAATCAGACATCTGGACACGACATGCGCACGCCAACAACACGATCGCCTTCGCCGCCGCCACTCACTCCAAGTCGTACTTGCGCGGTGCGCCGGTGGCGGAGGCGCGTCTGCCGTGCGAGACCACGGCACCCACCGCCGCCGTCGCCGCCGCGGCCGCTGCCTCATTCGTGATGCTGGGACGGTAGCCACCGCCACTGCCCGTGGCATCATCATCATCGCCGCCGCCCAGCGGGTTGCGCCCACGCGCGCGCCGGCCACTTGCCGCCACTGGCGACGGCACCGGCGCCGCCGCCAGAACTGGTGCCGGTGACGACGACAGCAACGGCGGCGGCGTTGGCGTTGCTGCCAGTCCCACTGGTGGGGAGGGCGACCGAGGCAACGGGACGGGAGTTGGTGGCGCATGCGGCGGCAGTGGTGTGGCGTCGCTGCTACTCGCCGCCACCGCCCCAGCTGCTGGCGCAGGCGAAGTGGAGGAACTGCTGCCCAGCCCGCCAGCGCCGCCGACCTCGACATCCAGCGCGTGCACGTTAGCTGACGGCTGGCGCGGCGTCGGCGCGGCGGGTGGCACCAGCAGGGAGCGTGCGCTGCCCTCCCGCAGCAGCATGCCACCCCGGCTGCTGCCGCCGCGCCGGGGGCTGCCCCGTGTGCGGCTCGCGCCGCTGCCGTCGCGGCGCTCAAAGTTTACTGCCGCTGCTGCCAGCGACGGCGCATCCACCTCCTCCGCGTCGGTGCTGGAGTCGTTGTCCGCCTCCTTGATGGTGCCGGGGTGCGACGAGCTGGCACGCCGCGACGCGCCGCCGCCATCGCCGCCCTCGCCGTCGCCATCACCCCACTTGGACTCGCCATCGCCGCCGTCATCGTCGTCGTCAAAGTCGTCGTCGTACCGCGCCGTGCCCAGCGACCGCACCGAGTTCACGCGCGTCGCGCGGTTTGGCCGCCGTGTGGAGGGCAGGGAGGGCGGCGTGTCAGCAGGCAGCGACACGCCGCGCCGGTGCGACTTGGATGCTACGCTGGAGCTGCCGGACGAGTGGAGCGGGGAGGCAGTGGGCGCAGTCACGGCGTCCCCGCTCCGCCCGGTTGCCACCTCCGCCTTTGAATCGTCTGTCTTGTGCTCTGCTCCCCGGGCGCGGTCAGACTGCGTCACCACCGCCAACTGCGGCATCGCGCGCGCCGTCGCGCCGCCGCGCCCTGTTGCAGAGGCGGCGGCAGCGGCGGCGGAGTCGCCGGGCGTGGCGGCAGGCGCAGGCATGGGTGTCGGCACCTCTGGCACTACAGCTGGCGGCACCGCCTTGGGTGACGCAGCAGCGACGGTGGGTGCCGCGGCCTTGGGCGACGGAGTAGCAGAGTGTACCGCCGCCTTTGGCGATGGAGTAGCGGTATGTGCAGCCGCCTTCGGCAACGGCGTTACAGTGTGCGCCTTGGGCGACGGCGTAGCAGTGTGCGCCTTGGGCGATGGAGTAACAGAATGCACCGGCGAGGGCGGTGGCAGGTTGGCGACCACCGCAGCGGCAGCGGCAGCGGCCAGGCCAATGGCGCCTTCATCGTCGTCTGCAGCCACGGATGGCGCGGCAGCACGGCGCGATTCGATGGCGGCAGCGGCGGCAAATGCGGTGGCGACGGGCATGGGCACCCGCGACGGCGGCACGGCGGCACTTCCGCGCTCTGGACGCAGAGTTGCACTTACCACCCGCACACCGCCGCCGCCGGGTGCCGCTCCCAACGACGCTCGCCGCGTTGATGTCCCGCCACCGCTGGCAGTGACGCCGCCGCTGCCACCACCAACGCTACCCCCGCCGCCGCCGCCACCAACAGTGGACACGGCGCTGGCACGCCGCCAGGCACCACCGCTCGTGCCGTCGCTACCGCTCACAATGTGTGCTTGCAACACCGCCACAGCAGACAGCAGGCGCGTGACATCGGCGTTGCGCTGCTCCAGAGCTGCCTTCATGGCGCGCACCTCCTTAGACACCGTGGTTGCCACCGCGCCGGCACGCACGGCGGCGTGCCGCGCTGCCGCCACGTCTGCCGCCACGGTGGGGTCGCTGTCAGACGGCGGCGCGCTTGCCGCGGGCGATGCCGATGGCGCGCGCTTGGTTGCCGAGGCGCCGCCGGCGCCGCCAGTAAACACGGGTTGAGTAATGCCCGGCGTGCCAGCGACGCGCCACGGCGTGGTGGTTGTGCTCCCACCGCCGCGGGTGCTGCCGTTGGGCACGCGTCCCGACACCGTGGTAATGCGGTTGCTGGAGCGGCCAGCTGGCGCCGGCGTGCGCATGTCGTCAGCCGCCACCTTGGGCGGCGGCGGCGTGTGCGACGGCGTTGGTCGCGCGCGCAGGCGGCCTTCCAGCGCCGTGATCTTGGACAGCAGCAACTTCCGCTCGCCCGCCCACTTGTCGCCCGCCGCCGCTGCCAGCGCCTCACGCCGCGCCTGTAGCACCACATTGCCGCTTGGCTTGCTCCCGCTTCCGCCGCCGCCGCCGCCGCCGCCGCCGCCGCCGCCGGCAGAGGTAGCCGACCCGCGACTGGGCGACCGGGACCGCCCGCGTGGCGGCGACGCAAGGACGTCGTCATGGCCCGCGGCGGCGCCGTCGGGCGGCGGCATGCTGAAGCCGGCGTCATCTAGGATGGCGGTGATGGACGCCAGTGGGACACCGGTAGCGTTAGCAAGGCGCACCATCAGCGTCGTAATGATCTTGCGCGCGGTGGACAGCTCCGCCACGGTGGCGGCGAGGTCCGACTTGAACCGCTTGGCGTTCTCGTTTTGCAACACGATGGCGTCCTGCTGCCGGTTAATCTGCTCCTTCAGCCGCTCGCTCTCGTCGCGCAACAGGCGCAGGCGGTCGCGGTCGGCGCGCAGGTCGCTTTGCAGCGCTGCCAGCTTTGCTGGCGCGCCGTCCTTGTCGCTGTGCGCCGAGTCCAGCTGCCGCTGCAGCGCGCGGTTCACCGACGTCAGCGCGCGCACCTGCTCCATCAGCTCGCCAATGCGGCCGTCCCGTTCGCGCTTCTGATTTTGCAGCTCTATCAGCACGGCGTCCTCCATGGCACGCGGCGATGCTAGCCCGCCGGCGCCGCCTACTGCACCGCCCGGCGTCGGCATTCCCGGCACACCAAACCGCGACGTCAGCTTTTCCAGCCGCGCCTTGTAGTCGATGTTGCGGCCCTCCGACCCCGCCAGCCGCTTGCGCAGGTCGCTGACGGACAGCGTCAAGCTGTCCACCCGCCGTTGCAACGTCTCCAGGGCGCTCCCCGCGGCCGCCGCGTCAGGCGAGCGCTCCAACTCAGCGAGGCGCCGCGTACGCGACGTCATTGCGCCCGTCTCGGTACCGCTAATACCAGTACCCCTGCCGCCCCCGCCACCACCACCGCCGGCGCCTGTATCCGACGCGCCGCCGCCGGCATCGGACGTGGTGCGAGCGGTGCCAGCCAACGCGTCAATGTCGGCATCCACAAGCGCTGAGACGGTGTCGTCATCCACCAGCTCACTAAAGTACGTGCCAGCGCGCCCGCCACCACGCGGCCGCGCCTTGCGCCGGCGCACCACCTGCACCGGCAGCTGCCGGCGGCTGCGCACATGAATGACGCCGCCCACCGCCACCGTGGCGGACAGCTCGTCACTGGGAGGCATGCTCGCAGCTGCAACCGGTGCTGGCATGGCGGCACCGGTAGGACTGTGTGGCCCGCCGGCAGCACCGGCACCGCCGTGGCCGAGAGGGAACAACTGCGGCGGCAGGGTGCGACGCGTGGGTGCGGGTGGCAGCAAGGCGCCAGGGCCCACTACGAGCGGTGCGGCGCGTTGTGTTGGCGGCGGTGGGATGGCAGGAACGTAACCACGCGCTGTGCGGCTGGTGACGGGCGCCACAGGTGCGCCGGGCTGCGGCAAGATGGGAATGAGCCCGTTGCGGGAGGCAAACAGGAGGGGTGGGCCGCCGACATGCACCGGCGACGACAACATGACGGGGACGTACGGCTGCGGCGATTTTGGCCCGCTACTTGCCATGGGCACCACCCCCGCGCCGCCCCACGGCTCCACCACAATGGGTACCGTGCCGTGTGGCGACCCCCGGTCATGCCGCGGCAGCGTGGTTGTGTACGGCGTGCGTGCCGGCGTGCGGCTGCCCGCGCCTGCCATCGCCGTTGTTGATACTGTTGCTGCTGCTGTGTTGGTGCTAACCGGCACGGTGGCGGCCTCCATCTCCGCTATCAGCGCCGCAATGTCCACATCTTCGGTAGGCGCGCTGCCGCCAGGCGCGCGCGTTGACGCCGGCGCCTCTGCAACGCCCGGTAGCGGGGAGGACCGCCCTATTGCCGCAACGGGGGCCAACGGCGACGACGCCGTGGACGCAGAACCCTCGCCACCAGCCCCAGCTGCTGCTGACGATGTTGACGATGCTGGCGGCGACCGCTTGGGCGCAAGAAATGACAACATGCGGCTGCTCCAGGTGCGCACCATCCCCGGCGCAGGCGCACCGCCAGCTGATGGCGACGAGGCGGGCGCGTCTGCCGCGGTTGGCGACGCAGCATCAGGGCGGTCGGCTGCTGTTGCAGCAGCAGCGGCGGTGGAGCGTCCGCCCAATCGAAATGACGCCGCGCGCAAGAACGACCCCACGCCGCTGCGTGCAGGCGGCACAGACGTTGTTGTGCCGCCGCCAGCGGCTGCCGTGTCAGGCCCAGGGTCGCCGCCGCCCGGTGCCGACGGCGACAATGGTACGGTCGTTGCAGCAGCGGCAGGTGCACCGATTGCAGGATGACGAGGGCTAGTTGTCGCAATGGCAGCGGCGGTGGTGGTGGTAGTAGTGCTGAGGCCGATACCTCCGGCAGCAGCAGAGGCACGAGAGGAGGACGGCGACAGCGTCGCGGGATCAGAGCGCCCACCACCACCAGGTCCAGCAGCGGAAGCATGGTGACTAGGGGCACTACCGGCATCATGGCGGTCATCCTGCGTGTCCCCGACATCTTGGCGGTCGGCACCAGCACCATGGGGGCGGTCGGTGGCCGGGGTACCGGGAGTTGCCGGTGCGGCACCAAAGCCGGGGCTGGGTGGCGCGGCGGCGCCGGCGATGACCCGGCCGCCGCTGCGAGGCGGCGCGCCCGGGGCAGGGGGGGGCTACCT
>Ga0066256_1004443_pt1 | contig 12511 bp, 3 predicted proteins | sample ThiBio_1000_biof_FD_87107 | JGI IMG/M metagenome (GOLD analysis project Ga0066256, IMG submission 87107) | Wastewater bioreactor microbial communities from Cape Town, South Africa - Thiocy_expt_1000_biof (version 2) | ecosystem: Engineered > Bioreactor > Thiocyanate-remediating >...
TGGTTGCGGCGCCTGTCGCAACGCACCAAGTCGGAGTAGTACTTGTCGATGGCCGGCTCCTGGTTGGGATCCTGCGGGTGCCCAATCTCCTCAAAGAACGACTGCAGTGTGATGTGGGGGGTGGGAGTAATTGTAAACGCGCTGTGTTGTTGTGACAAGCAGAATAATCAAAGGCGCCACGCACCCGCGTCACGTCGTCGCAGGAGTAGATCAGGATGGCGCGGCCAAACACGTGCAGCACGGAGCCCACGCGCATGAGCAGGAAGAAGTTGTCGCGCGTCAGGCCGTCCACCTTGATGCGCCGCAGGAACTTGCCGTGCGTGATGCCGTCGCTGCGCATGTGGTGCGGCTGCGGCTCGTCCCTGTCCCGCGTCTCGTCACCCAGGAAGTAGCGCAGCGTCAGGTAGCGGTAGCGCCACGACTGCACAGCCAATTGTGGAGTGGTGTGGTGTGGTGTGGTGTGAGAGTGGGTACGCACCACCCAACACACGCCCCCTAGCGACGCTACGTACCTCCGTCGCTGACTCTGGCACCGACTCCTTGAAGTAGCCGCAGAAGGAGACGGAGCGCTCGTGGAACGCGGTCTCGGACGGCGCGTAGCTCTTGGCGGGCGGGTCCTCTGTGCGCCCCAGCCGGGTGGCATTGGAGCGCCCCGCCAGCGGCACCGGGAAGCGCTCATCCACCATGCTCTTCACGTCTGCCTCAGGCAGCACCTTGGTGGCAAACGCGGAGGCGGTGGCTGTGAAGGTGGCTGCCGCCGCCGCCGCTGCGGCAGCGCGCACGGTGGTACCAGACGGCGACAGCACGCCCGGCTTGGTCACCACCACGCTGCCAGGCAGGATACCCGGCCGCACCACCGTCCCGGGGCCAGAAGCAGCCCCAAGCGCTGCTGCCGTGGCGGCAGCGCCGCCCGTCGCCGCCATGGCGGCGCTGAACCGTGTCGCCATGTCTTCTGCCCTGCCGCTTGCTCCCTCACACACAACGTAGCGCACCCAAAATCAATGCTCCGCTTGTTCGCTCAACCAGTCGCGTAGCTACACACCTTGTATACACACTTCCTGTTGTACCCCACACATTATTGTCGCGCGCCATCGGCGCCGTCGTCGTGCATTACCTTGCCACCGGGAGCCGGCGTAGTGAGCGCGACCAGCGTGTCGTTGCCGCCGTAACGGCACTCGTTACCCCGCCCTTCCGAGTTTCAAGGCGCCGAGCTGGCATGCACACAACAGCAGCTACAACGACAGCGTCACAGCGATAACACGACTGTAGTGACGCCATTTTTAAATCACGCGCCAAGCGCCCGGGCATGGGCGCCATGGCGATAGGGTCAAACTGTTGGGTCAAACCGTAGCGCAACAACAAACTGCATGGTACCAGTACCATTTGCACCGCGCTGCTGACTGACGGCAGCCGTTTGCTGCTCATCATCGTCGTCAGTGCCCGCCGCCGATATGAGCCAAATGCAATGTACTAATTAAATATAATTAGTCAATGAAACGGTGGTAGCGGCGGTGGGGCACCATGGCGGCGGCAGGCAGTGGCGGCGCCCCTGCCGCCGCCGCTGCCAAGACGGCGGCTGGCATGGATGTGCTGATGGCGCAGGCGTCGGCAGCGCAGTCCATGCTGCAGTTCCGGTCGGCGGCGGCGACGCTGGCGGCGGTGGTGGCTGCCAGTGAGGAGGATGTGGACCGCGCGCTGCGGCGTGGCTTGCTGGAGTCGGTGATGCACATCCTGACGGCATGCCCTGCGCCAGAGGTGCGCCGCCGCGCCGCCTTCTGTCTTGTGAATGCCACCTCGTCGCCGCAGCGCGCCGACTTTGCGGTGCGGCAGGGCCTTCCTGCCTCCATCATGGAAGCGCTGCAGCGCGGCGACGCTGACAGCGCCACGGCGGCGTACCTGGCGGGCGCTGCTGCTAATCTGTGCGTCGCACCCACGGCGGGCGGACCAGAGGTCATGGGCAGCGCAGAGGCTGTAGCGGCAGCCATCCTCATTGCGCTGGCGCGCCCGCATGCCCTGCTGTCGCTGTTTCCTGCACGGTGGCTGGCAGCGGTAGGTAGCCACCCTGGCGTGGCAGCCGCACTGTGTGGCGACGCCCGCCTTGCGCCGCTGCTCACCGCGCTGATTGCCACCGACTACGTGCCGCTGCAGCGGGAGGTGGCGCGCGGCGTGGCGGCACTGTGCAACCAGGCGGATGGCGTGGCCGTCACGCTGGGTGCCGCCGGCGTGTCCCCCATCCTATCTGGCTTGGTAGCGGCGGGCGGTGGTGATGCCGCTGACGGCCTCACCAAGCGCTACCTGGCGACCGTGTTGCAGCGGTGTGCGCAGCTGCCGGCAGCTCGTGCCGTTGTGGTGGGCATGGCGGGTGGCGTGCTGGTGGCAGCGGCCATAAGCGAGGACGCCGCCACCTGCGCGCAGGCAGTGGACGCGCTGGGACACATTGCAGAGACGGCGGGGCTGCACGCGTCGTTGCTGCAGCAGCACGACATATCGGGTTTGCTGCACGCGCTGCTAACCACCTCCATGGACGCCGCCGCTCGTGCCGCCCGTGTCATGCTGGGCCTGTCAGCGACGCCGGCGGGTGCGGAGGCGGCGTGCACGCCTACCAACCTGGCTGCCCTGGCTGCCGTCTTCCCCTCCCTGCCGCAGCTGCCGGCGTACTACGCTGCCGGCGCGCTGTCAAATGCGGCGCAGTTCCCGGGCCCCGCGCTGGATGCGCTGGCGGCCTCCCTCATGGTGGACTGCGTAACCGACGCACTGTCTGCTGACGCCGACACTGGGCCGACTGACGTGTGGGAGGTGCCTGCCACCCGCGCCATGCTGCTCACCCTGCTGCGCCTGTCCGCCCACCGCTCCCTGCACGAGCTGCTGCTGGCCAAACGCGCCGCCGCCGCCCTAGGCCGCGTGTTCCCGCACTCTGACGGCTACGCGCGCGCCCTGGCGGTTGCCACCGTGGCTAACCTGTGCCGCAACACGGCAACGCACGCCGCGCTGCAGCGCGCTGGCGTGCTAGGCGGCATTGTGGGCTTGCTGGAGGACACCGACGCCGCAGTGTCCGACGCCGCCCTTGCGTGCGTGCGCAACCTGTGTCAGACGCCTGCGCTGCGTGCGGGCTTCATTGGCGCCGGCCTACCACCTGCCCTAGTGCGGCGGCTGTGCAGTGCAGGTGGCGGCGGCGAGGCGCAGACGGCAGCACTGCTGCGATTGGCCGCTGTTGTGTCTGGCGACGTCACCTCCCATGCCGCCTTCCTCGCGCCTGCCTTCCTGGCGCTGTGTGCATCCTTGCTGGCAGACGTGGGCGGCGGGCTGTTGCACCTGGCGGCGCAAGTGGTGGCAGAGCTATGCCTGCCCGCCGCCTCGCGCACCGTGGTGGTGGCGTGGAGCGGTGGCAGTGGTGTAAACGATGATGGCGGCAGCGTGCAAGCGCCGCCGGAGCCAGTCTCGCTCCCGACGCTGGCACTGGCCGCCGCCGCCGCGGTGGATGTCGACGCGCAGCAGGTGCTGTTGCGGCTGCTAGTAAATGCCACCGCCGCTGACGCCTGCCGCGCCGCCCTCATGCCTGACCCCCGCCTGGCTACGCTGGTGGCAACCACGCTGCAGTCCACCTCCGATGGCACCGCCCTGCTGTCGCTCACGCTAGCCGCCAACCTGGCCGCCTCGCCCGCCGCGCCACCGCTGCTGGTGGCCACCGGCATCGGCGCCGGCCTGGTACGCGCCCTACGATCCCGCCACACGCCGCCGGTGCACAAGTGCATGGCGGCGCGCGCGCTTGTCCGCCTTGTGCGCCATCGTGACCCCGTGCTGGAGCCGCTGCTGGCGGAGGAGCACCTGGTGCCGGTGTGTGACGCGCTCATGGCGCGCGGCGCTGATTACCGCCTTGCGGTGCTGGCAGCGCTGCTGGCGGTGTCTGCGGCGTGGGCGCCGGCGGTGCTGCATGAGTTGGTGGCGTCGCAAGCGGCGATGACGGCGGTGGCGCTGCTTGCCGCACACTCTGACGCCACCTCTGCCGCCGCCCTTGCGTCCCTCCTATGCACCCTATCCTTCCTGCCCAGCCAACGCCGCCTTCTTATGCAACGCTTCCACGCCGACTTCCCACGCCTCATCCTCACCTGGCTCACCGCGCCCGAGCCCGCCACACAGCGCCTGGCGGCGGCGCTGGTTGCCAACATGGCAGAGAGCCGCGACATCCCGCATCTGCACACACCCTTTTACTTTGCGGCGCTGGTAACGCGGCTGTCAGCGCCCATTGACGACGCCGTCCTGCTGGAGCTGCTGCGTGGCATCACTGCGCTGGCCAGTCGGCCCACGGGTTGCACCGGCGTGGCATCTGCTGCGCTGCCACAACTTGCCACCGCCCTGCACTCGCCCAGCGCCGATGTAGCGTCCGCCGCCACCGACGCACTAGCCAACCTGGCGGCAACACCCGGCTTGCCAGCCGCTGACCTTGCCGTTGCCTGTGTGGCACTTGCAGCGCGTTACGCCCCACCGCCACCGCCACCACCATCATCGTCCACCGCCTCCTCCTCCCGTGTTGCGTCTGCCCTGCTGTCGTGGCGGTCGGGTGGCAGTACCGCTGTCGTTGCAATGTCCGGCAACCCCATGCCGCCGTCTGGCGTGCTGGTGTACCTTAACGCCACTGCGGCTGCGGGGTTCAACCTGCCGCCACCCGCTGCCGCGCACCTGGCGCGGCTAATGAGTGAGGCGCCCGCCGGCAGCGTGGCGCACGCGCTGGCTGCCACCGCGTCTCTCAACGCTACGCTGACGGCATGGCGCGCAGAAGCGCGAGCGGGCACCGCAGAGGCCACGGCGGCAGTGGCAGGCACAAATGCGCTGGCGCTGGCTGCCGGGTTGGCAGCGGCGCCGCATGCCAGCTACGCCCTACTTCTGCATTGTGTGCGCATTGCGACGGGCGGCGTGTACGCCGGCGCGCTGCAAGCGTTGCAGTGGGTGGCAGCGCTGGCGTCCGCCGTCGTGCTGCCCACCACGCCCGACGTGCAGCGCGCTGCGTGCGTCATGCTGGCATCCGCGCTTTCGCGCGGCGCGCGCGCAGCTGCGACGCCGGAGGAGCGCGCCGCCAGCCGGGGCTTGGTAGCCATCCCGCAGGTGCTGGGCACACTGCTGGTGAATGCCACCTCCACCACTGAGCGGGTGACGCAGGCGGCTGCGGTGTCTGGGCTGGCCACACTGGCGACGGCGGGCTGGCTGCCGCCGTGGCTGGACGTGCCCAGCTTGGTGCGCAGCTTCCTGACGATACTGGGTGACACGGCGCCATCACCGGCACGGGTGGCCATGCGCAGCGACGCGCTGCGTGCGCTGGCGGGCATCATGCTCACGCACACGGTGGCACTGGGCGACACTGCAGCGAGTCTGGTAGCCGGCGCCACCACCTACGCCGCCACCACCGCCTCCACCGACCCGCGTGCACAGTTCTTTGCGTGCATTGCAACCGGCTGCCTGTGGCTGCAAGCGCCTACCGCGGTGCTGTGCAGCGCCGCCGTTGGCACTGCCGCCTCGCGCTTCCTGGCATGGTGCCGTACCCTCATGCGCAAGCCGGCGCTTGCCAGCAGCGACGTCGTGCAGCAAGGCGTGGCGGCGGTGGTGATGGGCATGTCACAGCGTGGCGCCCTGCTGCCACCGGGTGACATGCACATTGCGCATCTGGCAGTGGAAGCCGCCGGCGTGGTGGACACGCACCAGCTGCGCGTCACCCTGCTGCAAGCCGCCACTCGCCTCGTGCCGCGCCACCGCTACCGCATGGTGCTGCTGGGTGCGCCCGCATGCACTGTGTACGCCGCACTGGCGGCGTTGCCGGTGGACGAGCACCACAACGTGCACACCGCGCTGCTGGTCCTGCTCAACGAGCTGGCGGCCGCATACGTCGGTGACCACGCACACCAGATCCTGCTGCCGCTTGTCACCACCTTCCTGCCGGCACCCGGAAGCGCGCCGGCAGATGGTGAACAGGCGGCGCTTGCCACCCGGTGGCTGGCCACCGTGGCGCAAGACTCCGGCGCCGCACACCACCTGCTGGCAACCGGCGTGTTGCGGGCGTTAGAGTCAGTGGCAGCCGACGGAATGGCCGCCACCGCCGCGCCGCCCACATACGCATGGGATGCGGTGCGCGCGGTGACGAACATTGCAGCGCACTGCGCGCGTGCTGCACACGACCTCGCCGCCCTGCGTGCGCCAGCCTGGCTGGTGGCGCTGTACGTGGCGGAGCGCAGCGCACCTGACGGCGCATGGCCGCGTGTGGCGGCGGTGGCGCTGGCAAATGCAGCGCTGTCGGCGCGGTTTGTGCTGGCGGCACGCCAGCAGCCTGGCTTCAGCCACCCGCTCCTGTTGCGCACGGCGACGTCGTCTTCTTCATCTCCAACAACAACAGCGACGCCGGCGTCCAACCATGACAGCAGCTTGCTGCCGCTGGCGGAAGCGTCGGTAGTGGCAAACTTTGTGGGGCACGTGGACGTGCCGACGGCGCCGGACCTGACGGGGCTGGTGACCGGCCTGTGCGACCGGCTGACCGATGTGGCCGCCGACGGCACGGAGAGCAGTCATCGCGCAGCGCTGTTGCAAGGTGTGGCCAACCTAGCGACGTACTCCGAGGTGTGGGATGCCGTGCCGGCGGCGGTGGTAGACGCGCTGGTACGCGTGGTGCACACCCGTCTGCACACGCTGCTGGAGGCGTACGACGCCACCGACGCCGCGTCTGCACCCACCGTGGCGCTGGCGGTGCGCGCGGTGCAAAGCATGGCACTGGTGCCAGCGCTGGCGGCCGCCATCTGGGAGCCGCGGCTGGTTGTAGCGGCAACGCGGCTGCACTACGCCCTGCGCACGGGTGGCGTCGCCGTAGGTAACACGCCTGACCTGCTGGCTGCCGCTGTTGTCAACTTGCTGGTGGGGCGGCCCAGCGACGCGCATGTCCAGTTTGCCGGCTGCGTCGCACCCGACGCCGCCGTGCAGGCCGCCCTGTTCCGCGTGCATAACCCGCCGCACGTGCTACACCTGGACGCCATCGTAGCTGCCAACGCCTACCTGCCGCTGCAGCCACCGCGACCTGCCGGTGTGTCAGGCGGCGGCGGCGGGTCACCACTGCTGCTCCTGGTTGACCGCCTGGTGCAGGTGGCAGGTGCGGTGGCGGCGGCCACATTTGCCCCCGGTGGCGCTGACGTCCGCCTGCTGCGCAGGGCGGCGGCCAACCTCCTGGCGGTGCCAGGCAGCGGGCACGAGCCGCGCACCGCGAGCTCCATCTTTGTGGCGTTCCGCCCGCTGCTGGCCGGCCTGTTGCGTGACCCGGAGGCTGGCGACGACCGCCCTGCGCTGGTGCGTGCGCTGGCTGCCGTTGGCGGCGTGCCTGCCGTGCGCCCCCTCATTGCACCGCTGCTGGCGGACGGGTGGTGGGCGTTCCCACCTGCCGACCCCGACGCCGCGCGTGAGTTGGCGGCGGTGATCAACCTGCTGACCGTCAATGACCTGTGCGTTATGGCCTGCCACGCCGGCCTGCCCACCGCGCCGTCCATCCGGTACTGGGATGCGCGCGGCTTCCATGCCGCGCGCAAGGCCATTCGCCGCGTAACAGATGCGGTTGGCGGCGGCAGCGGCAGCGGCGCGGTGGCGTGGCACATGCTGGACGCCGTCAATGACACGCTGTTTGCCGCGGAGCGCCAGCGCCTGCTGCACCCCGACGTGGCCGTTGGTGCGACATCCTGTGTGTACCGAGCATGGGGCACGCTGGCGGGCGACGGTGTGTCATATGCCGCTGGTGGCACGCTGGTGACAGAGGCATCGCGGCATTGGGCACGAACGCGCTGGGGTCGCACGGCTGCTGCGCTGGCGGGCGTGGCAACGCCGCCGCAGGATGGTGGCGGTGAGGCACCCAGGGGGGTGGGTGGGCTGGAGCGTGGTGGCGGCGACGGTAACATCGGCGGCGGGCTGCACAGCACACTGTCGCTGGGCGGCGGCGGGTCTGCGGGGCGCGCTGCCATGTTGAGCGTGGATGCGTTGGTGCGGTACCCACACAGCGCGCCGCCGCCGCTGTACCTCACGTGGAGCAACGACCGCCTGGCCATGCTTGCCATGGCGGCCGGCGGCATCATGCGTGGCGTGTCGCTGCTGTTGCCGGTCATGGAGGGTGACGGTGCGGTTGCGCGGTGGCTGGCCTACCATGCCGCCACACGGCCAGCGGTAATGCGTGACCGGGCGGCGCGTGAGGGCGGCGACATCTCATCCGCTGTGTGCCTGCCGGGTGATGACGGCTGGTTGAGCTCCCGCGGCTTGGCGCTTGCTCCTGCCTTGCCGCCCGTGCTGCCACCAGCGGCAGACGGCGCCACCGTGACGCTGCCACCGCTTGCCCGTGCCGCGGCGTCTCGTTGCGGCACGCGTGGCAGCCTGACGCACGACCGCGGCGCCGTGGTGGCAATGCTGGCAGCAGCGTGCCATGCGGGACGCGACATGACGCCGCAGCACGTGGCGGCCGCCGCGTTGCTGACGGCACACGCCTCCCGCCTGCACTACGTGCCCGCGCCGGGCGCCACCCTGCTGGCGCTTGCCAACCTACTGTCCCGCGGGTGGGCCACCATGCAGGCGGTGCTGCGTGCGTGGGGCATGCTGCCGCTGTCGCTGCTGGCGGGCGCTACGCCGCCGGTACACACCGCAGTACCGCCGCAGGTGGCGCGCGACCGGCCGTCGCTGGCGAGCGTTGCCGGCATGGCGGCAGCGGCGGTAGGACGGGGCGTGCACCCGGCGCCGGATGCCGGGGCCGCAGCTGCCGCTGCAGCGGCTACCGCGGCCGCCACGTTGTGGCCGTCACCTGCCCGACTGTACCGCCGCGCCAACGCGCTGGAGGTGCTGCCACCGCCGCCCGGCGGGTTTGCCAGCACTGCGCATGCTGCACTGGTGTGGCATGCCCACCTGCTGTCCGTGCTGCCGCTCAGCTGGGACGGTGCGGGAACCACCTGCCAGCGGCCGGCATGCGTGGCAGCGCGCCTGCAGGCACGCCTGTGGGCGCCGTGGGATGCCGCTGTTGTGTGGGCGGCGCCGGCACGCAGTGGCCGCCTGGCGGAGTCGCCCGTGCTGTCTACACAGCACGTCATGCTGCGCCGCCTGCTGGCGCCGGGTGACCTGGCAACCGACGGCGCCGACGCGCTGGACGGCGCCACGTGCGCATGCACACACGCGGTCGCGGCGGCGGTACCCTCCATGCCGCCCATGCGGCCAGCTGGCATTCATAGCTGCCTGCAGGCGGCAGTGGACATGGCAGCCGGCCGCCGCCCGCTGTCGGTGTTGTACCACACGCCGCCGCTGCACGTGGACCGCCTGCTGGCGGTGTGCCTGCGGCTGTCGCTGGACAAGCTGCTCGTGCGCCGCGCCGCCACCGCGCCGCACGCCGCGCCGTACGTCCTGGAGGCGGCGCTGGCCATGGCAGCGACCGCCGGCCGCCATGGCGCCTACCTGTTTGGCCCTGCGCACTTGCTGGCTGGGCCCGTGCTGGCGCGTGTGTTCACCTCCGCCAGCCCGCAGCCGCACGGCTGGGATGAGGTGGCGCACACCCTCCTTGCCGCCCTGCCCACCCTGCGCACCACGCTGGCGGCCGTCGCGCCTGCCCTGGCCGCCGTCACCGCCGACACGCCCGACCTGTGGGCAGCCAACGCCCTCGCGTCTGCCGCGCTAGCGTCACACGCGGCAGACACAAGCTGGCCACGGGCACGCGCTGCACCTACCACCGCCGACTCCCATCACCACCCCGCTGTCGTTTGTTCCCCCCTTGCCACCACGCTGGGGGCGCTGGTGCGCTGCTCCCCGTTGCCCGCCGTCCGCCTGTTGGCGGTGTCCATGGCGGCGCGCAGTGCGGCACACACGCCGTCCGGCGCGGGCCACGACGTGGATGCAGTTGTGCAGGGCGCGGTGAATGACGTGGACGGCGAGGTGGCGGCGGTGGCGCGGTATGCCACCGTGGCGTCGTTTGCGCTGCACACGCAGCGCGCCACGCCCGTGACGGCGCTGTCAGAGGCGACCGGGTTTGCGCGCCGCCTGTTGGCCATCGCTGTGCCGCCGCGACGCAACCGGTTTGCGTGGGAGCAGTCGCTGCCAGCCGCGGTGGCGGCGGTGGCGGCGCAACCGGGCGTGGCGCATGCTCTGCGCCCGCTGTTGGGCCAGTGTGTCGCCGCGCTGGCCGCCGACCCGCATTCGCGGTCACGCGCGCTGGCCATGCAGGCTACGCTGTTGGCGGCGCTGGAGGCCACACTTGCGCAGCTGGCAGGCAGCGCGGAAGCGTGTGCACCGGCGCCGCACCTTCTGGCGCGCTTCATTGGCAACATCGCCGGCGTGCGGGTTGCAGGCCGTCTGCTTGCACCCCTCACCGCTGCCACCCTGTGCCTGCGGCCGCGACCTGAGAGCACGCCGCCTGCGTGGCCTGCCGCCACGCTGGCGGCCCTTGTGGCGGCGCCCGCAACGGGACATGCCGCGTCCAGCCTGACGCCTACTTCATGGCGGCTGGCAACGGCGGCGGCCCTGGCGTCTGTAGTGGACAGCCACGGTGGCGGCCTGTCCGACGCGCTGGTGGCGCAGCTGGTGACACGCGTGGCGGCGGCACCCGACCCCGATGACTACCTGTATGCCATCTGCCTTGCCCGCCTGGCTGCCGGCCCGCCTGCGTCGCGCCCGGCGTTGGCGGCCGCGGCACGCGCGCTTGCGTCGCCCGCCGCCGTTATGGTGGTACCCAGTGCTGCTGCCGCACACGACGCGAATCTGGCGCGACTGCAGGCGGCGCTGCACATGGCTGCCACGCCCGGCGCGCGCGACACCCTCACCTCCGTGCACTGGATGAGCACTGTGGCGCTGCTGCTGGACGTGCTGGAGTGCGGCGCGGGCGACTGCGAGGACAGCGCGTCGGTGTACGCCGTGCTGCTGGCGCGCCACCTCCGCGCCGCGCGCGACCGCTTGCTGGACACGGCGCACGTGGCGGAGGTTGGCCGCCTCGCCGGCCGCCTCGTGTCTCGCCTGGAGCGCGTGTCGCTGGCGGCGCACCCGTCCGCGGTGGCGGCGGTGGTAGAGTGGCGGCCGGGGCACGGGACCGTGCTGCCCAGCGGCGCCGCCCCCCCCCCCGCTTGGAAGATGGAAATAATGGGACTCATGACGGGGGACTCTCATTTTAAAAAAACAACATCAACACCAACATGCACGAAGTCCAATAGGGCGGAAGGGAGGGGGGAGGGGGGGGAGTACCAGGCACACGGTCCAATAAATCGCACACACACCCATCCATGCTTACACGGCGCCGCTCAGATAGGTGCGCAGGTGCGGTGGGATGAGCGTCTCCACGTCGCGCGCGCACACCTCCGTCAAGCCCAGGCCCTCCAGCACGCGCTTGTGGTCCACCACCTGGAACGGCGAGTCAAACGACACGACGGCGTTGGTGCAGGCGTCGTCACGGTGCACCAGCACGGTGGCGGTCGGCTCCGACGTCAGCACCACAAACGGCAGGTGCAGGCGGCCGACGGGGACGCCGGGCGGGGCGCCCAGTGGCGGCGTGGGCACGAGGGCGGGGGCGGCAGCGGCGGCCGGGGCGGCCGGGGCGGCCGCGGCGGGGACCGCAGCGGCGATAACGGCGTCAGCGGCGGTAGCGGCGGGAGCACCCGCCGATGGCGCCGCGGCAGCACCGGCAGCGGCCGCGCCGCCCGGGGGGGCGCCAGTTGGCGCAGGCTCCTCGCCACCCTCCGCCGCAGCGGCTGCGGCGGCGGCTGCCGGCCGCAACGGCGTCATGGTTGCGCCACCCACAGCTGCCGCCGCCGCCGCGATGGCTGCCGTGGTACCAGGCGGCGGATGCGGCGTGGCTGCTGCCGCGGTGGCGGCGGCTGCCTCTGCCACGCGGTTGCGCTGTATCAGCAGCCGCACCGCCACCTGCTGCTGCAGCAGGTCCTTCGCCACGCGCCGCTGCGCTGCCACGCGCGCAGCCCGCGCAGCCTGCACTCGCTGCAGTGATCGTGGGAGGGGGGACATGGTGGGGGTGAAACGAGTAGTGGGCGCGACGCCGAGCCACGCCAGCACCCCGGCAAACGTAATTACCTCCAGGTGGTCGGCCGTGGCGCTCTTGTGGTGGTCCTCCACTCCGCGCCAAAAGATCTTGCGCGCCGCCTTGTCGCGCTCAATGACGCCCACCGCCATCATGACGTTCAGCGCGTCGTACACGCGGCGGCGCACGTTGCGCTCGTCAAACTGCATGGGGTTCAGCAGCGACTCGGGCGCCACCACGCGCCCCTCCCGCTGCATCACGCGCGCCTGCTCCCGCGCCAGCGCCAGCGCCTCCGTCTTGATGTCGCCCAGCATGTCCTCCGCCACCTCGTGGTAGTCCGTCTCCCGCTTGTCCATCACCTTCATCCACACCACGCGGCTAAAGTCTTTCAGACCCATGGACGCCGACACCTTGGTGGGCGCCTCCACCGCTGCCGACGCTGCTGCAGCCGCCGCCGCCATTGCCGCCGCCGATACCCCGCCCGCCGACGCCCGCCGACCTGGCGCC
>Ga0066256_1002909_pt2 | contig 12507 bp, 7 predicted proteins | sample ThiBio_1000_biof_FD_87107 | JGI IMG/M metagenome (GOLD analysis project Ga0066256, IMG submission 87107) | Wastewater bioreactor microbial communities from Cape Town, South Africa - Thiocy_expt_1000_biof (version 2) | ecosystem: Engineered > Bioreactor > Thiocyanate-remediating >...
GAAGCGGCACGGCGCTCCATCAGGGCCTGCCTTTTGGCGCAGTCATGGCCACCGCGGGCGCGTCGGCGGTGGCGGGCCGATGCGGATTGCACATCCTCGTCGTGCCGCTGCTGGTGCTGGCCATCCTGCAGACGCTGTGGCTACCGGTTGCCGGCATCTGGCGTCGCCGCGCCACGTTCCGGATGGAGTGCCGGGCGTGGTGGAAGCTCGGCCCGGCGCACGAACACTGCGGAATCCATACGGTGCCGCTGGGCCTGGCGGTGATTGCCGGCGGCCTGGTCGCGTTGGCCGCAAGCGGCATCGCACGGTGGCCCTGGCCGCTCGCGGTCGCGTGTCTTGTCCTGACCTGGGTGCTGACGATCGTTTGCCTCGGCCGTTTCTTGTGGTCGCTGGTGGTGTGCGACTGCACGTTGCGCATGGTTGGCGGCGCCTGGTTCCTGGTGCCCGCGGCCTTGCTGGGAGCTGCGATAGCCACCGATGCGCTTGCGGGATTTGCGCCGGAGGCCGGCGCGACGATGCTGGCGGCGTTGGCGCTTGCGGGCGCATTGCTCGGCTGGGCCGGATACTGGGTCGTCGCATTGGCCGCCCTGGTCCGGGTGTGGCGCTTCGGGCTGGTTGGCGTGCCGCAGGCGCCGTGGTGGATCGCCATGGGTTGCGCGGGGCTTGCCGCCGCAGCGCTGGGCCGCGTGCTGAAAGCTCCCGGATCGGGGTGGGCGCTGCACGCGTTCCTGGTCCAGGCAATGGTCGTCACCTGCATCTTTGCAGCGATCCTGTGCGTGCCGGTCCTCGTGTGCAGCGCGGCGTTCCTGCTGCGGCGTTGCCGGTTCCGCGCGCCGGCGCCGTGGCCGCCCACGTTCTCGACCGCGGTGTTCGCGCTCGGCTGCCTTGAGACAGGGGACATTCTCCAGTCCCCCGCGTTCCGGAGCCTGGGACTCGCTGCGGGTTACGCCACGCTGCTGTTCTGGCTGGTGACCATGGTTTGGAACGTGGGCCACATGGGCATCGACCGATTCGGCGATCGGGCCTGGGGGACGGACGCATGAAACGCTGGTGGGTGCTTCTGCCGTGCATCGCCGCGCTGGGCGGTTGTGTGCTGACACCGCGGCGCCCACCGCCACCCACCCTGATCAATGCCGCGGTGCCCGCCGGGTTCCCTGCGGACATTCGCTTGCTCACCGTCGACAGGCAGCGCTTCGTACAAGAGTTGCCGCAATGGCTGGAGGGCCTGCATCGGGCCGCGGGAAGTCGCAAGATCAACGTGCTGGTCCTGTCCGGCGGCGGCGCCGGTGCAGCGTTCGGCGCGGGCGCATTGGCGGGATTGGCACGTGCCCGGGCACGTCCGCAGTTTGATCTTGTCACCGGCGTCAGCGCCGGCGCACTGCTGGCGCCGTTCGCGTTCCTTGGTCCGGCATGGGACCCGCAGATGGAAAAGGTCTTCGAGGGCGGCGATATCGAACGCCTGCAGCACTCGACGGGAAGGTGGTCAACGATCGGCAGGTTCCTGTTTCCACGCAGCGCAGGCGGCAATGATTCGCTGGTCGAACTGGTCGACCGCAACATCACCGACGCGATGATCGATGCCGTGGGCCGGGAGGCGGCGACAGGACGCATGCTGGTCGTCGCCACCACCGATCTCGACGATCAGGAAACGATGTTGTGGAACATGGGCGCCATCGCGGCGCAGGGCGGTACGGCGGCGCACGACCTGTTCCGCAAGGTGCTGGTCGCGTCGGCCAGCGTGCGGGGCGTGTTCCCGCCGGTGCTGATCCCGGTGCAGGAGGGCAAACATGCCTACGACGAAATGCACGTCGATGGCAGCGTCACGACGCCCCTGTTCATCGCGCCGTTGAACGCGCAGACGGTGCAGGGAAACGAAGCGGAGGCGGAAGGCGCCAGCGGCTAGGTGAGCGGTAACTGCGTTCTTGGGATGGGAGCCAGGCAAACACCGATCAATACCGTGAAGATACTCGAGGAAAGTTTTTCCGCCCAGCTTACCTACAAGACGCGCGATGCGCTGGGGCTGGTCATGGCGCTGTCCCGCCGCTACCACATGGTTTTTCATCTCACCGACATGCCGGTCGACTATCCCGCCGGAAGTTTTCTCGATTTCAGCCGGAAGCACATGCAGCAGTTGTTCGACTACGGCGAAACCTGCGCGGCTGAGAACTTGCTGTGGACAAGTCCCGGGGGAACGATTCGCCGCGACTTTTACGGCAGGGCCGATGAAGGATCGACCAGTACGGAGTGTCCCGCGTCGGCATCGCCCGAATTGCACTGATTCATCTTCAACGCGGTGGGCAGCAACGGATTCGAGTGCCAGGTGCGCACGCGGCGACACATTCCCGACGTCGCGGGCGATGCCCGTGACCATCACACGGAGCCGCGGAGGTCCTTGCGCAGCAAGCTTTCAGGGCGTTTGTTGCGTAGTGAGGGGCCGCCACGTACAATAGGCGGCTCACCTGATGCGGGGTGGGGCGGTCTGGCAGCTCGCTCATAACCCGAACTGGGGAGGTATTGCAGATCGATTTCTATAGGCATAAGTCGGTACAAAATGGCGCCCTCTATGGATTTCATGCGCAACCCATAGGAGCCGGCGCGCCCAATTCTCGCCGATCTGGGTCGCTTGGATGAGGTATCATTAGTCTCATCGACTTCGACCGTAGGGCTCCCCGTGGCGGCTGCCCGCCTTGATCAGGGACTTCTCTTTGAAATTGCGCCGCCGATCCTTGCGAGCGGCCGCCCCACCGTCGTGGCCTGCCTTCGGAAGCTGATACAGAATCCGGACCCGAAACTGTGGTCGCCGAAGTTGAAGGATGCCTTGCGACTGGCAGCGCTCACATACCAGATTGTGGAGCGCGTGGTCAGCGACTCCGGCGTGGTCTCCGGGTCGACCAGTGCGCGATCAAATAAGCAGAAGCTCGAGCGTGGGTGGCTGTCTGTTCCGGCGAGCACCCTTGTTTGGACAGGGAGCGCTGCCAAGAATGTGCGTCCGCTTCGGCGTACCCAGAAATTCCTGGACGATCTTCCGGATGTGGTCGTGGACCGCCTGCTCGGGTGGACAACGCCAGTCGTGATACCTAACGCCAAGAACGGAGAGAACTGGGTCGTCGCGGGCCATGTACCTGCGGTCATTGCCCGGCAGCGTAGGCCTGACGCAGCGGTGAGGGTCCGCTGGCTTCGCGCGACAATCCCCAGGAAGCGTTCATTTTTCGACGTCTGCGCGGACACCCTCGAGGTTCTGGCGCCGCTGTACGTTCTGCACCGTCGATTCATTGCCGAGATCAGCATAGACGACTGGGAAGCGCAATTCCTGACTGGATACAGCCGAGCGCATTTCTTTCGACTCAAGGGCTGGCGTGATGCATGAAGGCCTCCTGAAACTCGCCGGGCACTTGGGCAGGGGCATTGATCTCAGCGAGCTGATCGACGCGCTGTATGCAATCCGGGCTCCGCGCAGCCTCAAAGGAATCATCGTGATGTGTGGCCAGTTCCAAGACTGGCGTCAAAAGTACCCCGCGCTCAATTTGCTCCCAGAGGTCCAAAACTACGCCCGATGCCTCGCCGTGCTGGATGCGATCGCGGGACTGAGCGTCCCGGATGATCATCTGATGGGGCGGAAAATTGCAGACATCAAAAACCCTTGGACACCGCTCTTTGGCTTGGGTGGCGACAGCGTGATCGCGGAATTGCTGCTGTGTCAACGCGTACGGGCTGCGAGTTCGGCGGATTTCGAGCAAGTCTCAGCCTGGCTGATTTGGCAAGCGCAGCGATTCCATGCCCGAACCATGAGCCGGGGAGCGTACGAAACGTACTTGATGTCGAAAACAAGCCGCCTGAGCAAGCGCCCTCCGGGGAATCGACTCTACGAAGCTTGGCTCGGACTGCGCAGGTTGGCTGCTCCCGGTGACAGTGCGAGGCAGAAGTTGCGTGAGCTTGCGTCGCTCACGATGCGCTTTTCGCCCGAAGACAGTGAGCAACTGGCGGTTCTTTTTGACCTCGGGTATCGCCGCATGGCCAGGCGGGATCGTGAGCGACTTCTGCAACAGGCGGCGGCATGGATGCCGTCCGCAAATCGTGAGCAGGAGGCGGTTGCCGCGGTCAAGAAAATTCGTAGCGTGATGCCCACCGAGATTGGGAGGCTTCTATCTCTGCTGTGGGTCGACCGGACTCGCCGGAGCGTTCGCACCAAACGCTGGCGGCGCGAATTCTACGGCCGGGATAGGTACCGTCCGGAGATCATCCACGGTGAGCGGCTGACCGAGCTTTTGCAGCGGGTGGACGCGGATGAAGTACACGCCGGCACGGTGGTGGAATTCTATCCGCGCCAACCGAAGGCGCGTGGCGGTCGATCTGGGAGCGGCGAATCCACATTCGAAGACGATCCCGAGGACCTGCCCCAGCAGGAGCCCCAGCTTTCGATATTCCTTGCCGACGGCAAGGAACTGATCCGTGGCTACTACGCATCAGAGGGACAACAAAACGGTGTCGAGTACGGCAACGCGATGCTGCGCTGGAGCAATTGGACGTTGTCCCGGTCGGCAATTGTCGCTGTGGTTGATCTGGTTGGTGCTCCAACCTCAATCAGCGAGACGCAGCTGGATCGATGTGCGCGGCTCGCGATCGGGCTGACTTTGCTGACGGGCCGATCGCTAGAGCAGGTTGGGAATTTCGAGATCGCGCGCGAAACGCCGGAAGTGAGCAAAAAGCAACCGGTGATGATTGGACTTCGGACGCATCGCTTGTATTTGTATCCGGGCGAGCCAGACCTGCGCCATCCACCGCATGAAACCCCACCGTTGTGTCACTCGAAAGCCAATGCACTGTCCCTCCCGCTGCCGAGGGGCTGGTGGGCGCTTGTCGATGCGATCGGGCCGGGAAACAGGATGGCGCGTCAGCGTGTTGTACCGCGAGCGCGCCGGGCCCTGAAGGAGCTCGGTGGAAAAAGTGGACGTGCACGGGAATTCCGAGTCACGGGGCGAGGTGTGCGCCATGCCTTTACCCGTGCGCTAGCCGAGCGCACGCGGGGCGACCTGGGAGCGCAGCAGGTAATTACCGACGATGGCGCTGTCAACGCTCGCAACATCATCCACTACGCGTCCTACCACGCACGACGGCTGGAGTCGCAATGGCGCGCAGCGGCAGAATCGTTGGTGGGGGTGCTGCCAAGTGGCGTGCAAGGGGCAGGGCGGAATCGCTACGTTGGGGCGCAGCATGCGTTCGATGTTTCAAAGCTGGCCAAATATTTCAGGAGCATCAAACGTCGCGCTTGGACAGCCCAGCAAAAGAATGACTGGCCGCGGCTGTTCAACCTGATGACGTTGTACCTGTCGTATTGGCTGGGTCTCGGGGTCGCAGGACGCAAGACCCTGGTCCCGGTGCCAAACGTGTTGATCGACGACGGTTGGGCGTTGGTGATGGACAAGCACCGGATCGACGGATCGACCGATCGGTTGGTTCCTCTCAGCGGCCCCTTGCGCGATCAGATTGATGCGTATGTGACGTTTGCAAGCGCGCTGAGCATCACTGCGCCGAAGCTCGATCCCATTGTTCGTACCGAGCGGGGAAACGAGCTCCGTCTGCAGTACATCGACCTCGTCAAGGGAGTGGTGCCTTACCGGCCCAAATATCAAGAACAACACGAACACCTTACCTCGTTGCCCGCAAACTGGGGACGAAAAGTGTTGCGTTCGGTTTCTTCACAGCTGCCAGGGCGTTACCGCGACGCGGAGATGGGTCATTGGGTACGGGGTCGGCACGCGTGGGACGCAACCAGCACTTTCGATGCCGCCGACTTTCGCGCGAGCTGGCTGGAGCTGCAGGCCAAGATGGAGAAACGTCTTGGGTTCAAGGGCATCAAGCCGGTGCACTTTTGGAAGCGAGACCGCCTTTCACCGTTATGGCCTGCAACATCGGAGACAAAGACCAGGGCAAAGGCCAAGGCTGAGGCGGAGTTAGCACGGTCCAGTTTGGGCACGCCCCCACCGTCAAGCAGGAAGCTGGACATCGTGGACCTGCTGCGCGAGGTCGATGCGGCGCGCGCAGGCGCACTGTTGGATGACAAGCAAAAGCTTCTCCCTGTGGATGCATTGGATTTGGTCCGGCGCACTGTCTCGAGCCAGCAGCGCGGGTCCGTTGAATGGCAACGTGAGGGTGCCGAGGCTGCGTGCGCGTTGGTCCGCGCCAAGAGGCAGATACGAATATTCGCGGCCGAGCCCCGACCGTGATTCACGAACAGGGTGGTGTTCGCGGCGGATGCGTTGCAAACGCCGGCCTACCTGCGGCGACGCGCGCTCCCGCCGTTCTTGGCGGATTTGACATGTCTGCCGACGCGCACGCCGGTCGCTGTCGATCCTTCGGCTACATCTTGTGGAGACTCGTTGCGGCTGAGCCGGACGGCCGATCAGGCGCCGGCATGCAAAGAGGCGGTAGAAGGCGGCTTGCGGCCGAAGGGTGAGGAGCAAGTCCAGAGAGACCCTGCTGATGTGCCATTGCCGCTCAACGCACAGCAAGCGGACACTGCTGCGGTCAGGGTGAAGGACAAGGGTGCATGGGAGATTGAACTCGGCCGTCTCGCGATGGTGGCCATTTGGCGTCTGGGGCTCTCACGATGGAGACTCATCGAGTGCTGGCTGCGATCGGTGCGCGAGGATGCTCCCGTCTTGGCACAAGGTCCCAATCGGTACATGGTTGTGCAAGTAAAGACTGACGGTGCGCGTGAAGTGGTCCGGCGTACGGTGTTTCTGGATGCGTTTACGTCGTCCTGTCTGGCAGCCGATCGCGAATGGGTTCGGCAAGAGCTCCTGGAGCCGTTGTTTCATCGCGTCACACCTGCACAAAGACGCGCGCGAGTGGGAAGGGCCGTCCAAGCGTACTTGCGGTTCCTGGGCGCGGGGAGCCATCGCATCACGCTTTCGGCAATGACCGCAGCGGCGGCGCAGAAGATCATGCTCGACAGCGCACCGATACTCGCCGCGTATGCGCGCGGCGAACTCCACACGTGGGAGCTTGGAGACGACGAGTTACGCCGCCTTGCCAAGTTGGAGCCAACGCGCAAGTCCCGGGCAGTGCCGAAGACGTTCCGCTCAAGCTGTTGGACGTCAAGGTTCCTATCGCGCAAATGCTGCGCACTCATCGGAGCAACTACAAGTCGTACTGGCGGGAGGGTCTGATGCCCAAGGCGACAACGCCGCCCGTCGAGGCGCTGTTGCGTCAATTTGCGATTTGGATGGTGGAGCGGGCTGGATCTGAAGGCGATTACCCGCGGCTTTCCGCCCACGAAAGGCGTTACATTGCCGGGCGAGTGGAAGTCGTTGCGTTTGCGGTTCTGGGGTATGCAACGTGGGATGGTGGTGCAGGGACGATCGACGGTGACGTCTTGCTGGAACTACAAGAGGCTAGCCGGCACGAGTTTCCGGAGCGACTGCAGCACGGTGCATGGTTCCAGTTCGATCGATTTCTTGGCGACAAGACGGCGGACCATGCCGGGTTCGAGGTTGTGCAACTTGGGCCGCATCCCGAGCGTGCCGTTTCAGCAAAGATCTTGCGGGCCGACGAGCTTGGCAAGATCCACGCGGCGCTTATTTCGAGCCGTTCAAACATCGGCAATGCAGAACTACGCGCAAGTGCCCAACGCAACTTTGAGTTGATGGCGACCTATGGCACCCGACGATCAGAAAGCGCCTATCTGAGGACGCTGGATCTTCAGCAGGACCTCTGCCGGGTGCAGGTGTACGAGGGCCGAAGGCTCAAGACAGGATGGTCGGATCGCGTTCTGCCGTTGGATTTCGCCGAGGGATATACGCAGGCATGGATGCGTGAAGCGCAGCGCCGGCGCTACACATTCTTGATCGATCCGGCTGCCGGTACACCCGCAAACCCCGACAACTTCTTTGACAAGGTGAACCAGCTGGTGAAGGAGGTCACAGGCGATATCAGCATGGGTTCGCACCACCTGCGGCACACCTTGGCAAGCCGCCTCGTTCTGACACTGCTTAGAAAACCTGCTGGACTGGATCGACTTGAGGAGGATCTACCGTGGATCAAGGACTTGATGATCGGCTCGAAGCGTCGCATGCATGCGTTGTTGGGCGCAGAGGGTGATGCGGGGCAGGGAATGCGTGCGGTCTCAGCAATGGTCGGCCACTCGCATCCGACGACGACGATTCGGCACTATGTGCACGTCTTGGGCATCGCCCTTTACGGCGCCCTTCGCAAGACGGACACCTTGGATATTTCACGCAGTTTTGAGAACCGTATCTCTGGCAAGTCCACCGTGCAGCGTTGGGCCATGCAAGCTCGTGCTTCACTGAAGGACGAGGGAAATGCTGAATCGCAGCGCCGGGCCATCAATCGTGCGATGCGGGATCGGATTGAACAACGGTTTCACGGAAAGGGCATCGATTACGACGAAACTCCGCGATCGGAGGCGGATACAGAAAATGCTGCGTCAGACGTCATTAGCCTCGCCAGGTTGGAGCAAGTGGACCAATCTTTGCGAGACGGGCAGAGCCGCTTGGCGCAGGATGAGATTGATGCATATGCGGAAGGTCTCCGATGGCTGGCGTCAGTGAGAACCGGCAAGAAGGGGAAACGGCACTCGGACATGCGACGGCATTTCTTGCAGGAGGTGCGCGCCGGGGTATGGCTGCCGCGGCCTTTGGCGGCCGGTTCGGCTACGGATGCTGCAGCTGTGCTTTGCATGTGGCTAGAGAGGCTGCGGGAGACTCGCCGTGAGGATTTTTCGTGGTTTCTTGAGAAGTGGGTACATGCCAGTGAAAACGAGCGCGGCCGGATCCGTCTCAACGACGCGAGCGAGGTGGATCGGGCCAGAAGCCTCGCCGATCCAAAGCAAATTGACATCCGAATCAGTGGCGCCATCGTTCCCAACGAGCGCCTTCGTCTGACGACGAAACCGATCCCTCGCATGCGCATCAAGTGTCGCGACCAGACGGGCCGGATCATCAACCGCGATACCCGAGCGACGCGTTGGGTGCTGTCGTACGTTGCCGCGTATGAGCATTCGAAATTCCTTGGGTAGAGGCAGGCGTATTCCGTAAGGCGCGCGATCGCATCTCCGCTACCGACGGACGCTACTGTCAGTTCAGAGAACCGGTGGAGGCCGTGGATTTGCTGGTTGTCGTCACGTCTCCGCCGCTGTGACCTGCCCCCGCCAGTCGTACCAGCTGATAGTAGGTAAAGTCCGTTCACTGAGTGAGAACGGACATGCGCAAGAGCACAGTGACCACTTCGCGGGTCATCGCATGGCCAAGGTAGGTCAAGACGTTGATGCGCGAAGTGGCACACGATTCCTGATCAAATGACGGGGACTTTGCGTGTGTTGTTCCGCGGATTCAGCCAGAATGACTCGTTGACATACCGGTTGAAAAGCTCGGGAGGCAATATCGACGCACGGTCTGGTTTGGCGACCTTCTTGTGGACGGTGTGCAATCCCGGAAGGCCGAGCCTTGAATCGAATTCGTCTGCGTTGTACTGGACATGTTCAAAGTCGTGTTCGAACCAAGGTTCATCGATGAATTTGTAGATCGCCTCGATGGACGCCTTGGGATTCGCGGTCAGGCTTTCGTAGGTCAGCAACAGGATACGGCCAGGAGCGAGATCGCTGTAGAACGCATCCTTGGTGGTCTGGAACGAAAAGCCAACCATCCCTTTCGGATCTGTCAGTGCCTCAGCGCGCGAGAAGACGTTCAGATGTGGGTTGAAGCGAAAGATCTTGTTGACGTTGAGTGGTTGCTCGCGCACGAGTCGCTCAATGCTGTCCAGTACCCACGGTATCTCGCGCACGCAAACGATCAGCTTCGATTCGGGAAACAGGTTCGCGAGCAAGGGCATCTGGCCACACCACACACGGCTCGTATCAAACGCAATCTCAACGCCGCGAAGACCTCTGTAGAACGCGCGTACGACCGCGTCGAGGACTGCCGCGCGTTGCTTGTCCGAAATCACCACCGAGAAATCGTTCTTGCTGCTCATCTCGGCAACCATGACGCTCAGCATGTCCGCCAGCGGGCTGGTCATGCCCGCATGAAAGCGCGGGTTCTGCTTCAGGATTGCTGACAAGAGGGTGCTTCCCGAGCGCGGCAATCCGGAAATGAAATGGAATTTGCTTGGCGGTGGATCGATCTGCGCGTCCAGGGTCATCTGCAGAACTCAGTTCTTGCGGACAATGATGGAAAGTGTAGCCATATCGTTCCGGACAAATCCGGCGATCAACGTCCGCGTGGCAAAGGTGCGGTCACGACTTCCATTTCCCACTTGTCTGTCCTGGCATCGAGATGCGACTGGTAGCCGTAGAACTTCCCGTCGAAGATGAACTGGAACATGCACGCGCGATCGCCTGACTGGACGGGATTGTCTGCGACGGGAAGAAATTTTCCATCCGGTCGATCCGAGTAAAAGACCTTCACTTGCCACCCCGATCCATCTTTCGAGTAGCGCCCGGGATAGATTTCGGTCGCGAGATAGTACAGGCCGCGACCCTCTGGCCCGGCATTGGGAACGTATAGCAAGGTCGGCGCCGCGACGGTCGTCGAGGTGTGCATCAAGAGCCTTTCCGGCGCGCCTGCCAAACCTTCGATCGTACTGGCGCTCTTGCTGACGAGATTGAAATCATCGTGGTCGTTGCCACGATAAAAAGTCAGGAAAAACTTCCCCGAGCGCGGGTCGTGGAACAGGTTGGGATTCTGGTTGCGTTGGCCGGTTACGGTCTTCACAAGCACACCCACCTGCTCAAGATGGATGCCGTCCGTAGATTTGGCCAGCACAATATGGCTGCTTGGCGTGTCGTAGTTGCGGGTAATGGCGAAGTACAGGACAGCGTGTCCTCGGGAATCCGAACCCGCCAGAACGGATGGCCACCGCGCATTGAGCCAGATGGGATTGTCCGAATACTTGGCCCAGTGCACCAGATCGTTGCTACGCGCCAACCCCATCCCGCGCCCTTGGTTCAACCCATACCACGCCCAGTACCTGTAACCATCGCGGTTCAGTTCGACCACTGAAAGCGTATGCGGCTGTTGATCGCCTTCCCAGTGCTGTGGATCATCGAGGATCTTTTGTGGCGCCGAAAGGCTCAGGTAGGGAATCGATGCCGTGCGAGCGGGTGCTGCTGATCCTGCGGTGGCAATGCTAAAACCAAGGGCGATGGCGGCACCTGCAATCCACATCGTTTTGAAGCGCATCATGATGGCGACCTCGCTGTTGGCAGTTCTGAATGGTGGGAGTTCTACGCGCGTTCCGCGACAGCCCTTCCCCGGTCTCCACGAATGGCATTGCCGATCAACGGCCGCGCCCAGAATCCGACGCTCAGGACGATTCCGAATGTCACGTAGAGGAGCAGCATCCCCGTCCTGAGGCCAAAGACATCACCCAGGCTTCCGATGAGCAGCGGCACAAGCGCGCCGCCCATGATTCCGGTGCACAAGATGCCCGCAAGCGGACCGTGATGGGTCCGAACCGAATTGAGTCCGAGCGAGATCAACGTAGGCCACATGATCGAGGCGAACAATCCGATGCACGGAAACGCGATGCGCGACACCCCGCGCGGGCCGAACAGCGCCAAGGTGAGCATGCACAATGCCCCAACGGAAAACGCGATCAGCACGCGCCGGCTGTCGAATAACTTCAACAGCCACATGCCGATGAAACAGCCGGCGGTCAACAACGCCCAGAAATAGGCAACCGCCGAAGCGCCTCCGGTATGCGGGTCCACGCCGTGGTACTGGTACAGGAACTGCGACATCCAGTCGGCGGTTCCTTGTTCCGAACCCACGTACGCGATGATGGACAGCAGGTAAAGCCAGACCACCGGCTTGCGCAGAAGCGCGATGTACATCTCGATCGCGCCCGCCGATTCTTCCTCCGTCCGCTTGACACTTGGAAGTCTGGCGATGGCAATGACTCCAGCCATGACGATCGCCGCCGCGGCAAAAATCCAGTAGATCGAGACCCACGGAAGTGTGGGCGGGGTGATGGGCGCCAACCATTGCACGATGCCGCTGCGCTGCGAAGGCGAGCTCAAACCTTCGACGAGGTACGCATAGACGAAGGGGCTGATGAACGACGCAGCGCCGAAAACCAGTTGAGCGAACGCCGAATTGAACGCGAAATGTTCCTCACCTCCGGCAACCCGAAGCAATGGATTGATCGCGACCTGCAGCGCCGCCATGCCTGCTCCCATGACAAACAGGGAAATCGTCGCAACCGCATAGGTGTGGAAGATGGCGAAGCTGAGCGCACCGATGGCAGCCGCGGCAAGCGCGACGATGATCAGTCGCTTCTCGCCCCAGCGTTCGACCAGGAAGCCGGCGGGAATGGACATGACCCCATAGGCGATGAAGAAACAGAAGGGCAGCAACGCCGCCATCGCCAGCGAGACGTGAAAGTCGCGGATGATGTCCGGGACGATGCGGCCGAGGATGTTCGTCAGAAACGATATGACGAAAAAGATCAGCAAGACCATCCCAACTGCCAGCGGGATTCGTGCCACGC
>Ga0066256_1003334_pt2 | contig 12507 bp, 10 predicted proteins | sample ThiBio_1000_biof_FD_87107 | JGI IMG/M metagenome (GOLD analysis project Ga0066256, IMG submission 87107) | Wastewater bioreactor microbial communities from Cape Town, South Africa - Thiocy_expt_1000_biof (version 2) | ecosystem: Engineered > Bioreactor > Thiocyanate-remediating >...
GAGGAAGGCCAGGTTGAAGATGAGGATCCCTTATACGATCAAGCAGTGGAGTTTGTTATTCAAACGCGCAAAGCCAGCATTTCGGCAGTGCAGCGACGTTTGAAAATTGGGTACAACCGTGCGGCGCGCATGGTAGAAGAGATGGAACGTACAGGAATTGTAGGCCCATTGGATGGCGGCTATCGCGATGTACTTGTTAACTCCGTAACAGAGGAATAATCATGAAACGACTATTAATAGCAGCACTCTTAGCAACATTTAGTTTTGGCGTTTGTGCAGACACTCCTGAGAATGCACTGCAAAGTAAATTAAATGCTTTACGTTCAATGACTGCAAGCTTTCAACAAGTCGTTAAAGCAAAATCAAAAGTAGTTTCGCGGTCATCCGGTACGATGGCCCTGGAGCGTCCTGGCCGTTTTCGTTGGCAGACGAAAGAACCAATGAGCCAACTTATGATTGCGGATGGCCAGAAAATTTGGATCTATGATACGGATCTGGAGCAAGTCACCGTAAAAAAACAAGAGAAGGGTCTAGGAGGCACTGCAGCCTTATTTTTAAGCGGTTATGATGATACGGTGACGCGAGATTTTACTGTAAGCCAATCCGGTAGTGGCGATAATGTGACCTTTAGTTTAAAAGCTAAATCCCAGCGCCCAAATTTTCAACAGATTCGATTAACCTTTAGAAAAGATCAATTAACGGCACTGGAATTATTTGATCAATTAGGGCAGATAACCACCGTGCGATTATCACAAACCAAAATCAACCCTAAACTGGCAACGTCTTTATTCCAATTTAAGCCACCTAAAGGGGTTGATGTAGTCCAACAATGAAGCCAGAAAAATTATTTCAGCCTCTAGCAGAACGATTACGCCCTCAAAGCATAGAAGAGATAATAGGGCAAAGCCATCTGCTGGAGGAAGGTAAACCTTTACACTCGAGTTTTCTAAGCGGCAATCCCCATTCCATGATTTTATGGGGACCACCAGGGGTGGGTAAAACAACCATTGCTCGACTCACAGCCCATCTGTTTGACTGCGAATGGATTGCGTTATCCGCCGTTTTTTCGGGAGTTAAAGACATTCGAGCTGCGGTTGAGCAAGCACAACAATTCTCAGCCCTGAACCGTCGTACCATTTTATTTATTGATGAAATCCATCGTTTTAATAAATCGCAACAAGATGCGTTACTTCCCTACACTGAGTCAGGATTGATTACCTTTATCGGTGCGACGACGGAAAACCCCTCCTTTGAAGTGAATTCAGCTTTATTGTCGCGCGCGCAGGTATATGTCCTAAAGCCGTTAAATGAACCCGAACTTCGTAAATTATTAAAACGGGCACAAAAATATGCGTTTGAAAATATAACTTTTAGTCCTGAGGCTGAAGTGCTGATTATCGAATTCGCGGATGGAGATGCACGCAAATTACTGAATACTTTAGAGCAATTACAGGATACCGCACAAGCCCTAAAAATAAAGGAAATCGATGAGGCGACCGTAATAAATTCTCTAGCACATACTACCAGACGCTTCGATAAAAAAGGCGAGAATTTTTATGATCAGATTTCAGCTTTACATAAATCCGTGCGTGGTTCCAATCCAGATGCCGCTCTCTATTGGTTATGCCGAATGCTGGATGGGGGCGTGGCCCCGCTGTATCTAGCCCGGCGTATTATTCGTATGGCATGGGAGGATATTGGTTTAGCTGATCCTCGGGCCATACAGTTAGCTAATGATGCCGCAGCAACTTTTGAACGACTAGGTTCTCCTGAGGGTGATTTGGCTTTGGCACAGACCGTACTTTATCTTGCAGTGGCGCCTAAAAGTAATGCCGGTTATAAGGCATATAATCGTGCGCGCGACTTTGTGAAAAAAGAGCCCTCACGCGAAGTACCCACACACTTGCGAAATGCTCCTACCAAGCTTATGAAAAAATTAGGCTACGGTCGTGAATATCGTTATGCCCATGACGAGCCGGATGCTTACGCCGCAGGCGAGCATTATTTTCCTGAAGGAATGGAATCTCCAAATTGGTACCAACCTGTTGGGCGGGGACTGGAAATTAAAATTGCAGAAAAGTTGGAACATTTAAAAAAGCTCGATCAACAAGAACGGCAGAAAGCAAAAAAATAAACTGATCTTTGCTCCTTGTCAGACTTAAATTAAGAGCATAATCCTGCTTAAAAGTTATTGTTATTTCTTCTTCTTTTTATAGCTGTATTTGGTTGTTCCTCAGATTCTTCTTCACGCGAACGTTTTTTATTATTAAAAAAACTTAAGGCATGGTTTTGTTTCGATGATGAGGAAGTTCCTTGAGGCAACACGGGTGGCGTATCCACTTCGCTTATCTCAGCCTCTGCATCGGATGAGTTTAAGTCTTCAACAATTGAGGGTTTGAGATATTTATCCAAAGAATTTAATTGATTTTGTTTATACTTAGATACTCTTTTATTTTTGACTTCTTTAGCTAATTCATCTCGTGTGGATTGAATGAGATTTTTGTCGTTAAGCCATGTTAAATATTTGTCAATAAAGGAACTACGTCCGGCCTTACTGCTACTTAATACTTTTTTTAATAACTCTTTTGAAGAAATAGTCAAGAGATTTTTAATGATACTGTACAAGCGTTCATTATTTTCCCACATAGCTAAGATAAAATTGCAGCATAGACTTGCTAAAGTTGCTTTGAAATTAAAGAGAAGCTCTAGGTCTCCAATGGAACGGGTCTTTGGTGGCATGGAGGGTTGTTTTTCAAAATTTACTTCTTGACCACGAAACCAAGGTTGTAGGAGCGTATTTTTATTCCAAATCGTCATAATAAGTGTTGAGTGATGACTGGATAAAACAAACTTGAAGTAGGTGTCGATACTTTCCAAACCGATGGACTGGCTTCCCGTCTGCTCGTCGGGTAACGTACTAAAATTAACTTCTTCACCTTGCAACCAGGCACGTAGTGAATCATTACCATTCCATAATGCATTTATTATGTATGTATTTTGACTGGATAAAGCATGTCTAAAGTTGTGCAAAATATTTTCAAAAGTAAGGGGAGGCAGAGTGGATTCGTCCATGGGCGCGGTATATCCAACCAATTCCTGTCCGCAAAACCAGGCGCGAAGTAAAGGGTTACTATCCCAAATGGTTTTTGTGATGTCTGGGCAGCGACTTGATAGAAATAATGGAAAATATTCGATAAGTTTTTTGAGGGAGAGTCTACGCAATATCGGTTGCCCTGAGGGCTGCGTGCCTAAAGTGAGTTCCTTATTACAGAACCAGGCGCTTAATGGAGCATTGTGCTCCCACATCGATTTTAAAATTTTGGGGCTGCGACTAGATAATGCACTTATGAAATTATGAATTAATTCCTCGAGTTTTACCGAAGTTGTCACATGGTTTAAAGTGTTTTGGGGCGCATTATCTTCTGAAAAACTGTAATGAGCCTGTATTATCGGATTTTTCTCAATAAGTTGCTCCAGATCCTTCTTATTTTGAATCGTACTGCCGTTGAGATTTCCTGATGAGTAATCATGCTCATCATGAGTGGTTAATGATTGAAGTTGATCTGTATGAAAAGAAGTATTCGTGAGCGTGGTAACCACCCAATGATCGTTTGCAACCGCCTTAATTAAGGGTGATAAAATACGTAATGCACTCGCTTGAGTGGCTAGATCAACGTGATTTTTTGGAGATAAAAAAGTGAGTAATCGATGAATATACTTGGGGTAGCTATTTTGAGGTAAAGTATCTAGTTCTGGGATAAGCATATTCAGCTGGGTCAGGCATTCATCAATGAGTTCTCCTGAGGCGAGAAGCATTTCCTGATCTTGAAGCTGGCTTAAAGAAATAATGCAGGCGGCTATTTTTTTATTCCGATCCAAATAGAAGGGTATATTTGCATCTGCCACCCCTGCACATTCTAAAAGAGTATAATTATTTTTTAATGCTTGGGCTAAGTACTGGCAGCTGCCCGTACTAATGCTGTCTGACCCTACCAGCTTAAGCTCCCTCAGATAAGAATTTGCTTTAAGCGCTTCAGATAATTTTTTTATACCCTGCTCACCAATTTCTGCGACATAAAAAATGCTTAGGCGAATTAACTTCGGATCGTTCTGGTTTAATCGCTCAAGGGCAGCATCAAAGGATTTTGTCATGGATATCTCTAATCGGATTGAATAAAAACCATCCATGGGCGTTCATTGATGCGCATTATACGATTTATTTGATTAAAATAAAAGCAAGCAACGAGGTTCTTGGTTAAAAACATTATGAATCTCTATTTGGGATTAGCGAGTAACCGCGAGGATGAATTAAGAGTTCACTTGATAAAGCATTGTCATTTGCTAAAAAAATTTGTTACAGTCAGTGATATCCGCTGAAACATAACGTCCAGTATGAACTATTCGCATTATCAAACATGCGCTGTACGCCCCCAGATACCTCTATCTGAGTGGGATATAATGTCCAGCTTGCCAACGGCGTTGGTCATTATCAATTCGCAAGGGCGTATTGTGTGGCTTAATCCTACGGCCGAAGCGATGTTGGGCTATGGTTTACTCGATTCACTCTGGCTTGATGTATTATTACGTGCTTTTGTTCCTCGAGCTGATGATGGGCATGAAGTGTCATTAGCAGATGGTCGACGAGTTCATGTAGCGATTGCAACTCTTGATAGTCTTCCGGGTAATTTAATCAGCCTAACCGATATCACCGCGTCACGGGATTATGAGCAAGAACGCGAGCATGAAAAAAAACTGGCCTCAATCGGCACGATGACTGCACAATTAGCACATCAAATCAGAACTCCATTAGCCTCAGCAACTTTGTATATGGATCATGTGCAGCAGAATCTAGCAGATGATGAGCGAATGCTCTCTTGGGTGCAGCGGGTCAAAGAATGTCACAGCAGCATTGAGCAGCAGATTCAGGATTTATTATTGTTTGCACGCGGAACAACCATTAAACCGACATTAACTGATTTGGGTTACTGGTGTGACCAAGTAGTTGAACGTGCGCAACCTTATGTGACTCGGCACCGAATTAAGTTGCTGGTGCAAAATCGTTTAATTAGTGTTGAAAAAATTATTCATGGCGAATCCTTATTGGGTGCCGTATTAAACCTAGTAATAAATGCAATTCAGTCGGAGGCCACGATTATTCATTTAACGCTTGCATCATGCGATAGTTCCGGTATACAAATATCAGTTGAAGATAATGGACGTGGGATGTCAGGAGAAGTTTTGAATCAAGCTTTTTCTCCTTTTTTTACTACGAAAGCAAAAGGTACTGGATTAGGCCTGGCTGTTGTTTATGCAGTGGTAAAAGCTCATGGTGGACGTGTAAATATAGAGTCTACCGAGCACGTAGGAACACAGGTTCATTTGTATTTACCCTAAGCTCACGGATTTAGAGATCAGGGGATATTATAGGTTCTCTAAGAAGAGCCTTGGAGTAAACATACATACACACGATCAAGGGATTCGATATGAGTCATGTTCTAATTGTTGAAGATGATGCAGGGCTAAGGGACGCATTAGCCGAAACCATGACAATGGCAGGGCACAGCTACATTACTGCTAAAGAGGGTAAAGAAGCTTTAGCAATGCTCGAATTACATAATCCGAAAGTGATCTTGTCTGATATCCGCATGGATGTAATGGACGGCAACCAGCTTCTTAATGAAATTCAGCGCAAACGTCCTGACTTGCCTGTTATCTTGATGACTGCATATGGTTCTGTGGAAGATGCTGTAGGTGCTATGCGCCGCGGTGCAGTCGATTATTTACAGAAACCTTTTAGTGCACAGGTTTTAACCGATAAAATCAACCAGTACATCAAAATGGAATTCGATGAGACGACAGGAGAACCGGTCGCTCATGATCCCAAAAGCCAGGCCCTGCTTTCTATGGCTTTAAAAGTTGCCCAATCCGATTGTGGGGTAATGATAAGCGGTGAGAGTGGAACAGGAAAAGAGGTTTTAGCCCATTTTATTCATGATCATTCGCCACGAAGTAAGAAACCTTTTGTTGCGATTAATTGTGCGGCAATTCCTGAACAAATGCTGGAAGCAACTCTCTTTGGTTATGAAAAAGGGTCCTTCACTGGAGCGTATAAATCAACCCCGGGTAAATTCGAACAAGCTCAAGGGGGAACTTTACTTTTAGATGAAGTAAGTGAAATGCCCCTGAGTTTACAAGCAAAATTGTTACGCGTCCTTCAAGAAAAGGAAGTAGAACGTATCGGTGCGAATAAAACAATTGCTCTTGATGTGCGCATCCTGGCAACGACAAACAGACAACTAAAAGATGAGGTTACCGCGGGTCGTTTTCGCGAGGATCTATTTTATCGCTTAAATGTTTTTCCTCTACAATGGCATCCACTGCGTGAGCGTAAAAATGATATCATTCCACTGGCTAATTACATTATTCGAAAACATTGTCAGCATAAGCAACCAATCATTCCAGTATTAAGTCCAGCATCTCAAAAACTAATGCATGATTATTCCTGGCCTGGAAATGCACGTGAGCTCGATAACGTAATTCAGCGTGCTTTAGTATTACAAACACAAGGAATCATTGAACCAGAACATTTACAGTTAACGCATCAGTTGCCGCAGGAGGAGCAGCAAACCCCTTGTGAGGCAAAAAACTTACAGGATTATGAATTTGAACTCATTCGTAAAATATTAACGGAACATCAGGGAAACAGGCAAAAAGTAGCCGCTGTCTTAGGCGTAAGTGAGAGGACCTTACGTTATAAATTAGCAAAAATGCGTGAAGAGGGGTATGTTGTATAAGGCTTGGTTTTGAGGATTCGAGTTTGACGTCAGGGAAAGGATGCGTTCAAAGTGCGAGTATTTCAGGAACAGATTTTGGAAATACACAATTTTTGTAAAGGAAGATGAAGGATATGAGTAACATTAGTACTGCGAACTTATTTCAGCAAATGCAATTAATGACGGCCCAAGCTGAAGGAATTATTGCAAATCCTGAGCACAATAACATTTCGTTCGGTCAGGCGTTACATCAAGCGTTCAAACAAGTCAGTGATCTGAATAATAAAGCAGATGAATCAAGAACACGTTATGAATTTGGCGATACCGAGATCAGTATTGGTGAGGTTATGATCGACACTCAAAAATCGAACCTTGCTTTGGAGGCTACAACCCGAGTAAAAAATAAAATTTTGCAAGCATATCAAGATATTATGAGCATGCCCGTATAGACAAATAATAACTCCCACGTTATTTTACTAACTAGATTTTACAGGAGTTGAATATGGCATTGGCTGATAATGCGTCAATGGTTGCAGCAAAATTTACAAGCTTATCAATTGCTCGTCAAATCGGTTTATTAATCGGCTTGGCTGCAAGTATTGCTATTGGTTTAGCCGTTGTGCTTTGGTCGCGCGATCCGAATTATGTTCCACTTTATATGCAGATGAATGCCCGTGATACGGCTGAAGTCGTCTCAGCTTTAGAGCGTAATGGCATTGAATTCAAAATTGATAATAATAACAGCACCATTCTGGTGCGGTCAGAAAATCTGCAACGTTCTCGTTTAAAACTTGCAGCAGAAGGCCTACCTCGCGATGCAACGGGTTCTGAGGAATTATTTAATAACACCAATACTTTTGGTACGAGCCAATTTATGGAAAATGCACGCTACAAGCAAGCATTAGAAGCTGAGCTTGCACGTACTATTAGTAAATTTAAAGATGTTAAATCTGCGCGCGTGCACTTAGCCATACCCCGGGAGTCAGCTTTTGTACGCGATATGCATCAACCCAGCGCTTCTGTATTTCTGGATGTATACTCCGGACTAGAGCTTAAAAAACAAACCATTGCGGCTATTGTGAATTTAGTTGCATCGAGCATTCCAAATCTTTCTGCAAGTCGTGTGACGCTTGTTGATCAAGATGGGCAGCTACTCAATGAGGGTGGTGGACAGACATTGTTTACCGAGACGGAACGATTTTCCGATTACCGACAAAATCTGGAACATCAATATTCGCAAAAGATTCAGGATATTTTAACACCATTACTCGGTTATGGCCGGGTGCGCGCAAAAGTGTCTGCAGATTTGGATTTTACGCGTTATGAACAAACGCAAGAATCGTTTAATCCAGAACTTCCAGCACTTCGAAGTGTACAGACTATGGAAGAAAAACGTAATGCTTCAAGCGATGCTGTTGGTGTTCCTGGGACCTTGTCCAATACACCACAACCTAACCCGCAACTAACCACTAAAAATCCCAATACACCACCCAATCAGCCAGGACAGGCGCCAGGGCAGGGTCAAGGTCAGCAAGATATTTCGCAATCATCTGATGTGCGTTCTCAAAGTACTAAAAACTTTGAGCTCGATAAAACCATCAGCCATACCACCAATCAACCTGGGGGTATAAAAAGATTAACCGTCGCAGTCTTGGTCGATAATCCTATGACTATGGATCCCAAAACGAAAAAAGAGGTTAAAAAGCCATTAACCGAAAAAGAGATTAATCAAATTAAACTTCTGGTAGCGGATGCGATTGGTTTAAATAGTCAGCGCGGTGACAGCTTAAACGTAATTAACACCGATTTTGTTAAACCGGAGCCCATTGCCCCAATTCCTGATGAACAGTTTTGGCAAAAAGATATTTTTTGGTCCATTGTCAAACAGGTATCAGGCGCGCTCTTTATTCTGGCCATGGTGTTCGGGGTGCTGCGGCCCATGCTTAAATCCTTGGCAACCAATAAAGAAGAAGGGTTGCCTTATTTAGAAGAAACTGAGTTGCCCCAGGGGGAGTTGGCTTATGATGGTGCCTTAGCCATTCAGGATGCTAACGACTATGAGTCGCAATTAAATTTGCTCCGCCAAGTGGTAGACAAAGAACCAAAGCGTGTGGCGCAAGTAGTAAAGACGTGGGTTGAGCGAGGGTAGAATATGGATGGTATCGAGCGAGCAGCAATATTATTATTAAGTATGGGTGAAAAGAATGCAGCAGAGGTTCTGAAGCACTTGGAGCCACGTCAGGTACAAAAGGTTGGCGTCGCCATGACCACGCTAAGCACCGTGACGAAAACTAAAATGCAAAATGTACTCATGGATTTTACGAATGCCATTGGTGATCAAACCAGTATCGCGGTTGATACGGAGCACTATTTACGCACAGTCCTTATCGAGGCTTTGGGCATAGATAAGGCCACTCCCATTATTGACCGAATTTTAATTTCGGATAAAGACAGTGGACTTAATCGCCTAAAATGGTTGGATGGACGTTTAATTGCCGATGTTATCCGTAATGAGCACCCACAAATTATTGCAACAATTCTAATTCATCTTGATAGTGAACAAGCTGCTGAGGTATTGCGTTATTTTACGATGGAAAAGCGCTCTGAAGTACTATTACGGATGTGCAATATTGATACAGTGAAGCCGGAAGCATTGAATGAGCTGGGGATGGTTATTGAAAAGCAGCTCAGTGGGCAGAAAGTCAGTAAGGCTGCTTCTGTCGGCGGTATTAAGAGTGTTGCTGATGTCATCAATTTTTTTGATGGCTCGATGGAAGATGAGGTACTGAATAAAATTAAAGACTGGGATCAAGGTTTGAGTGAAAAAATTCGCGACAAAATGTTTGTGTTTGAGAATTTAATTGATATGGATGATCGCAGTGTCCAGACTTTATTACGAGATGTTTCTCCGGATTTGCTAAAGCTCGCATTAAAAGGCACGACCGAACAAGCCAAAGAGAAAATTTTTAATAACATGTCGAAACGTGCTGCCGATCTATTGCGTGAAGATATTGAACTGCAAGGGCCTGTCAAAGTAGTCGAAGTTGAAAAAGCACAACGAGACATCCTAACGATTGCTAAAAGCTTAGCTGATGATGGCAAAATTGCCTTAGGCGCTAAGGGTGGGGACGAAATGATTTAGGAACTAGTGCCTCAATAACCCTTTTATCATCCGAGGATAAATTGTTTACGTGAAGCAGGCAGTAGGGCAATTAAATTTATTTTGGAAGACGATTTCATGATAATGAGGTAAGTAAGGCTTTTATCTGAGTTGTTTAAAGTACAAAGTAGCAAAATAAGGATCGTTATGGCACAGCAATTTGAGCCGCTACCAAAAAAGCAAACCAATAACAAGGATTTTACAACCTGGAATTACCGCGATCAAAAGCCAAAGCCTGCAGCAGAAACACCAGTTGTGGATCCGCAAGAAATTTTACGCCAGGAATGCGAACGTATACGTGAGGAAGCACGTACCCAGGGGTATAACGAGGGCATCGAAGAAGCTAAAACCTTTATTGAGACCCAGAAAAAAGAACTACAACGCTGGTTTGAATTGATTCAGCAGCCGATAAAATTACTCGATGATCACATTATTCAGCAGGTTATACAGACACTAATCTGGTTAGGGCAGCATTGCATTGGTATCGAATTAAGTGCTCATCCAGAAAAAATACGGGATTTACTTTTTGCAGTAAGAGCTGAGTTACCAATGCTCAATAGTCATTTAACTTTTGCTATGCACCCGGATGATGTTGCATGGGTTAAAAATCAATTTCCCCCTGATGAAATACCCGGACTCCTTGACATTTTGGTTGCTGATGCTGAACTTGATCGCGGTGATTTTTATTTAAAGGGTGAGCATAGTGAATTAGATGGACGTATCCAACATCGTTTGACCAGTATTTTTACCAAATACATTACCAAAGATAATCTACTTAGTTTAGATCCAGAGCAAAAATAAGCTATGAGCATTTATGAATCAAGATTGAGTAAAATTTTATCTGAAGTGCAGCAGTTTCCTGATCTCGGACTCTTACACTGCGGCCGTATTAGCAGAGCTGTGGGCTTAACGCTAGAGGCTAAAGGCTTTAATCAACCGGTAGGTGCAGGCTGCCTGAGTCAAGTGGCGCATAATCATACAATAGAAGCGGAGGCTGTTGGCTTTAGAAATGATGGCGTGTATCTGATGTCTAGTGATAAAAATCAAGGCTGGGCGCCTGGAATGATTATCATGCCAACAGGACGCATTGCACGTATCGATGTGGGTTGGCCTTTACTCAATCGTGTTGTAAACGGCTCGGGCATACCCCTTGATGATGGGCCACCCCTAGAGCTTACTGATAATTATCCGCTCCATGCGACTCCGATTAATCCATTAAAAAGAGCAGTTATCGATACCCCCCTGGATGTTGGAATTCGTGCATTAAATGGTTTGTTAACCATTGGCCGTGGTCAGCGTATTGGTCTTTTCGCAGGCAGTGGCGTGGGAAAATCCGTATTACTGGGAATGATGACGCGCTTTACTAAAGCCGATGTGGTTGTCGTAGGATTAATTGGCGAACGCGGACGTGAGGTCAAAGAATTTATTGAATGCAGTCTTGGTGAAGAAGGTTTAAAACGGGCGGTGGTCGTTGCGGCACCGGCAGATGAGTCTCCTTTGCGAAGACTGCATGGGGCGCAAGTGGCAACAAGCATTGCTGAATATTTTCGGGATCAAGGAAAACATGTTTTATTGCTTATGGATTCGCTCACCCGCTATGCTCAGGCGCAACGGGAGATAGCACTCTCCATAGGTGAGGCCCCTGCTACAAAAGGTTATCCGCCTTCAGTATTTGCCAAATTACCCAAATTGGTTGAACGAGCAGGTAATGGACTGCCTGCAGGTGGTTCCATAACCGCTTTTTACACAGTGCTTACGGAAGGGGATGACTTACAAGATCCAATAGCGGATGCAGCACGCGCAATTTTGGATGGACACATCGTATTAAGTCGTTCTTTAGCCGAAGAAGGGCAATACCCGGCAATTGATTTGGAAGCATCAATCAGTCGGGTGATGCAAAGTATTGTGTCTGAAGAGCAGATGCAGGACATGCTGTTATTTAAAAAATATTTATCATTATATGAAAAAAATCGCGACTTAATTTTACTGGGTGCTTATGTTAAAGGGTCAGATCCGCAATTAGATAAAGCAATAGTCGCGCACGACACATTGCGGCAATACATGGAGCAAGGGATGAATGAACACTATAGCTATGATGAAAGTGTATCCGCATTGGCAGATTTAGCGGCTCGCTGCAGGAGCTAACTATGAGTCGCAATTTAAGCAGCTTGCTGCAGCTTTTAGGGATAAAACAAAAAAATACTCAAAAAGCATTTCAGGAGGTCATCAATGCGCAAGAGGAGTTTAAAAAGAACAAATTAAAACATGAACAGCTCGTGGGATACCGGGGCGATTATTTACAACAAATGGAAAGCTTAGGCGAGCAAGGCGCGAGTTTAAATCAGATACGTCATCGGGTGGACTTTATCGCTCATTTAGATAAAGCGATTATTCAACTCAATGGTCATTTGGCACATTTAGCCAAGTTACGCCAACACGCTCAAACCGCGTATTTAGTTACTAAGAGGGAAGAAGAAAGCATCCAATTATTAATTGAGAAACTAAAAAAAGAACAAGCAGTAAAAGAATCTCGCCGCGAGCAGAAAGAAAATGATGAGTATGCACAAAAGCAAT
>Ga0066256_1004444_pt1 | contig 12507 bp, 3 predicted proteins | sample ThiBio_1000_biof_FD_87107 | JGI IMG/M metagenome (GOLD analysis project Ga0066256, IMG submission 87107) | Wastewater bioreactor microbial communities from Cape Town, South Africa - Thiocy_expt_1000_biof (version 2) | ecosystem: Engineered > Bioreactor > Thiocyanate-remediating >...
GGCGGGGGGGGGGGGGGGGGGGGGGGGGGGGGTTGCAGGGTGGTGCGTGGAACGTTGTGGCGCGTACTGTAACTGCTGCACACACGACGTACTCAATGTGTGCCTTCATGCCGCTGCCGCCAGCGCCTCCCCGTGAGCCTGCTGGCGACCCGCTCGCCTCTCGCCGCCGGCGGGACCCCTTCGCGCCACCCTCCGGCGTGGAGGCGGGGGTGCTAGACGCAGAGGCCGCTGAGGCGCCACCACCGGCGGCAGCGGCAGCAGCAGCGGCAGCGGCGGTGGTGACAGCAGCCGCTGCCGCGCCCAAGCCGCCGCCACCGCCACCACTGCCGCCGCCGCCGCCACCACCGCCGCCCTCCTGCGCCTCTACCAGCTGCTTGGTGAGCTCCTTGTGGATCTTGCGCACGTTGCGGCGCATGGTGGAGTACCAGTGGTTCTTCACGCAGTTGTCGGTGCGGCCGGGCAGGAGGGCGGCGATGGTGGCCCACTTGTTGCCGTGCTCCGCGTGCGCCGCGTACAGCGCCGCCTCCTCCTCCTCCGTCCACCGGTCATGCGAGATGGCGGGGTCCAGGTGGTTCATCCACCGCGTCCGGATCTGCTTCCCCGTCCGCGCCTGCCCGCCCACGCGCGCCGCCAGCGTGGCGGCGATGCCGGACCACGACACGCGGCCCTCCGCCAGCGCCGCGCGGTCCACCAGCTCCAGGATGGCCGCATCCTCCGCGTCGCTCCACCCAATGCGCGACATGGTGGCTGCTGAGCTGGGCGGGGCCGAGCGCGGAGGGCGACAGAAGAGCCGCAGCAGCGAGGGGGTCTCACTCACCCTCTCCCACTTTCCCCTCCCCTCCCCTCCTCCTCTTCCTCCTCCTCCTCCTCCTCCTCTTCCGCCGCCGCTCTCGTCGCCGTTAGTTGCACCGTCACCACAGTTGTGTCGGTGCGTCGTCAGACTCAGTAGGGTCACACCCGTCGCTGCCCGTGTCACAGCAGTCACAACCGTCGCTGCCCGTGTCCCAGTGCCAGCAGCCAGTGGTCAGCAAACTCAGTAGTCTCAGTGAACTCAGTGGTGACAGTCAGCGGTTGGTCGCACGAGTGTGCGTGTGCGCGCACCACTGCTAACCCTACTGTGTGCACGTCGACGTCTGCGTGCGCACTAACTGTTGCTGCGGCGCTGTTGTGCCACGCCAACTACTGCAACCAGGTACAACAAACACCAGAGTGCACGCGGACGGTCAATCCTCGCATGTGGCGCCCGCTCTGGGTGTGCCAACAAATGGCAGCTACCGGCTCGCATGCGGTGTGAGTGTGAGTGCGTGGCCTGCAACAGCTGCTGCCTTGTGCGCACCGTGGGGAGAGGCGAGAAGAAGGGAGAGCGGGGTTGAGGTGTTACCACGCACCAAATGACACAACGGCAGCAGCAGATGGGAAACAGCGCTGGCAACAGGTGCAGCATGTGGTACTCTCAAAGAAGCGACACCGGGGCTTCACCGAGACTGGGGCGTGTAGGAGTTCTGTCCCCACAAAGCAACCCTCCAAAGATCCGACAGCTTCTTCTGTTGGGCCGCAGCATCGTACCCGGCAGAGAGGGCAGGTAAAAGGGGGTGGGGAGAGGGGATGCAGAGGGCCGGGCACAGATTTCATGCAGCAAAGAGATGAATGAGTAACAGTACAAGTGACTGCGCTACGGTTAACGCTGCTTGCCTGTGATGGTGTCACGCCAGCACTGAGTTGGTGCCCCCACTCGCTCTCCCTCCTTCACCTTCCTCACCCTTCCTCGTTATCTGTCGTCGTCACTACTACTAGGTTATCTGTCGACGTCTTACTTCTATCGAATACTACCCTCTACTGCTGCTGCTGCTTGATCACAGCTACTGCTTAGTCCCAGCTACTGATTAGTCGCTGCCAAGTGCTATCCCTGTCGCAGACGACAACGCTGCAGGTGTAGCAGGCAGACGCAGACAGGTGCAGGTGTGTCGGTCCCGTCGGATACGTGCTGTCACATGCTGCTGCTGCTGGTGTTGCTGACCACACTGAACGGCCTGCTGTAGCTAAGACTACCATCTACACCAGCGTCTGCCCCTGCAACCACCCTCGCGCGCGCCACGGCGGCGGCAGTGCGTGGTGCAGCGCGGCGGCTGGCGGCGTGTGCCCTGTCAGGGATGTCGGGAGAGGGCGCTGGCGCTGCAACTGCGGCGGCCGCACCGGGTGGGAAGCGGCGGAACCTCACCATCTCGGTGCTGGCACCGGTGGCAGCGGCAGCGATGGATGCAGACGCCGGGTCATCACGAGGCGCCGGTGGCGGGGGTGGCGGGGGTGGCGGCGGGAGCCCCGCGGCAGATGCGGTGGTGCTGGCGCCAGACAGCTTGGCGGCGTTGCGTGACGCCGGCGTGCGTGCCATCGTGTGGGACTTTGACCTCACCATCCTCGCCATCCACTCGTATGCCAAGCGCATCACGGTGGAGGCGGTGGCGGCGCGTGACCTGGGCGAGGACTTCCGGGACCTGCGGTTCTTTACATCCGCCGTGCGCGCGCTGGCAGCGGCGGGCTTCCAGGTTGCCATCGCCTCGTTTGGCCGATACGAGGTCATCCAGGCGTACCTGGACCGCGCGTTTGACACGGGGGAGGGCGCAGCCACGCCGCGCTACTTTGTGCGCCACAACATCATTACACCGTCCACCGTGGGCGGCGCTGACGGTTGCACGCTGAAGGGCGGCAAGAACACGCAGCTAGCGTACCTGGGCGAGGCGTGGCGCCTGGCACCGCACCAGTTCCTGTTTTTTGATGGTGCGTGGGGGGGACACACGTACGTGCGCGTTCGCTGTGCGACTCACACACATCCACACACACAAGCCTGCGCAGACGACGTCAAGAACATAGAGCTGTCGACGGAGGCGGGGTACCAGAACTCGGTGCACGTGCCAGAGGGGTTCCATGGCGTGTCGTGGGGCCGCGGATTGACGATGGTGCGGGACCACCCTGCCCCTACTGCCGCCGCCGCCGCTGCCGCCACTGCAGCTGCTGCCGCCGCCGTTGCCGCTGCCACTGTAGGTGGCGTCAGCACCGGCACCATCCACGGCGTGCCAACGTAACGTGTCTCCCAGTGCCCGCCCGCCCTGCCCCTGTGTGTAATGCATGTGCGTGCTTTGTGCCACGCCCGCCCTGCCACGGCGGCGCGCCCCCCTGCGTATCGTGCCCGTTTCCCCTGTCTCCCCGCACGCTATCAGCGCCGTGTCATGCGCCCGCTGACCACCCTTGCCTGCTTCCCCGCCCGCCAGTTGCCTGTCCCATGGCGGGGGGTGCGTGCGTTGTTGCATTGTTGCCTTGTTACGCCCCCCCCCCCCCCCCCCCCCCCCCCCCCCCCCCCCCCCCCCCCCCCCCCCCCCCCCCCCCCCCCCCCCCCCCCCCCCCCCCCCCACTCCGGGGGGGGGGCCGGCGGTGTTTGGTTTTTTCCTTTGTTTCCCCCCCCCCCCCCCCCCCTCCCCGCATTCCCCCACTTGTCGATCTAGCAGCCGTGGCCACCCATCGTCGTGCGGGCATTCAATAATTATCGCCCCACTACCCTACTACCTGGCTTGACGTAGTAATCAACATGTGCCCTAATTACTTGCGCCCGCGGCTGCGGTCGCGCTTGGGCGGCACGGTGGCGGGCAGCGGGTCGCCGCGCCGCTCAAACTCCACCATGTCGTGGCGGCGCTTGGCGGCGGGGTGGCCGCGCCGCGTCGTCGTCTTGCGCGCTGCCAGGCCGGAGTCAATCAGCGTGCGCAGCCGCTCTGCCGCCACGGCGCCGATGCCGACGGGGCGCATCTGCCGCAGGCTACCCGTCAGGTCGCCGCTGAGCGGCACCATGAGCATGGGCCGCCCGCTGGCAGCATAGTTACGTGCCGCCGGCCGGTCTGCGGCGGTCACTGCCGCCGCTGCTGCCGCCGCCAGGTCGCCCTCACCGCCTGCCCGCGCGGCTGCCGCTGCCTCCGCCTTGGCGCGCTTGCGGCCAGGCGCGGACGCGTGCTCGCCACCCGCCGCCAGCGCCGCGTCGTCGCGTGCCGACGCCTCTGCCGCTGCCGCCGCTGCTGCCGCCGCCGCAGCCGCCTTGGCGCCCGCCAGACGCGGCTTCTTGCCCTTTGCCACGCGCGCGCGGTCACGGCGGGACAGCCCCGCAAACCGCGGGTCCACCTCCTCGCCCGCCTCGCCGCCGTCGCTGCTGCTGTCCGCCTCCGGGTCGCCGTCCTCATCCTCACTGCCGCTGTCACCCACGTCTGTCAGTGACGGCATCACCACCGCCGCGCCACGGCTGTGCGCCGCCGCAATGGCGGCATCCCGGTCCGCCACCGCGCGCTCCAGCGCCAGCGCACGGCCCAGCGCCGCCTGGTGCGCCTCCACGCTGGGGTTGTAGCTCACGCCGCCGCTGCTCGCGCCGCCGCCCACGCCGCCGCCAATCATGCGTGCCACCGCAGTCTTGCTGGCACCCGTCTTCCCCCGCCCGTCGCCACGCTTACCACCCGCCCCGCTGCTGGTGCCACGCTTACCACCGCCCGCCGCCGGCGCATCGTCGCCCCACGCGTCAAACACTGGCCGCCGCGCCACCGCGCCGCCGGTCTCCAGCCGCGCCGCGCCCACCGCCGCCGGCCGCGTGGACGCCAGCGCCAGCCCCACACGTGACAGGTCATCCAGCGCCGCATCCGCTGTCATGCGCGCACCGCGCCGCTTCCGGCTCGCCAGAGCATTCCACACCGCAATCTCCTCTGCCGGCCGCGCGGTCGCCTCCCCTGCACTGTACGCCTTTGCCAGCGCCGCCACGCGCTGCAACTCCCGCCCGACCAGCGCATCCGGCTTGGGCGGCCGTGCATACAGCTTGGCGCCGGTGGCATCTGTGATCACGTCACCACTGCCGCTGCCTGCGCGCCGCCGCTTGTGCCCCGCCAGCCCGCCCGCACCGCCGGCAGCGGCCGGCGCCTTGTCCACAAAGAACAGCTCCTCATCCGCCGCCGTGCGCTCAGGCGCGTTCTCTGCCGCCAGCGCCTCGTGCGCCGCCGCCGCAGTGGCCGCCACGCGCGCCGCCGCCGCCTTGGACGCGCGGCCCATGGCTATGGTCGGGTGGTGGTAGTATTTGGAGAAACCTGGGATTGTGTTCCGGCGCTGAAATCAATAAAACAACCGCAAAGCTCAACACGTAGCGGATATGGAACGTGTCTGCGCCCAACATAATTTGCGGTCATCGATGGGGGAGCATTGTATGCGGTGGTATACACGTCTTGTGGAGTGGGTGTGTTGACTAACGAGGAGGGGCGCTGGCGCGACCGGGCCTTGAATGTGGTGGAAAGCCGTCGATGCCCGAGCGGTACTCCTTCGGTATTTTGTCTGCTGCGGGGGGTCGGGAGGTGTGAACCGGGGGAAAGGGCGGGGTGGAGTGGGGGAAAGGAGGCGTCGTAGTTGTCATTTTGGTGATAAGGTGTTGTGTGTGTGTTGAAGACTTGAAGTGTTGAAGTTGTCAAAGTTCAAAGTTCAACGTTGCAAAACTTGAAAAGGGGCGTTACCGGGGCGGTGGCAGGCGGTACAACAAGTCAAGTACGAAGTGCTGGTACATGGCCTCGGTGACGTCAGCGGCGGCGGCGGCGGCGGCGGCGGCACCGACGGCGGCGGCGGCACCCGGTCGCGTGTGCAGTAGCGCCTCCTGTGTGGCTGCGGCAATGTAGCCGGAGGGACTGTGCTGCGCGATGGCGAGCGCGGCGACGATGTCTGCGTGGCGCGCGCCGCCCGCGGCCGCAAACACATGCGCGTAGCTCGTGATGGCGGTAGCCAACGCCGCGGCGGCGTCCGGCACGGCGTTCACGGTGTCGTAAAAAGCAGCCACGCAAGCAGCAGCACCAGCAGGTAGCGGGTTGGCGGCAGCCACGCCTGCCGCTGCTGCTGCGGCCCAGATGAACGGCACGTAGTAGATGGAATACGTGGCGTGAGCGCCGTGGCGGGGGTGGGCGGGCGGACGGTCGACGGGCGTGACGGCAGCGGCGGCAGCGGCGGCGATGTCCGGCGGGCGTGGGCGGGTTCTGCCTGCCAGCTGCCGTGTCGTTGTTGTTGTCGTTGTTGTTGTCGTTGTTGTTGTGGTGGCGGTTGTGGTTGTGGTTGTTGGTGGCGGCGGGACGCCGGCGGCCACGGTGACACGACGGCGTTGTGGCGGCGGCAACGGTGGGCGTGGCAGCGGCGCGGGCGGTGGTGTCGCGGGTGGCGCGGGTGTCGTGGTGGGCGCAGCGGCACCGGCAGTTGCGCCACGCACTGTGCCGACCCCGATTCCACCACGCCCGCGCCCGCGCCCGCGTGGACCCGCACCACGCCCGCGGGTGTCCGTACCTGCAGCGCCACCACCACCCCGCCCAACACCAGCGCCACCACGCGCACCACCACGCCCAGCGCCTGCGCCACCACGCGCACCACCACGCCCGGCGCCTGCGCCACCAGCAGCGCCACCACGTCCGCCACGCCCACGGCGCGACGGGCCGGTGGGTGTGAGACCGGCGGCGGTGGCAACTTCTACGGCCCTAAAAGGATCCCATGCGGCAGAGCCGTCGTGGAAGCCGGCAAGCCAGGCGGCAAGGTAGGGCGGCGGCGACAGGCGGGTGAGGTGGTCCAGCGTGGCGCCAGGTGGCAGGCCGACGATGCGCATGTCGGCGGAGGCGCACACGCGCGACACGGCAACAAACAGCATGGGGTAGGTGATGTGCGGCGGCGTGGGGTGGCGGGTGAGGTCGAGGATGACGCGCGTCAGCGTCATGCCCTGCACCTTGTGGTACGTGCACGCCACCCCAAGCGTGAAGGCGTGGTGGGTGGGCACAACCTCCAGCAGGCCGGTGGGCGTGACCAGCCGCACGCCATCCTGCGCTGCATTACCCGGCGTGGTGCCAATGGGGATGAGGGCAGTGCCGGGGAGGAGGGACGGCGCGCCGGCGGCAATCCAGGCGTCGGCGGTGTCACCGACCAGCTGCACCACCACGTAGGCGGGCGGGAAGGGCAGAATGACGTCGTCGCCGGGGCCCGCGGCAGCGAGCGCGCGGTGCAGGGCATCCAGCTCCTCGGGCGTGGTGTGGGAGGGCATGAGGATGGAGTGTAGCAGCACGCGGGTGCCGTTGGCAACGCCGCGCCCGGGGTCAAAGTTGGAGGTCAGGTTGGCGTCGGCGCCACGCACAAAGTAACCCCAGAGGCGCGCATCGGCGTCCACCGCGTGCGCCACGGTGGCGTCATCCAGGTCCAGGGTGTCTGCACGGCTGGGGGGCGCGAGGGCGACGCGCCAGCGAATGAACGGCACGCCGGCGGCGCGTGCGAGGGCGCGGCCCTGATGCAGCGCCAGCTCCGCGCGCTCGCGGTTGCTGGTCACCACGATGGTGGCAAAGCGCCACGCAGGGTCGGCGGCGACGTCGGCGGGCGTGAGGACGCGGAGGGTGGCGACAAGGGAGGCGAGCGCGGCAGTGTGGCCGTCAGCCGTGGTAGGGGTGCGCATGGCGGTGAGGCGGGCGGTGTGTGCAGGGTCGCGCGCCGCGCGTACCTGCTGGTCCAGCACCAGCCGGCGCACACCCGCAAATGCCTTGACGCCGGCGAGCTGGCCGGGGCGGAGGCGGGTGCGTGCGGCGCCGTTGTTGGTGATGCCGGCACCCTCCAGGTGGCCGCCGGCCAGCGCCCACTGTACTACGGCAGTGAACAGGGAGGGCGGCTGCGTGGGTTCCAGTTGCGCCATGTCGCCCACCAGGATGAGGAGGGGCATGCAGCCAAACTGGTCGGCCGGGCGGCCAGCCACCTGCGCCAGGCGCGCCGACACAGCGCCCAGCAGCTCGGGAGTCATCATGGACACCTCGTCGATGAGGAGCGCGGTCGGCACGGTGGTGCCAAGCGGCAGGCGGGCGGCAGCGTCGGTGGAGAGGGGCTTGACGCCAGAGCGCATGTCGGTTATGGGGAGCGCCAGGGGGGTGTGCACGGTGCGGCCGCCAGGGAAGGCGGGAGCGGCGACGCCGGTGGTGGCGGTGGACACTAGCCGGCGGCCGAGGGCGGCGGCGGCGGCAATGATGACGCTCACGACATGCGTCTTCCCCGTCCCTGGGCCACCATCAACGAGCAGCAGGCGAGTGGGTGGCGCGGCGGCGGGTGGTAGCGGCACGACGGACGGCGCGGCAGCGAGGATGCGCACAATGCACAGGACGGCGCGCCGCTGGCCAGTGTTGAGGGAGGTGAACCGCGCCTCCAGTGACGGCACGTAGCGACACAAGTCCGACAGCAGGTCCGCCTCCGAGAGGGTATTCAGACCAGCGAAAGGATCACCGACAGTGCCGGCGGCAGCGGCGGCGGCTGCGGCGGCGGCGGCATGTGCGGTTGGTGCGGTGGGTGCGGTGGGTGCGGCGGGTGCGGCGGGTGCGGCGGGCGGCGCGTCGCCACCAGCAACGCGGTCTGCAATGGACGCGCGGATGTTGGTGAGCACGGTGGCGGCGGCAACCTGCCCGCGGTCGCCCTCGGCGCCGGCAACCATGTCGGCAAGGAGGGTGGGTGCCGATGCGCCAGCGCGACCACCACCCAACCGGGCGTGTCCCGCCGGCACGGTGGCGGCGGTGGCGGGCGATGGTGAGGCACCGGGCGATGGTGATGGCGACGGTGACGGCGGGGCGGCGCCGGCTGACAGCGCCGCCCGCAGGATGGCGACGGTAGTGCGCGTGGCGGCGGCGGCGGTGAGCTCCATGGTGCCGGCGCGGCCCCCCGCCTGCTGTACCCTCGCCGCCTGCTCCCGCATCCACGCTACCGCGCCCTCGATAGCGGCGAGGGAGGTGCCAGCGGCGGCGGCGGCGCCTGCCGGCCCACCCAGCGTCGCCAGGCGCAGTGGCAGCACGTCCCACTTGTCCGCGTACCGCCCGCGGTGCAGGGTGGCCATCAGGCGATCAATGCTTCGCGCGCGCCCGCCGTTGGTGGCGTTTTCCATCCAGCGCAGGATGGCATGAGACACGAGGTCCGGGCCGGTGCCGTTGGCGCCAACGCGCAGACTGCACACCCACACAATCAGCGCACGCCACGACAGCGAGCGTGGCAAGCCATCGGGGCCGTCCCACGGGCGGTACGCCACCAGGATGTACGCAGCGTAGCGGTACGCCGCGGTGCGCCATGCCTGCAACTTGGCGGCGGGGGCGTCGGGCGGCGGCTGGCGGCCGGGTGGGCGGGGGGTGGGGTACACAAGCTGGGGTACCAAGTACTTGGACCGCAGGCGCTGCTCATGAGAGCCAGCCAGGGGGTGTTCGGCAGCAAGCGGGAAGGCGCCATTGCGCGGGCGGCGGGTCACCGTTGGTTCACCGGCTGCTGCACGGTCGGCAGCCGACATGGGCACAACCGCAATGATGCCCACGTACACCGCAAAGCAGAGGTGGGCAAGCGCGGCGCCGCGGTGGTAGTAGTTGAGAACGGCGTTGTTCACACGCACCTCGCCACGCTCATTGTGCATGACGGTGGCCAGCTGCGCAATGTCGCCACCCTCCAGTGCGGCGGCGGCGGCGGCGGCGCCAACGCCACGCTGTGACCCTTGTGAGGCACCCACACCGCCGTCGTCCGGCGGCATGGCGGCGTCGCTGCCAGGCGACGGCGGCGGCACGCCGTCCGCCGGGTACCCGTCATCGCTGTCGTCGTCGTCGTCGTCGTCGTCGTCAGCAGGTGCGGCAGTGGGACGGCGGCCGACGTCTGCTGCGGCTGCCTCCTCGCCGCGCGCCAGGTCTGCATTGGCTGGCGTGCCAAGCCAGGCAGGAAAGCTCAGCGACTCGTACGACGACTGCGACCCCACGTCGGCAGCGGCTGCAGCGGCGGCTGCTGCGGCGGCGGCGGCTGGGGCGGGGCCGGGTGGCGGCGGGGCGCCGGGCGCCAAGGCGAGCGCCGCGGCGGCGGGGGCGGCGGGTCCGCGGCGCGTAACGACAAATTGCAGCCCGGCCGACACATTGCAGATGACGACGTTGCTTGTTAAAAACTCGCTCTCCACCCCCGTCAGCGCCGCTGCAATTTGCGTGCCAGCAACTTCGGCAGAGGAGGACAGCGTGTTTGACATGCGTTGCAGCAGGTGGGTTGTCGTGCGCACCGCGGTGCCAGAGTCGTCGGCGCGCGAGGGGAAGGCGACCACCTTGCCGGCAACGGCGGCGGCGATGCCGGCAGTCACGGCGAGAGACGTGGCCGGCTTTGTGATATATTTCACCAAATAGACCGCGACACTGCGCGCAGCGACCTCGCTGGCCAGCGGTGACACCTCAATGTTGCTGCGCGTGATGCCCGAAAGCAGCCTGTTGAACCCGACGGTGCCGATGTTCATTGTCTCCAGCATCTCCGCCACGCGGTTTACCAGGACAAGCTGGTGCTCCGCGGCAACCGCGGCAGCAGCTGCAGCGTCGGCGGCAGCGGCAGCGTCGGCGGCGGCGTCCGCGGCGGCTGCGGCGGCGGCTTCAGCGTCCACGGTGTTGGCGCCCGGGGCGGTGGCGGTTTCAGCAGCGGCAACTGCCGTGGCAGCGGCATGGTCGGCAGCGTCAGCAGCGGCAGTGGCAGCGGCGGCGGCCTCCAGCGCGTCGTCCGTCGGGGCGTGAATGGCGGCAGCCTGTGCGGCGTCGGCAGCGTCAGCAGCATCGGCGGCGGCGTCCGCTGCTGCTTGCGCGGCGGCGCGGGCGTCACGGGCGGCGGCGCCAATTGTGGCAGGCGCGCCAGTCGTGGTGGCAGCAGCAGCAGCGGCGGCGGCAGCGCGCATGGTGGTGTGCGCGTCGACGGCGGCGAGTGCGGCGGGCGGGAGGAGGGCGCGCACGGCACGCTCGGCGGCGGGAAGCGCATCGTCGTGCGTGACAAGTGGCCGCGCCGTCTCCAACGTAATGAGGTCGTAGTGCGGCGGCGGGAGGGGGTAGTCGGACATACGGCTGCCGTCAGTGCGCCAGAGGGCGTCGGGCGGGATGGAGGGTGAGGCCATCACGTCGTCGTGGGTGTAGTGGTGCGGCTCGGCAGCAGGGCGCGGTCCACCCCCCGGCGGCGCGGCAGGACGCGCAGCGCGGGCTGCAGCGCGCGCGGCGACGGCGGAAGGGCGCAGATGCAGGTGGCGGAAGACGGTGGTTGGCTCTGGCGCGCGCGGGTAGTTGAAGCGGCACCCTTGCTTTCCAGCGGCGCCCTTGTGGCATAACGGTGTGTGCGAGTGTTGCTGCAGCGGCGCCGCCACGCGGTCGCCAAATGCCAGCGCGGCGTCTGGCGTCGGCGCGCGCATGAAGGATGGGCGGATCATGGGGTTACCAGTGACGCGGCGGGCAATGACGGCGGCGGCCTCATCGACGTTCAGCTGCGTCGACACGATGGCATCAAATGCGCGGATGAGGCGGGCGCGCAGCGACTCGTCGGACACGATGGCTTGCACAAATGACGGGCAGAAGGGCGACGCGTACACAAGTGCGTGTGCATGCAGGGTCGCCCGACCCTGCACTTCGAGTGTCGCGACGGCGGCCAGGGCGGTGCCAAAGATGCCAGGCTGCCGGTCCAGGATGTCGGGCGTGGCGCGCGTGGTGTGGGCGGGCGCCAACCCAAACAAGTGCGTGAACACGGCCTCCAGCATGCGCTCAAACGCCAGGGAGGTGGCGACGGGGTTGTCGGAGATGGTGCGTTGAAGTGACACTTCATCGACCTCCATACCGCACCGGAGCCTGATGTCGCGCCGTTCCAGGGCGGCTGCGATGTCGTCTGGGACAGCAGGAAAGTCGGTGTTGCTAACAAACGCGCGGCTAAGGCGAATGGCGAGGATGCTGTGGGCATCGTCGTAGCTGATGGTCACGAACGCGCTGGGTAAAGAGTAAAAATTGTTGTATGCCATGATGGCGCCGTAGGTGGAGTGCCGTTTCTCGTCTGAGAACGGGATCTTCTGGCGAACAGTCTGGACCAGCGGCGCCAGCAGCGCGGCAAGCGCCTTCGCCTCGTCGCTGTCGGGGTGGTCCACTGCAGCGACGAGGCCTCGCAGGAATGTCGGGTGCCCAGTCGTGCGCTGGAATTGTTCCATGTTGTCCCCGCCGGCGTGCACCAGCGCGTGCGCCGAAGTTGCCACCACCGACCGACGGTGGGCATCAAACAAGTAGTACGGAAGGGTTGAGTTGTGAGCGGCGCGGCAGCTATGGTGACGCAGGAGGTGGGTGGTGGCAGCCGGCTTGAGCGGGCCGGACGTGCCGTACGCGCGGCCCAGTAGGAAGACGTAAGGAAAAGCACCAGTGAGGATGGCCTCCGTGTCGTTGAATTCGTTCATGGGCTCGTCGCCGCGGCCGACATGGAGGTCAGGCAGTGGCGGTGGGCCAGCAGCGGCGGCGGCGGCGGCGGTGGTGGCGGGTGTTGTCCCCGCGGCGGGTGGCTGCGGCACCTCTGGCGGCGGCAGTTCCGGCGGCGGTGACGGTGGCATGGCGGCGGCGGGCAGTGCGTGCGTGGCGACGGCGGGCCGCGGGTGGGGTCGGCACCAGCGTGGCGGCGGCGGGCGGGGCTGGGAACACGGCGGCGGGTGCGACGGGCAGT
>Ga0066256_1004445_pt1 | contig 12507 bp, 2 predicted proteins | sample ThiBio_1000_biof_FD_87107 | JGI IMG/M metagenome (GOLD analysis project Ga0066256, IMG submission 87107) | Wastewater bioreactor microbial communities from Cape Town, South Africa - Thiocy_expt_1000_biof (version 2) | ecosystem: Engineered > Bioreactor > Thiocyanate-remediating >...
CTGCAGGGCGTGCTGGCAGACGGGCGGCTGCGGCGCGCGTTTGAGGAGTTTGCGCGGCGGGAGCGGAACGAGGAGCAGTTGACGCTGCTGCGCGGCATCCGCGGCTTCAAGGATGCGGTCGGCCAGGAGGAGCGCGTGACGCGCGCCACCGAGCTGAACAAGCTGGTGCGGTCGGGCGTGGTGAACGTGCCCACGAAGGCGCGCGCCGCCATTGACGCCTCCGCCGCCAAGCTGCGGTCGTGCACCGCGGCGGGCGCGTCTGAGGAGGCAGAGGCAGAGGCGGCCACGTTGCGCACGCTGCTGGACACACTGGAGGCGGCGACGCTGCGTGAGCTGGTGGGCGACTCCCTGCCCCGCTTCCTGGCGTCGCCGCTGTACCGCGACGCCTGCGCACCCGAGGCGCCGCCCTCGCCCCCGTCCCCCGTGCTAGCGCCCGCTAGCGACCCATCGGCTGCCGCCGCCGCCGCTGCCGCCGCTGCCACGCCCAGTGCCAGTGCAGGCAGCAGCCCAGCTACCGCCACCGCTGCTGCTGCCGCAACCACCACCACGTCAAAGAAGGGCTTGTTTGGTGCCATAGGCGCCTCGCTGCGCCGCGTGGGCGGCGGCGGCGGCAGCGGCGGCGGTGGAGGTGCCAGTACGCCAGCGGTTGATGGCAGTGACTCGGCCGCGAGTACTACCGGTAGTGCGCCGCCCGTCATCCACCTGGAGGGCGCGTCGGAGCGGCGCGCCACGCTGCTGAGCTTGCTGCGGCACGCGGAGGCGCGCGCCGTGTTCATAGACTTTTGCCGGTCGCAGCACAATGACGAGAACGTGGAGCTGCTGCTGGACATTGAGGCGCTGCGGTCGCTGAGCGGGCCGCCGCTCAAGGCGGCGGCGCGGCGAATGCTGGACACCTACATTCGGTCGGGCAGCCCGCGGGAGGCCAACGTGGACAGCCGCACGCGCATGCACGCGGAGCTGCTGCTGTCGCGCGTCATGATGACGGGCGAGATGGAGGCGGACAACGAGGCGCTGGCGCGTGTGGAGACGGAGCTGGTGAACATGCTGAGCGGCGAGGTGCTGCCGCGCTTTGCCGTCTGCAAGCTGTGGCTGGAGTACACGCGCACCGGCAGCCGCGACTCGGTGTCCAGCGAGGCGCACGGCGGCGCGGAGGGCGGTGCCGGCGGCGGCGGCGGCGGTGGCGGTGGGCGGAAGGTAGCTAGCAGCGGGTGGCTGCGTAAGAAGGGCGCCTCAAGCGGGAGTGCGGCAGGGGGCGACGGCAGTAGTGACCGGCCGCCAGACGCGCTGGCGCACCTGCGCGACAAGTTCTACGTGTTTGGCATGTCGCTGAAGCCCTCCATGTTTGGCCTGGGCATGGGCGCCAAGCGCACGGCGGAGCTGGACGCGCTGGGCGGCGAGATGCGCGCCGCCTCCCTGCGCGCCGGCTACCTGCACAAGCGCGCGCACCACAAGGCGTCGTGGAAGCGGCGCTGGTTTGTGCTGACGCCCGACATGCTGGCGTACTTTGAGTCTGCCACCGCCACCGCGCCGTGCGGCGGCATCGCGCTGGGGGAGGTGCACGCGGCGTCCATCGAGTGGATTGCAGAGGCGGCGCCGACGGAGGACGTGGCGCCCGGCCACGACGACGCCTCCGCCGACCTCAGCCCCATGCCCTACGTCCTGTTCCTGTACACCGCGCACCGCGCGTACGCGCTGCAGGCGGGCAGCGATAAGGACCGCGCCCGGTGGCTGGTGGCCATCGAGGCGGCGCGCCGCGGCGACGTGGAGGCCGCACGCAGTGCCGACATGCTGGGCATGTCGTCCACCACCCTGCGCGCCATGTCTGCCACCAGCCCCGCCGCGGGTGCCGGCAGCAGTCACACTTCCGGCGCGTCACCCGCTGCCACCGCGTCACCCGCCGTCGCCGCCGCCGCCGCTGCCGCTGCCGCCGCCGCTGCCGCTGCCGCTGCGCGCGCCGCCGCGGTGTCGTCGCCTACAGTGATGGCACACCCCGTTGCCCCTTGACTGGGCCCTGACGCATGTTGCTAGGTTGTTGCCTGTCGCTGCATGGCCGTGTCCAGTTCATGCAGCCAGCCACTACTTTGTAGCAGCAGCTGTTGCCTGTTTTGTGTTTTGTACATGCGGGCAGTGCCGCCGCCGCGCGCGCGCTGTCGTGCACGCGCTCATATGATGGTGTCCGCCGCTGGCGGCGGCTGTAGTTATTAGTAAGCCTCCCGGCCTCCTTATGGTACTGTGGCCGCCACCATCCTGGCACCACACTCGCTGCCCTTCTTTTAAGTGTTGGCCCTATTTATGGCATCGTTGTACCCAGACAGTTCGCCATCGCCAATGCATCAGGGGCTCAGCACGTGACAAGGGCCATCACGGCGTCACACAGCTCACAGCGTGACGTGCCGATTGAACGCGGTGGCCTCCGTGTGACTGCTGGCACTACCAGTCTACCATCTCAAAGTCTGACTGGTCACTGGCATGCCAGTTCATTGGTATTGCTTTCATTGAAGTCCACCGCGACTTTTCACCCTTTGAACTGTATGAATGTAACACGTCGTTCAACAGGCTGTCACAAGTAGCGCTGCGCCGGTCGAAGCAGTACCGCGGGGGCGTGCGGCATTTATGACACATGGAATCGCATGGTCATAGACACAGCCAACATTAGTCCTGTTAACGAGCGTTCTGCGCGTGTGGCGCGTGTAATAAAACGAGTTGATTATCGTTTTTCCACCTTGCGGAGTATTGTGGTCACCGATGGGCCGATGGCCAAGCCGCCAACCAGGCCCACCAAGCGCGTTGCATAATCTGCGACAACTGCACGCGGCGTTGGTAAGCACGGTGGAGCCACATTCCAGCCGCTGCCCATCGGTCCCGTTGTGAACACAGTGGGCCGCCATCGGTGACAGCCTGAACTTGATTGATTGCCAGCGGAGTGTGTCCGGCGATCCAAGGCACCGTCGTAATGTGTGGCCTGGCCTGGGACCCCTTGAATTTCAACAAACAGCTACAATGACGCAGCGCCGGCGGGCCGCGGGCACCCGCCTCGTCACCGTCACGGCCACGACACTTGTGGTGGCGACATTGGCTCTGCTGCTGTTCAACCAGGCCCACACTGTGGCTGGCGAGCGGCACGTGACGGCGTCGGATGGGCACATGTGTATGTTTCGGGCTGGCGACATCCTAGTGTGCTATGGCAGCGCCGCCACCACCACCGGCAAGTTTTACCCGCCTGCAAACGTGACATTCCATGCCGTGACGGCCGGCAACAACTTTGCCTGCGGCCTGGCAGTGAATGGCAGCTTGCTGTGCTGGGGCGCGCTGCCGGGCGGCACGGGGCCGCCAGCCGACCTCTTCTTCGTGGACGCGCATGCTGGCCCGCGCCATGTGTGCGGCCTGGTACCGAATGGCACCGTGCTGTGCTACGGCAACGCAACGTCGCGTGGCGCCATCGACGTGCCGCTAGAGGTTACCGGTAATTTCCAAGGCGTGAGCGCGGGCACCGACTACACGTGCGGCGTGGCGCGCAACCACAGTGTGGTGTGCTGGGGCGATGTTGACAACCCAGTGATGACAAATACGTCTGTACCGGTGTGGCAGGCCATCACGGACGCTGAGCATGTGGCGACGGGTGCAGACCATGCGTGCTACGTGCGTGTGAATGGGAGCGTGGCGTGCTGGGGGAGCGACAGCCGCGGTGCAGCGTCCCCGCCAACAGAACTCTTGACAAATGGCAGCGTGTGGTGGCTGGCTGCAGGCGCCGACATGACGTGTGCCATGTCGGGGCCTAGCGTGCCAGGGCCGGTGATCTGCTGGGGCGCTGTAAATGGTACCATTGCGGATGCCGGTTACGAGGTGGCATGCGCGGGATGGGGGTGCGTTGCGTCGACTACAAATGCAACAGGCGACGGCAGCGGACAAGTAGTGATAGCACAGGCTGTTGGTGGCCTGCCGTTGCCGCCGAGTGTTGCTGGCGGTGACCGCGCGGTGGTCATCACGTTGGCGGGCAGCGGCACAGCAGGGTACGCGGATGGTGTGGGTGGTGCGGCACGGTTTAGGAACCCAGCGGGTGTGTCCCTTGATGGCGCGGGGGGGCTGTATGTGGCTGACCACTACAATTTTGTGATTCGGTGGGTGGACATTTCCTCGCGGGCGGTGACAACGGTGGCTGGTGTTGTCGGTATCAGTGGCAGGGCGGTGGGTGCCACGCCGCTGCAATCCACGTTCAACAAGCCAATAGGTGTGCAGGTGGATGGAGCTGGCAACGTGTACGTGGTAGACCACCTAAATCACGCTATACGCATGCTGTCCGGTGAGTGGGTGGCAGGCAGCATGTCTGGTGCGTACGGAGCTACCAATGCTCCCGTCGGTATGAGCGCCACGTTTTATTTCCCATCTGCGGTGCGTGCTGACATGGCTGGCGGGCTGCTGTATGTAGCTGATTACAGCAATTCCCAAATCCGCACCATTGCCATCGATGGAAGCCATGCCGTTGCCACACTGGCCACACTACCACCTTTTGTAAACGACATTGCACTGAACCCCGCGGCAGGCGTCATGTACGCGGCAGTGGGCCATTCAGTGGACGTCGTCACCTACGCTGGAGTGTCCACGCTGCTGGCAGGCAGCGCTACCTCCACCGGCTACGCAGACGACACCGGCAGCGCAGCGAGGTTTAACTACATTACCGGGTTGGTGCTGGATGCCAGTGCTAGTGTGTTGTATGCAGTAGATTATAACAACCGCATTCGACGCATTACGACCTCCGGTGGCGTTGTTACCACTATTGCAGGTTCGGGTGACTACGCATTTGTGGATGGCATTGGCACGACGGCTGCATTTAATATGCCTGTTGGTATTGCGCTGGATGCTGTTAGTAGCACCTTATACATCGGCGACATGTACAACCACGCCATCCGGCTAGTGCAGCTCCCATTCCCCGCCCCAATTGCCCTGGTTCCAGCGCCGTTGCCGCCGTCACCATTGGAGCCCACCCACCAGCTGGCAGCATGGCGCGCGCTTGGCACCGCCAACAGCAGCAGCAATGACCCGTGGCCGGTGCTGGATGCGCGCAACGCCACCTTGACAACCCTGGCACCTGCCAACACAGCCGGCCTGAATCCTGCCATACGCACGCTGCTGCTGGGCAACGTGACGCTGGAACCGCGGAATGAAACCCTCGCGGCCGCCGGCAACACCAACACCACCTTCTCCACCTCAGCGCAGCGTGGCTTGCAGTCGCTTAGCTTGGCAACGCTCGCCATGCCGGTAGCCTCCCTTGCGCTACCTGCACTTACCAATCTCATTCTGGCTGCTCCAGTGCCAGAGCAACAGGTGCAGCTGGCGGCTGGCAGCTTTGACGGGCTGTCAACGCTGACGTGCATCAACTGTGCTGGTGCTTTTGGGTTGGCCAACCTCTCTGGCCTGTTGTTTGGCAACCTGCTGACACAGCCGCTTGTCCTACCGCTTATCACAGCGCTGGATGCCAGTGCCACTCGCATCACAGCCGTGTACGAGCACGACTTTGACGGCCTGCCGGCGCTGCTCTGGCTGTCGGTTGCCGATAACGATCTGACTTACGTCAGCGACACTGCCTTCTCTGCCACCAAGCAGCCAGCACTTGCCATTGTGGACCAGTCGCGCACCTTGCTTGTCACTGGCGGTGGCTGTCCAGCCACCATGTATCTGCGCACCTACAATCTGGCTGCCAGCGGGAACCCGTACTACGCGTGCACAGCGTGTCCTGCTGGCTCCTTCTGTGTCGGTGGCGCCGGGCTACCGGTTCCGTGTGGCACTAACACGTTTGCGATTGGCGGCGCTGCTGCTTGCGTGCCGTGCCTAGCTGGTACATACGCCACAGGTGCCGCAAGAGGTTGCGTTGCCTGCTTGCCAGGGATAGTAGCCCCCGGCTGCAACGCCACCGCCTCGTGGCGCGACGTTATTACCCTTGTGGCCGACGGTGCTGGCAGCTGGATCGACGCCAACATTGTCCTCGTGCCTATAGATGCACTTAACACCACCGCCAATGTGTCCTGCAGCCCAGTGGTTGTAGTGTCCACCACCACCGTGTCGTGCGCGTTGCTGTTCCTGCTGCCCGCCACCGATGCCATACCCGTTCTCACAACTGTGTGGGTGGCGCACAACGGCACGGGCGGCGACCCGCACCCGCTGAATGCAAGCGTCACCCTGCTCCCGTCGTCGTTTGTTGCTCTTGCACCAGGCGGCAGCGACGGGCTGTCCCCTCTCACTGCCGGCGGCGGCCGCATCGTATTGCGCCTGACGGCTTCCGACTGGACTGCTTCTGGCCTACAACCACCGACAGAAGCTACCTTCGACAGCCTGTCAGTGTGGATGGCCGGCGCGCCATGCACGCAGCCGGTTTGGGAGTCGTCAACCACGCTGTCGTGCGCTATCCCACCTGCAGACGGCGTTGACATCCCCGTCATTGTGCTGCTGGCTGGCCTGTTCAACGTCAGCGGCGTGCTGCCGTCCGTGTTCACGCCGCCGGCGCTTGCAGCTGCGCCCACAGACGTGGCACTGCTGCCACCTGCCGGCTCGGCTACCAGCAGCATGAATATCACGCTATCTGGCACGGCGCTGTGTGCTGGCCAGCATGCACGGTTAACGGTTGCCTACGTTGGCGGGCTTCCATGCCGGAAGGTGCAATGCATCGCAGGCCGCACCGACATGGCGCTGTGCATTGGTTGGAATGTCACTGCGGCCGGCGCCGCGGGCCTGCTGCAGTATGGCAACCCCTCCAACCTGCTGAACGCCACCGCTGTGTGGGCCAACCGTGCCGCGCCACTGATATCGTGTGATGCATGCGTCTCACTGGCGACCCGGCCAGTGCTGACATCCATCACGCCTACCTCCATCGCTGCACCGGGGATGCCGGTGGTGGTGGCTGGAACCGGGCTCATGGATGCCATCCGCACGCCGCCTACCGTGTTTATTGGCGGCGAGGTGTGCAGCGGCGTGCAAGTCCTTCACACTCAGTTTGTGCAATGCAACGCACCGTCCGTTCTGGCATCTGCACCCGGCTACCCGGTGGTGTCCGTCGTAGTGATAAATGCCGCCGGCGCCGCTTCAACCGAGCTCGTCAATCTCACATACCCCACCACCTTCGCCGTGTCATGGGCAGCCACACCGATGCTGACCGCGCTGCCGGGTAGCATATTGACACCGCCACCCACGCTGCGGGTGCTATCACGGCAGGCCGCATCCTGCAGTCTCATCATCAACATGATCTCGTGTGTCACGTCCAATCCGGCGCTGGCGTCACGCCCAGCCGGCCTGACCGTGGCAGCACCAGCCGCGTCGCTGGCAGTGGGCGCTAGCGGCACGCCTGATGCCGTGTACACCGACCTGTACCTAGACGCGTTGGAGGCGAGCGGCGCGTCAGGTTGCACTGGCACGCTAACGGCGACGTGTGTTGATGCTGTTGGCATGACTGCATCTACAGCAGGGCAGTCCAACCCAACCGTGGTGCTGGCTGCCTGGCACGCCGACTGGAATGCTAGCAGCATGCCAACGGCGCCATTCCTTGTGGTACCTGAGGCGTTGCCGGAGCTCCCAGCAGTGTTCAGCTTGGGTGGCAGCGGTGGTGGCGTGTTGACGGCCTCTAGGGTGGCGTCGTTGTCGTGCCTGGCGCTGCTGATCCCAGCTGCTGTCACGCCCCCGCCACTGAACATATCGCTGGACCGCGTGCCGCCGCGCGACGTGTTATCGTCCGTCAGTGGCGCCGTGGCGCTGGTGGATGACACTGCTGCTGACATTGCGTTTGCTGACTTGACCGCGTCAGCAGCATGGCTGGGTGAGGCGCTGGCGTTGTACGCCGAGTGCACTTGGGTACACACCGGCGAGCGGGTGCGCCTGCCGCCGCTGTCGCTTGAGGTGGCCAACGCCAGTCTGGCGCTGATGTCGGCAGAGTCGCTGTTGGTGGAGGCATACGAGAGTGCTGGCGTTGCAGCGGTCGCGACGCTGTCACCGCCCGACGTGGCCACCTTTGCTGGCGCCGACGCTCAGTGTACTTGGCGCACCATCGCCGCCACCTCGCCATCCATTGTGCTGGCCGCCACCAGCAGCGTGGCGTCATGGACACTGGATGCGGACGGTGTGGTGGTTGGCGGGCCCGAGCCGCTGGCGCTGACGGTGGAGGGTCCACCCGGCGCCACGCTGACACTACAACTGGTGTGCAGCCTGTGGGGTGGCAACACCTTGGTGTCGCCGCCACTCAATGTCACCACGCACGCCTATACTGTCACACTACGTGAAGACGCCAACGACAGTGCAGTGGTGCATACTTTGTGGCCATCTGGGACATCGATGGTGCTGCCGTGGGCACCAACGCTTGAGGTGACGGCACCGGCCCGCAACGTGTTGACGTGCAGCGTATCGGTCGCAAGTGCGGCACTGCCGCCCGCAACAGCACCTGCTCCCGGCGTTGGGCTGGGGCTGTCTGACGCCACACTGGCGCTGGTGGGTGAGACGTCGGTGTCGGTGTCACTTGACGCCAACGCCACGCACGCCAATGTGTCACTGCCAGGCGTGGGGCTGCGCGCACCGGGCGGCACCAACGCGTCGCTTGTGTGGACGTGTCACGATGGCGTGGGCCGCAGCGCCGCACTTGACATGCCTATCGACGTGAGCGTGGCGGCGCTGGCTGCTGCTTGGGCGGACGCCGCGGTGGTTGACATGCCATCAGTTGTGGTGCCGGGACAGGCGCTGCCACCGTTGACGCTAATGCTGGCAAGCACACCTGCCGTGCCCCTGCCGCCCGACGTCGATGCCGCCTCGCTGCTGTCATGCGTGGCCGGGGTATTCCGCGCATCCACGCCGCTACCGCTCTCAACGCCACTGGCCACGTTGATTGCGTCCGCGTCGTCGTTTGCATCAGTGAATACACTCACCAGCGTCACGACTGGTGCTGACAACGCCAGCATCGTGGTCACACTGCCGCCGCTGTCAACGTCAACCTGCCCGCTGGACACGCAACTGACAGTGGCTGCCGAGTGCACCTGGGCCCCTACCGGCGAGCGGGTGCGTTTGCCAACGCTGGCAACCTCCACGTTGCAGGTCACGCTGGGCTGGGCAACGCCGCCAGCCATCATGCTTGCGTACACGTTACTACCGCTGCATCTGGCTGCGACCGTCGCCACACCAGCACCCGACAGCAGCGGTGCCACCACGACAGCAACCTGCGAGGTGTTGCTGTTGAATGCGACCATCCGCAGCACGCGGCTGGTTGCAGAGCCCTGGTCGTTTGTAGTGGATGGCAGCACGTCAGGTGGCACATCAATACCAACGTCGGTGGACGTCATGCTGCAAGCGCCGCCAGCAACGCAGCTGTACGTACAAGCATCATGCACAGTGTGGGGTCAGGTGCTGGCGCCGCCGCCGCTGCACCTCACGACCGCATCGTTGGAGGTGCGCATCCTGTCGGCGCTGCCGTCCACTTTCATTGCGTCGGATGCGTCGTCACCCTGGCCGCTGGAGCCGCCGCTGGTTGTGGGAGTGGTGACACGCCACGATGCCGCCGTGGTTGCTGAAGTCAGCTGCTCTGTGACGTCATCAACACCCGCGACAAGCTTGGTGGTGGCGGACGCGACCTCGACACTAACGTCGCTGGCATCCATGCCAACTGACCCACAGACTGGCGTCATTGCCGTGCCGCGGTTTGTGGTGCAAACGTCGCCCGCAACGCGCAACGTCACATTAGTGGTGGCATGCCAGCACCTTTCATCCGGCGTCGCCTTGGCGCCGCTCAGTCTCACCATCCCAGCCACGCTTCTGACGGTGCAGCAATGCATGGCACCGGCGACAGCTGCGGCGGTCGGCGTACCGCTGCCGGCCTTCAGTGTCGGTGTTGCGGTAACGACGCCAAACGGTACCCGCACATCACCGTGCACCGGCGACGCGCTGATGCACCAGACTGTGCCGCTGCCATCAATTGTGTGCACCATCTCGCTCAACGCGGCCGCGTCGTCCATCAACGACACCTCGTCCGTGTTCCTGCAACACGCTGCCGTGGCACTCGCCGCCGACAGCCACGTTGCGGTCTTCGACGCCTTTACGCTGATGGTGCCGCAGGGGCAGACGTATGGTCTCCTACTAAGCTGCGCGGTTGGCAGGTTGACCATCCTGCCGACGCTGCCTTTCACCGTCACGCTGGCGGGCTGCTCGGTTGGGCAGGAGTCGCAAGGCGTGGCGTGCGTGACATGTGGCGGCAACACCTTTAGCTTGGGAGGATTTGGCGCACGGTGCACCGGCTGTCCGCCAGCCGGTGCTGTATGTGACGGCGGCATTCTCACCCTGCTGCCGCACTACTTCCTACCGGCGGCACAAGATGGGCAGCAGCTGGGACCCGACACGGAGCTGTACCCTTGCTACAATTCCGAGGCGTGCACGCTTGAGTACAGCAGTAGTTGGAATGGCAGCGACGACGCCATTTTTGCCACATACGGCTGCGCATACGGCTATTCCGGGCCGCTGTGTGGCGTGTGTGACGCGGGCGTCAACTACGCGCGGTTTGGCGACGTGTGCGACACCTGTTGGAACCCCGGCGTGTCGGGGTTCTTCCTGGTGGTGGTGCTGATCATTGTGCTGGTGGTGCTGGCGCGCGTGGCGCTGCGTGAATATTCTGATTCTGAATTTGACGGGTCAGACGCTGCCGTCATTTTCCGCATCATGGTGGGGTTCCTGCAGGCGGTGGGCAGCCTGCTCATGTTCCGTGCCGGGTCCACCAAGGCATATGACAGCGTAATGGGATGGACGGAGGTGGTGAGTGAAAGCCCGCTGAACGCGGGCGCGCTACAGTGCATTCTGAGGATGTCGTTCCTGGCTCAGTACGTTGTCACTATTCTGCTGCCGGTGGCGGCATCGGCGGCCGTGGTGGTGATCTTCTACGCCGTCACTACGGGCCGGGCGTTTTGCTGCGGTATCGACAGGGCGTCAGGGTGGGCGACCAACCGCTTCATGTCTACGCTGCTTTTTGTGCTGTTACTGGTATACATGCCCATCGTGTCAATGTCACTGCGCGCATTGGACTGCATCGACCCCGTGGCGGGGGTGCGATACCTCCGGGCTGATCTGAGCGTGGAGTGCGGCGTGGGACAGCATGCTGCCGCGCGCGGGATGGCATACACCGTGTTGGTGGTGCTTGGCATTGGCTTCCCAGCCGGCCTGGTGAGGCTTGGCATGTCGAGCGACGATCAGCTAGTAGACCGGACGTTTCACGCCAACTGGGGCATCGTGTTTGACGGCTGCTACCGGGGACCGACGCGCAGCAGCCGGCCGTTGAGGCCCAACTACTTGGCGCCCGAACGGCCGGAGCCGACATGGGTGGTATCCGCCGGTATGCGTGTTTGGTGGGAGGCAGTCGTGTTGTGCCGCAAGGCGGGCGTGGCGTTGCTGGCGGTGCTGGGGACCAACCCGTACCTGCAGTGCATCGGCGCGGGTCTGTGGGTCGTTGGCGCACTGCAGCTGCAGCTGCGCTACACGCCGTACAGCAAGCCGCCGTTCCACCGGCTCGAGACCGCCAGCCCGGTGGCGACGCTGCTGACCCCCCTTATCTCTACCCCCCTGCTGCAGTACAACGTGGGAGTACCTTATGCCGAGCTGCACGCGCCGGGCGCCATGACGGGCATTGAGTGGACGGTGACGGTGCTTCTGACGATGATGAATCTGGGAACTTTTGTGGTGCTGGCGGGAATCTGGCTGCATGCATGCGTGGCACCGCGTAGTTTCGAGAAATATTGGAACACGGCCGCTGTCAACACGCCCGCCGCTAGCCACTAGAGCCACGCTGCTCTCAGCAGATTGTCATGGCCACTGGCGGCTGGCCTGTGAGTCCTGTGACTGCTCAGCCACTGCTGCCAGTGGCTGCCCACTGTCACCGCGCCGCAGCGTGACGGGGAGCCTTTCTACTAAGCCAGCACTTACGTTCAATTGGCATCGTTTTACCGCAGGTTGTGCCCGGCGTCCGGCCCCGGGAGAGTCCGGCTGGGGACTTGCGCATTGGCAGCCGCAGGCACCGCGGTCCGCGGCCCACGACGGCCTGGCCCAAACTTCAAAGATACAGGCGTTGCAAGATACACCCATCCCCACGGGTGCCAAAATCATGCCAAAATGGCAACCACGTAAATCGCAATACGCACGTTACCTGATGCCAAATTTCAGTGGCTCACACCCACAAACACGCATATAACTCCCCATCGCAGTGTGACGTCCCAGTAATGTGATTACACCCGCCGTCGCCATCATGGAAGACACTGTGGTGGACGGGCGGACGGCGCAGCACCGACCGCTGTCGCTGACGCACGTGGTGTACGCGCACGAGGAGGGCGTGGTGGGGCAGGCGCTGGCGATGGCAAGCCTGCTGCCGGTGTTCATAGCGGTGGCGATGGTGACGCTGGCGGCGTCGCGGCGCGACCTGGCTACGTTTGCGATGGGGGTCGGGCAGGCAGGCAACGAGGTGCTGAATTGGGCGCTGAAGCGGCTGTTCCGGGCGCCGCGCCCACC
>Ga0066256_1004450_pt1 | contig 12498 bp, 13 predicted proteins | sample ThiBio_1000_biof_FD_87107 | JGI IMG/M metagenome (GOLD analysis project Ga0066256, IMG submission 87107) | Wastewater bioreactor microbial communities from Cape Town, South Africa - Thiocy_expt_1000_biof (version 2) | ecosystem: Engineered > Bioreactor > Thiocyanate-remediating >...
GTCCCCCGCCTCTGCCTCGCCGCCCCCGCCCCCGTGGGGGGGGGAGAGGGGCTGACGGGAGGGGTTCGGCCACCCGCGGGGGTTGCCGGGGGGGCGGGGCGGGCGACGCTGGTGCTCCCCCCCCATGGGGGGGGGATGGCGGGCAGGCCAGGGGGGGGCGCTGTCCCGCCGATCTTGCCAGCTTGTGTAAAGGACGCTCACCACATCGCCCCCGGATAGGCGCGCTGCATGTATTGCAGGTCGGCGAGCAGGTAGCCCATGGCTTCCGAATGCCGGCCCCTGCGGCCGCCACTCTGCGGCCATGCCCGCTCGGGCAGGTCCAGCATCGCCTCGGCAAACACCTGCGCCACCGTGCGGTCGAAGGCGGGGCGGATCGAGGCCGGCTCGGGCGCGACGCCGGCCGCCGCGACCGCCTTCGTCACTGCGTCGCTCTCGAACAGCTCGTCCAGATAGGGCGCCAGCGCCTCCGCCGCGGCGGCCATGCGCCGCGCGCTCTCCTGCGTCCCGTCGCCCAGCCGGATCACCCATTCGCCGGCGTGGCGGATGTGATAGGCGGTCTCCTTGACGGCCTTCGCCGCGATCGCTGCCAGCGTTTCGTCGCTGCCGCGCTCCATCGCCTGCCACCATGGATGCATGAAGGCGGCGAACCAGAACTGCCGCAGCATGGTGTGGGCGAAATCGCCGTTCGGCCGCTCGGCCATCAGGCAGTTCACGTAGTCGCGCTCGATCCTGAGATAGGCGAGGTCGTCCTCGCGGCGTCCCCTGCCCTCGGCCTCGCCGGCATACTGGTAGAGCGCCCGCGCCTGGCCGATCAGGTCGAGCGCGATGTTGGGCATCGCCAGGTCCTCCTCCAGCATCGGCGCGTGCCCGCACCATTCCGACAGGCGGTGGCCGAGCACCAGATGGTCGTCGGCGAGCCGCAGCAGGAAGGTGACGAGCGTGTCGCGGTCGAGCATGGCGGCCATCACATGTGTCCCACTTCGTCGGGGATCTTGTAGAAGGTCGGGTGGCGGTAGATCTTCGAGTCCGCCGGCTCGAAATTCTCCGCCTTCTGGTCCGGATCGGAGGCCACGATCGCCGCCGACGGCACGACCCAGATCGAGGTGCCCTCGCCGCGGCGCGTGTAGACGTCGCGGGCGGCCTGCAGCGCCATCACCTCGTCGGCGGCGTGCACCGAGCCGCAATGGCGGTGCGCCAGCCCGTTGCGCGGCCGGATGAAGACTTCCCAGAGCGGTATCTCGTTCTTCGCCATCGCCCTCACTCCGCCGCCATCTTCGCCGCCTCGCGGCGTATCTTCCGCTTCTCGGCATGCGCGAGTGCGGCCTCGCGCACCCATGCGCCCTCGTCCCAGGCCTTGCGCCGGGCCTCCAGCCGCTCGCGGTTCATCGGGCCGCCGCCCTTCACCACGCGCCAGAACTCGTCCCAGTCGATCGGGCCGAAATCGTAATGGCCGCGCTCCTCGTTCCACTTCAGCTCGGGATCGGGGAAGGTCAGGCCGAGATACTCGCCCTGCGGCACGGTCGCGTCGACGAACTGCTGGCGAAGCTCGTCATTGCTGAAGCGCTTGATCTTCCACGCCATCGACTGGTCGCCGTGCTGGCTTTCCGAATCGTGCGGGCCGAACATCATCAGCGACGGCCACCACCAGCGGTTCAGCGCGTCCTGCGCCATCTCCTTCTGCGCCGGCGTGCCCTGCGCCAGCGTCATCATGATCTCGTAGCCCTGCCGCTGGTGGAAGCTTTCCTCCTTGCAGACGCGGATCATCGCCCGCGCATAAGGGCCGTAAGAGCAGCGGCAGAGCGGGATCTGGTTCATGATCGCCGCGCCGTCGACCAGCCAGCCGATCGCGCCGATGTCGGCCCATGTCAGCGTCGGATAGTTGAAGATGGAGGAATACTTCGCCTTGCCGGAAAGCAGCTCCTCCGTCATCTGCTCGCGGCTGACGCCCAGCGTCTCGGCCGCCGCGTAGAGGTAGAGCCCGTGGCCGCCCTCGTCCTGCACCTTGGCGAGCAGCGCCGCCTTGCGCCGCAACGAAGGGGCGCGCGTGATCCAGTTGCCCTCCGGCAGCATGCCGACGATCTCGGAATGCGCGTGCTGGCCGATCTGGCGCACCAGCGTGCGGCGGTAGCCCTCCGGCATCGGATCGTTGGGCTCGATCTTCTCCTCGGCGTCGATGCGCGCCTGGAAGGCGGCGAGGAAGGCTGCGTCCTCGCTCGTCTCGGTCTTCGCCCCGATCAGGCCCTGGCTATACATCGCGTCTCCTCCATGCTCGACTGCAGCATGACCGCTCGGCGGACATGTAACAAAAACTGCCGCATGATGCAATAATTCGTAACGTTTCAGGGAGGACGGATGTCGGCGTTCGGGATCAGGGAAGCGGAAGAGACACTGGCCAAGGTGTTCGCCCCGTGGATCGTCGACCTGGGGCTGAAACCCATGGGATTCGACGCCGGCGGCGCGGACTTCCTGCTGCCCGGGAACCCGCGGCTGGTGCATGTCGGCGGCGTCGTCTGCGGCCAGGCCACGGCGTCCGCCGCCGACACGGCCTCCGTCGTCGCGCTCGCCGCGCAGAACGGCCGCTTCCGCATCTGCACGACGGTGGACCTGACCACCCATTTCATCCGGCCGCTGAAGCCGGGCGACGTGACGATCCGCGTCGACGTGCTGCAGAACGGCAAGCGCATGGCCTACACGCGCGTCGAGATGCGCGCCAGGGGCGACAGCCGCGTCGCCGTCTCCGCCACCAGCGCCTTCGCCTATCTGGAGGACTAGCCGGCGGCCTCGAAGCGGCGGCCGAACGCCGCTGCGTCGCGCTGGCGGGGCAGGCCGGCCGATTCGAGCCACGCCTCGCTCGCCGGGACCAGCGCACGGTAGATGCCGGCCGCCAGCCTGCGCGCCTCCTCGCCCGGCCAGTCGGCCGGCAGCAGTTCGGCCGGCAGGCCGGGGTCGCGCAGCACGATGCGCCGCCAGTCGTGGATGAGCAGCGCCCGCGCCGCCGCCGCGTCGAGCCCGGCGGGCACTTCGCTGCCGGCCGCCCCGGCGAGCGGCCGGTAGGCGTCGACGAAGGCGCGGTAGGCTGCCGCCGTGCCGGCCGCCGGCCACAGCGACAGGATGCGCTCGGGATGCTCGGCGCTGGAGCCGTGCACCACCAGCATGCCGGAAAAGCTGTCGGCGACCGGCGGCGCGCCCTCCGTCTCGGGCCGCAGGTATACGCCGGTCGCGACGCGCACGAAGCCGAGCGCGGCGGCCTCGCCCGCCTCCACGCCGCGCTCGTCCGGCGGCGCCAGCGCCACCGTCCAGTCGCCGCCCCAGGCGGGCGGCCCGCCGGCATAGATGCGCCGCGTCGCGGGGGCGAAGGCATGGCGGCCGCGCCCCCCCTGCGCGTTGGGAGTGGGGCGCCCCGCCCGCCCGCGCTGCATCCCGCCCCCGGCCGGGCGTCCTCCAGCGGCCTCGCGCTCCGCCCCGTCCGCCGGACGGTGGGGCGCGCACCGGGCGCCCCGGGCCGAGAGCCCGACCCCTCCCCCCCGCCGACCGCCCAGTCCGCCGAACACGGTGATGACGAGCGACCAGACGCGCAGCCTGCCGGACCCGTGCAGGCGCTCGATTAGGCCGTCCAGCGCGGCGACGGCGGGGTCGGGTCGGGCATCCATGCGCGCAGCAATGCCACCTAAGGGCGTACTTGCGCAATCGCCGACCGTGGTCCATTCAGGCATTGAAACCACGCCGTCCGCCGTCCATCTGTGCATTTGCACGCCATGGCGGCACGTCTGGCAGTCCATCACCCCCGCTCCCGGAGCAAGAAATGGAAATCTTCACGGCCGCCGGCTTCGCCGCGCTTCTCCAGGTGATGGCGATCGACCTCGTGCTGGCCGGGGACAATGCGGTGGTGATCGGCCTCGCCGCGGCGGGGCTGGAGAAGGAGCAGCGCAGCCGCGCGATCCTCATCGGCATCGCGGCCGCGACGATCCTGCGCATCATCTTCGCGCTGACGACGACGCAGCTCCTGCTGCTCGGCCCCGGCCTGCTGATCGCCGGCGGCATCCTGCTGCTGTGGGTCTGCTGGAAGATGTGGCGCGAACTGCGCACCTCGGCGCACGAGGAGCACGCCGCGCAGGAGGCGCTGGCCAATTCCGACCTCGACGCCTCCGGCGACGTCGCCGAGGGCGCGCCGCGCAAGACGCTGCGCCAGGCGGCCATCCAGATCATCATCGCCGACGTCTCGATGTCGCTCGACAACGTGCTGGCGGTGGCCGGCGCTGCCCGCGAGCACCTGACCGTGCTCGTCATCGGCCTCGTGCTGTCGGTCGCGCTGATGGGCGTGGCGGCAACCTTCGTCGCCCGGCTGCTGCACCGCCACCGCTGGATCGCCTATGTCGGCCTGCTGATCATCCTCTACGTCGCCGGCAAGATGGTCTACGACGGCGCCACCCAGGTCTGGCCGGGGTTGCTCGGGTAGCGGCTCGACGGCCCTCAGATCGCCGTCGGCCGATCCAGGTCCCGCACGCCCGCGACGAGCATGTCAGTGGCGAGCGCCGCGAAACCCTCGCGCGAGATGGCGCCGCCCTCGCGAAACCACATGTAGAACCAGTTGAGCATGCCGAAGAGCGCCATCGTCACCGGCTTGAGCAGCGGGCGGGCCTCGAACGCCGCCGGGCTCAGCGCCCGGATCGCCTCGGCGAACAGCGCCACCAGCCGCCGCTCCAGCGCCTTCAGCTCCTCCTGCTCTGCCTGCGGAAGCAGCCGCAGCGCCTCGATCTGGACGCGGTGCTCGGCATCGGCGTCGCGGTAGGCGTCGAGCAGCGCGCCGACCAGCGCGCGCAGCCGCGCAGCCGGCTCGCCGCCGCCGGGGGCGGCCGCCTCGACCGCCTCGATCAGCCGCTCCAGATGGTTGCGGACGATGTCGGAAAGCAGCGCCTCCTTGGAGGCGTAGTAGTGGTAGAGCAGCGCCTTGGAGACCCCGCACTCGGCCGCCAGCCCCGCCATCGAGGCGCGGTCGTAGCCGTCGCGCGCGAACGCGGTCGCGGCGCGGTGCAGCATCGCCTCGCGCTTCTCGTCATAGTCCTTGGCGCGGCTGCGGGCCAACGCGCCTACCCCTTCGGCCGGTTGTCGACGATGCGCTGGGCCTTGCCCTGGCTGCGCGCCACCTGCCCCGGCTCGGTCACCGACACGACCACGCTGATGCCGATCACCTGCTTGATGCGGCCGCCGAGGCGGCTCGCCAGGCTGCGGCGCGCCTCGTCGGCGGCGTGCTCGGGATGCGCCTCGACATGCACGACCATCTGGTCGAGCCGGCCCTCGCGCCGAAGCTCGATCTGGAAATGCGGCGCCAGCCCCGACAGCGCCAGGATCTGCTCCTCGATCTGCGTCGGGAAGACGTTGACGCCGCGCAGGATCATCATGTCGTCCGAGCGGCCGGTGACCTTCTCCATGCGACGCATGGTGCGCGCCGTGCCGGGCAGCAGCCGCGTCAGGTCGCGCGTGCGGTAGCGCATGATCGGGAACGCCTCCTTGGTCAGCGAGGTGAACACCAGCTCGCCGCGCTCGCCGTCGGGCAGCACCCTGCCGGTGTCCGGGTCGATCACCTCCGGGAAGAAATGGTCCTCCCAGACGTGCAGCCCGTCCTTGGTCTCGACGCATTCGTTGGCGACCCCCGGCCCCATCACCTCCGACAGGCCGTAGATGTCGACGGCGTGCATGTCGAAGGCCTCCTCGATCTCGGCCCGCATCGCGTTGGTCCACGGCTCGGCGCCGAAGATGCCGACCTGAAGCGGGCTTTTGCGCGGGTCGCGTCCCTGCGCGCGGTACTCGTCGAGGATGGCGAGCATGTAGGAGGGCGTGACCATGATCGTGGTCGCCCCGCAATCCTCGATGAGGTTGACCTGCCTAGGCGTCATGCCGCCGGAGACCGGCACCACGGTGCAGCCCAGCCGCTCGGCCCCGTAATGCGCGCCGAGCCCACCGGTGAAGAGGCCGTAGCCATAGGCGATGTGGACGATGTCGCCCGGCCGCGTGCCCGAGGCGCGCATCGAGCGCGCCACGCATTCGGCCCACACGTCGATGTCGTTCCTGGTGTAGCCGACCACCGTCGGCTTGCCGGTCGTGCCGGAGGAGGCGTGGATGCGCGCCACCTTCTCGCGCGGCACGGCGAACATGCCGAACGGGTAGTTGTCGCGCAGGTCCGCCTTCACCGTGAAGGGGAACTTCGACAGGTCGGAGAGCTGCTTCAAATCGTCCGGATGGACGCCCGCCGCGTCGAAGCTCTTCCTGTAATGCGGCACGTTCTCGTAGGCGTGCTTCAGCGACCATTTGAGGCGCACGAGCTGGAGCGCCGCGATCTCGTCGCGCGATGCGATCTCGATCGGGTCGAGATCCTGCCGTTTCGGCGTCAGGTCCTTCATCGTCTCTCCTCCCGTTCCGCTTCAGCCGGCGGCGGCCTCGTCGAAATGCCTGCCCTCGATGTCGCGCGACACGCCGCGGAACTCGGCGATCAGCTTGCCCGACTAGTCGGTGACATGCACGTCGTAGATGCCCGAGCGGCCGAAGCGCGTCACCTCGCGGCAGTCGGCCCTGAGCCGGTCGCCGAGCCGGCCCGGCGCGATGTAGGTGATGACGTTGTGCTGGGCGACCGCGATGCGGTTGTAGCTGTTGCAGGCGAAGGCGAAGGCCGAATCCGCCAGCGTGAAGATGTAACCGCCATGGCAGATGTCGTGGCCGTTGGTGTGGTGCTTCTCGACGGTGAAGGAGAGGCTCGCCGTGCCCGGCCCCACCGCGTCGAGTGAGGCGCCCAGCCATTTCGACGCGTCGTCGCGCGCCCACATCGCCTCCGCGCTCCGCCGCGCGATCTCGTCCGCCGTCATGGCTCCTCCTCCCCCGCCTGTTCCACAGGCCGGAGACTTGCATAGACCGACCGGCCGGTCAATAATACACGGCGAACCGACACTGGGAGGAAGCGCGGATGACGGTCATGCAGCTCGAAAGCTACGCCGCCGGGCGCTGGGTCGCGCCGGCGGGCAGGACGACGCGGCTCGTCTCGGCCGTCACCGGCGAGCCGGTCGCCGAGATCGGCTCGGCCGGCCTCGATTTCGCGGCGATGGCGCGACATGCCCGCGAGGTCGGCGGGCCGGCGCTCAGGACGCTCACCTTCCACCAGCGCGCCGCGATCCTGAAGGGGCTGGCGCAATATCTCAACGAGCGCCGCGACGCGCTCTACGAGCTGTCCTACGAGACCGGCGCGACGAAGGCCGATTCGATGATCGACATCGACGGCGGCATCGGCACCATGTTCGTCTACGCCTCCAAGGGCCGCCGCGAGCTGCCCGACGACGTCGTCTATGTCGACGGCGCGCTGGAGCAGCTCGCCCGCGACGGCAAGTTCGTCGGCCAGCACATCGCGACCTCCCTGCACGGCGTGGCGGTCCACATCAACGCCTTCAACTTCCCGGTCTGGGGCATGCTGGAGAAGCTGGCGCCCACCCTGCTCGCCGGCGTGCCGGCGATCGTCAAGCCGGCCTCGGCAACGGCGTGGCTGGCCGAGGCCGCCTTCCGCATGATGGTCGAGAGCGGGCTTCTGCCGGAAGGCGCGGTGCAGCTCGTGGCCGGCAATCTCGGCGACCTGCTCGACCGGCTGGACGGCCAGGACGTCGTCTCCTTCACTGGCTCGGCCGCGACAGCGACGATGCTGCGCGCCAACCCGAACCTGATCCGCAACTCGGTGCGCTTCCACGCCGAGCAGGATTCGCTCAACGCCACCGTCCTCGGCCCCGACGCCGCGCCCGGCACGCCGGAGTTCGACGCCTTCGTCCGCGAGGTGCATCGCGAGATGACGGCCAAGGCCGGCCAGAAATGCACCGCCATCCGCCGCATCATCGTGCCCGCCGCGCATCGCGACGCGGCGATCGAGGCGATCGCGGACCGGCTGGCCAGGACCGTCGTCGGCAACCCGCGCGACGAGGCGACCCGCATGGGCGCGCTGGCGAGCCTCGCGCAGAGGCAGAGCGTGCTGGAGCAGGCGCGCCTGATCGGGGCGGAGACGCGCCGCGTCTTCGGCGACCCGGACGCCTTCGCCGCCGGCGCGGACGCCAGGGCCGGCGCCTTCCTCCCCCCGATGCTGTTTGCCTGCGACGACCCCGACGGCGCGCGGGCCGTGCACGAGGTGGAGGCCTTCGGCCCGGTCTCGACCGTGATGGCCTATCGCGACCTCGACCATGCCTTCGCGCTCGCCAACCGCGGCAAGGGCTCGCTGGCCGCCTCGGTGTTCACGCACGATCCGGCCGTCGCCCGCGCGGCCGTGCTCGCCTGCGGCGCTCATCACGGCCGGCTCTATTTCGCCGACCGTGACAGCGGCAAGTCGGCCACCGGCCACGGCTCGCCGCTGCCCCACATGGTGCATGGCGGCCCCGGCCGCGCCGGCGGCGGCGAGGAGCTGGGCGGCATCCGCGGCGTCATGCACTACATGCAGCGCACCGCGATCCAGGCCAGCCCCGACCTGATGACCGGCATCACGCGGAGTTGGACGGCCGGCTCGCGCATGGTCCTGAAGGACGCGCATCCCTTCCGCATGCGCTTCGACGAGCTGGAGATCGGCCACACGCTGGAGACGGCCGCGCGACAGGTGAGCCTCGCCGACATCGAGCATTTCGCCGAATTCACCGGTGACAATTTCTACGCCCACATGGACGAGGAAGCGGCGAAGGCGAACCCGTTCTTCCCCGGCCGCGTCGCCCACGGCTACCTGATCCTGTCCTTCGCGGCCGGCCTGTTCGTCGACCCGGCACCCGGGCCGGTGCTCGCCAATTACGGCCTCGACAATCTGCGCTTCATGAAACCTGTCTCGCCCGGCGACACGCTGAAAGTGCGCCTCACGGCGAAGCAGAAGACGCGGCGCAACGACGACTATGGCGAGGTGCGCTGGGACGTGGCCGTCACCAACCAGGACGGCGAGCAGGTCGCCGGCTACGAGCTGCTGACGATGAACGCGATGTGAGGCCTCAGGCCCGGCGCGGCCGCCAGCCGGCGGCCAGCACGAGGCAGGCGGCGCAGATCGCCAGCAGCGCCAGCGCGAAGGCGGACACGCTGCCGCCCGTGAACGGCACGATCGCCGAAACGATCAGGGCCGCGCCGATCTGCATGACGACGCCGAAGATCGAGGCGGCGAAGCCCGCCATCGTGCCGTGCGGGTCGAGCACCAGCGCTGTCGAGTTGGAGGCGACGACGAGATAGCTCGTCGCGAAGAAGATCAGCAGGCCGGTCGTCGTCCAGGCGCTGGCGATGCCGGTCAGGCCGGTCATCAGGATCAGCGTCGAGGCCGTCACCATGATCACCCCGGCGATGATTATCGCCGGCACCACGCCGAGCGTGGCGATCAGCCGGCGGTTGGCGATCTGGCCGACGATGATGCCGAAGCCGTGGAAGGCGAAGAACGAGGCGAAGGCGAGCCCGGTCAGCCCGAACGCCTCGTCATAGATGCGCGGCGCCGACGCGATGATGAGCAGCATCGCGCCCATGCCGAGCGTCGCGACGATCTGGAACCAGCGCGATTGCGGCTCGCTCCAGAAGCGGCGCATGCGCGCGCCATAGGTCGAAAGCTTCAGCGCCGACGGGTCGCGCGCGGGGATCGTCTCGGGCAGCCTGATAAGCACCAGCAGGGCGGCGACCGCGACCAGCGCCAGCAGCCCGAACACCGCCCGCCAGCCGAACAGCCAGGCGATCAAGCCGCCGGCGAACGGCGCCACGATCGGCCCGGCCGCGAATACCGCCGAGGCGAAGGCGAGGTTGCGCGCCAGCTCCTTGCCGGTGAACAGGTCGCGCAGGATGGTGCGGCCGAGCACGATCGCCGCCGCCCCGCCCGCGCCCTGGATCGCGCGCCCGGCGATCAGCAGGTCGACCGTCGGCGCGAAGGTGGCGAGCACGCTGCCGACGAGGAAGATCGCCAGCCCCGCCGCCAGCACCGGGCGGCGGCCGAAGCGATCCGACGCCGGCCCCCAGAAGAGCTGCGCCAGCCCCGCCGCGAACATGTAGACGGTGATCGTCATCTGCACGGCCGCATAGGGCGCGTCGAGGTCGGCCACCATCGCCGAGATCGACGGCAGCGTGATGTCGATCGAGATCGCCGAGCCGGCGGTCAGCAGCCCGCAGAATGCGACGATCGTGCCCGACTTCACGCGCGGGCGCCCCGCGCGTTGAAGGAAAGGCCGTCGAGCAGCCGCTCGGCCGTCAGCATGGCCGCGCCGGCGGCGACCGCCATCTGCGGCAGCACCATCCACTCCAAGGTCCAGGCCGCGCCCGAGCGCTCGTTCTCGTGGACGAGCGACTGGTGCATGCCGGAGACCAGCGTGGCGTTGAAGCGGGCGAGCGCGATGAGCGTCTCGGCGCCGACCGGATTGACCTTGTGCGGCATCGCAGAGGAGCCGCCGCCCGAGGCGAGCTTCACCTCGCCCACCTCGCTCTGCGCGGCAAGCGCGATGTCCTGCCCCATCTTGCCGAGGCTGCCGGTCGTCAGCGACAGCCACGACGCGAAGGCAGTGACCCCGTCGCGCTCGCTGTGGCGCGGCCGCGGCAGCGCATGCAGCCCGAGCGCCTGCGCCAGCCGGTGGGTCACCGGCCCGGCCGCGTCGCCGAGCTTCTCCAGCGTGCCCGCCGCGCCGCCGAAGGTCAGCACGCCGATCTCCTCCTCCACCCGCGCGAGGCGCTGGCGGTCGCGGTGGAGCGGGTCGCGCCAACTGCGGATCTTGCGCGAGGCCGGAACGGGGATCGCCGCCTGCATGCGGGTGTGCGCCATCGTCTCGATCTCGCCGTCGCGCGCGTTGAGCGCGTCGAGCGCCGCGATCAGCCGTTCCAGCCGCCGCGACAGGATCGTCGAGACGCGGCCGAGACGCAGCGCGAGGCTGGTGTCGATGACGTCCTGGCTGGTCGCGCCGAAATGCACGAACTCGCCGTGGCGCGGCCCGACCGCGTGGCGAAGCTGCCTGACCAGCGCCGGCACCACGACGCCGTCCTGCCGCACGCCGGCACGCAGCGCCTCCATGTCCGGCGAAAACTGCGCGGCTGCCGAGGCAATCGCGGCCGCCGCCTCCGCCGGAACCAGCCCCTCCTCGGCCTCGGCCTCGGCGAGCGCCCGCTCGAAGGCGAGCATCTCGGCGAGGTCGGCCTCGACCGAGAAGCAGGCCGCCACCTCCTCGTCGCCGGTGAGCGCGGACAGCAGCGGATGGTCGAACGGCGAGACCGACAAAGCGCTTTCCCTAGGCTGCGTCGAGATTCAGGTCAGGACGAGCCGAAAATGATGGATTTCGAGAACCGGAACGGAGTGTACGTTCTGGTACACGAGTACCGGAAGCGCAGAAATCCGTCATTTGCAGGCCGTCCTTACCTGAATATCGACACAGCCTAGATGTCGAAGAAGATCGTTTCCCTGTCGCCCTGCAGGCGGATGTCGAACCTGTAGGTGTTTCCGTCGCGCTGCGCAATCAGCGTCGGGATGCGGTTCTTGTGCTCGAGGCGGGCGAGCACGGGGGCCTCGGCGTTGGCCTTCTCCTCGTCGCCGAAATACATGCGCGTGTTGAGGCCGAGATTGATGCCGCGCGCCACGATCCAGAAGGTAACGTGCGGCGCCATCAGCCGGCCGTCGTTGAACGGCACGCGCCCCGGCTTCACCGTCTCGAAGCGGAACTCGCCTGTCTCCTGGCTGGCCGGGCAGCGGCCCCAGCCGGTGAAGTTCGGGTCGGCCGAGCCGCGCATCTCGGAGGGGCTGTTGTAGAGCCCGTCGCCGTCGGCTTGCCAGATCTCGATCAGGCAGTCGCGCAGCGGCGTGTCGGCGCCGTCGATGACGCGGCCGGTAATCGTGATGCGCTCGCCGCGCGTCCTGTCGTTGACCATGGAGGTGCCGAGGTCCTCGCCGTAGACGCCGGTGATCTCGGCGAAATTCGGCGTCAGCCCGATATGGACGTAGGGCCCGGCCGTCTGCGAGGCGGTTTCCTTGAGGCGATTGAGCGACTGGACCATGATCAATTTCCCTCGCGCTTGTTCTCGAACAGGGTTTGGCGGCGGCCGCGCAGGACGATGTCGAACTTGTAGGCGCGGCTGTCCATCGGCGTGGTGGAGTTCATGTCGAGCGCCGCGACGAGGCTGGAGACCGCGTCCGGGTTGTTGATCGTGCGCACGATCGGGCAGAGCGGGATCAGGGGGTCGCCCTCGAAATACATCTGCGTGATCAGCCGCTGCGCGAAGCCGTGGCCGAAGATCGAGAAGTGGATGTGCGCCGGGCGCCAGTCGTTCGGCCCGTTCGGCCACGGGTACGGGCCGGGCTGGATGGTGCGGAAGACGTAGCCGCCGTCCTCGTCGGTGATGGTGCGCCCGCAGCCGCCGAAATTCGGGTCGAGCGCGGCCTGGTAGCCTTCCTTCTTGTGGCGGTAACGGCCGCCGGCCTTTCCCTTCCAGAACACCCCCCACGCGCCCGGGCCGCCCCCCCCCCCCCCCGCCAGCAACGCGCCCCCGTCGCGTACC
>Ga0066256_1004451_pt1 | contig 12497 bp, 16 predicted proteins | sample ThiBio_1000_biof_FD_87107 | JGI IMG/M metagenome (GOLD analysis project Ga0066256, IMG submission 87107) | Wastewater bioreactor microbial communities from Cape Town, South Africa - Thiocy_expt_1000_biof (version 2) | ecosystem: Engineered > Bioreactor > Thiocyanate-remediating >...
GCCATTTTTACCCAACGGTTTTGAGTAGTTAGTTTTTGTTCGAAGGGTGTCTCAAAACCTAACAGGGTGAGTTGATTGGGGCTAACATACATCGGAGTAGCTGCAGGCTTTTTGGACCGTCTTATCGCTTTTCCTTGCATCTGAATTTAATTTATTGAACGCTAACTCAAATATAACATGCCCTTAGGATTGTTGAGCAGGCCCTATATAATTTTTATAGCATTTGTGTATCCCTTCGGCCAACCCCATCTTGCCTGATTCCATCCCAAGCAGCACTTTTGCTGCATGGGATATAAAGATAGCATAAAGGCCGATGCGATGGGCGGCCATATAGAGGCCTGCGCAGCCGGCTCTTTGACCGTTGAGCAATACTGCCACAAGCACGACATCAAAAAACATAGCTACTATTACTGGTATAAACGCCTGCAGGAGCAACCGGAGGTGAAAACTTTTGTTCCACTCACTCTTAGTGATGGGCAGGGTGCGGGTATAGTTGTAAATTTTCCTAATGGGGTAATCATTAGCTTTAGCGGCAACATTAGTGCATCAGTGTTAAAAGATCTGGCATGCTGCATCTGAGTTCAGGCTCCCGGTACTTTTATTATAACGGTATTGCTGATATGAGAAAGGGGGCTTACGGCCTTAGTGGGCTGGTTCGTGCAGAGATGAAGCTGGATGTACTCTCGGGCGATGTGTTCATCTTCACCGGCAGGCGTGCAAATAAAATAAAACTGTTGCAGTGGGATGCTGACGGGTTTGCCTTGTATGAAAAAGGATTGGAACGAGGTACTTTTGAGAAGCCTCAAACAGATAGTAGCGGCCATTATAGCATTACTACCCAACAATTGCAATACATTTTACAGGGCGTGGTATTGCGGAGTGTAAAGCACCGGAAGCGATATGCAAAAAACTTCTGAGCTGTCTTGATAATTTCGGGAAAACCTTGTAAATACTGCGTTTCATGCGATTGTCCGGTATGATATTTGCGTGCATAAGGCATCGAAAATAATACCCCATATCCCGATTACAAAGAGCTTTACGAGCAATCCCAACAAACTATTTTTACCCTGCAATCCCAACTTGACGAGCAGCAATTACAAAACACTTCGCTTCAATTACAACTCATCGAACTGCGTAAAATGATCTTTGGCAGCAGGGCAGAAAAGTTCATTGGAGCAAATACAAATGAGGTGCAGCAACCCGATCTGTTCCCCGACGACAGAATAGGGCAGCTGGATTTGGTAAAGGCCACGCTGGTAAAACAGTATCAAAAGCATCAGACAAAACTCAACCTCAACCACCCCGGCCGCAGCCCGTTGCCTGAAACACTTCGCAGGGAGGTAACAGAGTTATTACCCACAGAAGATGTAAGCGGTTTAAATCCCGTAGGCAAAGAAGTGACAGAAATGCTCGAGTACCAACCCGGTGAGTTATTTGTAAAGCAGATCATACGGCCTGAATATTTAAAACCCACCGAAGACGGATTAAATGCCCGGCGCCTCATAGCCCCGCTACCCGCACTTCCCTTACCCAAAGCCATTGCAGGATCATCGCTGCTCACGCATCTGCTGGTGAGCAAGTACGTGGATCACCTGCCGGTGTACCGCCAGCTTGAAATGTTCAAACGCCAAAAGGTGGAGATGCATTACAGTACCGTTTCGGGCTGGATAAAAGAATCCATGGAATTGGTAAAACCGGTGTACGACCTGAATTGCAGACAAGTATTAAACAGCGATTATCCGAATGCCGACGAAACAACGATAAAGGTTTTAGATAAAATTAAAAAAACGAACCACGCACCAGGGTTATTATTGGGTTTATTATGATACACGCACAAAACTGGCTTTATTTGATTAACAGCCCGGCCGTGGCGCCATTTACCCGCGAACCATGTTGCAAAATTTTAAAGGTTATTTGCAAACAGACGCCTATGATAGTTACGATTGTTTTGATAAAATAGAAGGCATCACTACCCTTAACTGCTGGGCGCATGCCAGACGTAAATTTTTTGAAGCCAAAGATTACGATAAGCAAAATGCAGAAGCGATTTTGGGACTCATACAGCAGTTATATAAAAACGAAGTACACTGCCGCAACGAAAATTTTACTCCCGGGCAAATAAAAGCCTACCGAATCTCAGAAAGCGTACCAATACTTGAAGGACTACACCAACTATTAAAAGATTTACTGGTAAAAACCCTGCCGCAAAGCCCCCTGGGCAAGGCGATAGCTTACACCCTAAAACGATGGGAGAAGCTATGCGTATATACTACCAATGGTATTTTGCAAATAGATAATAACCTTATCGAAAACTCCATCCGCCCCGTGGCCCTGGGCAGAAAAAACTACCTGTTCGCAGGCAGTCATGAACGGGCACAAGATGCTGCCATGCTCTACAGCCTGTTTGCTACGTGCAGGCTACACAATATCAACCCCGAACATTGGCTCACAAATCTTTTCGAAAAAATAAACATTACCACAAAAGAAAAGCTACACTTACTGCTACCGCAAAATTATAAGCCTACTACTGAAAAACAATGACGGGGTTCGCCGATGGGATACGCATTTGTACAGGTATCTTGTCACCCGAGATTGTGGCTTCAGTATTGCGGATGCCTGAGAGATAAACACGGCCATACGGGAAGGCATACTTAAAATGCTTTCTTATTCAGGTTTTGCTTATTGTGTATGGGCGATTTCGTCAGCATCAAATTAATACCGATTTCTTTTGTCAGAGCTTGGCTGGGGTTTATTCCTCTCGATTTGTTTTCCCAAATAATTTTTCCTTCTTTTACCAAATCGCCAACGAGTTGGTAACAGGTTTAAACCCTTATCTGAAAGACAACCCTGACATAAGGATTTATACAGTAGCTTAATAAACTTTGTCAATTTATAAAGGCCATATTTTCCCTTAAAATATGGCCTTTTACTTGTAAATTATACGTAAGCGGGACAGTTCCCTTTAGAAGTTTCACACAAAATACCATTAATTCAATTTTTATTATTATATTTGCATAACCGATTATGTAATTAATTATATTATTATGGAATTCTTCAATAAAACCGGGAAAATGGCGTTAGGCAGCCGATTGCGTTTACTAACGACAAAAATCACCGACGAGTCGTCCCGTATTTACGAAATGTATGATGTAGAACTGACGCCAAAGTGGTTTCCGGTTTTTTTTGTGCTTTCCGAAAATGAAGCAAAAACGATTACTGAAATTGCCAATGAAATTGGGCACTCTCAACCCTCGGTAACCAAAATAATCAAGGAAATGACAAAGGCGGGTTTGGTAAAAAGCAACCTCAAATCGGCCGACAAACGCAGAAATATAGTTGGCCTAACTTCGAAAGGTAAGTTGCTTTCAAAAAAAATACACGAAACGTATCTTGATGTAGAAAATGCAGTTGAGAAACTTCAGGCTGAAGCCACCTATAATCTCTGGGAAGCCGTTTCAGAATGGGAGTTTTTACTTGATAAAAAATCTTTATTAAAACGGGTTCAGGACGAAAGGAAACTTCGGGAAAGCAAAGAGGTGCAGATTGTTTCTTACGAGCCGAAGTATAAAAATGTTTTCAAATCACTAAATGAAGAGTGGATTTCAAACTTTTTTGAAATGGAAGATGCCGACCGAAAAGCACTTGACAATCCCAAAGAATACATTTTAAACAAAGGCGGGAAAATTTTGGTGGCTTTGTACAAAGGCGAACCGTTGGGCGTTTGCTCCCTGATGAAAATGGATGATCCCGAATATGACTACGAAATGGCTAAAATGGCTGTATCCCCCAAAGCACAAGGTAAAAACTTGGGATATTTATTGGGAAAGGAAGTGATTAAAACTGCTAAAGAACTGGGCGCATCAAAAATATATTTGGAAAGTAATACCGCGTTAAAAGCGGCTGTAAATCTGTATTACAAATTGGGTTTTCAAAAAATATCCGGGCATCCATCGCCTTACCGGCGGGTAAATATTCAAATGGAACTCAACTTAAACTGATAAATCTACCCTCAATGAAAAAAATAGATATTGAGCATTGGAAGCGCAAAGAACATTTTGAATTTTTCGCGAAAATGGCAAGCCCTTATTTTGGAATTACAACCGAAGTTGATTGTACCCAGGCATACCAGGCCGCAAAAGAAAAAGGACAGTCTTTTTTCGCCCATTATCTTCATAAGTCAATGATTGCAGTGAATTTGGTGGAAGAATTAAAGATGAGAATCGTGGATAATCAGATAGTTTTATTTGATACCATTCACGCAGGAACTACTATTGGCCGCCCCGACGGAACTTTTGGTTTTGCTTTTATGAATTTTTCAGATGATTTTGAAAAATTTAATTCCGAATTACAAAGTGAAATCGGGGAAGTATTGAACTCAACGGGATTGCGGCTAAATAATGATGATATCAAAAAAGATTTAATCCGTCATTCCACTATTCCGTGGAATTCGTTTACCGGATTACTGCATCCTACAAATTTGGATGAAACCGAATCGGTTCCTAAAATCACTTTCGGGAAATTTAATGTCCTCAACGGAAAAAAATATCTTCCCGTTTCCATTGAAGCCCATCACGGGTTAGTGGATGGATTTCATGTTGCTCAATATTTAGCTGAATTTCAAAAACAGCTCAACGCTTCAGAATAATTAAAAAACCATTTTGTTATGGAAAAAATCAAAGAGAAAATACAGCAGAGTTTTAAAAATCAGGGATTGATGAAAACCTTAAATGCACAATTGGACGAAGTAGAAAACGGCCGGGTAAAAATCACTTGTGCGTTTTCCGAAGCTTTAACACAACAACACGGATTTTTTCACGCCGGCGTAGCGGCAACTATTATTGACAGCGCATGTGGTTACGCTGCGCTGACTTTAATGCCTGAAAATACTGAGGTATTAACGGTTGAATTTAAAATCAATTTTATGAAACCTGCTAAAACGGATAAACTGATTGCCGTTGGGAAAGTTCTCAATTCAGGAAAAACACTCACGATTTGCGAAGGTTTCGTTTATGACAGCAAGGAAGAAAAATTAATTGCGAAAATGCAGGCAACGATGATTGTTATACAATATTAAAATTGGATAAAAAATGAATACGACACACACAACAACTTCACATTCAAAAGTCAGAAATGTGCATTTAGCTGATTTAAGTAAAATCATAGCCGTGTACGGGAACAAACCATTATCGACCGATTTTGGATTGCCATTGGCGCTTTTAGAATACTGCAAAGAGATATGCGGTTATGCTTTTGTTACGTTCAACTCTTTCAATGAGCCGCAAATTCTGACACATTTTAAACAGGGCTTTGAAACTGTAGCAACAAAACAGCTTTTAAACGATTACGCAAATGAGGTTTTCGTTTCTTTGTATGCAAATGAAGAACAGAATTTTACCAAACTCCAAAGGCATATTAAGCGATTAACAAATTGGTTAATTACAAGTAAAGAACAAGACCTTAAAGAAGCAACTTTTTATAACCCTAAGCGTTCCGCGGGCTCGTCCATAAGTTGGGCGGGATCGTTAAAAAATTGATGTCTCAATCATACTTATTCGTAATATATCAAAAAACCAACGAATAAGAATAGGCAGAAATAGGGGCATCGAAACAGGCGACAACACTAATAAGGTAAGCACAATACCGTGTGCGTATTGCGAATACAAAACAGAGACAGCTTCTACACTCTAAAAAATGTGGCCCGGCATCTGCATTAATCGAAATTTACTTCGCAAATTTGCATGGCAAAAAAGTTAGCGAAATTACCACCTGCGCTTTTTTGATTACGAATGAATACAACTGTAAATCTAACGCCAAAGCATCTGCTTTTGGCAATCTTAACCGTCATTGTTTGGGGAACCAACTTTATCGCGATATATGTAGGCCTAAAGGAACTGCCACCGTTTCTTTTTTGTACGATGCGGTTTTTGCTTTCAGCATTGCCGTTTGTATTTTTTATGCCAAAACCGAAAGCACCCGCCAAATACATCATCGCGTTTGGGTTCTTTAATTTCGCTTTGCAGTTTGGGTTACTTTTTAGCGGTATTCATTTGGGATTATCTCCGGGGTTGGCTTCGCTGGTTTTGCAGGTTCAGGTATTCTTTTCAATGGGATTAGCGTTTTTTTTCTTTGGCGAAAGGCCCGGCCTGTTAAAGGTTTTGGGAGCCTTGGTATCATTTGTTGGGATCGGTATTGTTGCCGCACATGTAGGCGGAGATGTTACGCTAATTGGATTGACTTTGACAGTATTGGCGGCGCTTGCCTGGGCTTCAGGCAACATGTTTACCAAAAAAGTAAATGCCGAATCGCCACTTGCATTAGTGGTTTGGGGAAATTTGATTGCATTACCTTTTATGGCAGTTGCTTCCTTTTTAATTGAAGGCCCGGCCAAAATTTCAAGTTCAATTCAAAATATTTCCTGGATCGGAGTTGGTGCGATTGCCTATGTTGTTTATTTCTCCACGCACATTGGATACGGCATTTGGGGGTCCCTGCTTAAAAAATATCCAACATCTACCGTTGTCCCGTTTACCCTGCTCATTCCGGTTGTGGGTTTTTTGAGTTCTGCATTATTTTTAAACGAGAGCCTGACTTCGTGGAAACTTTGGGCTTCGTTTTTTATTATGGGTGGTTTATTTTTCAATTTGTTTGAAAAAAAACTGGTGAAATTTTTGGTAAATAAAAAACACAGTTCCAGTCGAATCTAAAGCGGAATTACAGAAAATACTATACGGCTCTTTACGGTTAGTGTTTATACAAAGGCTGAAAGTTTACCTGTCCATCTCCACTTATCTGAAAAAGAAGACAACTCATCGGGTCTGTTAAAGGGATGGTGAGTAATTCTGAGAAGATTGAAGCTGCGATGTTTGAAAATGCGGCATTCCATAATGAAGCTGGAAAATGACAATCAATTTTTGGTTTGGCAATTTCACCGGATTATAGAAAACAAGGAAATACAGGCAACTACCAGGCATTAAAAATTCATGGTATGTTTAGTTTTAAGCAAATTAGCTGCGGAAAATTCTTTTTGTTATTGATGAACGCTGTTTTGTTTATCATCAGTAATGTTAAGCGTTTTTCATCCTTCTCAACCACTTATATACTTCGAACCACAAAACCGAAACGGCTGCGATTAAGGCAGATACGCCTAATTTCTGAACGCCAATTCCTCTTACTTTGAAAAATGATGCAAACGGAGGAATATATAGTATAGCGAACAGCAAAAGTAAAGTGTTTTTGTTTTTAAAACTATCGAACATACTGTAAATGAAAGAGCGATTAACCAAACTCAAAAACACATTGGCAAAAATCAAGGTAGAGAAAACGATGCTGCGTGTAGTAGCTTCATCGCCTCCGTTTTGTACAGCCCACTGATAGGCAAATAAAACCCCTGCCGTAATAACCAAACCCTGAATGAGACTGATACTTAATTCTTTCCAATTAAGAAAAGTGTCTGTCATTTTTCTGGGCTTTTGTAGCATGGTATTTTTTTCCATTGGTTCATTTTCATACACAATGGAACAGGTAGGACCCATTATCAATTCCAGAAAAATAACGTGTACCGGCGTAAAAATATGCGGATACATCCATCCCAAAAATAAGGGCAGTGAAACCGTAAGAATAATGGGAATGTGGATAGAAATAATGTACTGAATAGCTTTTTTAATATTGGTATAAATTCTTCGTCCTGCCGCTATACCGGTTATTAATTTGCCCAAATCGTCATTTGTAATTACCAATGCAGCAGCTGCTTTCGCTATTTCTATGCCCTTGTATCCCATTGCCACACCAATGTGAGCCGCTTTAAGAGCGGGTGCATCGTTTACCCCATCACCCAACATGGCCACCACTTCACCATCCTGTTTCAATGCATTTACCATTGCTAGTTTTGCTTCGGGAAACATTCGTGTAAACAAAGTGGTATTTCGGGAGAGGTCTATTAATTCTGTTTCAGTATGGTGAACAATTTCTGTTCCTGTTACTGCCGGAGATGGGTTGGTAATACCGGCCTGTTGTGCAATGGCATAAGTAGTATCTGCATTGTCGCCGGTAATTACTTTCAACTTAAATCCGGCATCATAAATTTTTTGAAACACCTCTTTTATACCTTCTTTGGGCGGGTCATAAAACACGGTAAAACCCAGGAAGTCAAACGAAAACTCCTGCTGTGTTTCGGGGAAATTGGTTCCCTCAAAATTTGCTTTGGCAACTCCTAAAACACGATATCCCTGTTTGCCAAAATCGCTGATCTGTTTACGTAAATCTTCTTTTTCTGTTCCTGATAAATTGGATACTGCAAGGATAGCTTCGGGTGCACCTTTGGCTGCAATTACCCTTTCTCCTAACCCATTTTCGAAAAGATGCGTCATCATTGGCGGCTTTCCGTCCAAAGGATATTCGTGTATCATTTTAAAATCCTTTCGCAGGTCGGCATCTTGTGTTTGTTCATACACCTGATGCAATGTTTTTTCCATGGGGTCAAAAGGTACTGGTTCGCTGCCCCACATGGCAAAAGCAATAAGTTGAGAGAGTTCGGGTGCATTAAAATGCGCTTCCTCAAAAGCCTTGTTGGTTTTATAATCGTACAAAGATTTTAGCCTCATGGAGTTTTCGGTAATGGTTCCCGTTTTATCGGTACAGATTACCGTGGTACTTCCCAAAGTTTCTACTACACTGATTCGCTTGATGATGATGCCTTCCCGCATTAGTTTCCAGGCACCCAAAGCCATAAAAGTGGTAAAGGCAACGGGGATTTCTTCGGGCAAAATAGACATGGCCAATGTTAAACCCGCCAGCAAACTTTCTACAATATTCCGCGATTGCCAAAAGCTGTAAGCCCACACCATCAGGAAAACGATGATGCCGATGATGGCCATTCCTTTTACAAATTTGGTTATCTGAACTTGTAACGGAGATGCTTCTTCCTTGATGTCCTGGATGGACTTTCCAATTTTTCCCAGCCTGGTTGCTGCCCCAATATTTTCCACCTTAAAAACAGCCAAGCCGGAAACCACTAAGGTGCCACTATATACTTTTTTATCTTCTGTTTCCCGGCTTTTAAATACAGAAAAACTTTCACCGGTAAGCGAGGCTTCGTTGACCGAAAAATCGTTGCTATGCACAATCTCACCATCGGCATTTATCATCTTTCCTTCTTCGGTAATGCACAAATCGCCCACCGCAATTTCGTGCGTAGGGATTTGTATTCCTTTGGAATTTCGGATAACGGTACTGAGCGGTTCGTTCAGTTTTTCCAACGCTTCCAATGCCTTTTTACTGCGATTGTCCTGATAAAAAGAAATGCCCGAAACAGCAACAATGGCTCCCAACATAAATATTGCTTCGGAATAATTGCCCACCACCAAATAGATAACCGTAACCGCAATCAGCAGCAACAGCATGGGTTCTTTTAAAATATCCAATAACATATTGTACCAGGCGCTTTTTTTAATGTCGTTTGCCTGGTTGAAGCCGAATTTTTTTCGGGAGATATTTAGCTCTTCTTCCGTAAGTCCTGTAAGATGCTTTGGGATATTGTATTGCATAGAAATTACGATATATTCAATTTTGCTTTCATTTTATAAAATGATATACCTAACCAAATTACTGCAGCCGTCATGGCTATGGCGCCGATTAAGACGAAAATAGGAGGTAGGCCAAAATATACTTCTAATAAAATTCCGATGGGCATTAATAAACCGGATAATGCCAACCAGGATATAGCCTTTGTGTTTTTTAGGTGCTTGCCAAATTGTAGCAGTAGATAACCTATCACAATGTTTAGAAATGCAAATAAATTTCCGTGCACATGGGTCAAACGGCTCTCAAAGTGCTTTCCAGAACTGTATGAGTTTATCCATTCATCTTTACCCGGTGCAAAATCTCGGAGATAAATGAGCAAGAAACCATAAAGCATAAATGCTCCCATTGTAAGAAATCCAATGGCAATATTATTTTTACCGTTCATGATCGAATGTTTTTTATTGTTAGTTAATCATCATGTTCATTTGCTTGAGCATCTTGTTGCAACGTGATATTTTGGGAAGATCTAATTTCTGTGTGCCTAATTTCTCCGCCGGTTGTTCCTGCCTGTTGCCCAAAATACATAATTAGAAAGGCAAAGACCAAAGTCACATAACCAACCATTTTAGAAAAAGATTTTTGTTTTAAACTAGACCAAATGCCGAATAAAGAAACCGCTCCCAACAAGAAAGAAAAGAGGGCAAATGTTTTGGAGGCATCCTCGTGTGTTTCGATTATTTCTTTGGAAGATCCTGTTATTTTGTCAACAATTTCAGCAGCGCCATCACCTGTTGCCATTGCTGCAATGGCGGTAACTGCACCCATCACGAAAATAAAATAGGCAGTCCGTTTCACTACTTCTGATTTTGAAACAAAAGCTGCCAACATCACTAATATTCCCACTACGGGGAAGATAATTGGCAGGTGGGTTACTAATAAATGAAAAAGTGCCTGGTTCATAATGTTTATTTTAAATTGTTATTGAAAATAAGTATGATAATCCTGATAGGATTTTTCCAATTGTTGCACTAGCTCATTTCCCTCAGTTTCGTTTTTCGCTGTCTCCAATTTTTTTACAAACTCCAAGTGAGGATGCAGCCATTTATGTAATTCATCGTGGCTCTTCCCCTGCATGGTGCAGCTTTTTATTAATTGGTCATTCTCTGCTTTTAAAGCTACAGCCAGTTTATTGTAATCGGAGCCATTGTCTTGTATGAAAGCAGTGGTCAATTCAGCACCTTTAGCAACATACGGCTTCATTTCTTCATTTACTACCCATTTGTCGCCATTGTTTAATTCAATGTCTTCGGAAGCGGCAGCAGTTTCTTCGTGATGCGCGGCCTGAGCCAAAGTATCTGTGGCGCTAACTTTCTCGGAAGTTTGATTGCTGTTGCATGCCGATAAGAATATTCCGGCTGCCATACTTAAAAGAAGTGTTGTCTTTTTCATGATATAGATGATTTAATTTTTTCTTTTTTGGCAATCACAATTCCCGCAAACAACATAACTAATGTAAATGCCATGCGAAATATCATTGCATTAACGGTTTTGGGTTCATATATACCCCCATTGTTTATGTAGATGAGCAAATCGATGAAAGCAACTATTAAAATGATTAATGCGACAGCTAAACTATAATTGCTCACTTTGATATTTTTTCTGTTATGATATACAGCAAACAAATAAATCATTCCGCATGCCAGATTAGTGTAAACGATAAACAGTATGTAGTTTCCCTCCATTTCTCTAATGCCGAACAAATCAAAAATCACAGATAATCCCATGAATACTGACACGGAACCAATCAGCGTTAGCAATCCTGTTTGTAAATACTTTAAAGCTTTCATTCTTGTTCAATCAATTTTACTATTCCTTCCAAAATAGTTTTCCCATCTTTTACCAGGTTTGTTTCATGTTTAGAGAGTTGCCACTTTAATACATTCATTCTCATTGCACCAATGATGATTGTGGTAAGTGTAGAAGCAGCAATTAGTTTATTATACTGATTGTTTTTTTGACCTTCTTCAACATTTGCAATTACAAATGCCTGCATTATATCCATTATTTCTGCCACCTTGCTGCTAAGGCTTTCTTCAAAATGAAAAATACCTTCGGCAAAAATGACGCTCACTATGGCAGGTTTATTGGTAAATGCCTTTAGTTGTGAGAGAAAAATAGCCCTTAATTTATCCCCTGCAGTATCGGTTAACTTAAAAACAAGCGATTGAATACGAGTTTTCATTTCGGTTTTGAAGTATTCCAACAAACTCAGTAAAATTTCATTTTTGCTTTTAAAATGCCGGTACAAAGCTGGTTCAGATAAACCGATGTCTTCTGCAAGCCTTTTAGTAGTCAAATTCTGAATTCCAAATTTTGAAATTCTATTTGTTGCAGCCTCCATTATCTCAATTTGTCTGTTTGTAAATTGATGCATATTCTTCTAAATCTAAAATCTCGGTTGTTAGTATTCACTAACAAAGGTATAGATGTTTTTATAACCCGCAAATTTTCTTCGTGAAAAAATTATCTCGATGACTTTTCCCTTGTCGCCGGCAGATCATGAAACTGGAAGGATGGATAAGAGGTATTCATCACCATTACAACGATGAGCACTGTCAGAGCTGCCTCAATGAGTATTTTATCAGAACCAACAGAACAATACTCAAAACAGCACTTTTAACTGCCTGATCTCATGATCTGCAAAACTGAAAACAAAGACTTTCAAAGAGCCATGTTGTATTGTAGCTTAAATTAATAATTCATATCCATTTTTATTTCCCCAAAAAAGTCCTTAATTCCCAGATTTTTTTGGTTTAAGAATAAGTTTAAACAACTTTTAAATGAAAACTAGTGTTATGTTAATCATAAATTGACGGGTATAATTTCTTAAGTTTTATCCTTGCATTATCGGTAGTAAACTGCCAGTTTATTTTGTTTCCTTTATTGTTCCGGCTTCTTTGCCAAGCAGCGACTTCCTG
>Ga0066256_1004453_pt1 | contig 12495 bp, 2 predicted proteins | sample ThiBio_1000_biof_FD_87107 | JGI IMG/M metagenome (GOLD analysis project Ga0066256, IMG submission 87107) | Wastewater bioreactor microbial communities from Cape Town, South Africa - Thiocy_expt_1000_biof (version 2) | ecosystem: Engineered > Bioreactor > Thiocyanate-remediating >...
GGGGGGGGTGGGGGGGGCGTGAGCGATGGGGGGGGGGGGGGGGGGGGGGGGGGGGGGGGCCACTCGGCCGGGAAAATGTGCCAACACCCCCCCCCCCCCCCCCACCCCCCCCCCCCCCCCCCCCCCCCCGGACACAGGCGAGGAACCAACGCCGTGGGTGAAGCAGCTCACCGAGTCGGGGCACCGCATCGGGTACCCGTCGCTGGACAGCCTGCGCGAAGAGACGGAGCTGCGGTTCCTGGACGCCAACCGCGACACCTTTGGCCCGCTGGACGCCGTCACGCTGTCGTTTGCCACCAAGGGCGTGCCGCTCGTGTCGGTGCGCGTGTACGAGATCAACACGACGGCGTACTACGGCGACAAGCTGGCGGAGGTGACGTCCGACTTTGCGCTGGACGGCCTGCTGCCCTTCGCGCAGTACACCTTCAACTACGAGGAGGCGGCGACGGCGGCGGGCGGCAAGTGGTCGCAGATGACGCGCACGGTGCAGCGCGTGGAGCTGCCGGCGCTGTCCGCGTCCGCCGCCGGCGCGCCGCGGCGCGGCGTGTTCATGGTGGAGGTGACGGGCGGCGCCGCCTCCTGCCGCGCCGTCATCCGCAAGGGCGCGCTGCGCTTTGTGGAGCGCCGCACCGTCGCGGGCCACGCGCTCACCATCCTGGACGAGCGCAACGTGCCGCTGCCCGCTGACCGCGTGTCAGTGACGGTGGGCGGCCGCCGCTACGCGCCGTCCACGACCCCAGCCGCTGGTCGCGCCGCCGCCGTGCCGGAGATCATCATCCCCTACGCTGCCTCCGCCGCCACCCTGCCCATGATCATCACGCTGGCAGGCGCGGATGGCGGCGTGGGTGGGGGCGGTGGTGGCGCTGCAGCCGCCGCCGCCGCCGCTGCCGCAGCCACACCCGCGGCCGACAGCGACGCCACGTGGACGTTCTCCACCCTGGTGACTTCGTGGGAGCACGACGCGGAGAGCTACAGCCTGCAGGCGGCGTTCTACGTGGACCGCGGCGCGCTGGTGAAGGACAACTACAGCGCGGCGCTGGTGGTGCGGCCGCGCCTGCTGCTGCACGGCAGCATGCCGGCGCCGCTGGGCACGCTGGCCAACGTGACGCTCACGCTGACCAGCACGGACGCGGACGGCAGCGACTCCAACCGCGTGTTCCGGCCATTCAACCTGGCGTCTGACGCTGACAGTGTGGCCACCTTTGCCGTGCCGCCCGGCCTGCGCACGCTGCGTGCGCGCCTCACCGCCGAGGTGGAGATCCTGGCGACGGGCGCGCGCGTGCCGTTGGAGGCGGACTCGGTGGTGCGCGTGAACGGCATCGAGAGCACGCAGCACACGCGCGACATCTTCCTGCGCCGCACCGCCACGCGCGGCTACGCGCTGGCGCTGCTGGGCAAGACGGGCGAGCCGGTGGCTGGTGTGCCCGTGTCGCTGGCGCTGAACCACACGCTGTTCCGCTCGCCCGCCGAGCTGACACTCACGACGGACGCCGCGGGGTGCGTGTACCTGGGCGCGCTGGACGGCTACGTGTCGGTGGACGTGCGGTCGTACTCCACGACGGCGGGCGCCGACACCGCGTCCGCAACCTTCACGCTGCCGCAGGACACCGCCGTGTACCCCACCGTCATCCACACGACGACGGAGGGCGACGGTGGCGCGTACGACGCCGGCCGCGGTGGCGGCGCGCCGCGCTCGGTGCAAGCTGCTCTACCCTTCCCCCCCGCCCTCGCGCCTGGTGAGGCGCCCGGCCGCTACCACCTGTCGCGCCGCGACCTGCGCCTGACGGAGGTACGCCCCGTGCCCGGCACCGGCGCGTCTGCGGGTGAGACGCGGCCGGTCACAGACATGCTGTGTGTGCCTGGCGGCGCCGCCGCGCACGCCACATACGATGCCGCCACCGGCTCCCTGCTGCTGTACAACCTGCCGGCGGGCGAGTACGAGGTGGTGCTGAAGCGCCCGTACCCGGGCGCCACTACGCTGCCGCCGCCCATCACGCTGCGCGTCCTGCCGTCCACCACCTCGTCCCTGGTGGCGGGCTACATCGCGTGCGGCAGCGGCCTGTACCAGGCGCGCACACCCCTCGACCTCGCTGCGCAGCCCGTGCCGCTGCAGGTGGCGTCGGTGGCGGCGGCGGGCGGCGACCTGGTGGTGCGCGTGGCGGGCGGCGCGAGCGGCGCGGGGCCGGCACGTGCGCGCGACGTGCGCGTGCACCTGTTTGCCAGCTACTTTGTGCCCGCGTGGGACGCTGGTGCGCAGCTGGGCGCGCTCGCCGTCCCTAACTTCACCTCCACCGTGTTTACCGCGCCACGCTCCCGCTACCTGGGCTCGCGCACGCTCAGCGAGGAGATCAAGTACGTGCTGGACCGCCAGGTGGCGCTTGCCTCTGCGGCGCCGCCCCTGCCCGGCAACCTGCTGCCGCGCCCCTCGCTGCTGCTCAACCCCTGGTCGCTGGGCGTCGTGGCCACTGACACGCAGACGGCGGCGGACGGCACGGAGTACAAGCGCGCAGCGGACTCGGCCAGCCGCGCGGTGGGCGGCGGCGGCGTCACCACCGCGTCACGCGCGCAGCCCGCCGGCGCCGCGTCGCACAATGCGCACATGTGCCTCGACTTCCTGTCCCGCCCCACCGCCGCGTTCCTGAACCTGCGCCCCGCGCCCGGTACGGGCGAGGTGCGCATCCCGCTGGCAGAGCTGGCGGCCGCGGGCGCCGACGTGCCGGCCAACGGGGGCGCGCACCTCGCCGTCGTCGCCGCGGATGCGCTCACCACCGCCGCCACCTCCGCCGTCCTCGCCCGGCCGCCGCCGCCCGGCGGCTCGGCTGCCCCCCCCGTCCGTGGCCTCACGCGCGCCGGCCCCCTCCGGGCCCTGGACAGCCACGTGGTGCACTCCTCCAAGGCGGTGGCGCTGGCGGCGCACGGCGGCAGCGCCGTCATCAACTCGGCGGGCACGTTTGTGAAGGTGGAGCCGTACGGCAGCCTGGACAAGGTGGCGGGCCTGTTCACGTCGCTGAGCGGCCAGTCGGCCCTGGCGTCCAAGTTCGGCTGGCTGCTCACCTGGCCCGCCCTGTCGGACGCCGAGAAGCGCGCGCGCTACTCCGCCGCCGCCTGCCACGAGGTGCACGTGTGGCTGTTCTTTAAGGACCACGCCTTCTTTGTCGCCGTCGTGGCGCCGCTGCTCGCCTGCAAGCGCGCCAAGACGTTTGTGGACCACTGGCTGCTGGGCGACGACCTGACGCCGTTCCACGCGCCGGGCGCCTTCTCGCGCCTGAATGCCTTTGAGACGGCGCTGCTGGCCGCCCGCAGCGGCACCAGCGCCGGCGCAGCTGCCGCCGGCGGCGGTGACGCTATTGCGCGCTTCCTGGCTGACGCCGTGGAGGCGGCGCCCACCTCCGTCGCCACGCAGGAGGACATCTTCCGCGCCGCCCTGGCGTCTGACGGCCTGTCCAGCAGCGCGCCCGAGCCCATACCCGTACCCGTCATACCGATGGCGCCGCCCTCTGCGGAGCCGTTCTTAATGATGACCGCAACGAGGTCTCGTAACGTTGGTGGGGGTGGCGGTGGTGGCGGGGGTGGTCGTGGTGGTGGCGGTCCCATGCCGCCCCCTCCTGCTCCTTCAGCACCGGCTTCTCGCCGCCGGGAGATGGCGGCTGTGTGCAGGGATGACGTGGTGGAGGAGGAGAAGGAGGCGGCGCCGGAGTTTGACTGTGACATGCCCATGCAGGCGCCAGACGTCGCGGAGCTGGCGGCGCGTGAGGCGGTGCGCAACACGCCGGCGTACCGGCCGCTGAGCAAGACGGAGGAGTACGCGGAGGCGGGCTACCACGGCGCGACGCTGGACGGCAGCACGTCGCGCCTGGTGGCGCCGTGCGAGTTCTGGGCAGACTTTGCGGCGTACTGCGCCAACGTGCTGGCGCCCGCCGCGTCGGCGGCACACAGCCATGGCGCGGCGCTGGCTGCCGCTGTGGCTGCCACCGCCGCCGCCACGCCATTTGTGTCGCCCCGGTTTGGCTCGGTGGGCAAGAACGTGGGCGGGTCGGCTGCGCCGCTGACCGACATGCTGCTGGCGCTAGCGGTGCTGGGCCTGCCGCTGGAGCGCGACGCCGCCAACCCGCCCGTGCGCCCCACCGTCGCGCTGCTGGATGCCGGCGCCCGGGTGCGGTACACGGCGGGCGGCACGCCGCTGGCGCTGTACTACCAGGACCTCGCCACCTGCGCTGCCGTCACCGCCTCCACTGTGCTGTGCGGCCAGAACTACTTTGACCCGGCGGACCGGCACGTGATGGAGGGCGGCAACCGGCGCGAGAAGTACCTGCGGCCGACAGGCGCCGACGGCAGCGGCGCGGTGGAGCTGCTGGCGGGCAAGGTGTACAGCACGGCGGTGGTGATCACCAACATCAGCCCGGAGCAGCAGCAGCTGGAGGTGCTGCTGCACATCCCGCGCGGCGCCCTGCCTGCCTCCAACGGCTTCTTCTCGCGCACGCAGCTGGTGGACCTGGCGCCATTCGCTACGCGCCGCCTGGAGTACCAGTTCTACTTCCCACGCCCCGGCACGTACGGCCACTTCCCGGTGCACGTGGGCGCCGGCGGCGAGCTGCTGGCGCACGCCGGCGTGGCGCACTTGCGCGCCGTGCGCCGCCTCACCTCCTCCCGCGACCTCACCTCGTGGGCGTACGTGGCGGCGGAGGCGAGCATGGACGAGGTGGTCACCTTCCTGGCCACCGCCAACCTGGACGCCCTGCCGCTGGCCTCCATACTGTGGCGCGCCACCGTGGAGGCTGACTTTGTCGTCCTGCTGGCTGCCTTCCGGGCGCGCGCCTACTTCTACGAGCCGCTGTGGGCGTACGGCTTCCGGCACGGCCACGCGGGCGCGGTGGCGGACTACCTGGCGCGCACGTCCAACGCGTCGCGCCTGTGCACCGACGCGCTGCTGGGCCCCACGCCCGGCTGGTTCGCGTCGCCGCTGGTGACGCTGCGCGGCGAGGAGGGCGCGGGCAGCAGCTCGGCGGAGGTGGCGGACGTGGATGCGGTGGTGCGCGGCGTGGCGGGCACGTACCAGCACCTGGAGTACTCGCCGCTGGTAAACGCGCGCGCGCACGTGCTGGGCACCAAGCGCAAGATCATGAACGCCGCCGTGTCGCGCCAGTACCGCGCCCTCCTCACCATGCTGTGCCTCAAGCCGCCGTCCGCCATCTCGTCCGCCGACCTTCTGGCCACCGTGTACCACCTGCTGCTGCAGGACCGCGTGCGCGAGGCGCTGCAGGTGTTCGCCTCCGTGCCGCCGCCGCCGGACGCCGTCGCCGCGCGCTTTGCGCCTCCCCCCGTGGTTGCTGCGGTACCGGTGCCGGCACCTGCGGCTGCGCGCGGTGGTGGTGCTGCTGCTGCTGCAGCGGCGGCGGCCGCCGCCAGCACGCAAGCGGCGCCGCTGCCGGGCGCGGGTGCGGCCAACTGGGCGACGCTGCAGTACGACTACCTGGCGGCGTACCTGGACTTCTTTGCCGGCTCGCCCGCGGCGGGCGGCACGGCGCTGAGTGGCGCGGCGGCGGCGACGGCAGCGGGGCGGTACACCTACCCGGTTGCCACCGCGGTGGCGGCGGCGTATGCGGCGTACCCCGTGCCCAAGTGGGCTGACAAGTTTGCCGAGGTGGCGGCGCAGCTGGCGGAGGCGGCGGCGGCGCACTCCAGCGCCCGCGCGGGCGGCGCGACGGCGGCACTGGGCAGCGGCGCGTCGGCAGACGAGCGCGGCGCGTCCAAGGAACTGTCGCGCGAGGCGCAGCAGGCGAAGGCGGCGGCGCGGGAGCCGTCACTGGAGCTGGCGGTGGAGGGCGGTGAGGCGGTGATCACGTACGCCAACCTGGCGGTGGCGCAGCTGCGCTTCTACGCCATGGACGTGGAGCTCCTGTTCTCCACCTCGCCGTTCCTGGTGAGCAGCAGTGGAGGCGGAGGTGGCGGGACCGGCGGGAGCGGCGGGGGTAGCCGCAGTGGTGGTGGGGATGCGGCGGCTGCCGCGTCGCTGGGCCAGTTTGCCTTTGTGCGCCCCAACGGCGTGCTGGGTGTTGTGCTGCCGCCGCTGCCGGCGGGCAAGGTGGGCGAAGCGCGTGTGCCGCTGCCCGCCGAGTTTGCGGGCACCAACGTGATGGTGGAGGCCACGTCGCCCGCCGCCTCCATCCGCCGCGCCGTGCCCTACTTTGCCAACCGGCTGGGCGTGGCGGTGGCGGAGTCGTACGGCCGCCTGAAGGTGACGCACGCCGGCACGGGCGCGCCGCTGCCGCGCACGTACGTGAAGGTGTACTACCGCACGCGGGAGGGCGAGACGGGCACGTTCTACAAGGACGGCTACACCGACCTGCGCGGCATGTTCGACTACACGGCGCTGTCCACCGACGAGCTGTCCCGCACGCAGCGCTTCGCGCTGCTCATCGTGTCGGACGCGCACGGCAGCACCATCACCACCGCCGCGCCGCCGCGCGCGTAACCTGGTGCCCTTGTGCTGGGGGGAGTGTCCCCCCGATGCATGTTACTGTATGCGTGCCTAGCTACAAACCACTACTTGAACGACCCGGCGCGAGACAACCAGCAACGTGGGGGCACACACACAAGCGCACGCTAACAACCTATAGCTACCCCCGCCCCTGGGCCTACACGTCCTTGAGCACGAGGCGCGGCGCGATGTTCATGGCGAGCAGCTCCTGGAACAGGAGCTTGCAGGCGTAGGGGATGCGGAGGGTGGCCATGTGGTCGCCGGTGCGGCAGAACTGGCAGTAGCCGGCGGCGCCCAGCATGCCGCACTGCGCGCACACGTCGGCGTTGTAGGCGTCGGAGGAGATCATGAGGCGCTCCTGCAGCAGCATGGCGGCGCCGTAGCCAATGAGCGCGTCGCGCTCCATCTCACCCAGGCGCAGGCCGCCGTCGCGGGAGCGGCCCTCGGTGGGCTGGCGCGTGAGGACGGCGCGCGGGCCGCGGCTGCGCGCGTGCATCTTGTCCAGCACCATGTGCTTCAGCTTCTGGTAGTACACGGGGCCAAAGAAGACGTAGGAGCGCAGGGGCTCGCCGGTGAGGCCGGAGGTGAGCGCCTCCTTGCCGCCGTAGTGGTAGCCGGCCGCCACCAAGGCGGCGGCGATGGAGGACACGGAGGTGCCGCCAAACGCGGTGCCGTACCGCCGCTCGCCGTCCAGCACGCCCGCCTTGCCGGCAATGAGCTCGATCATCTTGCCCACCGTCATGCGCGACGGGAAGCCGTGCGGGTTCATGATCATGTCGGGGCACACGCCGGAGCCGTTGAACGGCATGTCCTCCTGGCCCACGATCAGGCCGCACACGCCCTTCTGGCCGTGGCGGGAGGAGAACTTGTCGCCCAGCTCGGGGCGGCGGGTGTGGCGCATGAGCACCTTGACGAACAGGTGGTCGGTGGCGGTGGAGGTGAGCATGACGCGGTCGATGGTGCCGGGTTCAGGCGCGCGGTACACGATGGGCGTGTCGCGGTAGCCGCGGTCCGGCAGCTCCGGGTTGGCCATCGTGTCCGTCACGTTCACCGGAGTCTGCTTGTTCACCAGCACGTCGCCGTCGCGGATGACCTCGCCCACGCGCGGCAGGCCGTCCACGTCCACCACGCGGAAGCGCGCGGCGGCGCGCGCGCCGGCGGCCGCCTCCAGCGGCGGCGGCACGAGGCGGTCGCGCGTCTGGTTGGGGTACCGGCGCACCACCGCCATGTGCTTGCGCATGACCATGCAGCGGCCGTAGCCGCGGTCCAGCGACGCGCGGTTCACCACCACGGCGTCCTCAATGTCGTACCCCGAGTACGACATGACGGCGATGATGGCGTTCTGGCCGGCGGGCAGCGCGTCAAAGCCGATCATGTCGATGACGCGCGTGCGGCACATGGGCTTGTGCGCATACACAAGGAGGTACAGCACGGTGTCGATGCGCTCGAACTGGTTGCGCGCAATGACGCCCATCGCCTGCTTGCCCATGGCGCACTGGTACGTGTTGCGCGGGCTCTGGTTGTGGTGCGGGTACGGGATGAGGCCGGACACGACGCCCAGGATGGACATGGGGTCAATCTCCATGTGCGTGGTGACGCGCGGCACGATGTCGGACTCACGCAGCGCCACCAGGCAGTTGTTCTCTTCGTTCACGTCCACGTACTCAATGACGCCCTCGCGCAGGAAGGAGGTGAAGTGGCGCAGGCCGGCCGCCAGGTCGGCGACGGCGGCGGAGGTGAGCAGCGGGCGGCCCGACTTGTCGCACACCACCAGCGGGCGGCACACGCGGCCGCCGTCGGTGGCCAGGTGCACCGTGCGGTGCGCCTCGTTCACGTACACCGACACAAACTCGCCCACCAGGCCGCGCCGGCGCAGCGCGCGCAGGCGGGCGGCAAAGAGGTGCGGCTGGCGGTGCACGCCCAGGATGAGACCGTTGAGGAAGACGAGGAAGGAGGCGGGCGCATGCAGCTCCTCGCCCGTCAAGCCCTCCGCGTCCTCCGTGCCCAGGTCGTACGCCAGCTGGCGCAGCGGCGCCACCTCCTCGTCCGTCGTCACGTGCGTGAGCAGCGACAGGTTCTTGACCAGGCCGCACGCCTCGCCCTCCGGCGTGTCGGAGGGGCACAGCATGCCCCACTGCGACGGCTGCAGCGCGCGCGGGCCCGACACCTTGCGCGTCTTTTCGAACTGCGACGTGATGCGCGTCATCATGCCCAGCGCCGCGATGTAGGACAGCCGCGACAGCTGCTGCGTGACGCCGGCGCGCTCCATGCGGAAGCGCTTCAGGTTCCAGTTGCCGGTGGACACGGCGGCCAGCATGCCGTTGGTGATGGTGTCGGTGCGGAAGTACTTGAGCACGTCGAACGCCTCGGTGCGGTTCTGGCGCGCCAGCATGGAGTCGGCGGCGCGCTTGATGTCCGAGTTCAGGCGCTTGAAGCAGTCCTCAAACAGCAGCGCCATCAGCTGCCCCGCCAGCTCCACGCGCTTGTTGCCGTAGTAGTCCTTGTCGTCCAGCCGCGACGCGCCCGCGGCGGTGAGCAGGATGCGGCGCACCATGTGCGCCACGTACAGCGCCTTGGGCCGCAGGTTCCAGCGCACCACGGGCACGTGCGACAGCACGACGTGCGCCAGCACGGCGCGGCCCTCCTCCACTTTGGACAGGTGTGACCGCCCCAGCGTGCGCTTCGCCTTGGCCTTGCCGCCAATGTAGTCCAGCGCCTGCTCGGTGGAGAAGATGCCCAGCGCCGCCGCCTCCTCCAACGACGCGGACAGCGCGTCCTGCAGCGCGGGCTCAGGGCCAATCAGGCCGCACACCTCCAGGTCTGACGCCACGCCCAGCGCCTTGAGCAGCACCACGACGGGCACGTCGTCGCCCAGCGTGTTGTGCTGCAGCTGCAGGCGGCCGGCGCGCAGCGCGATGACGGTGCGCGACTTGCGCTCCGCGGTGGACGACGTGACGGACGCCGACACGCAGCCCTTGCTGTCCAGCTCCAGGATGATGCGGTTCTTGGACAGCTGCTCCTGCATGAGGCACACCTTCTCGATGCCCTTCACGATGAAGTAGCCACCCGGGTCGTACGGGCACTCCTGCGCCGCCTCCAGCTCGCGCTCCGACCGCCCGCGCAACACGCAGTGCGAGGAGCGCAGCATGATGGGGATGCGGCCGATGGGCACGTTGCGCGCCACCACCACCGCCGCGCCCTTCCAGTGCCGCACGTCCACGCTCACTGGCGCGCTGTACGTCATGTCGCGCAGCCGGCACTGGTGCGGCGTCACCTCGGACGGCGGGCCCACCTCCTCCACCACCGACGGCGGCCCCACGCGGATGTCGGTGTAGCGCAGGAACCACTTGGGGTCGGCGTCCGACCGCACCTCCGCGTTGGACGCCAGGATGGTGCGCAGGCCGCGCGCCAGGAAGTCGTCAAACGACGCGATGTGCTGGTGCACCAAGCCGCGCACCGACGAGAAGGCGGGCACCAGCCGCCACTTGTCGGCCACCTCGGCGATGGGGGCGGTGTCGGTGGGTGCCACTCCGGTTGGGCCGGGGGGACCTGGCGGTGGTGGTGGTACCGCGGCGGCGGCGGCGGCGGCGGCGGCCATGGTGGTGGTGGTGGTGGCGCCGAGGCAGCACGGGACTATGGGCGGCGGTGAACAGTACTGCAGCAGCCGGTCTAGCACCGGCGTCCGACACGGTCAGAACCTAAAGTTTGTTGGCGGCCACGCGCTCGCCAGCTGGTGCCGACCGCAGCTCCCACTACAGGTAGCGTCAGTAGCACTACCAGCACCAGCACCTCCACCAGCCAAGGACCAACCACCAGGCAACGTCAGCACTGCCAGCACCAACGACGACGGTGGCAGACTGTTGCCGGTCATGCGCTCACCAGCTGGTCCCCCACGCTCTGCTACCGCCGAGGCTGCACCACTCGCTCCACCACCAGTGTCAGCAGCACAAGTACCTCCAGTGGAACTCCAGCGGCGCGCTGCCTCGACTACCAGGCCAACAAATACCCGTCCAATATGCGTGTGCGTAGGTGTGGTCAGCCGCTTCTCACCTACTGCCGCTCGCCGTGCCAGGCCAGCAGCAGCCCCGCAGGTGCCACCAGAAGGAGCAGCAGCAGCAGTGGACTTCAGCAACGCAGTGCCTCACTGCCAGCGCACCAGGGCAGCACCAGCGTGCGTACCGGCGCCAATATATGCGTGTGCGTAGGTGTGGTCAGCCTTCCCCCCACTCAACTTTGGGTCACCCCAGCGCTCCAGCGACGACCACCAGCACTAGCAGCAACACCAGTAGACTCCAGGAACCCAGCGCCTCACTGCCAGACCACTGCCAGCACCGCCACCCCACCACCTTCCCCAATAAAGGGCGTAATATGCGTGTGCGTAGGTGTGGCCGGCCGCTTCTCACCTACTGCCGCTCGCCTCCTTGCGCTCCAGCAGCCCGCCGATGCCAACCGCCACTAAGGGCAGGTCAAGCACCACCTGTGCTGGCTCGTCACCCGGTGTGGTGCACCAAATGTCAGTCGTTGGCGCGGAAAGGTAGTAATATATGGTGTACGTAGCGCCGATTCTCTCTTGACGCCTACTACCGCGACTTTAGCCACCGCCAGCGGGCCGCCAACACGGCAGCTATGACAACCACCACCAGGATCAGGACTAACACCACAAGTGCCGCCCTGCTGTCAACTATGGCTCACCAAATGTGACCCGTTGTCGCGAAAAGACGATAGTAGTGTGCGTGGCGGCGGTTTTCTCTCACTCTCCACTCAACTTTGACGCAATCCCCCACACTCTAGCACCGCCTTCTGAACCAGCAACCGCGCCGGTACAACTAACCACACCAACACCAATATACTGCGTCACTGCCGAGCCGCCAGCCCGCGTGGAATTACCGCGGGCGTAGCGGCAAAGTTTTCTCTCGCTGCCTACTACCCCTCTCTCTCTCTCTCTCTCTACTGTTTCAGACTGTGTCTTGACTGACTCTTAACGACCTCCCCACACCACACCACGCATACCACACATGGGTAATACCAATAAAACCGTGGCGATGCCGCGCGGTCACACCAAATGTCAGCGGATGCCAAGAAATGTGGAACTAAAGTGCGCAAAATCTGTCCCAAGGACTCCCAACTTCAGGCCTAATCATATATCATACCTTCATCACCACCCAAGTGACCCAAAAGGGCCAAAACGCACACCAACCACAGATAATCCCATTTATATTGTGGTGGGGACACTTTGTCGCACCAATTGGCTTCAGGTGTCAAGAAATATGGGGCTAATCAGTGCCTACCTGTGGTTTAACGTACCGGTAATTGGACAGTGCGTTAAATACACCGCGGAGTGGGTTAATCCCCACCCACCACTCAACCTCCCCCCAATCCACCTCACACACGTCACGACGCCACAATTATTTTACCCATCCAAACCAATCTTTTGGGCATTCCCACGCGTTCGCGGGGGTGCCAGCCTCGCGACAGCTCATTTGTGACGCTGTAGGTGGCATTAAAACACCTTCCAGTAGGCGTCGAGAGAGAACTTTGACATACAATATTGACACAGCCGCAGCACACACGGGTATACAAACACGCGGGCGCTGATCGCAATACTAATAGTGTGTGCGGCATTGAGTATTTTGGCTGTAAGACGTGTACTACGGCGTATGCGGACGTGAAGTCGGCCGACAACGTCAGTAGGCGCCGAGAGAGAACTTTGGCATACAATATTAGCACAACTGCGATACCCACAAGCATACAAATACGTGGATAACAAGATTTGATTTGCGGCAATGCATTCTGTGTCTTTGTAAGCGGTGATATGCACTCGTGGTCGAGTACGCGGCCGTCGAAAACCGAGTAGGCGACGAGAGAGGACTTTGCGATACAACTGCGACGCTGCTGCAACACTCACAAGTGTGTCACCAAGCGGATACTAATCACCCTCCTGCTGTTTACTCCCGTGTGAAATATTTCGTCCCAACCCCGTCTACATCATAGCGACCCCCGCCACCAAAGTTGAGTAG
>Ga0066256_1004458_pt1 | contig 12485 bp, 14 predicted proteins | sample ThiBio_1000_biof_FD_87107 | JGI IMG/M metagenome (GOLD analysis project Ga0066256, IMG submission 87107) | Wastewater bioreactor microbial communities from Cape Town, South Africa - Thiocy_expt_1000_biof (version 2) | ecosystem: Engineered > Bioreactor > Thiocyanate-remediating >...
GCATTGGTCGATCTCGGCGACGATCAGGACGTCGTCTGTCGCGTTTGCGATCAGGGCGCCTGTGATCAGGAGCGCTGCCCCATTGCCTTTATGGCGTAGTGGCTCGCCGCGCTTGACATTTTCTCAATTTATATGCACACTGCATACATATATATGATGGCGCCAACGCTGACGTCATCGATGCTTTGAACATTGCCTGCATCGGCTCGATCGGAGGCATGATTGTCATGAGATATCGTCTAATTCTTGCCTGGCTAAGGGGTTTTGCGCGTGCGGTTCTTGTTGGAGCGCAGCGCCATCTTCGTGACTTCGGCACGCTCCTTCGCGAGGCGGCGGCGATCGCCTTTACCCTGCGCTGCAGGATGATCGATCGCCGTTAGAGAGATCAGTCCTCAAGCGTGCCCGGCTTGCGGGCGACGGAGCTTGGCTCGTCGGAGCCGATCTTCATCAAATCGCCGCGCCGGCGCACGAGCCGGTCCGAGACGCGGGTGACGATGAGGCCCGCTTGCGGTGCGCGAACCTCGATAGTTCCGTCGGGCATGCCCGGCCTGGTGATGATGGTCGCCAGTAGATCGCCCTCTTCGACACGCTCGCCGATATTGCGATGGAAGAGCACCGTGCCAGCCTGCGGAGCGCGGATCATCTCGACGTTGTCGAGCGGCACGGCCGGCCCAGCGAATGCGCCGAGTGTGACGCTATCGTCTTGAACAGCGCCGCGTGCCGTCAGGAAACGCCAAAACCCCGCTGCGTCTTGCTTCGCCATGTCGGGATAGACATCGCGCGCGCCCCGTAGTTCGACCGTCACCGAAAGCTTGCCCGGCAGCCTTGCCTTCTTCTCGCCCGGCACCTCGTATTTCCAGGCGAAGCTGACGGCTTCTTCGAAGGCCGAGCTTTCGCCATCGGAAAGCAGCACGGCATCCATCTCAAGTGCTGCGGCAAGATCGGCGGCCTCGGGCCAGAAGGCATCATCGATATAAGCATATTGCAGGGATTCATCGTCGCAATGGAGGTCGATCACCAGATCGGCACCAAGCGCCATATGGATCAGCTGTCGCTTCAGCCGGTCGACAGCGGGGTAGCGTTCCAGACCTTCGATGAGAAGATCGCGGTTGAAATTGGTGCGGGAGCCGAGATCGAAACGGCCCTGCATCTCGCCGAAATGCGATTGCGCCGCGCCGATCGGATTGGCGTGCGGCACCACGATGATATCGCTGAGGATCGCACCTTCCGCTTCGGCCTGCCGCAGCCGCTCGCACAGGAAATGAACGAGCGCCGTGCCCGGCAGCTCACCGGCATGCAATGCCGCCTGGATGTAGATCTTCGGGGCATCGGCCTTGCTACCGGCAAAATGCAGCACCGGCAGCCGCCAGGCGATCCCGGGAGTGTCGCCCTCGATGACGATTTCGGTGACGTTCATGGGCGAGCCTCCTGCTGATAACAATCGGAGACCCATATCAAGCCTTGGCTGCAGGCCGCAACCATTTGTCGCCTGACGACAACATGCGAATTGCGAAGAGCAGCCTAAACGGCGTCTAGCGGCTGCGATTCCTGCGCAGGCAGAAGCTCAGGATAAGGCTGAGCAATACCGCACCGACACCGAAAGAAAACGGTGCAGCATAGCCGAGGTGATCGGCAAACAGGCCGGCGATCGGGCCGGTCGAGCCAAGCGACACGTCGAGAAATATCGAATAGAGCCGGGGCGCGACGCCACGGTTTGGCGGCGGGATGCGCTCCATGGCTTCGTTGCCGAGTGCCGGGAAGACGGGCGCAAAGCCGGCGCCGGCCAGGGCCGCGCCGATGATGGCAACTGTCGGGGAGGGCGCAAAGGCTAGTGCTGCCAGACCGATAATCTCGACAACGAGCGAAATGCGCACCAGCGGCAGGCCACCGAAGCGGGCGACTGCCTGCGCAAGACCCAGGCGCACGCCCATGAAGGCAAGGCCGAAAGCACTCAGGGCGAACGAGGCGCCGTCCCAGCCGCGGCTATGGAAAAACAGAGCGACGAAGGCCATGACCACGCCGAAGCCGCTGGAGGCAAGGGCCAGCGCGATACCGAAGGGCGCGACGCGACTCAGCACCTGGCCGGTGCCGATGCCCTTTTCCTTCACGCCGGGCACGGGTGGGCGCGTTTGCGCCAGCATGAAGCCGGCAACCGCAAGGATGATGGTGACGACGCCGATGGCGAAGAAGCCGTATTGCCCCTGCAGCCAGGCGCCGAAGGGAGCGGCAAGCGCGATGCCGCCGTAGGTGGCGATGCCGTTCCAGGAGATGATGCGCACGGTCTCTCGCGATCCCATCAGGCCGATCGCCCAGGTGATTGCCGCTGTGCTCACCCAGCTCTCGCCGATACCGAGCGCCAGCCGCCCTGCAAGCAGGAGAGCAAGACTTGCTGCGGGGACCTGGATCGTAAACGTGGAGGCGATCGTCAGGGCGCCTGACAGACCATAGGCAAGGAAGCCAAGAAAGACCGAGCGGCGCGGCCCGTATTGATCGCAGAGCCGACCGACATGGGCGCGGCTGACGATCGTTGCCACATATTGCACGCTGACGGCGATACCCGCCCAGACGACGCCGAAGCCGAGGCCGCTGTCGACATAGGTCGGCAGTACCGCAAGCGGCAGGCCGATGGCGAGGTAGCCGAAGAATGTCAGCGCGACAATTGAGATGAGGGACAGGGTCGAAGTGGACCGGAGGGTCTCAGAGGCAGTGTTCACGGGATATCGCCTGCGGGCACCGGCAGCGGTGTCCATGCTGTTGGCCACGAAAGATCGGGGTTGCTCGTATCGGGTAGCGATGGCGGCGGCGGCCAAAGGCCGTGCGTCGCCTCTAAAAGAGGTATCAGGGAATAGCGGGCGAGGTCAACGAATTGCTGCCTTGCAGCAAAAGTCATTGACGGGATGAATTGAGTGTGCGTCGGCGGAAATTGCGGCTCGCGGCAGCGGAGCCCGCTGCCAGGCTCCGCTTCAGATGCCTTACATCGTTAGGATAACGCTGGCGGTCGTCCGGCCGGCCTCAAGGTCGGCATGGGCCTGGGCTGCATCCTTGAGCGCATATTCGGCGCCGATCGGGTTGACCAGCCCTGCCTGCAGCGCCGCCATCAGCGCCGTGGTGCCTTGACGGTAGAGCTCGGGGTCGTTGGCGTAGGTCAGCACGCTCGGGCGCGACAGGCCGATCGCGCGCGGCGCGGTCAGTTCCTCGATCTGGATCGGCGGAATGGGGCCTGCTGCCTGACCGAGGCTTGCGACCATGCCGAAAGGGCGCACGGCGGCAAGCGTCTGCGACAGCATGTTGCCGCCAATTCCGTCGATGGCGAGGTGGACGCCACGGCGATCGGCGATGCGGCGGGCTTCCTCCACCCAATCCTCGGATGTGTGCAGGAGAACCACGTCCGCGCCGGCCTCGTAGGCAAATCCGGCCTTGGCTTCGGAGCCGACCGTGGCGATGACATTCGCACCAATCCGCTTGGCAAGCCGTGTGACGAGCTGGCCGAGACCGCCCGCGCCGGCATGCACCAGCACCCATTCGCCTGCCTTCAAGGGGTAGACCTTTTGCAGCACCATCTGGGCCGTCAGCCCGCGCAGCATCGTGCTTCCGGCAACCCGTTCGCTGACGCCCTCGGGCAATTTCACCAGACGCGCGGCCGATAATGTACGCACCTCCGCATAGCTGCCGAGCGGATGGCCGATATAGGCAACGCGATCGCCAACCTTCAGTCCCCCGACTTCGGGGCCGATTGCTTCGATGACGCCGGCGCCTTCGAAGCCGAGCACGCTCTGGCCGGGCGGCAGCGGATAAAGCCCGGAGCGAACATAGATATCGACGAAATTCACACCGGAAATGCTCTGGCGGATGCGGGCCTGGCCGGGGCCGGGGTCGATGGCCGGCAGCTCCACGGCCTTCATGGCCTCTGGTCCGCCGGGGCCGGTAATGGCAATCGCTAGTGGCATTGAGAAGTCTCCTTTCAGGAGATCTTTGACCATAAACGCCGGCTTGAATAAATTCGGTATGAACTCACCATATCTGTGCAATAATGCACAGATGATCGATTGGCAGGACCTTCTTCACTTTGCCGCGCTCGCCCGAACCGGTTCGCTGTCCGCGGCCGCGCGGGAGCTCGGCGTCGATCACGCAACGGTCGGCAGGCGCATTGCCTCGCTGGAACGCTCGCTCGATTTGCGCCTCATCGACAGGCGGCCGCGTACCTCACCGCTGACGGCGGACGGCCGCGCGATTGCCGAACTGGTGGGGCGCATCGATGAAAATGTCGAGGCGATCAGACGCTATTCGAAAAGCGCCGTCGCCGGGCTCTCCGCCGCAGTCAAGATCAGCGCGCCGCCATCGATCGCCGTTCATCTTCTCGCTCCGAAGGCGGCTCTGTTTCGCATCGACCATCCCGATATCACCTTGACCGTCGCCGGCGTCTCGCGTCGGGCCGCGGTCGATCATGGCGAGACGGATATCGCTGTGAGAACGACGCGGCCGGAGGAGAGCGATCTGCTGGTCCGGCGCATTGGCGTGATGCGCTTCGGTCTCTACGCCGTCCCGTCCATCGCTGAGATGCCGGAGGAAGACTGGGTCTTCATCGGCTATGATGCAGCCCTTGAACATCTGACGCGCGAGACCTGGCTGCGCAGTCTGCTGGCCGGCCGGCCGATCGTATTCCGCGCCGCCGATATATTCGGGCAGCTGGAAGCCGCGCGGGCGGGTATCGGCGTCCTCGTGCTTCCGACCTTCCTCGGGGATAGAGAGCCTGCCTTGACGCGCCTTCCGGCTGCGGTGCCGCCGCCGACGCGGGATCTTTGGCTGATGACCTATCCGGATCTGCGTCGCTCGCCGGCCGTCCGCGCCGTCATGGATTTCGTCTGCGATGTCATCGCGCAAAGCTGCCCTATCCGGGACGACGTGGGCACGGTGGCGTAAGGCAATTCCCCGGTCACATTTTCTTGTTGCAGCCCGGCGGCGAATCTCTATCCATAAATGGATGGGCCACACTTACGGTCGGTGATCGATGACGAAGCTGAGCAGTTGGTTCGTGGTGGATAGGGCGGATCTGGTCGCGGGCATATCTGTTGCCGGGCTGATGCTGCCGGAAGCGGTCGCTTACGCCGGCATTGCCGGGCTGCCGCCGCACCGGGCGATCCTTGCCGGCATTGCCGGATGCCTCGTCTATGCCATCTTCGGCCGCAGCCGTTTCGCCATCGTCTCCCCTACATCTTCTTCGGCCGCCATTCTCGCCGCGACCTTGGCCGTGGTGCCGGGCGACGCCACGATCAAGGCCGGTCTTGCGACGGTTGCCGTGGCGCTCGCCGGCATTCTCTTCGTTGTTGCCGGCGCATTGCGTCTCGGCGGCATTACCGGCTTCATCTCGCGGCCGGTGCTGCGCGGTTTCGCGCTGGGGTTGGCCATCACCATCATCCTGCATCAGTTGCCGATCCTTGTCGGCGTCAATGCGCAGGGCTCGAACATCCTGACCTATGCGGCATCTCTGTTCGGTGCGGTTCTCCAATGGAATCCGATCAGCGTTGCCGTCGGCATCGTTGCGCTGGCGGCATTGTTGCTGCTGAAGCGATTGCCGGGCATCCCCGGCGCATTCCTGGTGCTTGTCGCCGGGATTTTTGCCTCCTACCTGTTCGGCCTGCAGGGCCACGGCGTCAAGCTGGTCGGCCCCATCGAGATCCTGCCGCAATGGCCGTCGCTGCCGGATGCCGACTGGACCGCCTATTCGCGGCTCGTGCAGTTCACCGTGCCGCTCGTCCTCATCCTCTTTGCCGAGTCCTGGGGCACTATGCGGGCCCTGGCGCTGCGCTATGGCGAGACGCTGGAGGTCAATCGCGAGCTTGGCGCGCTGGGTGCGGCCAATATCGCCAGCGCCGTGGTGCAGGGCATGCCGGTCGGCGCGGGCTTTTCCGCCGGCTTTGCCAGCGAAGCAGCTGGTGCGAAGACACGGGCGACCACCGTTTTCGCCGCCATCGGCCTTGCGATCCTGATCGCCTGTGCCGGGTCGCTTGTGGCGCTGCTGCCGGAGCCGGTGCTGGCCGCCGTCGTCATCGCAGCGCTGACCCATGCGCTCGATCCGAGTCCGATCCTTCGCCTGCGCCGTCTCCACCGCGATTTCTATGTGGCGCTCGGGGCTGCCATCGGCGTACTGGCTTTCGGCGTGCTCAACGGTATGTTGCTGGCGATCGCGCTCTCGCTTGCCGCCATGATGCATCGTCTGGCCTCGCCCTATGTCGCCCGCCTCGGGCGGCTTGGTGACAGCCACAATTTCGTTGATGTCAGCCGCCACGGCGATGCGTCGGAGATGCCGGGCATTGCCATCTGGCGTCCCGGCGAAACCCTGTTCTTCGGCAATGCAGATACGATCTTCGGCGAGATAATGTCGGGCAGCCGTGGCGAAGTCGGGCTGCAGGCGATCATCCTCAGCCTGGAAGAGAGCTCGGATATCGACAGCACGGCCATGGACGCCTTGATGGAGTTCGACAGCGCCATGCAGCGGGCCGGTCTCCACGTCCAGTTTGCACGCGTGCATGACCGCGTTCGCGATCTTATGACCGTCGCCGGCGTTGCCGATGTCGGCAGCCGCTGCAGCTTCAGCGTCGATGATGCCGTGACGGCGGTGATGGCGGATGACAATAAGCCGAAGGTTTGAGCGGCCTGCTCAGTCGCGCAAGATCCAATAGCCAAGGTGCTCGTGGGTTGCTTCACCCTGCAGGCTGTTGATGAGCACGAAGTCTCTCGCTGTCCAGCTCACCGGTTTCTCAAGCCTGATGTCCGGAACGCTTTGCCCCCGATAGAGCAGCGTCATATGCGGCTCAACCGGCCTTTCCTTTGGCGGCGCAATGCCCGTGAGCCGCATGGCATCGACCAGTTCCCGATAGATCGCCTTCAGTTCGGCGTTGCCGTTCCTGTTCCAAAGGACGAGCGGGCGATTGTCGCCATTGCCGAAGCTGACGACCTCATCGAAAACCACGGGACAGGATGGCTTCCTGACCCGCGACGCAGCCTCCATCGCCGCAAATGCCGTCTCCTCCGGCAAGTTGCGAAACGAACCGATCGCATAGAGCGTCACATGGAGAAGGTCGGCTCTTCGCGGCTTCGCGAAGGAACGGTACTGCCGATGGAAGTTGCCCGCGAGTTCATGGCTCCGGGCGGCACTTTCCTCGTCGGGAAGGACCGCAAAATATAGTTCGCTGAATGGCCCGTGATCGGCCGGAGGGAGTATCCGGCTGCGCGGGCCGCCGTTCAGATAGAGCGAGAGCTGCCCATTATGTTGCCTCTTATTCCTCATGGGATTGCCTCAAAGCCCAGCGCCTTGCCTCCTCCTTGTTCGACCGCGGATTCATAGGATACAGCAGTTGCTAATTCAAGAACAAAATGAGAACATATGGCGGATTGATGGAGCGTCTCATTTAAACAGCGATCGAATAAAGGGGCAGCCTGATGTGTTCATTCAAGGTCCGGGTCTTCGCGCCCATCCTCGTCAACGGGAATAGCAGCCATGTTTTCCAGATCAGCCCTTGTCGCCATTGTTCTCGCTCTCATCGGCCTTGGCATCGCTTCTTGCTCCACCTCGGGCGAGCGCAACTCCGGTGGCGGCATGACGCAGAATGCTCCTCCGGCCGGCGGCGGATATTGATATCAACTCGCTCGGCGGTACCGGCACGGTTCCGGCGGCGTCAAAACGGTTGTCAAATCCCGTTCTTCGCAAGAAACGGGTTGAATTCGCTGCTTCCGAGGACGATTTTCATGGCAAGTGGAAACACGGGAGCTTCGTCATGAATGAGACAAGGCAGAATTATCTGATCTTCGAGACCGCCGGTGGCTTCTGCGGCATCGCCTGGAGCGACGCCGGCGTTCTGCGCTTTCAATTGCCGACAAAGGACGCAGGCGCGACCGAGCGCCTGCTTCTGCGCCGCTTGCCGTCTGCGCAGCCCGGCGCGCCGACGCCGGAGGTCGCGGAAGTCGTCGCCCGGGTGAAGCGTTACTTCGCAGGCGAGGCGATCGACTTTTCCGACGTGACGCTCGACCTCGGCGAGCAGGATGCCTTCTTCAAGCAGATCTACGATGCCGCCCGACAGGTCGGCTGGGGCCACACGACAACCTACGGAACATTGGCAAAGCAGCTTGGCGCCGGGCCGGAAGCCGCCCGCGATGTCGGGCAGGCCATGGCTAGGAATCCCGTGGCGCTGATCATCCCCTGCCACCGCGTTCTGGCGGCGGGCGGCAAGATCGGTGGTTTTTCGGCGCCCGGTGGCTCGAATTCCAAGGCCCGGATGCTGGAGCTGGAAGGCGTCCAGCTGGCGCCGCCGAAGCCGGTGCAGCAGTCGCTGGCGTTTTAAAGCGTCTCCAGGAAAGCTGCGCAGCGGTTTTCCGCGCGAAATGCGTCAAGAAACAAGAGGATAGAGTGGTTTCGCGATTCGAAGAAAAGCGGAACTGCTCCAGGCAATGAAGCAGGGCGGGAGGCTTCGGCCGCTCGCCCTATTTTTCCGGTGCGTGACGGGCGCGGGAAAACAGCAGCGTCGCCTTGTCGTTCAGGCGCATCGGCTTCGGATCGCAATAGCCCGCTTTTTCGGCAACACGGATCGAGGCTGCATTATCGGGAGAGATCAGGCAGACGCTGCGGTCAAATCGCGGCTGCCTGTCGAGCCAGGTGACGGCGGCTGCCAGCGCTTCCGTGGCAAAGCCCTTGCCGTGCGCCCACGCGGCCAACGCCCAGCCGGCTTCGGGAATGCCCCGGATCGGCGGCTCCATGTTCCGATGAAAGTCCGCAAAGCCGAGATCGCCGATATAGCGGGCGGATGATTTCTCGCGGACTGCCCAGTAGCCATGGCCGAGCAGCGGCCAGAGTCCACGATAGGATAGCATCCGCATCCACGACTCTCTCGAGGTGGAGACGACATCGCCGAAAATATGCTTGACGACCAGGGGATCGCTCCACATGCCGGCGAGCGGCTCGAAGTCATCGAGCCCATGCCCCGTCAGGACAAGCCGTTCGGTTTCCAGTCGCGGCGGAGAAAGCGTCGGTTCCATGAAGATAGACCTTCGATCTAGTTTTGAGGGCTTTGCTGCAGGCGCTGCGCGAGTGCATCGATATCAGGCAGGAACCAGACCTCGCGCCCCTTATTGGATTCATAGACGAAATCGCGCAGGGCATTGCTGCCCGCGACCCATTGCGAGATATCGCCGAGAATGACGAGTTGGGCGCGGTAATTGACGAATTTCTGGATGATTGCACCGGCGATGCGGGTCGAGAGCTGAAAGAATTCCGCGTTCAGGCGTGAGATCGGAACGACGACGAACCTCGCTTCAGCATCCCATGCCGCGCTGATCCAGTCGTTCACGTCCCCTTCGCCCGCCAGAATTGGACCGCTCTCATCACCGATGACGAGCTTGTGGCCGGAGATGTCTTGGACCTTATACATGTTGTTCGACTTTGCTTGCTGTTGGGAGGTGAGATTTTGCTATCATTCCGTGCAATCGGTGCGCGACGCCATATCAAATGGGGCATTGCAATCCTAGAGCCGTCGCATATCTCCGCCGGGTTCCGCCGAGGTCGGAAGCCCCTTGCCGGAGAGCCGCAGGACTGAGGCGACAAGCTTTTCGGGGTCGGTGCCGGCATCGAACTGACCGTCGATCATCAGCAGTGCCAGACCATGGGTCAAGGACCAGAGAAACAGTGCCGCCGTATCGACCTCGTCGGCCTGCATGCGTTTCGACAGGCCCGATTTGATAACCTCATATGCGGCCAGGCGCAGGGTGCGTATTCCGTCATGGCCAGCAAAGGCGGTATGGAAGCCTTCGCCGAACATCAGCCGATAAAGCCCCGGATTTTGGCGGGCAAAGGCAACATAGGCCATGCCTGCAGGCGCCAACTGCCCCTTGGCGTTGCTGGGCGCAGCCTGCAGGCTGTCGGCCAATTCGGCGAAGCCACGTTCGGCCAGCGCCACGGCAATCTCGTCCAGCCCGGAAAAATGATGATAAGCGGCCGGTGCGGAACCGCCGACGCGACGCGCGATTTCACGAATGCTGAGCGCGGTCGGCCCGCCCTCTTCGAGCAGGCCGCGGCCCGCCTCGAGCAAGGCATTGCGCAGATCGCCATGATGGTAGCGCGCCGGCGAGTTGGCCTCATTCCCGTTCAATCGATCGTCTCCAATCTTTACGACGTTAAGATTATCGGCTAATTCTTCCCCGGCTGCAATCCTGCCGTTACGGAGTTCCGGCGATGACCCATGTTCCAGCCTATGTCTATATACTGTTTCTGCTGCTGTTATGGATGGGCATCTCGCGATGCCTGCCGCGCACGATCCGCGTCGAGCGTCTCGCGATCATGCCGCTCCTGATGGCCATATTGGGCGCATGCGGTTTCGATGGGCTGTTCTCGCAGCCCAGCCTGCTCGATGTGCTTTTCGCGGCCCTGGGACTCGGCATCGGCATGGCGGTCGGCTGGCGTCATGTCAGCGGCTGGAAAATTGCAGTCGACAAGACGAAGGGGTCGCTATCGCTGCCAGGCGATATCATGATGCTTGTCATCATTCTCGCGACCTTCGCCTTCGAATTCCTGCTGCATGCCGCAGCCGCAACCCACGCCGCTTGGTTTTCCGCCCCTTTTGTCCCGCCGCTTGCCGCCGCTATCTGGGCCGGCTTCATCGGCATGTCGCTTGGCCGCAATCTGCATCTGCTTTCCCGCTATATGACCATCCCCGAGCAACCAGCCGATCAAGTGGGATAGGATGCTTCCCGGCGGGCTGCGGCCCCTGTCGATCTCGGACAGCGGCAACTCGCTGCCCGCATCGTCAAAACGGCGGCCGAGCCGGCGGCCTCATTGCGTTTATTTGTCCAATCGGCAGGCGCGCGGCCGCGGCTGCCCGGCAGCGCGCTGGAGATATGTGTGTTTTGCACCTTTACAGGTCTCTGCTTTCGATTTAAGTGTATTTTGCACATAATTGAAAGAGAACGCCATGCCCATGCCTTCCAGAATTCTTGTCATCGTCGGCAGCGTCAGGCCGAACCGCATATGTCCCGTCGTAGCCGAATGGGTGACGTCGGTCGGCCGCGAAATCCTGCCGGCCGAATTCGAGATCGTCGATCTCCGCGACTGGCCCTTGCCGATGGACGGAGAGCCGAGCATACCCGCGACCGGCGATTATCGCGCCGATCTCACCAAGGCATGGAGCGCCAAGATCGCCAGCGGCGATGCCTTCGTCTTCGTCAGCCCGCAATATAACTGGGGCTATCCGGCCGTATTGAAGAACGCGCTGGATCATCTCTATCGGGAATGGGCAGGTAAGCCGGCGATGATCGTCACCTATGGCGGCCATGGCGGCAACAAATGCGCCGCTCAGCTTCATCAGGTGCTGACCGGATTGAAGATGAAGCCGGTCGAAACCATGCCGGGCTTCACCCTGTCGCGCACGCGCATCGAGGCGAATGTCGGTGAAGTCGATCCAGCGACGGAATTTGCCGAGGGACGGCCGGCGCTCGAACAGGCTTTTGCGGAAATGGGGCGCGGTTGAGGGCGCATGGCCCGTTGCATCAATCTCTGCAAGGGATCGCTGCCGCCGACGGATTGAGCCATGATAAAGCTGCAATCGATCATCATCGAAGGTGAGTTGATTTTGGTCATCGATATGAATTGACGCTCGCAGCGAGGCATCCGTCACGCCATGCAGAAATCGATCTTCGCAGCCTCTCTCTTCGCGCTTTTTTGTGCAACTTCGCAAGCCCATTCCGCCATCTGGCAACCCTCGTCAGGCCATGTCCAGGTGCCGATTTGGCCCGGAGCCGTTCCGGACGCGGTGCCTGATGCCCAGCCCGAATCTGTCGGGGCAGGTTCCGCAAGCGTCACGAATGTCACCCAGCCGACAATGACCGTCTATCCCCCCCAGGGCCACAACACGGGCGCAGCCGTGGGCGTGCTCAAGTACCGGGTGCCGAATTCAGGTCCGACATGGGATAAAGGGCAGCGCCATTATCCGAAGGTGCAAACGGCTCTGCAGGACGCTCAGCGTACGCTGGGGCTCGTGCGCCAGCATGCCGAGCAATGGCATGTCGATCCCCATAAGATCGGCGTGATCGGCTTTTCCGCCGGCGGGCATCTGGTTGCTGCGCTCAGCACCAATTTCTCTCGACGGATTTATGCGCGGGTTGACGATGCCGACAGTTTGAGTTGCCGGCCGGACTTCGCCATGGCCCTTTATCCCGGCCATCTATGGGTGCACGAGGATGACGACAGCACCACTCGAAACGAGACGGATATGCGCCTGCATCCGGACATTCGTGTCAGCGCCGACACCCCGCCAACCTTTCTGCTGCAAGCCGAGGACGATCATGTCGACGGCGTGGAGCAATCGCTCGCCTATTATATCGCGCTGCAGAAGGCAGGCGTCCCCACCGAAATGCATCTGTACGCCCATGGCGGTCATGGCTTCGGCCCTCGCCCCAGTAAGGCTTCCATCAGCCGCTGTGCAGCGCTGGCGGAACAATTG
>Ga0066256_1004460_pt1 | contig 12484 bp, 9 predicted proteins | sample ThiBio_1000_biof_FD_87107 | JGI IMG/M metagenome (GOLD analysis project Ga0066256, IMG submission 87107) | Wastewater bioreactor microbial communities from Cape Town, South Africa - Thiocy_expt_1000_biof (version 2) | ecosystem: Engineered > Bioreactor > Thiocyanate-remediating >...
GTCGGTCTGGCGCCCGGCTATCTTTTCGGCGAATCGTCCAAGGCCTTCCTGCGGATGTGTGTTTTCCGTGATAAGGATCAGATTGCAACGGCGCTCGATCGTATGGTCGAAGCTTTGGCATAAGGGGAATTGTCGGCCGGCTCGGCCGGCAGGCAAGTGAAGAACAATCAAGTGAACAATGGCTCAACGCCAGAGGGAGAACGAAATGAGTTTTACGCGCCGTCATCTCATGGGCATCATGGCCGCCGTCGGCCTGATGACCGCCACCGCGCATACCGCCGCCGCCGATGCGCTGGTGATCGGCTCCTATCCGAGCAACCCGCCATTCGAATACAAGACCGAGAGCGGCACCTTCGAGGGTTTTGAAGTCGATATCGCCACCGAAGTCGCCAAGCGTCTCGGCATGACCACCGAAATCTCCGACCTCGGCTTCCAGGCGCTGTTTGCGGCCACCAGTTCGAAGCGCATCGACGTGGCGATCTCCTCGATCACCATCACCAAGGAACGCCTCGGCAGCCAGTCCTTCACGCAGCCCTATTACGATGCCGACATGGGCATCGCTTCCAAGAAGGATGCAAGCTTTGCGGCGGAAGCCGATCTCAAGGGCAAGATCGTCGGCGTTCTCTCCGGTTCCACCGGCGACAAATGGTCGAAGGATAACCAGGAAAAGCTCGGCATCACCGAAATCAAGGGCTACAACGCCCAGCAGGACCTGCTGATGGATCTGACCGCCGGCCGCGTCGATGCCGCCGTCAGCGACATCCCGGGCATGGAATACGCCTTCCTGAAGATGAAGGACCTGACCGTCAAGGTGCGCATCAAGACCGGCGAACAGTACGGCCTGATGATGACCAAGGACCATCCGCTGCTCGAAAAGGCCAATGCCGCCATCACCGAGATGAAGAAGGACGGCACGCTGGCCGCCATTCACAAGAAGTGGTTCGGCACCGAGCCGCCGGCGGATTCGGCAACCGTTACCGAGCTGCCGATCCCGACGCCCTGATCGCCTCGCTTATTCGAACATGCTGGAAAACCCGCGCCAGGTGGCAACACCGGTGCGGGTATTGCCTGTGATCCGCAGCATTCCGCTTGTCCATGAAGCGAAAAATGCTCCTGCCCTCCGTTTTCATGCACCTCCGGACGCCGAAGCGCTGCGCGCCTTCAACTGGAGTTGCCCCGCAAGCCGCTTGGAACGCCGATGACGCTGGTCGAAACCTTTTTTAACTACGACGTGCTGGCCGCCAGCTTTCCGGCCCTGATGCGCGGCCTGCTGACCACCTTCCTGCTCGGTATCGCCGGCATTGTTTTCGGGGTGACGGCCGGCTTGTTCATCAGCCTCGTGCGCCTCTATGCGCCAAAACCCTTCCGGTTGCTGGCGGTGTTCTACATCGACATCTTTCGCGCCGCGCCGGTTCTGGTGGTGCTGATCCTGATCTATTACGCCCTGCCGTTCCTCGGCCTGCGCTTCTCGTCCTGGACGTCCGCGGCGCTGGCGCTGTCGATCGTCATGGCGGCCTATTCGGCGGAAGTGTTCCGCTCCGGCATTCAGAGCGTACCGGCGGGCCAGTTCGAGGCCGCCGCGGCACTCGGCCTGCCGTTCATCGTCACCCTGCGGCTTGTCGTGTTGCCGCAGGCGATGCGCATCGTCATCCCGCCGACCACCAGCAACTGCGTGTCGATGTTCAAGGACACAGCGCTTGCTTCGACAGTCGCCCTGCCGGAACTGCTGAAAGAGGCAACGGATGCGCAGGCATTGCATGCCAATCCTTCGCCGCTGATCGGCGCGGCGATCATCTACATCATCTGCCTGTGGCCGATGGTGCGTTTCGTCAGCCTGCTCGAAAAGCGGTTCCAGAAGGAAAAGGTGCGCTGAGCGCTTGTGCCTTCAGTCGAAGGCGCCGGCGGAGAGGTGGTTGTTGGCCGACGTCTTGACGACGCCGATCTGCGTCAGGAGCGTCCCCACCATGTCCGGGTCGACATCGGCCATGATATCGCGCAGCCAGCCCTCATGCGCCTTGGCCATGGAGCTGAAATAGTCTTCGCCGCGCTTGGTGAGTTTGGCCACCGTCACGCGCCGATCGCCGTCAGGCGTTTCGCGTAGCACCAAGCCGTCAGCCTCCAGCCGCTCGACCAGACCGGTGATGTTGCCGTTGGTCACCATGGTGCGCTTGGAGAGTTCGCCGAGCCGGAGACCGTCGCGCTCGCGGTAAAGCTGTGCCAGGAGGTCGAATTGCGGCAGGGTGGCGCCGAATTCCGAACGCAGCCGGCGGCGGATTTCCTGGGATATCAGCTTGGTGGTCGACAGCATGCGTAACCACAAGCGCAATTCCGGCTTGCCGCCGCCATGGACGCCATGGGCGATGATTTCCAGATCGATCGTTTCGCTGTCCGCTTCCATCGTCTCGACGCCCGTGTCCGTTTGTTCACATCTAGCCGCAACAGATGATCTAGGGACCAATATTTGAAATGTCAAATGATTAGCCTTGTCCGCGCATGAAGCTGCGCAGACAGTTATACAATCGATTTAACTGAAGAGAAAACCGCCAAAATCCGGGAGAGTGTTTCCCATCGTCCGCTTGTGTGACGATTTCGGCAAGCAAAAGGCCGACAGTCTCCCGCCGGCCTCTTCAAAATGACGCACTACGGGCGTCAATCACTCAGAGTGTCGAAAAAATCCTTCATCCTCGAGAAGAAACCGGTCGATTCCGGATTGTTTTCCTTCGAGGAGATCTGCTCGAATTCCTGCAGCAGTTCGCGCTGGCGCTTGGTGAGCTTCTGCGGCGTTTCGATCTGGATCTGGATGTAGAGGTCGCCCACCTGGTTGGAGCGCAGCACCGGCATGCCCTTGCCCTTGAGGCGGAACTGCTTGCCCTGCTGCGTGCCCTCGGGCACGGACACGCGCGACTTGGTGCCGTCGAGCGTGGCGCAGTCGAACTTGCCGCCCAGCGCCGCCGTCGTCATCGAGATCGGCACGGTGCAGTAGAGGTCGGCGCCGTCGCGCTGGAAGAATTCATGCGGCTTGACGGACAGGAAGATGTAGAGGTCGCCAGCCGGGCCGCCGCGCACGCCGGCCTCGCCTTCGCCCTGCAGGCGGATGCGGGTGCCGTCCTCGATGCCGGCCGGAATGTTGACGGACAGCGAGCGCTCCTCGGTGACGCGGCCGTGGCCATGGCACTTGGTGCAGGGATCGCTGATCGTCTGGCCGCGCCCGCCGCATGTCGGACAGGTGCGTTCGATCGAGAAGAAGCCTTGCGCCGCGCGCACGCGGCCGGAGCCCTGGCAGGTGGCGCAGGTCTTCGGGCTGGTGCCGGGCTTGGCGCCCGTGCCGGTGCAGAGGTCGCAGGTGATCGAGGTCGGCACGCGGATCTGTGCCGTCTTGCCGGAGAAGGATTCCTCCAGCGAAATTTCCATGTTGTAGCGCAGGTCGGCGCCGCGTTCGCGACCGCCGGAGGAGCGGCGCTGGCGCCCGCCACCCATCATCTCGCCGAAAATGTCTTCGAAGATATCGGAGAAACCGCCGCCGCCGAAACCGGCTCCGCCGCCGCCGCCCATGCCGCCCTCGAAGGCTGCGTGGCCGAAACGGTCGTAGGCGGCCCGCTTCTGCGGGTCCTTCAGCGTCTCGTATGCCTCGTTGATTTCCTTGAACTTGCGCTCCGCCTCGGCACTGTCCGGGTTCTTGTCCGGATGATACTGCATTGCCAGCTTGCGGAAGGCGCTTTTCAGCTCCTTTTCATCCGCCGTCTTGGCGACGCCGAGCGTTTCGTAAAAATCAGCTTTAGCCATAAAGTTGGAGACCCCGGTCAATAGCGTTCCGGCTGCCGAGGCAGCCGGATTTCAGTGTCATATTAGACTTGGCTCAGCCTTACGCGGAGCGCTTGCGATCGTCGTCGTCGTTGACTTCTTCGTAGTCGGCATCGACGACGTTGTCATCACCGGTCGCGGACGCTTCGGCGCCACCCTCGGCCTGCTGGGCCTCGTAGATCGCCTGGCCGAGCTTCATGGAGACTTCCATGAGGGTCTGGGTCTTGGCCTTGATGTCCTCGGCATCCGGTTCGGAGGCTTCGGTGGCGGTCTTCAGGGCTTCGATCGCTGCCGTGATGGCGTTGCGGTCGGTTTCCGATACCTTGTCGCCAAAATCCTTCACCGACTTCTCGGTGGAGTGGATCAGGCTTTCGGCCTGGTTCTTGGCTTCGACGACTTCACGACGCTTCTTGTCTTCGGCCGCATGCGATTCCGCGTCCTTGACCATCTTTTCGATGTCGGCGTCGGAGAGACCACCCGAAGCCTGGATGCGGATCTGCTGTTCCTTGCCGGTGCCCTTGTCCTTGGCCGAAACCTGGACGATGCCGTTGGCGTCGATGTCGAAGGTCACTTCGATCTGCGGGACGCCGCGCGGCGACGGCGGCAGGCCGACGAGGTCGAACTGGCCGAGCAGCTTGTTGTCCTGCGCCATTTCGCGCTCGCCCTGCGAAACGCGGATGGTGACGGCCTGCTGGTTGTCTTCGGCGGTCGAGAAGGTCTGGCTCTTCTTCGTCGGGATCGTCGTGTTGCGATCGATCAGACGGGTGAAGACACCGCCCAGCGTTTCGATGCCGAGGGACAGCGGGGTGACGTCGAGCAGCAGGACGTCCTTGACGTCGCCCTGCAGGACGCCGGCCTGGATGGCGGCGCCCATGGCGACGACTTCATCCGGGTTGACACCCTTGTGCGGCTCCTTGCCGAACAGCTGCTTGACGACTTCCTGCACCTTCGGCATGCGGCTCATGCCGCCGACGAGAACCACTTCCTCGATTTCGCCGGCGGTGGCGCCTGCGGCCTTGAGGGCGGCCTTGCACGGTGCCACCGTGCGCTGGATCAGGTCGGCGACCAGGCCTTCGCACGTGGCGCGGGGCAGCTTCATCGGCAGGGGCTTCCGGCCCGGCGCATCCGCCCTGCTGGAACGCCGGGGGATTTTCGGCTGCTGCGACGAGGACAGCTCGATCTTGGCCTTTTCGGCAGCTTCCTTGAGGCGCTGCAGGGCCAGCTTGTCGCCCTTCAGGTCGATGCCCTGGTCCTTCTTGAGCTCGCCGGCAAGATATTCGACGGGACGCATGTCGAAGTCTTCACCGCCGAGGAAGGTGTCGCCGTTGGTCGACTTCACTTCGAAGACGCCGTCGCCGATTTCGAGGACCGAGATATCGAAGGTGCCGCCGCCCAGGTCGTAGACGGCGATCGTCTTGCCGTCCTTCTTGTCGAGGCCGTAGGCGAGCGCTGCCGCGGTCGGCTCGTTGATGATGCGCAGGACGTCGAGACCGGCGATGCGGCCGGCATCCTTGGTGGCCTGGCGCTGGGCGTCGTTGAAATAGGCGGGAACGGTGATGACGGCCTTCTCGACCTTTTCACCGAGGTAGGATTCGGCGGTTTCCTTCATCTTCTGAAGGATCATGGCCGAGATCTGCGAGGGCGAATATCCCTTGCCGTTGGCTTCGACCCAGGCGTCGCCATTGTCGCCCTTGACGATGTTGAACGGGACGAGCTTCTTGTCCTTCTCGACGGTCGGATCTTCGTAGCGGCGGCCGATGAGGCGCTTGACGGCGAAGAGCGTGTTCGTCGGGTTGGTGACGGCCTGGCGCTTTGCCGGCTGGCCGACGAGGCGCTCGCCATCATCCGAAAATGCCACCATCGACGGCGTCGTGCGCGCGCCTTCGGCGTTTTCGATCACCTTGACGTCTTTGCCGTCCATGACGGAGACGCAGGAATTCGTGGTTCCGAGGTCGATACCAATTACTTTAGCCATATCATTCTCTCCTTGAAGCAAGCTGTCGGGACCCTTGTCAGGCATTCCATAAACAGCCCCTTACGGGATGGTCTGTTGGATTTCGCAAGCGTGTGCTGCGGTGATGCGGCGTATATAAGAAGGGCTTTTGACGACTGCAAGGCGGATGAGCGCCCAGAAGCGAGCAATTTGAGCCCTTTGCTACACAAAATCAGGGGGTATGGTCACGCGAATCGGCCACAGCGGACAAGCGCGCCGTTCGCACTGATATAAGTCATCCCCGGGCGGATGAAAACCTCATTGACCCATGAGCACGTCGAGCAGCGTCCGGCGCTGGTTTTGCGTCGAAACCACGGCATTTCCGCCCACCTCCGCCGGCGGCACGAGGTCCTGGTTCAGGGCGGCGTCGGAGCCTTCCTGCGGGAATTCCATCGGGATGCCTTCCTCCAGGTCGCCGGGCAGCCGGCGGGGGGTGGAGGCGGTCGCCTCGCCGCCGATGCCGTCCGCCGGCAGGTCGGGGAAATTGCCGTTGGTTTCGGGATCGGCATTGGAAATGATGTCGCCGATCGTCGAGGGCAATTCTTCCGCCGGCTCGATGCTGCTCGGCGGGATCTCTTCGGCGGGCTGGCCGCTGCCGAAGAGCGGCGCCGGCGAAAGCCCTTCATGGGCGGCCCTCATGAAATCGTGCCAGGCAATCGCCGGCAGGCCGCCGCCGGTGACCTTCTTCATCGACTTGCCGTCGTCGTTGCCGAACCAGACGCCGGTGGTCAGGTTGCTGGTATAACCGACGAACAGCGCGTCGCGGAAGGATTGCGTCGTGCCGGATTTTCCCGCCACCTGCCAGCCGTCGAGCCGCGCCTTCTTGCCGGTGCCTTCGGTGATCACCCGCATCAGCATGGCGTTCATGTTGATCACCACCGCCTCGCTCAGCACCCGCGGCGGGTTGTCGTAGGTGTTTTCGTAGAGCACCTTGCCGGAGGCGGTGGAGATGCGGCGGATGACATGGGCGGTCGCTTTGTAGCCCCCGTTCATGAACGGCGCGTAGGCCGAGGTCAGCTCCAGCAGCGAGACTTCCGACGTGCCGAGCGCGATGGAGGCATTGGCCTGCAGCGAGGATTCGATGCCGAGACGGTGGGCGACCTTGGCGACCCGCGCCGGCCCGACTTCCATGACGAGCTGGGCGGCGATGGTGTTCAGCGAATTGGCGAGCGCCGAGGCGAGCGTTACCGGGCCGCGATATTTCAGGTCGTAGTTTTCCGGCGTCCACTTGCCGATCCTGACCGGCGCATCGTTGCGGACCGAGCCGGGGGTGATGCCCATTTCGAGCGCTGCGGCGTAAACGAAGGGCTTGAAGGCCGAGCCCGGCTGGCGCTTGGCCGTCACTGCGCGGTTGAACTGGCTTTCGGCATAGTCGCGGCCGCCGACGAGCGCGCGGACGGCACCGGTGCCGTCGATGGAAACGAGGGCGGCCTGCGAGGCGTTGAGTTTCTTGCCGTCGGCGTCGAGCGCCGTGGTCAATGCTTCCTCGGCCTTCTTTTCCAGGCCGATATCGATGGTCGTGTCGACGACCATGTCTTCCTTGATGTCGCCGACCAGCGCCGGCAGCTGGTCCATCACCATGTCGGCGACATAATGTTCGGCGCCGGACCAGTAGCTTTTCGCCTGCGTCGGCGTCTGCGACATCGCCGTCTTGATCTCGGTGTCCGTGATGAAACCTTCTTCGCGCATCGCCCCCAGCACCAGCTGGGCACGCGCCTCGGCCGCTTCCGGATCGCGCGCCGGCGAAAGCCGCGACGGCGCCTTCAGCAGGCCGGCGAGCAGCGCCGCCTCGCCGAGGTTGACGTCGCGGGCCGACTTGTTGAAGTAGCGTCGCGAGGCCGCCTCGACGCCATAGGCGTTCGAGCCGAAGAAGACGCGGTTGAGATACATCGCCAGGATTTGGTCCTTGGAATAGTTCTGCTCCAGCCAGAAGGCGAGCAGCACCTCCTGCACCTTGCGCTCCAGCGTACGCTCCTGCGACAGGAACATGTTCTTGGCCAGCTGCTGCGTCAGCGTCGAGCCGCCCTGCACCATGCGGCCGGTAGTGACGTTGGTCAGCATGGCGCGGGCAAGGCCGAGCGGATCGACGCCGAAATGCGAATAGAACCGCCGGTCCTCGATGGCGATCACCGCCATCGGAATGTAGGGCGACATGTTTTCCAGCGACAGCGCCTCGCCGCCGGTGGAGCCGCGGTTGGCGATCGTCGTGCCGTCGACCGCGGTGATCTTGATGTTCGGCGGCCTGTCGGGGATCGACCAGGTGCTGGCGCTCGGCATGCGCGCGCCGTAATAGATCACGAGGCCGGCGACCGCGATGCCGCCCCAGCTGCCGAGAACCAGGCACCAGTAGGTCACGAAAGGCAGGAAGCCGGTGATGCCGCCGCCCCTGGCGCGGCGGGCCCTGCCGGGCCTCCGCCGCTCGTCCGCCCCGCGCGGGCGTTCCGCCTCGAAGGAAGGTTCAATGCGCTGACGTGATCTGTCGTTCCCTGCCATATGCCGACCGGCTGCGTCCCGTTCTGTTCGATGCGGTCAGCGTCCTGCGTGCCGCCCAAAGCCTTGAAATGACCGAACGGCACATGCGTTGCGGCCGTTCTTTCCCCGGCAATGGCGATGAACTTTAAATGCGGCGATTTAAGGGGGCGTTAAAGGCTTTGTTGAGGAAACGTTAACGACCTCAATCCCTTGCGGCAAGATTTCACGCGCTGCCGGCGCCCGATAATCCGCTGTTCCGGTCTCTTGACAGCTGCGAATTTCAATGAGAACATAAAGTGAACAAAGGAGATCGTTATGACCCATGCGGAACAGGTGATCGAACGGACAATGGCGATGGTGGCCGAGTGCAGGGCGGCGCGGGAGCGCGAGATGGAAATGCGTCGCAAGCGGCTCGCCCGCATCGATCTTTCCATCAGGCCGAAATATGTTCTGAAGAACGGCGTACAGTTGCAGCTGAAGCTGAAGAAACGGGTGGCACCCGGTTTGCCCTTCCGGCATGGAACGCGGGCGGAGGATGGCATGAAAAAACCGGGATCGATGAAGGGGCTGGAAGAGTTCGGCCGGGTGCGGCTTTCCAAGAACTTCTTCATGCGCGAATTCCTGCATTCGGAAATCGCCGATTTCTACAGGATCCCCAATATACCGGATGATCCGGATCTGGCGATCGCCGCCGGCACGAAGCTGTGTGAAGAGCTTCTCGAACCGCTTCAGCAGGCGTTCGGACGCATCCACATCCGCTCGGCCTACCGCAATGCCGCCGTCAACGGTTTCGGCAACAGGCACAATCTCAACTGCTCCTCCAACGCGGCCAGTTGCGCCGATCACATCTGGGACCGGCGCGACGCGCAGGGGTTCATGGGCGCCACGGCGACCATCGTCGTGCCCTGGGTCTGGGACTTGCGACGAGAGGAGGGCGGCTGGCAGTCGCTTGCCTGGTGGATCCACGACCACCTGCCTTATGCATCCTTGTGCTTCTTTCCAAAACTCTGGGCGGTCAACATCCAGTGGCACGAGATGCCGCGCCGCACGATCCGCAGTTTCGCCGGTCCGCGCGGCCTGCTGACCAAGCCGGGCATGGCCAATCATGAAGGCAGCCATGCGGAATTCTACCGCGGATTTCCGCCTGGCCCCGAACCGAAAGGCTGAGCTTGCCTTCGTCCGGTCGAAGGAATAGGCGATAGGCAAAGAACAAGCCTGGATGCGGCGCGGGAAGGAAACGACCATGGATATTTCCGAAATCACCATCGAAGGCGATACGCCCGGCATCGCCTGGCGCCTGCCGGTCTTCCATTTCAAGGGTGACGACAGCCGGGCGCCGACCGTCTACATCCAGGCGGCCCTGCATGCCGGCGAGCTGCCGGGCACGGCGCTCGTGCATTTCCTCTGCGAGCGGCTGCGCCGCGCCGAAGCCGAGGGGGCGATTGCCGGTTCGCTGACCATCGTGCCGCATGCCAATCCGATCGGCCTGGCGCAATCGCATTTCGGCGAGTTGCAGGGGCGTTTCGATCTTTGTTCCCGGGCGAATTTCAACCGCGACTTCCCGCTGATCCCGCTGGAGAAACGCGATACGCTCCTGGCCGATCTCGGCCGGTTTTCCGCCACCGACCGGCTGAAGCGCAAGCTGCTGCACATGGCGCTCGGCGCCGAGCTGGTGCTCGACCTGCATTGCGACGACGAATCGCTGCAATATGCCTATATCGACACGGCCTTCTGGCCGGAGGCGGCCGATCTGGCGTCGGCGCTGTCCATGGATGCCGTGCTGCTCTCGGATGGCGAAAGCTCCGCCTTCGAAGAGGCGGTGGGGTATGCCTGGAAACACGCGGGCGGCAGCGAGCGGAAAACCAGCCTGCCCGGCAGGCTTTCGACCACGCTGGAACTGCGCGGCACGCGGGACGTCTATCTCGAAATGGCGGCCGCCGATGCCGAGGGGCTTTTCCGGTTCCTCGTGGCCCGCGGCATCGTCAGGGCGGTGTCGGAACCGCTGCCTGCCTTTGCCGGTCCCGCGGCACCGCTCGACAATATCGAGATGATCCGCGCCCCGGAAGCGGGCACCGTGCTTTTCCACCGCGACATCGGTGATCGCGTCGAGGCCGGCGAACGGCTGGCGACCATCGTCACCCGCCCCGGCTTTCCGGAAGGCGCGATCGAGGTCCGGGCGCCGCAGGCAGGCCTGATCGTCACCCGAGTCTCCAGCCGCTTCGCCCGCCGCCGCGGCGACCTGATGAAGATCGCCTGCGATTTGCCGAGCAGCGCCAGCCGCAAGCCCGGCACGCTGGAGGATTGATCGGGGAGGATGCGGGCGCCGGTGCTGTGGGTTATCGGAAACAGCTTGCATGCTTGCCGGGCTGTCGCCAGCGGCAATGACAGGGCATAGTCGCTGCGATGCATCGCTTTCTATGCAAGCGGCTCCGACCCAAGGGTGGCACGCAATCCGTCCTGGAGCGAAGAGGGCGGTGTCCAGCCGAGAAGGCTGTGGATCTTGCCCGTATCCACCGTCAGCGAACCGAGCAGCCGCTCGGCCATCGCCCCGCGGCCCAAAAATTTCAGCGCGGCGGATATCCAGGATGGCGGGACGGAAAACCGGCGCGCCGGTTTTCCGGCAGCAGCGGCGATCTCCGTTACCAGCGCGCCGATTGACGGGCGTTCGGCATCGGCGACCAGAAACACCTGTCCGGCGGCGGCGGGTTGATCGAGAACGCGGATGATCGCATCCGTGAGATTACCGACATAGACCAGCGACCGTTCGTTGCGAACGGCGCCGAAAGGCAGCGGCAGGCCGGTGGTGGACAGCCTGACGAGGCTGGCGAAATTCGCCTTCACCCCCGGACCGTAGACCAGCGGCGGGCGCAGCACGGTCCCCGCCATGCCGGTTTCGCCCGCCAGCTCCAGCAGGCCGTCTTCCGCTTCCCGCTTCGAGATGCCGTAACCATCCTCCGGTCGCGGCGGATCGCTTTCGCGGAACGGATAGCCGGGCAGCGTGCGCTCGCCATTGACCTTGACCGAACTCAGGAACACGAACTGCCGCACACCGGCCCGCGCCGCCTGTCGGGCGAGGTTGAGCGTGGCGTCGACATTGACGGCCCGGTAGGCCGCGAGCGGATCGGTTGCGGTTTCGTTGAGCACATGGGTGCGGGCTGCAAGGTGGATGACGATTTCGGCTCCGGCGAGTGCGGCGCTCCAGTCGGTGTCGCCGGTCATGTCGCCGACGACGACGTGGCCGGTGCCCTGCCTGCGGCTTGCACCGCGATAGGCCATGCCGCGGCTGGCAAGGTCCCGCATCAGGGCACGGCCGACAAAACCCGTGGCGCCGGTGACCAGGATCATTTCCGGCGTGTCCGCGACAGAAGTTCGCCGTAAAGATCGACGTAAGCGGCGCACATGCGGTCGATGGTGAAAAGCGCCTCGTAGCGGGCCAGCGCCGCCTGGCCGAAAGCCGCGGCCTGGGCCGGGTCGCCGGCAAGCTTCGTCATCGCTTCGGCAAGGGCGCCGGCATCGTTCGGCGCGGTGACGATGCCGGTCGTGCCGTCGAGGTTGACGTAGCTGGTGCCGCTGCCGACCTCGCAGGTGATCATCGGTTTGGCGAACATCGATGCTTCCACCAGCGACAGGCCAAAAGCTTCCGAGCGCAGATGCGAGGGAAAGACGGTGGCATAGCTGAGCTCCAGCAGCGCACTCTTGTCCTCGTCGTCCAGCGCACCAAGGAAAAACACGTTGCCGGCGCCAAGCCTCTCCGCCTGCTGCTTCAGTTCCGCGCCCGTCGGCCCGGCGCCGACGATGGCGACCGGCAGGCCGGTGCGTTTGGCGGCGTCGATCAGGATATGCAGGCCCTTGTAGTAGCGCAGCACGCCGACGAAGAGGAAGAATGTCTCCGGCAGCTTCCGCCGCCACTCCGCCTTCTTCGCCTCGCTGGCCGGCGGACAGGAGGCGCGGTCGAGGCCGATCGGGATGACGGTGCACTTGTCCCTGAAATCGCTGAGGTCGAGGCTCGATTGCAGGTAGTTGGGGGAGGTCGGCACGATGCGGTCGACGCTGCCGAGAAACGCCTGCATCAGCGGACGATACAGCGTCAAAAGCCCCTTCTGCTTGACGATGTCGGAATGGTAGGTGACCAGCGTCGGCTTGCCGAGCCGGCTGGCGAAATGCACCAGGTCCATGAACGGCCAGGGGAAATGATAGTGGACGATATCCGCCTCCCCC
>Ga0066256_1003548_pt2 | contig 12483 bp, 10 predicted proteins | sample ThiBio_1000_biof_FD_87107 | JGI IMG/M metagenome (GOLD analysis project Ga0066256, IMG submission 87107) | Wastewater bioreactor microbial communities from Cape Town, South Africa - Thiocy_expt_1000_biof (version 2) | ecosystem: Engineered > Bioreactor > Thiocyanate-remediating >...
CACCTCTCACACAACATCAAGCCACCTCTATACTAAGCATTGGCCTTCTTCTTTCACTTTATCGAGGAGAAGGGTGGGTAATTACGGTTGTTGCTTTTATTGCTCTTTTCTTTTATGGAAAGATGAATTTAAAGTCGTTTTCCAAGTTGTTTTTGTTTTTTTGTGTATCTCTTTTTGTATTAAATAACTCATTACCTAAATTACTAAAATTTCATTTCACCAGCAAAGAAGAATATAACTTAACCCTTGTTGCTTATCCTCTTGGTTTTATATTACGGGAAGGTAAGAATTACATATCTTCAAATTATGAGGAGGATAAAGAAATATTATCAAAAGTTGTCGATATAGAAGGAATCCAAAAACATACCAATAGCTATGAAATAACTGTTTTTCAACATGAAGGGAATTACTGGAAACGAGATGCATCTAAGGAAGATTGGCAACAGTTTTATAGAAGAGCCCTGAAAATTTTTATAGAAAACCCTCACTTATTCCTTGCTGCGAGAATGGCAAATTTTACATCTCAATTATTTATATTTGATAAAAGAGCTGAGAAAACAAATGATACTGGGCGCTTTGATTTGACGGTAAATGAATGCACCAATCATAAAAAAGAAAATAAATGGTGCAATTTATATTGCGATAGCATCATGTTAAGTATTTTAAAAATGTTACCACAGTGTGACTCGAGTAAAGAAACTTGTGGTTATGCTCCATTGATGATTCTGGAAAAATTTAATTTTCAATGGCATTGGAATTCTGTGTTTGCTCTTCTGGCATCGATTTTTGTCTTGTGTTTATATAAGTATTTCCCAGTTTCCGCCATTGCTTCTTCAATTATCTTGTCTAGGATTCCACTTGTCTTTTTAACTGCGCCTTATGCTTTTTTTAGGTATGTTTACTCGCTGTATTTATTTGGTTTGTTTGTTTTACTTTTTGTAATTTTCGAGATTTTTAAAAAGAAATCTGATAAATTTTATAAATAAACCTTTGAGATTGAAATGATGCAAAAGGAAAAAATATTAGTTTTTATTCCAATGTTTAATTGCGAAAAGCAAATTAAAAAAGTCATTTTACAGTTTTCTCTCAAAACACAAAAACTTTTTGATGAGATAATTATAATTGATAACAGAAGTGATGATAAATCTATCGAAATAGCTGAAAGTGCACTTTCAAAAAATATAACAACTTGCAAGGCCTCAATTTTTAAAAATAAGGAAAATTATAGTTTAGGGGGCTCAATTAAAGTGGCCTTTAAGTATGCTATAGACAATGGCTTTGATTACATCATTACTCTTCATGGTGATGCTCAAGGCAACATAAAAGATGCTATCCCCATCATTAAAACAGGACAACATAGAAAAGTTGATATGTGTATTGGAGCAAGATTTCATCATAATTCAACCTTAGATGGTTATTCGTGGTTTAGAACCTTTGGGAATAAAGTCCTCAATTTCCTTTGTTCTATTATCACCTTGAGAAAAATTGATGACCTTATAGCAGGATTAAACATCTATAGTGTAAAATTTATAAAAGAAATATACCCTATTTGCTTAAGTTTTCCCAATAACTTGACATTTGATGTTCACTGTTTAATGTATATGATAAAAAATAAAAAGAACTTTACATATTTCCCTCTTGTTTGGAAAGAAGAAGATCAGGTCAGTAATGCTAAGGTCTTTAAGCAAGCCTTCATTATTTTAAAACTTTTCTCTAAATTTATTTTGAATAAAAAATCTTTATTTAAAATCACAGACGGAGATATTCGGCTAGACCAATTAGAAAAAAATTACAAAAGTGAAATTGTTTATCAAAGTAGCTAAAAAAGCAATATCTAACATTTTTATCTTTTTTAGCAACAGCTTAATTGGATCCAACACAAGTAACCAAGTAAGGTAAATGTAAATATGAATAATCGCTTTTTTTCAATTTTGGGGAAAAAACAAATTGATAAAATAATTTATGCAAATTACAGAGACCTATTTGAGAAAGTAAAAGAGGCATATAGCCTCCATAATCAAAACAAAACCTCCAATCCTCCCAGTTATTTTCTAAGATTTCCTGATAAACCCACATCAAGAATTATAGCACTTCCTGCAGCATTGTTAGGGGAAGAGCCTGTTGCTGGTATAAAATGGATAGCTAGTAACCCCGAAAATATAAAAGTTGGGCTTCCTAGAGCCTCAGCAGTAATTATATTAAATGATTATGAAACAGGCTTCCCTAAAGCTTGTTTAGAAGGTGCTTCAATAAGTGCATTTAGAACAGCTTGCTCTGCAGTTATTGGAGCAGAATATACTGTAAATAATAAAAATGGCATAAAACTGGGCATTATAGGAACAGGTTATATTGCCCAGAAAATTCTTGAATGCTTTTTGCATTTACAATGGAATATTGAGCAAGTCCTTATTCAAGACAAGCTACTCGAAAATTGTCAAAAATTTAAATCTGCATTTCCTTCGCTAGATATTAGCATTGTAAAAAATCACGATCAAGTATTACGAAACTCTAACCTTATTGTTCTCGCTTCGAATGTTATTTTGGCTTCAAATAATGTGGTAGATGACATTGATCATATTCTAAGAGAAAATACGAGTCCTCATTTAGCTTACCTTGAAACAGGAAACAAAAATTTTATCAATACAACGATCGGAGATCTAATTAATAAAAGTTATAACAACTTTAAAGCCGATAATCCTACCATATTCTCTCCTATGGGAATGGGCATTCTTGATTTGAGTGTTGCTAATTACATATATAAACAAGCTTCTAAAAATAATCAGGTTAATTTCATCAATGATTTTTTTGATAGCTAGAGTAAAACGGTGTTCCCCCACATATCATCGAGAACCTATAATTGAAAGAAATCTTCTTTGTGAGTGAATATGAATCTTTACCCCCTATACAAACCTCAGAGTTTTCTTTAGATTGTTCCTTATCAAATAGCAAGACTGTTTTTATGCTTAGTGATCAGGGGAAATAATTATGAAAAATCATTGTAGAATCCGACCCAACTTACAGTTAGAACCTCTTTCAAATCAATGGTACGTTTCACTACCAATGCTGGCACCTATTCCTCATGCTATGGTCATATCAAGTTCTTATATTCCTATAATGGAATCTTATGTTGAAGCACCAGAAGAACACTTGAGCTTAAGCCAGGATCTTTCAATGGTAGGTGGCCCATTCATAAATTATGACATAGATCGATCAAAAGAAATCTCTCAGTTACTTGAACACATAAAATCTTCTCAAAAGCATCTTATAGAACTTTCGAGCGCCATTAAATCCTTTGCTTTAAAACTTAACAGTTGTGCAAATGGATTTAGCTTAGAGTCAGAATATAATAATATCCCTGATATACTTAAAGGTTATGTAGAGTTAGTTTATGATATGTCAAATAGGCCGTCTATGCGTTTTATAGAGCCTTTGTTATACAAAAGTAAATACTACTCTCTAAATACACAAAGTGTTTGCTGTTCTTTGGTTAATGAAGATAAAAGACCCTTTGTTTTAAGTACTCCTAGATTGCTAGATGACTCACGATTACAAATAAATTTACCTTTCAAATCTCAATATTATGATGATTTATGTCGTATGAGAGAAATTCCTGACAGTTTTTCCAATATTATAGAAAAGTTAAATGTTCCATCAGATAAGATAAACCTATTTGAATCTTTTATAGAGTTTACTAATAGCTCCAGAGAGAGTGCGGACTATAAAGGTAAGGAAATCCGAATTAGATATTTTGGCCACGCGTGTTTGTTAATCGAGTACGGCGGTATATCTATATTAACTGATCCTTTTATCTCTTATGATTACCCAACAGAAAATCAAAGATTTACCTTTTCTGATCTTCCTTCTTCTATTGATTACGTTCTTATTACACATGGGCATTTGGATCACATCGTTTTAGAAACCTTGCTACAATTAAGATATAAAATTAAAAATATTGTTGTTCCTAAGAATTCTGGCTCAATTTATGCTGATCCATCTCTTAAACTTCTTCTGCATCACTTGGGTTTCTCTTCTGTCATTGAAGTTGATGAATTAGATGAAATTTCAATCAATCAGGATGTGCAAATTGCTGCTATGCCATTTCTTGGGGAGCATCATGATCTTAATATAAAAGCAAAAGTAGCATACTTTTTAACAATACAAGATAAAAAGATTTATATTGCCGCAGACTCATCGAATTTGGACCCATTTCTTTACGATCATATACGAGATCTCTATGGTCGAATTGATGTCTTGTTTTTAGGAATGGAATGTGATGGAGCTCCTTTATCTTGGTTTTACGGCCCACTAATGCCAGAGAAATTAGATCGCGATAAGGACTATTCACGCCAAGGTTCTGGATCAGATTTTAAAAAAGCAATTGCTATTGTTGATTCATTGGAGCCTTCAGAGATATATGTTTATGCAATGGGGATGGAACCTTGGTTTACTTACGTTTTAGGCCTTAATTATGAGAAAAATTCCAAGCAATTTCTTGAATCTGATCAATTTATTAAGGAATGCAACCGCCGTGGAATTCAGTCAGAAAGACTTTTTATGAAAACAGAATTAATCCTAGAATTAAGCGAAGGAAAAAAGCAAGTTGCTTGAGACACATATACTATTTCTTGCTTTTTAATAAAAAATAATAGCCATATATGAGAAAAGAATGAATAAAGCTGTTTATTATTTGCCTTTAATTTTTGCATGTGTTGCATTTAATACGCTTGCCCAAATTTCCTTAAAAGCAGGGTTACGAGGAATAGGTTATATAGATTTTAATATTACTAAAGTAATCAATACATGCCTTCAGCTTCTCAAAAGTCCTTTTATCCTTATTGGTTTTATCTTTTACGCTCTTAGCTTAGTTTTCTGGATAGCTTGCTTATCTCGTGTAGAGGTAAGTTATGCTTATCCATTAACAAGCCTCGGATATGTTTTTACAGCATTTACTGGATTTATGCTTTTCCAAGAGGACTTGAACCTAATTAGGTTGCTTGGAATTATAGTCATTATGGGAGGTGTCTATATTGTATCTATTAGCTAATCTAATATTTATTTTTACTGGAAGTTCTATATGGTAATTAACAATGGCTCAAAAAGATGATTAAAATAATTTTCGATAAAATATTTAAGATAAACTTGTCCATTAAACTTCTTATCATAATTTGCTTTGGACTTTTTATAGGTGCTTATTTGCCTTCGACCTTTAAGGCGGGATTTTATACAATTAGCTTGATGATTGAAGAACTCCTAATGTTTATCATGCCAGGAATTATCTTTTGTTTTTTATTTTCCTCAATAATTTCTTTTAAAAATAAAGCTTTACCATTGATAACTTTGTTATTTGCAGCCGTTTCCATTTCTAACTTCTCTTCTTCTATTTTTTCATATTTTTTTGGAATATCCACTCTGCCTTATTTGAGTACTACTTTTAAGCCCATTTCGCAAACGGCAAATGAGCTTTTGCCGTTATGGGAGCCAAAGCTCCCCTTATTTATAAGCAGTGAATCAGCTTTAATAGTTGCACTCATATTCGGTATTGTATTTTCTATCTATCCATCTTCTCGAGTAGAATCTGTAGCGTTAAAACTAAAAAAAATAGTTAGTGTGTTATTAGAGAAAGGGTTTACCCCTATATTACCCTTTTTTATTTTAGGATTTCTTTTTAAAATTCAACATGAGGGAGCTTTAGGCATCCTCATTGAAGGATATGGGCCAATATTTATTTTAATTCTTTTCCTTTTTTTTCTTTACATAATTTTCCTTTACAGTATCGCAGCTAATTTCAATATAAAAAAGGTTTTTTCATACATCAGAAACACCATTCCTTCTGGTGTTATGGGATTTACAACAATGTCTAGTATTGCCACTATGCCAGTTACTCTGCAAGCAGCAGAAAAAAACACAAAAGATCAGATTATTTCAGAAACAGTCATCCCCTTTACGGTTAATATACATTTAATTGGAGATACACTTGCCATACCTATGATGGCCTTAGCAATCTTAGCTAGCTTTGGAGTGCCATTCCCCACGTTAGGACAATACATTTTTTTCTCTAGTTATTTTGTTCTATGTAGGTTTGCAGTGGCTGCAATTCCAGGAGGAGGAATTCTTATGGTTCTCCCTATTCTAGAAAGTTATTTAGGATTTTCCCCTGAGATGTCAGCCCTGATTACAACACTTTTTATTTTGTTTGATCCATTCTTAACTGCAGCCAATGTCATAGGAAATGGAGGTTTTACACTTTTGATAGCTAGCCTCTTAAAAACCAAAAAAGTTAACATGGCATTTATAAAAAATTCATAAGCACTCAATATGGAATATTATGAAGTCTTATATATCGTATAGCTTCCGCTTGATTTTTTTCATATCCTAATTTTCCATGCTTTAAACCAAATGCTCTTAAATAATGCCCCATATTTCTTACTATAGGACTTTCATTTTTGAGCATGAGTTCAATAAATTCCACTCCATTCTTGTTTTTCTCAAGTAACCATTCAATTTTCCACTTAAAAGCAAATACAAAACCTTTGGAACAAAGCACATCTGCAGAATCATTTACAAAAATATTCCAATCCCCACGATCACCTTGATATAAATTTTCAAGACGTAAATACTCAGGATAAGAAGTTGTCAGCTGTTTTTCTTTCTTTTGAGCTGCGTCCTCATCACCAAGCAGAATTAAGCTTTCATTTGCTTCCCTGGCATAATCAAGATTAATTTTATTAGGGACTCGATGTTCCATCGTTGGATTTCTTCCAATAGATGAAATGCATTCTTTACCTCCCATGTAATAGCCACTATACCGATGATAAGGATTAGGAACTGTTTGAATCGTGGACAGAGTATTTGCTAGTTTAATAAAATTATCTCTTTGTTGGCGAAGTTCTTCAATCTCTTTTTTTATCTCTATATTTTGTGGCACCTCAAACTTTCCATATATTTTTGCACTGTAAGATTCATGTCTTTTTTGTACTGCTGAAGGCAAGTATACTTTAAAGTAGGGCTTAAATGAGGATAAATCGTATTTTTTTTTGAAATTTTTATATACGTCAGTTTCCAATTCAGTATCTAAGACATTTAGACAGACACTCAGATAATGGTGAGTGACTTTCTCTTTAGGCCTTTCCTTAAGGTCCTCCACATCGAAATAATCTCCATAATTTTCAAGGCCTACTTTTCCCCAAAACTGAGGTGTGCTACATATCTTACCCCAATGACGAAAAACTTGACTTACTCTTCCTAAATCTTCGATTTTTAGAAAATCAAAAATATGAATTAAAACGTCCTCTGGTAAATTTCCTATGAGACTATTATCTTGAGACCCCGATACTAGACTCAACCTATCGTTTTCTTCTTTAGCCTCAATTTCCTCTGACTTCTTCAGATTTTTTGGATCTATGTGTGCTATTATTCGCTTCTCCGTTTCATCTTCTGAATCAGATATAGTTCTACTAAGATCGCTAGCCGATAAGTTAATAGAAGTGAAGGTTAGAAATAGTATTGAGATTGTTACAAAGTTTTTAAACCACATATGTCCCCTCCTCATGAATTAATGTGCTTAATGGAAGCTTTCTATAATCTTTCAAGAGGATAGAATTGACAATTTCTACTATCCTCTTTGTTTCCTTAATAAATAAATGTCCCCCATCTATTTCTATCAGATTAAAGCTACTTTTGGTCAGTTTTTTCCAATGTTTGGCCTTTTCTACTTTTACAATATCATCCCTTTTTCCCACAATAGCTGTAATATTACAATTTAATGGAACAGGTTTTTCTGAGGGCGTATAATTCATAACCATTGCAAAATCAACACGAGCAGTGGGCAAATATATATCCCAAAAATCAATATTTGTTAGGAGACTATCTGGAATCCCTCCATATTTGATAAGTTCTTTCTTGAAAATTTCATCGTCTATTTGAGTTTGTGTTCTTATTTGCCTATACCCAGGAGGATTTACGGCAGAGGCTATAAAATGATCAATAGGTTTTTCGCAATCTAATGAGAGCAAGATGGCTGTTTCATAAGCAAGTAAGCCTCCCATACTATGTCCAAAAAAAGTTACTGGTGCGCTTCCTAGATGGGGCCTTATTGCTTCTGCTATTTTCATGGTTATAGTTTTTATATCAGAAATGGGTTCTTCTTCATACCGAGTGCCCCTCCCCGGAAGTTCTACAGCATAGACTTTAGTATTTTCATCTAAAATATTTCTCCATGGATAAAAGATAGAAGCACTTGCAGCAGCATAGTGAAACGTAAAAAGAAGCCTTTCTGTTTTTTTAGGAGCTTTTATAGGAATGAGCCATTTATTTTCTAGCATATTAAATTATAAATTCCTCGATGGCTTAAAAACTAATCACCCTAAGATGAAATAATACTTAGGTAGCATAACTTTGTTGGCACACTATTAACTCCTTCATTAGGCATGTTTTTTAATTTTGAATAAATACTCTTCCAAATCTTCAGGTGTCCCAGTTCCATGCATTTTACCTGGGTCAATTTCAAAAATTCCAATATTACCACCTTGACGTATGATGTAATTGTAAATAGGACAAACATAGTACTCATTATTTGTTTTATCTGCGGCAGCAATCATATCAATTGCGCCATTGAAAAAGTATTTCCCTTCCTTGAAAAAATATATACCTACGGTGGCATTATTTGATATTGGAACCTTTTCCTTTACTTCGGTTACTAATCTTTTTTGGTTTATTTTAGCAAAAGACCATTTTGGATCTGTCGCTTTAAAAGTCATAATTGATCCATCAAGATTTCTTTTAAAGCAGTCATCTATATAATCTGAAATTTTAATATCAACAACTTGGTCTGAATTTGCAATTAATAAAGGGATCTCATTATTAATTTGTCTATGTGTTGCTAAAACCGTGCATGCTGGACCATCAGTTGTTTTATAAATAGGGATTATTTCACTATCATAGTTTACATTAATTTTATTAAAATATTGCTTATAATTTTCTATATGTTCTTGTAAAGCAATCAAAAAATACTTCGCAGTTGGTAATTGAAGATTGTCTAGGACTCTTTCTATCATCATCTTTCCATGAACATCTATAAAAGGCTTTGGGATTTTGTAGCCTTTTTCATAAAACCTGCTCCCTTTTCCTGCCATTGGAATGACTACATTAATTCTTCTTGATGTATTCATTTTCGATCCTACTCTTGTTAGATCAATATTATTAAAGAATATCAAAAGATATTATAATTTTTAAAGAGTCTAAAAGATCCAATTTTAATAAAAATAAACCTTTTCCTAAATCATTTAGCTGACATGTGTTTATATAATCCATTCTTTTCTTCCAAAAAGTCTTTCAGATTCTATTCCTTTTTTGCGACATTCATCTATGAGAAGATCAGATTGAATGATCTGAGGAGAAGCTTGATTATATTGAAGAGCCATAATGTACCCAAGCCATGGCTCTTGGCCCATAGCATAAACATAAGCTCTTTTGCATTTTGATTGTTCAACAATTGGCCATGCTTTTTTAAAATCAGAGCCCGACAAGGTTCTTTCTTTATCATAAGTATTTTTTAATGGAGACGACAATAAGGGGCCATATAACCAACTTAATGGCGCCCCATCACATTCCATCCCTAAAAATAGAAAATCTATAGCTCCAATATAATCAAAAATATGCTTATAAAGATGGGAATCCAAATTCGTTGAATCTGCAGCAAAAACAAACTTTTTACCCAAAAGGTTTATGTGATAAGCAAGCTTTGTTTGAATGTTAAGGTCTGCATGCTCCCCTAAAAAGGGTAGCCCGATGATTTCTCCTCCAGGCACTGATTTTGCTTGCATGTCATCAAGCTCGATAAGAGATGAAAACCCTAAATGCTCAAGCATAAGTCTTATAGAGGGGTCTTCTAAAGCACCTTTATTATTAGATGGAAAAACAATTGTTCCAATTTTATGTTTTAATTGTAACAGCGTTTCTAACATAAAATGATCTTGATGGTTGTGAGTAAGAAGAACAAAATCTATATGTTCAGGCAGATCATACATAGTATATCTTGGAACGTTTGAATCAGCTATTTGATAACTGATAACAGGATCTAGCAAGATCGATACAGATTTGGTCTCTAATAATACACAAGCATGCCCAAAATAGCGTATCCTAATGCCATCTCCTTTATAATTTCTGTCCTCAGGTAGAGAAGGAGGATTTTCTGTAAAGAAAGATCTAAAAAGTTTTTTTGGATCTGGAAAAATATGGAAGCCATCTTCAAGTTCTTCTTGCGAAATTGGTTTTTCTCTTGACTCAAAGAGGTTATTTAATTTAGGGCTCGAAAATGGAATGTTTATGTATACCTCATCGGAACTTTCGATTCTTGGGGTGCTAAGCACGAAGTTTCTAAAATCATTTTTTATTTCTGATAACGCTATCTTCTGTTGGTCCTCAGAATAGTATTTTTTGTAAATGAGTGGTTCAATTAGACGTAATGAAGGGTGGTTATTAAGGTCATAAACAAGCTCAACAAGCCCTTTAAGGTTTTCTGGGACTTTTTCATATAAATGATTTAAAGAACCCCCTGTAGCTTCAGTTTGAAGCATTATGTTACATACTTTTAAAGAGTTATTTAAAGCAATCAAGGAAGAACACATATTTTTTGTCTTCTCTATGAGATTTTGAACTTTATGAGCCTTCTCCACTTGTACATTAAGATATGGCCCTCCTATTAATTTTGGATTACTCGAAGCTTTGATGTGAAGATCGGGTGCTAGGATGTAAGATTCCATTATTTTTAGGTGTCTTCCAACAATATTACATGCAGCAGTTTGAGGAGCAATCAGATGTGGCCAAGCATACCATTGCCAAATTAAAGGTTCCATTTTTACATTGGGTTTCAAATAATATTTTTTCATTTCTACCTTTCTTATATTTTATACAAGAAATTATACATTATTCCCTATTTGCGTTTTGAATAAAGCTTTCTAAAATATTAGCCAAGTGATTTCCAAGCTGCATGATTTCATTTTTAGAGAACAAATCGTTCCTGTAACTTATGCTAAATCTCATTTTTTCTAAAGGAGTAACGCCTAAAATTAGAGGAAATTCTGTTTGCTCGTTCATAGCCGGAGTATCATTGGACAAGCTTGGAAGGTAGGTGATTGACATATCAGCTCCGCCTTCTTTAGCTTTTTGCTCTACAGGATAATTTTCAAAAATAAATATATTATCAAATAGAAAGTTATTCATACCTAATCCAACCCAATTATTAATTTTCGCTAAGGAAACATAACCATTCTGTTGTATTTCAAGCATTTTTTCTTTTATTTGGTTAAGTATATCCATGATATCATTCTCTGGGAGAATCTTTAACCGTAAAGGAAGTGTATTAATAAAGAGCCCTATCATTTCATCAATATGCGGTAGGCTAATGGCTCTTCCCGAAACCGTTACTCCAAAGGTGATATCAGATTGATTTGTATATTTATTAATCAAAATTGCCCACGCTGCTTGTATAAGACTGCTCGGCGTCATTTCTGTCTTGCTCGCTATTTTCATCAGGAGTTCTGTCTTCTCTTGGCTTAGTTCCATATGAAAATGATCATATTGGGATCTATTATTTGTTTCCTTGATTATTTTTCTAGATAACCTTGTTGGCTTTGCACCCTCCAGAGCATCTTTCCAGAAAGCTTCTGCTTTCTCCAAATTCTGATTTTCTATCCATTCGATATACTCCTGATAAGGCGTGGTTTTAGGAAGTATTATTTTTTGTTGAGCACTAAGTTGTTCATACGCCATAATAAACTTCTTTATAAGAATAGATGAACACCATCCGTCAACGATAATATGATGGATACTCCATAAGAGCCAGTAACGGTTCGAAGCTAATCTTATAAGATTAAATCTTACAAGAGGTGGATTTTTTAAGTCAAAGCTAGTCTCATAATCTAAGTTAATTAGATCTTGAAGTTTATTTTGATGTAACCTTTCTGGTATTTTTTCCCAATCATGCTCTTTCCAGTCTATTTTTAAATCTGCTAAAATAAATTGTAAGGGCTTACTTATATTGTCCCAAATAAAACCTGTCCGAAGCATAGGTTCATTCTCTATTACGGATTGCCAAGCTTCTTTAATGAAAGAAGGCTTAATATTACCTTTCAGTTCAAACAAATTTTGACGTAGGTAAGGATCAGGACCATTAAAACGGATAGCTGTTGAAAGGAAGCCACTTTGCATTGGAGACAAAGGGTATAGGCTTTCAATAGGCCTTGATATTTGTTTAGTAACATAATCCAAAGTTGACTGATCTAAAGAACATAAAGAAAAATCCGATGGTACATAAAAAGAGGATGAGGTTTCCTCACAACTTTTTTCAATAATATTGATCAGATTCTTCCTAAAAAAATCTATAAATTTTTTGATACCTTCTTGATGATGAATTTTAGTACTATATGTAGTACTTACTTGGAGCTTTCCTTTAACTACACGTGCATTAATTTCTATTAGAAATTT
>Ga0066256_1003935_pt1 | contig 12482 bp, 13 predicted proteins | sample ThiBio_1000_biof_FD_87107 | JGI IMG/M metagenome (GOLD analysis project Ga0066256, IMG submission 87107) | Wastewater bioreactor microbial communities from Cape Town, South Africa - Thiocy_expt_1000_biof (version 2) | ecosystem: Engineered > Bioreactor > Thiocyanate-remediating >...
TGCAAGAAGCGCAAGCACTGACCGCATTCACCCCCGCCCGTGCGGTCTGTGGGGCCCGGGAGAGCATCGCTCTCTCGGGCCTTCCTGTTTTCAAGGAAGGCGTATGGAATTCAGTCGATCTGGTGGTCCATCGTCGCGGCCGGCATCTCGTCTTCAGAGTGGACGCGGACGATCCTGGCGGGCACGCCGGCGACCGTCGTATGTGCAGGGACAGGCTCCAGCACCACGCTTCCGGCGGCGATCTTGCTATAAGCGCCGATCTCGATATTGCCGAGGATCTTGGCGCCGGCCCCGATCAGCACGCCGCGGCGCACCTTCGGGTGGCGGTCGCCCTTGTCGCGGCCGGTACCGCCGAGCGTGACCTGCTGCAGCATCGAGACGTCATCTTCCACGACGACCGTCTCGCCGATGACGATGCCGGTCGAGTATGCGGCCATCAAGGCTGCGATTCAGCACCTGTCGCTGTATTTCATGCGCTACTACAAGGGCACTATGTTGCGCTTCAACGTTCTGTCGCCAGGTGGAATCTTCGATCACCAGCCTGAGCCCTTCGTCGAACGCTACAAGCAATACGCCCAGCACAAGGGTATGTTGGCTCCCGCCGATGTCACGGGCGCGCTTGTTTTTCTGGTATCCGACCTGTCATCCTATGTGAACGGCCAGAATATTGTTGTCGATGATGGGTGGTCGCAGTAATTCGCCATCCAAACGGTCGGCCGCCGCCATTTCGATCGCGGATGTCTTCGCAGGCGTTTCCAATTCCGCGAGCGGAAATGGAAATCGCGCCCAAATCAGCCCTTCCGGGTCCAGTCGTTCGGTTTCGCCATGCCGTCCTTGGGTAAGTCGTTCGTATCCAGCCGGGGCAAGGTAAGTGCCGTTTTGGCAGTCACGTCCGCGATGTCTGGCACCGTAGTCAGCCCAAACTTGCACGCGCGGGACCGCATGATGTCCAATGTCGCTTGGTTAAATGAGCCATAAGGATAACAAAATGAGAATTGGCCGTTAGGAACCTGCAGTGTGCTCAGGAAGTCCATCGCGGCATCCACATCCGCTTCCTGTTCCGCCTTGTCCAAATGCCCGAGCCAATAGTGCTCGGAGCCATGCGCTCCCACATGCATACCGCAATCTAACATGCGCCGCAGCTGTTCTTCGTTCATGTACAGATCATCCGCGAAGGACTTCTCGTCGACGGAAACGAATTTTCGAAAAAGACTGTCTGCGATCTGATTGCGCAAGTCTTCCGGAAGAAGTGTTTGCAGCATGCGCTTGATATAGACGACCTCGGGCGTATCGTAGCGGCAAACGTCGCACTTGGCCCGGTATTCAGCAGGCGAAAGCAGTTTGCAGCCATCCTGCGCGTTCTCCACCGCCTCATCGATTTCCCGAACCAATTTTTCCTTATTCGGTTCGCTGGCAAGGATGAAGTGAATCTTGTTCACATCCAACATCTTGCGTCGCTGGATCGCGTTGGCGGGCGGATAGAAACCGCCGCTAAGGCCACGCCTATACAGAACAGGAAAGACGTGGTCGTAATGGTCACGGTAACCATCATCGAACGTTAACATCGCGGCCTTCGAGGGCAATGGCGGGCCGTCAGACAAAGATTCGATTAACCGCTGCGGCGACACAATATTGTAATTTCGCTGGATGTAATCGAGCTGCTTGATGAAAAGAGCCGCCTCAAGCCCTTTGATTTCGGGGTACCGGCTGTCGGCGATTGGCCTCACATAGTGGTACATTATAATGGTCAGAGAGCTCATATATCACCTCTCTGCATTTGCAAAACGACCGGCAGCATGACCTCCATCGTCGTCTTTGATGCGGCTTTAACGAATGTCTCGGTTTGCCGGGTCTGAGTGCGCGGCAGCCGCTCGACGACAATCTTCAACTGCTTAAACTTTTGCTGTAGCCGCCGGCAAAGCCGTTCTCCAGCTGCTTTTGCCATCGCATATTCCAGCAGGTCGGATGCATCTTCTTCAATCGCGATACTGGATGGATAGAAAATGCGGAACGTGCCGCCTGGGCGTTGCGCCACCAGTCCGGTGGCCAGATGGAAAAAGCCATCAACATAGATGCTCCAGAACCCGTCCAGATCGCGCCTGTCATAGAGATTGAGATGGCGTCGGAATATTCGCGGAGTGGCGAAGTAATAGACTTCCTTTCCCTGCCAACCGGATTGCCGCAACGCATCGAGGCTTTCGCGAGGCTTGAGGACATCGAAGAAGATGGCATCGCTTTGGCCGCCAAGTGCTGTGATCGCGTCGCGGATTTCCTGAAGGTCGTTTTCTGAATGGCGCCAGGTGAGGAGGGGGCGGGCGCCCCCTGCAGCCAGAAGCCGGGCAGTCATGCCGCCGAGCCCGGCGCTGGCGCCGATAACCAGCGGCGTCGAACCCGTGAACGTATCGGCGTCCAGGGCTTGGCGCAGCGTTTCATCAGCGACCGGCTTTTCAGGTTGGCCGGCAAAAGCCAGTACCTGCCCATCCAGCCCCAATCCGTATACTTTCATTTCCACGCGGCTGAATTGCGGAATCCATCGCGTCACTTCATAGCGCATCGTGGGCAGCCCTGGCGAATACGATAGGGTGACATCTACCTCCGAAAGCATGCTGTAAAGGCCCGGGCAGTGCATACCGACAAGCGTTGACAGGCTTGCCAGTCCTGCCAGTGCATTGGCGCCCACGGCGCGAGAAAGGGCTGGGAAATGGTCGCCCAGTGCAGCAGCTTCACGGGGGAGCGCCACCGTGCCCCGGCTTTCAACCATGGTTTCGAAATCGCGCAAGATCGGTGCGGCAAGAACGCCGTCCACCGGCCGATACGCGTCTGCAGTTGCCATGCTATCGCCAGCTTTGAGCCGCGCCACCATGACTGGCTCGTTCCCCAGAAAGGCGCGCAGCATCATGGCTTGGGCATCCCATTCCAATCGCACCATGTCGCCCAGCATGACTGGCTTGATCCATGTGGTATGGATACGGCCGAGCGCGAAAGAACGAGCCTGCAGAAGCTCATCCAGTGCCCAAAGAAGAATGTGCACACCATGCACGACCTGCGCGCCTGGAAAATGGCGTTCCGCCCAGCGGGAGTTCATATGCAAGGGATTGTGATCGCCGCAACACGCGGCGAACCATGCCTGATCCCGAGAATCAAAGGATCTTTCGGTGATCATGAGGCCGTTTCTTCCAGGCGACTCGGGCGGTCCTGGTCGGCGTCGCCTTTGAAAATTGCGACCTCCCCATCAACCCCCAGAAGGGAATAGTTCAATTCGATGTTACTACGCTCGAACGGCTCGAAATAGCAGGGCAGCACCAGCCCTGGATGTTCGGCAATATTCTCCACACCGGCGCTGCGCAATGCATCTCCGTGACTGCTGGAATAGAAGTCGAGATATTCAGATCCTGTTGATGCCAGAAGGTCATTAAACGCCTCGCCACAGTCGGCCAATATGCCCGGGGCCGCAATGGCATCCACCACCCGCAGGGCGGATGCACCGTCATGATGGCAAAGGCGTGTGACCAGAAGTGCTGCTTTCCGATTTGCACCGGCGGCGAAATGCACTTCGTATTTGTAGTACGGGTGGCGCAGATAGCGGTTGATTATATAAGTCGGGGAACGGCGAGGCGCCGCGTCAGCACCGAAATCCAAGCCAGTAACAATACCCCCCAGTTCACCTTCCGTGACGCGGGTGAACCTGCGAATCGCACTCGTCTTTACTGCGGCTGCGCGGAAACCGGACGGGATTTCCGCCAGCTTCCAATCGGAAACAGCAGGGTTCAGAAGGAAATGCCGCGCCAGCTTGCCGGTGCGGAATCCTAACGCCTGATAGATGGCGCGTGTGGCGGGATTGAGTCCCACCGTCCCGATACAGGCCGGCGCGGTACGACTCATGAGACCGCGCAGCAGCATGAGGCCGATACCATGGGCGAAGTCGGGCCGCGCCTTCCAGGTGGTTAGCCAGATCGTCTCGTCTCGCCCTGTAAACGTGGAATCGTATCGGCTGCTTGGAATGAAGCCGAGAACTCCGACAATGCCCGCTTTGGAGTCCGATGCGAGCAGGAAATTATAGCGGTCTTGTGCTTCGTCGCGGTGCTGCCAGTCCAGAAAGGCACGGGACTTGGCCAGGATGTGGCCGCTGCTCCAATGGTCCCGTATGAATGCGATCAACTCGTCGACCTGGTCCAATCGGCAGTACGCGAAGCTGGTCGCCATGATCGACGTTTCTCAGGTCCGTTCGAGAGTGATGAAAGGCGGCGCAGGGTAACTCTGACCGGTCTGCCAGACAAAGAGGTTGGACTCCGTCTCTGCAAAACCACTGTGGCGCCAGAATTCCAAGCAAGGGCCGTTTCGCTCGGTCGGCAACAGCCGCGCAATGACCTTGCTTTTGCCGGCTTCCTTCGCAGCTTCGATAGCGAGTGCGAGCATAAACTCCTCAACCTGCCTGCCCATGGCGCGGCAGGACAAGATGTAGTCGACTATTTCCAGCGTATCGCCGTCGGTGCGCCAGGAAATGACGCCGGTGAGGCCGATATCGCCGAAACGATCCGCGACGCTCAGGGCCCGCGCGTCATGGCCTTCGCGACCCAGCCAAGCGGTGAATTCCTCTTCGGTCAATCGACGTGTCGCCAGGTTGAGCTGGTTGGTCTTGTTCGCAAGCTGCACAACACGCTTGCGGTTGATGTCCGTCACCGGCGCTACGTTTACCCGGATGCCCAGGTTCCTCAACCATTCCTGCGGAGAAGAGAATTCCGTCTGACTTACGCGGCGCGATCGCTCGCTGGCATACATTTCGGCTCTTCCGCGATCTTCGGCCGTAATGGTGCTCTGATCGAAGCAGTTGAGTGCCCGCACCGCGTCAGCATAATGGGCGGGGTCCTTCGGCCATTCCGGCACCAGGACATCCGGCAGCGCCTCGCGAACCCGGCCGCGCTCCGCCGGATTGTCGTCAATGAAAACCACCGACTGCATCCCCAGGTTCAGCTCTTAGACCAGCTCTACAATGTTCCCGGCTTTATCGTTCCAGTTAATACGCCAGCCTGCAAAATTCTTGCGCCGCAGGATCATCTCCGGATGCTGATCTATCGATTCCAGGGCGGTGCTCTCGGTGTTTTTGCTCACCACGGCAAGTGCGATACCGCGATGATTGAGGGAAAGGAGGGCCCGCTGGAAATCAGCATGCGCTTCGCCGATCGGATCATGACCGCCAATCTTGAGGTTCTGCCAGCCGTCATCGCCAACGATTCCACCCCAGAGGGTGTCGTCGAGATCTACGATGATCAGCTTGCGGGTCTGGCCGGTTACGCCGCGGATCGCCGCTTTGACATCGGCGCTCGCGGCCTTGTGAACGCCTTCAGTGAAAGGTGTTTTCGCCAGATACCAGAATTTGCTATCGCGGGCCGGTTGCGCTGCGTCGATCCATTTCTGCGCGTCTAGCACAAAGGCGTTTTTGACCTGGCTGAGGCGCTGAGCCAATCTGAGGTTCATTTGTGCCAGCCGTGAAGCATTGCCATCCGGTGACCAGTCGAGCATCCCCAGGCCTCTGCCGGCCTGGGATGGCAACCAACTCGCAACCAACAGAAGCCGGCATTTACCGGCCTGGGCGACGACCGCATCGCAAAACAAGTCAACGCCGGCCAGGAGATCTTCCATTTGAGTCGGCCGACCATCCAGTTGTGATTGCCATTCGCTGATGGCGCCTTCGGGCCGGGTCCAGACAAATACGACACTGTCGCTGCCCATGGGAGGAGGGGCCGACAGCGACTGGTAGAGCTGTCCGTAGGGACATGCCAGTGCCTTGGAAGAGGGGGCGGTACGATCCGCTGAAAGATGACGACTTACTAGGTCGGCATTGAAATCGGAGATGACGAAAATGTCCATCAGGCCGATGCTCGTTCTACAATCAGTTCCGCGATGGTTTGTGGGGTCGCCAGATGGGACATGTTCGCGTCGTAGTCGCTCTCATGCAATAGGATGATCTGCTTACCCGTCATCTGGGCAATTCGGCGTTCCACGGCGAGGGTGAGAGTGATAAGGCCAAGTGAGTCCAAAACTCCGCCTTCGCCAGCCAGCATGACACTTATCGATTTCTCGATTTGGTCATCAGCCGCCCGCAATTCATTTAGTGAATCTATAGCCTGATAGATCACATCAAGCGCAGTGGGAATATCCATGGGCCGCTATCTAATTTGCCAGAAGTTACACTGAAACGATGGGTGTGCGTTAGCTATTGTGTTCGGCGGATAAATGCAAGTACAGAAAGAGCTGGCCCGTGCGAAATTTCGAATAAATTCCAAGGGCTTAGTGCCCCAAATTGCGGTTGGAGATGTTCGTGCTGTGGCGAGCCGCATTTTCCGGAGCTATGGGGGGCGGCGGGAAGGTGAGGCATGAACTGGTACGCTGTTTATACAAAGCGTGGTCAGGAAGGCCGGGCTCTCGCAAACCTGACACGTCAGGGCATCACCTGTTATCTGCCGACTTTGCGTGTGCAGAAAGTCGTGCGCGGGGTGGCGAAAGTGGTGCTCGAACCCCTTTTTTCTCGCTATCTCTTCGTCCAGTTCGATCCTGGCGGTGGTTGGAGTGCACTTCGTTCCACCCGTGGTGTCACACGCCTGGTCACAGTCGGAAACGATCCAGCTCCCGTGGATGAGCGGCTGATCGAAGTTCTGCGCGCTCATGAAGCGGGCATAACGCAGGTGCCGCTCTTTGAGGCGGGCGAGCCAATTCGTGTGACTTCCGGGCCGTTTTGCGGCATTGAGGGGGTCTATCTGATGGCGGACGGTGAAAGCCGAGCCATGGTCCTTGTGCAGATACTGAACAAGCCCACCAAACTTCCTGTTCGGCTGGGGCAATTGAAGCGTCTATCTATCTGATATTACACAGATAATTGCTTCCATTCCTCTCATTGACATCGCGGGCTCAGGTCAGTACACAGGCACCGTGTTCATACTTGAACATACTGATCCGCGCGCCGGCCGGTCAAAAACCGGCTATGGCGGTAGCGTGCCAGCAACGGCTTCAGATCAACCATGACCAGTCGCAACGCGACCAAGCAGGAAGACACGCATTTTCGGGTTCTGCGGCTGCTTCAGGAGAACCCCAGCCTCACCCAGCGCGAGTTGGCCGACGCAGTCGGCATCAGCCTGGGCAACATAAACTATTGCCTGAAGGCATTGATGGACAAAGGCCAGATCAAGATCCGGAATTTCCGCAACAGTGAGCACAAGCTTGCTTATGCTTATCTGCTGACACCGTCTGGGCTGGCGCGCAAGGCTGAGCTCACCGCGCGGTTTCTAAGCCGCAAGCTCAATGAATATGAGAATTTAAAGAAGGAAATAGAAATCCTGAAGCGCGAAGCCAATTCGGCCAATAGCGAAGATGCCCAAGCGCAAAATCTCAAGATGGGGTGAAGGCCGGCGGCTTGCGGGAAACGAACGCCCGCAGTCCCGGCAAGTTCGGTACTGCAAGTTGACCCTGTGCAATCATTCCAAGCAGGAAGGTTAGCAAGAAGGCGCCTTGCGATTCCTTGAACGTCTCATGAAACATGCCGTAGACAATTGTGCCGCAGAGTCCCCAAAATAGGCCGCGGTCTCGCGTGCGCAATAACTTTCCGATCTGGAACAGGAACGCGAGGTAGATCAGAAATCCGAATATGCCGGTCCGAAGCAGGACATCGAAATACTGGTTGTGGGCTGACCCCAAGCCTCCGGTCTTAATGAGGGTCCAGGCGCCTAGATAGCCGGAACCCGTGAAGGGGTTGTTGGAAACGAAATTCAGAATTGCGGTCCATTCTTGTATGCGAGCCCCTTCCGAGCTGCTGGCCGTGGCAAGATGACGTTGCACGAGAGATGTGTTTGAAAAGAAATCGAACAGACGGTCGCCGAAGAACGTTAGGACGAAAGAAAAGTATGTGTTGAGAATGAAATAGCCTAGGACGCCGCCAATAGCTGTCAGAAGCGCTCCCTTTAACAATTTATCAAACGATACGTCTCGCAACGACAAAATCGTAAAAAGGCCAAAGCTGCTCATCAATGCGACGATCGAGGCGCGGGAGAAAGTCAGAGCCAGCCCAATTAGCATAATGAAAACTAAGCCGGGCTTTACGATCCGCGCCAAGAGGGGCTTGGGCGACGACAGGTAGGTTACCCAAAATGCCATCAGGTATATGAAGCCATAGCGCTGCCCCCCAACGGCATTCTTGGCATTGTCTCCCAGACTGGAACCGCCCAGGACAAAGAAGATGATTATACTCTTGAGGGCAAAATAGCAGGCAGCCAATACAATAGCGGCCTTGAACGCGGCCACCATTTTGTCGTCTATCTCCACGAACATGAATGAAAAGATGCTCATGAACACGATGAAGCTGGCCATGCGGCGCACGAATTCCGAGAGCATGTCGGTTTGGTAAATTGTGCTAATCCCGAATATCAGGCAGAAAAATGTCATCGCCATGAGAAATGCTTCCGGCGGCTTGCGCAGCTTTCCAAGAAACAACATCAATATCGGATACAGCAGGAAGCTGTAATTGACGCTCACCGCTGCGGCGCCGTCCCCGCCGACATTGATGGGAATCATGCAAATCGCAAAAAAAATCGCGAGCAGTATGTGACGTAACCGGCCCCGGAATGAGGTGCCTTCAATCAATTTTATTGCGTCGTGCACGTCACTTTAATCCTGTTTCCAGAGCAGCCCGTTCAGCCATCCCACTTGTTTCTTCCCGGAAGATGGAGGGCCTCAAAGAAATCCCGCATGTCGTGACAAAGCTGGTCGAAACATATAGCTGGCGCAGCGGTATCGTTTCATGAGTCTGCAAGACGACTTTATCCACCCAGTTCTTGACTTTGCAAACAATGGATTATCGGCATGAGTTCCGAGGCTAAAATGAAGAAAATCATGGGGTTCGACAACTGGACCGGAGGCTCGCACCATTTCGAACGCCTGGTAAAGCCTTTCGCCGAGCAGGGGCTCGATCTTCGGCTGTTGCATCTCGGGTCCTGGGGTAACGATATCGGACGGCCTAAGGAGGAGACGCTGGGGATCCTTCAGGTCCGCGACATTTGTTACTATGGCAACATCGATTTCCCCGACCTTCTTCGGCGCGAAAAGCCCGATCTGGTTTTATTCATGTCCATCGATACGTTTTCGCATCGCGCTTTCAATCGATATTGCCGCGAGGCCAACGTCCCAACCATACACCTTTTGCACGGCCTCATGCGCGTACAGGCGGTCAACCGCGCGGCCCGGTGGAAAGTGCGGATTGTGCCGCAATTGCTGTTTGCGCTTGGAAGAGTTCCGAAGGCCATGCGGCACGTCTGGCCTTGCTATGCAAAGTCACTGTGGCGCACCAAGGCGTCGCTGAGCGAATGGAAACGCTTCCTGTCTGACATCGTGCTCGGCGCCATGGGGCGCTTCACCACAAAACGGGCAGAAGATGCGCGCACCGATCATTGCTGTGTGCTCGTGCAAATGGATGTCGAATCGGCGGTCGAGAAGTATAGCCTTCGCCGGGAGGATGTCAGCGTCGTGGGGTTGCCAGATTTGATCAGCTTCGGCATCGCACCGGAGATGATCGGCTGGAATCTGGATCACGAAAATGCCGATGCACCATACGTGATGTATATCGATACAGGCTTCATCTTTTCGGGAGGCGTTTACGCTTCACCGAAGGACTTTATTGGTCATCTCGTCAGGACTGGTAAAGCTCTGGAAGCCAGGGGAAAGCGACTGATCTTCAAGCCGCACCCCGATTTTTTCCGGACCAATCTGCTGGATGATGTCCGTAACGCGGGCATCGAGATATGCGAGAAGAAGGACTTTCTTCCGCGCCTTCAGCAATGTTGCGCGGCAATTGTCGACATCGCCGTCCCCTCGGCTTCTTACTGTCATTTTGGGCCTGCCGCTTCTGCTGGCAAAGTACGATGCCTTCTACACGCTGGATTATGGCGACCTGCTTACGAGTTATCCCCGTGCCAAAGAGTTGACCGACTTGGCTGATTTCAGCGAACTCCTGGCGGAGGAGCGCGTATCGCTGGATGTCGAAAAGACTCGAACATGGATTTTCGACAATGCCGGTCCCTTGCCGGCCGAAGAGATGCCGCTGCGCGTGGCGCGTGTAGCCATCGACCTGATTGCCGCTTTCCGGAAAAAAAGCGCCACCGCGCATGCAGGCTAAAGGTTTCGTTCTCAGCGCCGGGCTCTATGCCGGCTCTGCCATCCTGTTGCGCCTGGTCGGTTTTGTTGTCTTCCTGTGGCTGGCGCGCACCCTGCCGGTGACCGAGTACGCCACCTGGGGGTTGCTATACGCATTGCAGACCGCAATCGTGACCTTCGGCCTGGTCGGGATCGTGGAGTCCACGATCGGCCTGCTGAAAGAACATGCAGACCCGGTCGAACGCCAGAGGCTGTTCGCGGCAGCCAATGGCGTTTTCCTGGTCGTTGCGGCGATCACCATGGTGCTGTCGGCGATTTTCTTTGTCAGCCCTTTGGGCGCCCGCAATGCGACATTGTTGTCCGGCGTTTTCGCGATCCTGTCCGGCGTGCTTCTAGCCTTTGCCGCGCTGCGCTCGCAGATCGTTCGCCTTAACGAGCAGCATCTGGAATCGCTGCTTTTCAGTTTCGTGGCGCCGCTCTGTGGGTTCTTGGGCAGCGCCGCCGCCTTTTTCTGGGACCGTTCGGTGGCATCGTTTTTCGCCGGTTCTTCGGCCGGCGTCTCGTTGGCGCTGGTGGCGGGTTATTTCCGCCCCGGCGGTTCTGCCGTCAGATTCGGCTTCAGCCATGCTGGCCTGATCCTGAAGCGAATCCAGCCCTTTGTCATTGTCGCCTTGATCAGCTGGCTGACGGGATACGGCAACAATTATCTGATCAACGCTTTTTTCTCACCTATTGAGGTGGCGCGTTACACCTTTATCTTCAACATCTGCGCCGTTATGCAACTGGTCGCCACCAGCATGAACCAGGTCTGGTCGCCGCGGTTTTACCATGTTGTGCACCAGGCGCCGCTCGCTGACGTCGACAAGCGCAACAGATTGTTCTTCCAGCTGGAAGCCGTGGTCCTGGGGCTCACTGGGGCGGCCATGCTGGTGCTGTATCCGTTCGCGGTGCGAATTCTGGGCGGCAATGCCGCGAACTACGCCGACATGCGGCCGCAGCTTTTCTTCCTGATCGAGGGGTATATCCTCGCGGTCGCCCTGTGGCAGGCGCAGAACTATCTGCTGGCCTTCGATAAGGGTGGCAAGCTCCGCGACATGCATGTACTTGCGGGGATTGTCGGCACTCTTTGCCAGTTGCTGCTGATGTGGCGCGTCGGGCCGCTGGGTATCTATCTGGGCTTTCTGGTGCAGATGCTTTTGCGCAGCGCCGGCCTGTTCATCGCCGCCAGGCGCCTATGGTAGATCCGCATGGCCTGGCAAGGTATCCTGGCGGCGACGATGCTCGCCCTGGGCGGCCTGTATTTCTCGGAGTTGCTGGCATGACGCCGCTCTTGACCATCGCCATTCCGACCTACAATCGATCGAACTATCTGCGCATGACCCTGGAACAGCTGGCTTCGCAGCTGTGCAACGTGCCGCCCGGCACGGCCGAGGTTCTGGTCTCGGACAATTGCAGCCCCGACGATACGGGCGAGGTCGTCAAGTGTCTGACCTCCGATCTCATGCCCATCCGGTATATCCGTAACGAGACGAATCTCGGTTGGGCCCTGAACTTCGCCCAGGCGTTCGACATGGCCAAGGGCAAGTACATCCTGATGTCTGGCGACGACGACCTGCTGGTCGACGGCGCGCTGGAACTGTTGCTGGAAAAACTTCGCGGTCACGATTATGGGGTGGTCTGCATGCGCCCCTATGGCTATGACGAGGACTTCCGCGCCGAGAAACCGGAACAGCCCTACAGCGAGAAGCTGTTCACCGACAGCCAGGCCTTCCTGGTGTCAGTCCATCGCTGGTTCACCCTGACCTCATGCCTGGTGATGAACAAGTCTCTGCTGGCCGGCGTCAGCAGCAAGGAATTCATCGACACCGACCTGGCGACTTTTCACCTGATGCTGCGCGCGTCACTGGCGGCGAAGGAGAATTTGTTTCTCAACGCCTATCTGCTGGCCAGCAAGCGGCAAAACTCCTCCTCCTATGAATACGCCAATGTCTTCGTCGACCAATTCTGGCGCATCGTCGATGCGCACAAGGCCCATGGCCTGCGCCCGGCCACCATCCGCGCCATCGAGACGCGGCGGCTGTTCTCCTATTATCCCTTCTACATGTTCGATCTGCGCTCTTCCGGGCACGGTGACATTCCTGCGACACGGGCCAAACTGGACCGCCGTTTCCGCGGCCGGCTGTTGTATGAGCTGTGGCTGGCGCCGACCTTGCGCCTACCCAGGCCCTTGGCTATTGGCTGGGGCGCCATGACCACGGCTATCGGCCGGGCGGCGGGCGGCGACCCCCGGCCGGGCTTCAAATTCCCCAACCCCAAATTAACCCGCCTTTTTGGCCGGTTAGGGG
>Ga0066256_1003842_pt1 | contig 12480 bp, 10 predicted proteins | sample ThiBio_1000_biof_FD_87107 | JGI IMG/M metagenome (GOLD analysis project Ga0066256, IMG submission 87107) | Wastewater bioreactor microbial communities from Cape Town, South Africa - Thiocy_expt_1000_biof (version 2) | ecosystem: Engineered > Bioreactor > Thiocyanate-remediating >...
CGCCGAGGGCGTGCACTACACCGAGATGGACGTGGACCTGAAGGCCTCCGAGCGCAGCCGCACCGCCATCATCCAGGACATTCGCACGCGCCTGGGTGTCTTGCCGGCAGCCAGCAACGTCGGCCAGCCCATTTCGCACCGACTTGACCACTTGCTCTCGGGCGTGCGGGCCCAGATTGCGCTCAAGGTCTACGGCGACGACCTGGATACCTTGCGTGCGTTGGCCGCCGACCTGCGCACCCGCTTGGCGCAGGTCCACGGCTTGACCGACCTTCAAATCGAAAAACAGGTGCTGATTCCACAGATCAAGATTCATGTGGACTACGACAAGCTGAGCCGCTATGGGGTCGCCCCCGGCACCTTGCTTCGTTCGCTGGAGCAAATGGTCGAGGGCGAGCGCGTCACGCAAATTGTGGAGTGGAACCGACGCTTCGACCTCGTGGTGCGCCTGCCGGAAAAAGACCGTGGGCTGCATGCGCTGCAGAGCCTGATGATTGAGACGCCTACCGGTGCCGTGCCGCTTTCCAACATGGCGACGATCGAGGACGGCGACGGACCTAACCAGGTGAGCCGCGAAAACTCTCGCCGGCGCATCGTGCTATCGGCCAACACCGATGGCAGCGACATGGCAAAGGTGGTGGCGGATATTCGCGCGGAGCTTGCCGCCAAAGCGCTTCCCGAAGGCTATTCGGTCTCGCTGGAAGGGCAGTTCCAGGCGCAAGAACAAGCCTCCCGCCTCATCGCGATGCTGGCGATGCTGTCGCTCACGATGATTTTCCTGGTGCTCTACAGCCGCTACCGCTCGACCGCGCTGACCCTCATCATCATGGGGAACATTCCCCTTGCGCTGGTGGGAAGTGTCATTGCGCTGTGGATATCGGGGCAGCCGCTATCGGTCGCGGCTCTGGTGGGATTTATCACCCTCACCGGCATCGCCACCCGCAACGGTATTCTGAAAATCAGCCACTACATCAATTTGTGCGCATTTGAGGGCGAGCGGTTTGGTCGCGCGCTCATCGTGCGCGGTTCGCTGGAGCGGCTTACGCCGGTGTTGATGACCGCCTTGGTCGCCGCTTTTGCGTTGGTGCCTTTGCTGGTGTCGGCTGATGCGCCTGGCAAAGAAATTTTGCATCCCGTCGCCGTGGTCATTTTTGGCGGACTGGTCAGCTCGACCTTGCTCGACACATTCCTGACCCCGCTGATGTTCTGGCGCTGGGGCGAAAAGCCCTTGGCGCGCCTGCTGGCCGCCAAGGTTGGTGAAGAGCAGCCCGAAGCCTTCTGATTAACCCACCGCCCGGTGTCAACGTGCGCCGGGCATCCTGACTGAAAGAGCGACATCATGAAAAAAGTCTTTTCCATCACGGCCTTGGTGCTTGGTGGCTTGTTGGCAGCCGGCAGTGCGCTGGCGCACGACGATGCCTACCTCGATACGCAAAAGGCCCCGCATGGGGGCCAGCTGCGCATGGCAGGCGTGTACCACTTTGAGCTGGTGGTGGACCGCACGAGTCCAGACGCCAAGGAGAAACCCGTCGCCGTGTACTTGACAGACCACGCTGGACAGAAGATTCCCGCAATCGGTGCCACGGGCAGCGTCACCTTGTTGTCTGGAAAAACGCGCACCGTCGTCACGCTCACGCCCGATGGTGACAACCTACTCAAGGGAGCCGGCAAGTACGCGTCCACGCCCGACCTCAAAGCCATCGTGTCTATCACGCCGGCTGGTCAAGCGGCGGCACAGGCTCGCTTTACGCCCCTGAGCGGGGCTAGCGAGGCGCAAAGCGGCGGCGCCAAGTGAACTGCGGTGGGTTAGCACAAAGCGGGAAAGCGCCTGCAGTGCGCCGTTCTATCCAGCGCGGCTTCTACCGCCGCATGTCGCAACGAAGTCGCGGATCCAGATTACAGAAATGTAATGTTTTGGTCATGCCCGCATAGGGGCGGCAAGAAGATCATGGTCGCTTGTTCTGCTACTTCAGACGGAGACGTGATCTTTTATGCTTTTTCCTCCTTTTCCCGCTTCAAAGTCGGCTTTTTCTTCTCGTCGCCGCTTCGTGCAGGGGCTCGCCGCAGGCGGCGTTCTCGCCAGTGCTTCCCCATGGTTGCAAGCGGCCCAGTTGCTCGGTCAAAGTCGTGCCGCGCCCGGCACCCCCGAGTTGAGAGGCACGGAATTTTCTTTAGAGATCGCTGAACTACCGGTGAATTTCACGGGCAAGGCGAGAGTGGCAACCGCAATCAATGGCTCCATTCCAGCACCCACGTTGCGCTGGCGTGAAGGCGATACGGTCACGATACGCGTCACCAACCGTTTGCAAGAAGCCACCTCCATCCACTGGCACGGCATGATCCTGCCCTTCCAAATGGATGGGGTCCCAGGTATCAGCTTTGCTGGTATCGCCCCAGGGGAAACGTTCACATACCGATTCAAGGTACAGCAGAGCGGGACGTTTTGGTACCACTCCCACTCCGGCATGCAAGAGCAAACTGGCATGTATGGCGCCATCGTCATCGAGCCGAGAGATGGCGAGACCATTCGTGCGGATCGCGATCACGTGGTGCAACTGTCGGATTGGACAGACGAGGACCCGATGCGCGTTTTCGCCAAGCTCAAAACGCAGAGCGACTACTACAACTTCAACCAGCCAACTGCGCCTGACTTCTTCCGCGATATGTCGCGTGATGGCGCAAAGGCTGCGTTGGCCAAGCGCAAGATGTGGAACGAGATGCGCATGAGCCCGACCGACCTGTCGGACTTGTCGTCGGACACGCTCACCTATCTCATGAATGGCACAACCCCCGCCGGGAACTGGAATGGCGCGTACCGTCCGGGTGAAAGGGTCAGGCTGCGTTTCATTAACGGTGCAGGCAATACGTTTTACGACGTGCGTATTCCGGGCTTGAAGTTGACAGTTGTGCAGTCAGACGGAGTGAATGTGGAGCCCGTGACGGTCGACGAGTTTCGCTTTGGCCCCGGCGAAACGTACGACGTCATCGTGCAACCCAAGGACGATGCATACACCGTGTTTGCGCAATCCATGGAACGCACAGGCTATGCACGTGGCACGCTGTCGGTGCGAACCGGGCTAGAGGCCCCCGTGCCGCGCGTAGATCCAGTGGTCGCGCTCTCAATGGCCGACATGATGGGCTCCATGGGCTCCATGGGTGGAATGCCCGGAATGGACCACGGCGCGACCAGCGGGATGGCGGGCATGAGCCATGGTGCGATGGCTGGTATGGCGGGAATGTCCGGCATGGACCACAGCGCCATGAAAGGCATGGACCACAGCGCTATGTCGGGTATGGGCATGAGCAAAGGGTCTGTGCCGCCCAGTCAAACGGTTCGGCACGCCCGCACTGAATATGGTGCCAGCACCGACATGCGCGTGGATATGCCGCGTACCAACCTCGACGATCCAGGAGTCGGGTTGCGCAACAACGGTCGCCGCGTGCTCACACTGGCAGATCTGCACACCGTAGGGGGGCCGCTTGACCCCCGTGGTGCCGAGCGCGAGATCGAGCTGCACTTGACCGGCAACATGGAGCGCTACACCTGGTCGCTCGACGGGCTGGAATTCGGCCAGTCAACGCCCGTCCATATGAGCTACGGAGAGCGCGTGCGGGTCATCCTGCACAACGACACGATGATGACCCACCCCATGCACCTGCACGGCGTTTGGAGTGAGCTGGAAAATTCAGACGGCAGTTTCCAGGCGCGCCGCCACACCATCCCTGTGCAGCCAGCGCAGCGCATCAGTTTTCTAGTTACCGCCGACGCACTGGGCCGGTGGGCATGGCATTGCCATCTCGCTTTCCATATGGACGCAGGCATGTTCCGCGAGGTGGTGATTTCGTGAAACACCTAGACATATCAGGGGAAAAACAATGAAAAAACTGCGAAACCACGCACTTGTGGCAACGGCATTTCTATTTACCGGCGCCTCAGCCATGGCGGCGTCCGAAATGCCGCAAGCCGCGAAGCAGATGGATCATTCCATGGGCACATCCAGTACCAAAGTGGCAAAAAACCCAGCGATGGATCACGGCTCAATGGATATGCAGATGCAAGGAGGGCCTGCGCCGTCCGACGCGCGCGACCCCGATGCGTACTCCGGAGGCTTCACCCTGCAGTCTGGGCCCTATGCGATGAATGGCTATCAGAGACTGCGCCTGGCTGACGAAAAGTCCTTTGGATCGGTCCTATTCGATAGTTTGGAAGCCGTGCGCAGCGATGGAAAGACTTCGGGCTCGTACGACATCCTGGGTCGCTTCGGTCGTGACTACAACAAGTTTGTCCTTAAGGCCGAAGGCGAAGTTGCTAGCGGGAAACTTCAAGAAGCCCGCACCGAGGCACTGTGGAGCCATGCCGTCGCTACGTTCTGGGATGCCCAGCTTGGTTTGCGTCATGACAGCGGCATCGGCCCCAACCGTTCTTGGCTGGCCATGGGCATACAGGGGCTTGCCCCCTACTGGTTTGAAGTTGACGCTGCAGCGTATGTTGGATCCGGCGGTCGCACTGCCTTGCGCCTTAGTGCGGACTACGAGTTACTGCTGACCCAGCGTCTGATCGTGCAACCACGCATCGAAGCCAACTTTTACGGCAAGAGCGATGTGGCCCGCGATATTGGAAAGGGTTTGTCGTCGGTGCCCACCGGCATCCGCGTCCGCTACGAGTTCACGAGTCAGTTCGCCCACTATGTCGGTGTGGAATGGGCCAATCGCTTTGGTCAAACCGCAGACCTTGCCCGCGCTGCAGGCGAGCAAACACGAAACACCCGGTACGTCGCTGGCGTGCGGTTCTGGTTTTAGGTTTGACAAGCCATACACCTGCCAGTGCGCACTTGGCAGACCTCTAAATTTCTAACTTGGACTTTCTAATGAATAAGTTTATCTATACCTTGGCTCTCGCATCGCTTCCGGCCTTTGCATTCGCCGCCGGCGACCACGGCTCGCATACCGATGCGAAGGCTGGCACTGCGCCATCGGCTGGCCATGCCATGGCTGGTATGCAGGAGATGCACAACGACACGCATGCATCACTGGCAGGCATGGCGGGGGATTCTGCCAAGGTTAGTCGGACGATTGCAGTTGAGATGGACGAAACGATGCGTTTCACGCCAGGCGACGTGAGTGTCAAAGCCGGTGAGACCGTGCGCTTCTTCATTGTCAACAAGGGCAAGGTGCCGCATGAGATGGTGATTGGCACGCCCGAAGAGATTACCGAGCACGCCGAAATGATGAAAAAAATGCCGGGCATGGCGCACAAAGAAGCGAACCAAATCACTCTGGCTCCGGGACAACGCGGCGGCATTGTCTGGCAATTTGGAAAGGCAGGAACGGTGACCTATGCCTGTCTGGTACTGGGCCATAAAGAAGCCGGCATGGTCGGAACGGTGGAAGTTCATTGAACCTCCCTGCAGTTTCGAAGTGCAGCAAGCAACCCATTTTTTGAATCGACTCTGTACTTGACTACGGAGCAAAAGTCCGCGCATTTAGCCGGAGTCTGGACAACTCCTACCGTGTCCCAACCGATGCATTTCCTACCGTCGATCCCCATCACCAGGAGCTTCAAATGAACTTTGTTCGCACCATCTCAATCTTCTCTGCTGTTGCCGCCATCACGATGACCGCGCCCGCGTGGGCCGCCAACGACGAGCAGCACGACAGCCACCACCCCGCATCGGCAGCGAGTGAGCAAATCACGCAGGCCAGCCCCAGCACTCCGGGTATTGGCAAAGGAATGGGTGGAATGGCGCCCATGCAAGGCGGTGCCGATCAGATGAAAGCCATGCAGCAGATGCACGAGCAGATGGTGGCCGCCAAGACGCCCGACGAGCGCAATGCCTTGATGGCCGAACACATGAAGCTCATGCAGAGCGGCATGAACATGATGGGCGGCATGGGCGGCATGGGCGGCATGGGTGCCGGTGCCACAGCCGGCAACCCTGCCGACATGGCCGCGCGCCAGGGCATGCTTGAGCATCGCATGGACATGATGCAGTCCATGATGCAAATGATGATGGACCGCATGCCGTCGACCCCGGCAGCGAAGTAAAGGGCTGACCATGCAAGCCTCACTCAACACCGAGTCACAGTCGTCGGCAGTCGCCTACGGCTTTCATTGCGCAATCGGCGACAAGGATTTTGCGGCAGCCGTCGTACGCGTCACCGAAGCGCTGAAGACCGAAGGTTTTGGCATCCTGACCGAGATCGATGTGCAGGCCACGATGAAGAGCAAGCTCGGCATCGAGGGGCGGCCGTACCGCATCCTCGGCGCTTGCAACCCACCACTGGCGCACCGCGCGCTGGAAGCCGAACCTGATATGGGCCTGCTGCTTCCGTGCAACGTCGTCGTTCGTGAAATGGCCGACGACAGCCTGGTCGTCGGCTTTATGGACCCGGTGGCCGTGCTGCAGATGACCAGCAATCCCGAAGTCACCAAAGTCGCCCATGAGGTGCACGAGCGACTGCAACGCGTCAAAGCCCTGTTGACCGCGCCCGCGACGACCGGAAACTGAGACTCAAGGAGGTGCATATGTTTTACGACGGCACCCACATGGGAGGCATGCATTAGCTTTGGTGGCTCTTCTGGATCGCGCTGATCGGGGTCATCGTGTTCTCCGGGTGGGGGCGGCAAGACGACCGGCGCCGTAGCCGGCCCGAGTCGCCGCACGAGGTGCTGAAGCGGCGCCTAGCCAACGGCGATATCTCAGCTGAAGAGTACGAGCAACGCAAGCTGCTGCTCGATCGTGATGCCGATTCAAGCGCCTGAGTACGGCGCAACATAGGCCTTGACATTCACATGATGTCAAGGCCTATCTTAAAAGCCATAGACCGACGCCAATCGTTTCGGCGGTCGAGGAAGGAACCAACGACATGCACAGCACCCATCACGAGCACCTTGGCAACACGCAAGGTTTGTCCGACAGGAATTCGGAAGACCGCTTGCGGGGTAGGCACCGGAGTGTGCGGAACAAAGGCGTTGCACTCGGCCGGCCCTTCAAGCTTGCACTGGTCATGGTCGCCTTGGTCGGCAGTTTTTACCTCCTACGCGAGCACTGGAGCCATGTCGCCGGCAACTGGATTTACCTGCTGCTACTGGCATGCCCGCTGATGCATTTGTTCCACGGTCACGGCGGGCACGGTGGCCGCGCCTCGCCGCCCAGCGATCTCACGAATAAGAAGGAATAGCGCCATGAACACGCTCACAAGCCACGCCCACGAGGGGCACACGCACCATAGCCCGCTATCGGCATCGACTCCAGCAGGCCTGAAAGACCCAGTGTGCGGCATGACCGTGACCGAACAGTCGGAGCATCACATCGAGTACGAAGGGCGCCCCTATTACTTCTGCAGCTCCAAATGCCAAGGCAAATTCTCGGCCAACCCGCCGCAGTACCTCGCCACGGCTGCGCCGGTGGACACCGCCCCAGCGGTCGCTGGGACGATCTACACCTGCCCGATGCACCCGGAGATTCGGCAGGTCCTTCCCGGCAATTGCCCTATATGCGGCATGACGCTGGAGCCGCTGATGCCCACTCTGGACGATGACGAAAACCCGGAACTGGCAGACTTCACGCGGCGCTTCTGGTGGACGCTGCCGTTTACGGTGGTGGTGACTTTTCTGGCCATGGGCGGGCACCGGCTCGGTTTGTTCCCCTCCGGCACACAGCCCTGGATTGAACTGGTGCTGACCTTACCGGTGGCATTGTGGGCAGGCTGGCCTTTCTACGTGCGAGGCGTGCAGTCGGTGATCAACCGCAGTCCCAACATGTGGACCCTGATCGGGCTTGGCACCAGCGTTGCCTTCGTCTACAGGGTGGTGGCGACCATCGCACCGCACATCTTCCCGGCGACCTTCGTCACCGATGGCAGTGTGGCCGTGTACTTCGAGGCCGCTGCCGTCATCATCTCGCTGACCCTGTTTGGCCAGATGCTCGAGCTGAAGGCGCGCTCACAAACGTCCGCCGCGATCAAGTCGCTGTTGGGCCTGGCACCCAAGACGGCTCGGCGCATTGCTGCCGACGGGACCGAGGAAGACATTCCGCTCGCCAACGTCCATGTCGGTGACCTGCTGCGTGTGCGTCCGGGTGAGAAAGTGCCGGTGGACGGCATCGTGGTCGAAGGTAACAGTGCCCTTGACGAATCGATGCTGACCGGTGAGCCCATGCCGGTAACTAAACGGGCGGGCGACAAGCTAATCGGGGCAACGATGAACACCAGCGGCGCACTGGTGATGCGTTCTGAGCACGTCGGCTCGGCGACTGTGCTGTCGCAAATCGTCCAGATGGTGGCGCAGGCGCAGCGATCGCGCGCGCCGATGCAGCGCATGGCCGACGTGGTCGCTGGCTACTTCGTTATGGTTGTCGTCGCCATCGCTGTGTTGACTTTCTTTGCTTGGGGTCTCTTCGGGCCTGAGCAGGGCTGGGTCTACGGTTTGATCAATGCGGTGGCGGTGCTGATCATCGCCTGCCCTTGCGCGCTCGGCCTGGCCACGCCGATGTCGATCATGGTGGCCACTGGCAAAGGCGCGACGAGTGGGGTGCTGTTCCGCGACGCCGCGGCGATCGAGAATTTGCGCAAGATCGATACGCTTATTGTGGACAAGACCGGTACGCTGACCGAAGGGCGCCCGACCTATGAGCGCGCCGTGGCCGCACAGGGGTACGAGGAGGATGAGGTCCTGCGCCTGGCGGCCAGCCTTGATCAAGGCAGCGAACATCCGCTGGCTGCAGCCATCGTCGCTGCGGCGCGAGACCGAGGCTTGACGCTGGCCAAGCCCGATCAGTTTGATTCCGATTCTGGTATCGGTGTGCGCGGCACGGTGGAAGGCAAGGTGCTGGCTCTGGGCAACACCGCGCTGATGGAGCAAATCGGCGTGAATGTGGGCGCACTGAAGGCGCGAGCCGAAGACTTGCGCGCCCAGGGCGCCAGCGTGATGCATCTGGCGGTCGACGAAGAACTGGCTGGGTTGCTGGCGGTATCCGACCCGATCAAGGCGACGACACTCGACGCCCTGGACGCGCTGCGCAAATCGGGGCTGCGCATCGTGATGGCCACCGGCGATGGGTTGACGACGGCGCTCGCCGTGGGCAAGCGCTTGGGCATCGACGAAGTGCATGGCGAGGTCAAACCAGCAGACAAATTGGCGCTCGTCGAAAAGCTGCAGAAGGAAGGTCGTGTCGTCGCGATGGCTGGCGACGGTATCAACGACGCACCGGCGCTGGCACGTGCCGACGTTGGCATCGCGATGGGCACAGGAACCGATGTGGCAATGAACAGCGCACAACTGACGCTGGTCAAGGGTGATCTGCGTGGCATCGCTGCAGCGCGAGCGTTGTCGGTCGCCACGGTGGCGAATATGAAGCAAAACCTGGGCTTTGCGTTCGTCTACAACGCGCTTGGTGTGCCGCTGGCGGCCGGCGTTTTGTTCCCATTGACGGGCTGGTTGTTGTCGCCGCTGATTGCCGCGCTGGCCATGAGCCTGAGCTCGTTTTCGGTCATCACGAACGCACTGCGCTTGCGCAGCACGAAGGTGGATAAGTTTTGAGAAGCAACTGCGGAGCTCATTTCATAAATACCCAACCCAAAGCAGTTCATGTGCTTCGACCGTTCGATCAAGTCGGAAATCGCCGTGATGGTCGGAATCTGCACTCACCTTGTCTGCCTCCCAAATTGAAACGGAGAACATCATGAAGCATGCTGCACAACAAACGAGCGCCCGCGCGCTTGACGCGAAAACGCGAGTTCCCAAAGCGGATGTCCAGCCTGCCCAAGGCCTAAATGTCGTGGTCAAGGGGAGGGCCGCGGTGAAACACGCGAAATCGATAGCTTCGCCCGATAAGCCGAAGGTCAATGTATCGGATAACGCGAATGCACCCTCGGCACAAGAACTCATGGAGTACCAGCGTGACTTCTTCGAGCGCTCGATCCTGTTCTGGGACACGTTGCGCAAGCGCGCCAACAACATGCTCGAACACGAGCGCGCGGGCATGCCGCCGCTGCTCGACTTCAAATATGAAACGCTGCTCGACGCACGCGAATTTGAACGCCCGGCCAACTATGCACTGCTGCGCATCACGCAGGTCGGTGAAGACTGCTGGGACGACTGCGTCGACCTCGACAAGCCGCCCGTGATCGTGGTCGATCCGCGCGCCGGCCACGGCCCCGGCATCGGCGGCTTCAAACACGACTCCGAAGTCGGCATGGCTATGCACGAAGGCCATCCGGTCTACTTCGTTATTTTCTTTCCCGAACCGGCACCGGGTCAGACGCTGGCGGATGTGCTGCATGCGCTGCGACGTTTCGTCGAAGACGTGGCGCAGCGCCACCCGGGAAAGCCCCCTGTGCTCTATGGCAACTGCCAGGCCGGCTGGGCAGTGACACTGCTGGCTGCAGACTGCGAGGGGTTGACCGGGCCAGTGGTGCTGAATGGCTCGCCCTTGTCGTACTGGGCTGGCGAATCCGGCGTGAACCCAATGCGCTTGTCCGGCGGCCTGCTTGGTGGCGCCTGGCTTGCGCATCTGACCGCCGACCTCGGCAATGGACGCTTCGACGGTGCCTGGTTGGCGCAGAATTTCGAGAGCCTCAAGCCGGAAAAGGCGATTTGGGAGAAATACGCCCACCTCTTCAACAACGTCGACAGCGAGCAGGAGCGCTTTCTTGAGTTCGAGCGTTGGTGGGGGGGCTTCTACTTCCTGAGCCGCGAGGAGATCCTCGCCATCGTCGAGAATCTGTTTATCGGCAACCAGATCGAGCAGGGCCTGTTCCAGATCTGCGATGAGCACACGGCCGATCTGCGGCGAATCAGAAACCCGCTCGTCATTTTCGCCTCCTATGGCGACAACATCACGCCGCCGCAGCAAGCACTTGGCTGGATCCCGGCGGTCTACGCCAACACTGCAGACCTGAAGAGAGCAGGGCAGCGCATCGTCTATCTGACCAACCCGCATGTCGGCCATCTGGGAATTTTTGTCTCTGCCAGTGTGGCACGCCTTGAACATCGGGCCATCCTGGAGAGCCTGGCGGACATCGAGGCGCTTGCGCCAGGTCTCTACGAGATGAAGATCGAGAACCCGTCTGGCGACCCTGACTGCCATAAACCCGCGTTCGGCGTTCGATTCGAACCACGCCGCGTGGAAGACCTCGTGCATGAAATGCCCAGTGCTGCCTTTGACCGGGTAGAAAAGGTATCGCAGTTCAACGAGACGATGTATCGCACGTTCCTAAGTCCATGGATGAAAGCGATGTCCACTCCTTGGACGGCAGAAATGCTGAAATGGCTCCACCCAATGCGCAGCAGCCGGTACCTTCTCTCAGAAGCGTTCAATCCATGGATGCGCGGTGTTGCGGCGCTCGCTGAGCCGTTGGCAGCGAATCGGCACCGGCTTGAGCCGAACAACCCGCTTATCGAGCGTGAGCGCAAAACCATCGAGAAATTCACGCAAGCTTTGGAAAAGGCTCGCGAAACCCGAGATGCCACCTCTGAGCAGGTGTTCAGGCTAATTTTCGAGCAACCCGAAATGCTCGCAGAACTCTTGCTTAGGATGCGAGCCGCCGCAAGCGGAACGCGTCCCTCTGTAGGCAAATGAAGATTGATGCCTCCACATGGTGACTTCCACATCTGCGCCAGCTTCCGCCGAGACGCTCGACCTGAGAGGTCGCAAGGGCCTTGTTGTCGGCATTGCGAACGAGCACAGCTTGGCATGGTCAAGCGCGCAACACTTCCGAAATGCAGGGGCCGAGCTCGCGCTTACTTACCTCAACGAAAAAGCCAAACCTTTTGTCGAGCCGCTCGCCAATGAGTTGGCTGCTCCGATATTCCTGCCCTGTGACGTCTTGTCTCCCGGACAGCTCGAAGCTGTTTTCGAGTCCATTAGGACCCAATGGGGCCGTCTTGACTTCGTTTTTCACTCCATCGCTTGGGCACGCAAGGAGGACCTACACGGGCGACTGACCGATTGTTCTGCCGAGGGCTTTGCTGAGTCAATGCTTGTTGGACCGCGGCGGCAGCCTCACTACGCTGAGCTTCTTCGGTGCTGAGAGGGTCGTCGACCACTACAACGTGATGGGGCCGGTCAAGGCCGCCCTGGAAAGCTCGGTGCGCTACCTGGCCCATGAGCTCGGAGGCAGCAATATCCGCGTGAATGCCATTTCTGCAGGTGCGGTCCAGACGCGAGCTGCCTCGGGAATCAAGCACTTTGACGACTTGCTCAACGAGTCTATGCGGATGGCGCCGCTGCGACGCACAGTTGACGCCTGCGAAGTAGGTCGTGCAGCGCTGCTCCTTGCGAGCGATTACGCATCTGGCATCACCGGTGAAGTGCTGCACGTCGATGCCGGATCTCATGTTTCCGGAATGATCTTCCCTGAATAACAATAAATTCGGAGTGCCAAAATTACTGAAGTGTAATTTTTTTGACATCTGAATGTTGGCGGTTTGAATTTACATTAGTCTCAGTGATTCGATTCGACATCACCCGCTACTTT
>Ga0066256_1004464_pt1 | contig 12471 bp, 11 predicted proteins | sample ThiBio_1000_biof_FD_87107 | JGI IMG/M metagenome (GOLD analysis project Ga0066256, IMG submission 87107) | Wastewater bioreactor microbial communities from Cape Town, South Africa - Thiocy_expt_1000_biof (version 2) | ecosystem: Engineered > Bioreactor > Thiocyanate-remediating >...
GCTGGAGGGGGGCGTGCGCCGGGAGAGCGCTGAGGCGGGGAAGGACGGGGGTTTCGGCGCCTGCGCGAGGGGGGGCTGCGGCGGGGGGGGGGGGAGGGGGGCGTTGTCCGCCACGCTCGGCTGCGCGCCGGGCCAGCTCCCCGCCGATCGCCCGCGCTACCTGATGGGCGTGGGCAAGCCGGACGACTTGGTCGGTGCGGTCGAGCGCGGAGTAGACATGTTCGACTGCGTGCTGCCGAGCCGGTCAGGCCGCAACGGCCAGGCCTTCACCTGGCACGGCCCGCTCAACCTGCGGAACGCGAAGCACGCCGAGGACCTGGCGCCGCTCGATCCACGCTGCCCCGGCGACTGCTGCACCCGATACAGCCGCGCCTATCTGCATCACCTGGTCAAGTCGGGCGAGATCCTCGGCGCCATGCTGCTGACCGAGCATAACCTGACCTTCTACCAGCGGCTCATGCAGGCGATGCGCGAGGCGATCGCCGCCGGGACCTTCGCGGCGTTCGCGGACGATTTCCGGCGCGACTACTACGCCCGTCAGGCGGGCTGAGGCGTGGCTGCGGAGACGCGCTGACGCTCCAGCCGGGTCTCGCGATAGGCGTAGAACCGGCCGGTCAGGCTATCGAAGAATCCGGCGCCGATGTCGCAGGCGAAACGCTGCGCGGTCTTGAGGTCGGGATACCATTTGCCGGTGCGGTGGGGCGTGACGAAACGATAGCGGAACATGATACCCGCCCAATGCCGAAGGCGGCCGGCGGTTCCGGGGCAGCGCGCTGATATCTTGTAAAAAAGTGTAACCCTGGCGGATACGAAAAAGGCGGCCCGAAGGGGGCCGCCTTTCGCGTCGTCCGATGGGCGAAAAAAGCCTCAGCGCGAGTAGAACTCGACGACCAGGTTCGGCTCCAGCGTCACGGGGTAGGGCACCTCGTCCAGCGTGGGGACGCGGACGAAGCTGACCTTGTCGGTGCCGTCGGGCGCGACGTAGTCGGGAATCTCGCGCTCGGCCAGCGACTGGGCCTCGGCGATCAGCGCCATTTCCTTGGCCTTGTTGCCGAGGCTGATGACGTCGCCCGGGCGAACGCGGCGGCTGGCGATGTTGCACTTCACGCCGTTCACGCGGATGTGGCCGTGGCTGACGATCTGGCGGGCCGAGAAGATCGTCGGCGCGAACTTGGCGCGATAGACGACCATGTCCAGGCGCTGCTCGAGCAGGCCGATCAGGTTCTGGCCGGTGTCGCCCTTCATGCTCGCGGCTTCCTGGTAGGTCCGCTTGAACTGCTTCTCGGTGACTTCGCCGTAGTAGCCCTTGAGCTTCTGCTTGGCGCGGAGCTGGATGCCGTAGTCAGACAGCTTGCCCTTGCGGCGCTGGCCGTGCTGGCCTGGGCCGTAGGAGCGGCGGTTGGCCGGGCTCTTTGGGCGGCCCCCGGAGTTCTCGCCCCTGCGGCGGTCGATCTTGTTCTTCGACGGAATTGCCTTTGCCCTCGGCCCGCTCCCTCCATTTTCCGCCGCGGCGGGCTGCCCCCCCCTCGGGGCCCGCACCGCCCCCGCCCCCCCCTCCCCGCACAGCCCCGCTGCTTCACCGGGGTGCAGGGCCAATTGCGAAGGCGCGCCTCTGGCCGGGAAGGCGCGGAAAGTCAACCCTCCTCGGGCGTCCGCTTGAGTGCGGAGAGGACCCCGCGCATGGTCCGCACCTCCAGGTGGTTCCAGCCCGGCTTGGTCAGCATGTTGCGCAAGGTCCGCCGGGTCGCGGCGGCGCGACTCGGCGGGCGAAAGTAGCCGCGCGGGGCCAGCAGCGCCTCGAACTGGGCGATCATGCCCTCCAGCTCGTCCTGCGGGGCCGGGGGCAGCAGCTCCTCGGTGGTCGGCTGGGCGAGGGCGACGTGCTTGGACCACTCGTAGGCGCAGAGGATCACCGCCTGGGCGAGGTTCAGCGAGGCGAAGTCGGGATTGATCGGCACGGTCACGATCGCGCGGGCGAGGGCGACGTCGTCGGTCTCCAGCCCGGAGCGCTCCGGCCCGAAGACATAGGCCGAGCGGCCCGGCTGGGTATGGATCTCGCGCGCGGCCTGCTCCGGGGTCAGCACGGGCTTGGTGACGCCGCGCTTGCGGACGGTGGTGGCATAGACGTTGGCGCAGTCCGCCACGGCCTCGGCCAGCGTCTCGTGGACCGTGGCCCGCTCCAGCACCACGTCGGCCCCCGCGGCCGCCGGGCCGGCGCTGGGATTGGGCCACCCGTCGCGCGGAGAGACGAGGCGCAGCTCGGTCAGCCCGAAATTGAGCATTGCCCGCGCCGCCTTGCCGATGTTCTCGCCAAGCTGCGGGCGGACCAGGACGATCACCGGGCCGGGGGTGGGGAGCTCAGTTGCCTCCGACATCGCGCACCGTGCTGGCGAATGCCTCGAAGTCGCGCGCCTCGCTGAAGTCGCGATAGACGCTGGCGAAGCGGATGTAGGCGACCGAATCCAGTTGCCGCAGCCCCTCCATCACCATCTCGCCGATCGACTTGGCCGAAACCTCGCTCTCGCCCAGGGTCTCGATCTGGCGCTGGATGCCCGAGACGAGCTGGTCGAGCCGTTCCTGCGGCACCCCGCGCTTGCGGCAGGCCAGGGCCACGGATTGCTCGATCTTCGAGCGGTCGAAGGGCTCGCGCTTCTCGCCGCTCTTGACCACGACGATCTCGCGGAGCTGGACCCGCTCGAAGGTGGTGAACCGCGCGCCGCAGCTTTCGCACTGGCGGCGGCGGCGGATCGCGGTGTTGTCCTCGGTGGGCCGCGAATCCTTTACCTGGCTGTCGTCATGGGCGCAGAACGGGCAGCGCACGCACCTACATTCCCTGGTAGATCGGGAACCTGGCGCACAGCTCCTCGACGCGGGCCGCGACCGAAGCCTCGACCTGGGCGTCGCCGGCCTCGCCGTTCTTGCGCAGGCCCTCGACCACCTCGGCGATCAGGCCGCCGATCTGGCGGAACTCCGCGACGCCGAAGCCGCGGGTGGTGCCCGCCGGAGTGCCGAGGCGGATGCCCGAGGTGACAAAGGGCGAGCGGCTGTCGTTGGGGATGCCGTTCTTGTTGCAGGTGATCGAGGCGCGATCGAGGCCCTTCTCGGTCGCCTTGCCGGTGATCTCCTTGGCGGTCAGGTCGACCAGCATCAGGTGGTTGTCGGTGCCGCCTGAGACAATGTCGAGCCCGTGCTCCTGGAGCGAGGCGGCAAGCGCCTTGGCGTTCTCCGCCACGGCGCGGGCATAGGCCTTGAACTCGGGCTGGAGCGCCTCGGCGAAGGCGACGGCCTTGGCCGCGATGATGTGCATCAGCGGACCACCCTGGAGGCCGGGGAAGATCGCCGAGTTGATCTTCTTGGCGATGTCCTCGTCGTTCGAGAGGATGATGCCCGAGCGCGGGCCGCGCAGCGACTTGTGCGTGGTCGTCGTGGTGACGTGGGCGTGCGGCACGGGCGAGGGGTGGACCCCGCCGGCGACCAGGCCGGAGAAGTGGCTCATGTCGGCGAGCAGGTAGGCGCCCACCTCGTCGGCGATCTCGCGGAAGCGCTTGAAGTCCCAGGTCCGCGAATAGGCCGTGGCCCCGCAGATGATGAGCTTGGGCTGGTTCTCGCGGGCGATGCGGGCGACCTCGTCCATGTCGATTCTGTGATCGTCGGGGCGCACGGTATAGGCGACCGGATTGAACCACTTGCCGCTCATGTTGACGGGGCTGCCGTGGGTCAGGTGGCCGCCGGCATTGAGGTCGAGGCCCATGAAGGTGTCGCCCGGCTGCAGCAGGGCCAGGAACACCGCCTGGTTCATCTGGCTGCCCGAGTTGGGCTGGACGTTGGCGAACTGCGCGCCGAACAGCTCCTTTGCCCGCTCGATCGCCAGGGTCTCGATCTCGTCGACGTATTCGCAGCCGCCGTAGTAGCGCTTGCCTGGATAGCCCTCGGCGTACTTGTTGGTCAGCACCGAGCCGGCGGCCTCGAGCACGGCCTTGGAGCAGATGTTCTCCGAGGCGATCAACTCGATCTTGTCGCGCTGGCGGCCCAGCTCCTTGCCGATCCAGCCGGCGATCACGGGGTCCGTCTGGGCGAGGCCCGCGGTGAAGAAGCCCGAAGGGGTAACGGCGACGGTATCGGTGGTCATGCGGTTTCCCTGTTCAGCAAGGCGGGATGCGAGAGTTTGTCGACGCGGCCGGTATGGCGGCCGCCGCCGAATTCGGTGGAAAGGAAGGCGTCTAGGCAGGCCTTGGCCATGTCCACGCCGGTCAGCCGCGCGCCCATGGCGATGGCGTTGGCGTCGTTGTGCTCGCGGGCGAGCGCGGCCGAGAGCGGCTCCGAGACGAGGGCGCAGCGCAGCGCCGGATGGCGGTTGACCGCGATCGAGATGCCGATGCCCGAGCCGCACAGCGCGACCCCGTACTGCGTCTCGCCAGCGGCGACGGCCTGGGCCAGCTTGTAGCCGAAGTCGGGATAGTCGACCCGATCGGCGGTCGCGGGACCGAGGTCGGCAACCTCATGCCCGAGCGAGGTCAGGTAGTCGCGCAACTCCGCCTTGAGGTCGACGGCCGCGTGATCGGAGGCGATCGCTATCTTCATCGCGCCCCCATAGAGGCCCCGGCTCCGCTAGGCCACCCCCTATGCGGGCGGTTTCGCCCCCATTTTCCCGTCAGCCGCTCTCCCAGTCGGGATCGTGCAGCACGACGGCTGCGCAGGCATGGTATCCGTCGTCATTCGGATTTCGAATGACGGTAGTTAGTAATCTGCTTCCATAAATTACGTAATGGGCGAGATTTCGAGCATGACGAAAACATTACGGGGGAGTGCAACCATGACCGCATAGGAGAAAGCTGATGCGGTATCGGATGAGGTGCTTGAAAATCGGTTTGATTTGCGGGGCGGTCGGGCTGGCGGTCCAGCCGGCTACGGCCCAGATCATTACCTTGGGCGACGTCATCAATACATTGGTTAATCTTGATTCGACCGTGACACTGCTTGGCCAGAACGTGGTGAGTCTCGACGCGCAGGTGCAGGTTCAGGCTTCTTTGCTGACGTCTCTCAATAACCAGGTGACGAACAACACCGGCAGCATCGCCTCCCTGCAGGTCGACGTGAACGCGCTGAACGGGCAGGTTCTGACCAATACGAATGCGATCGCCTCCCTTCAGGTCGATCTTGCCGCGAATGGCCTGCGCGACGATGTGCAGGACGGCGCGATCGCCGGGTTGACCGCCGGGCTTGCCGCCAACAACCTCCGCGATGACGGCCAGGATACCGCCATCGCCGGCCTCACGGCGGGCCTTGCCGCCAATACGGCACATGACACGGTGCAGGACGGGCAGATCGGCTCGCTTGCCGCCGGCCTCGCGGCGAACGCCGTGCGCGACGACGGCCAGGATGGGAGCATCGCCGGGCTTGCCACGGGGCTGGCCTCGAGCGTTACCCGGCTGGACGATCACGATACGGCCATTGCCGGACTCGGCGCCGGGCTGGTGGCCAACGGCCTGCGCGATGACGGGCAAGACAGCGCGATCGCGGCGATCAACGCCGACCTGGCGGGCGGCGCGATCCGCGACGATGGGCAGGACACCGCCATTGTCGGACTGGGCGCAGGCTTGGCGGCGAACAGTACGCGTCTCGACGGCCACGATGCGGACATCGCGAGCCTAACCACCGGGCTGGCCTCGGCCGCGTCGCGCCTCGACGGACATGATGCCGATATTGCCGGGCTTGCGACCGGTGTCACCGCGAATGCCTTCCGCATCGATGGCCATGACACGGCTATCGCCGGCCTGAGCGCAGGCCTGGCCGCGAACGGCTTGCGCGATGACGGGCAGGACGCTGCGATCATCGGGTTGAGTGCGGGGTTGGCGGCCAACACCGCGCGCCTCGACGGTCACGACATGGCCATCGCCGGTCTGGGCGCTGGTTTGGCTGCCAATGGCCTGCGTGACGATGGGCAGGATGCTGCCATCGCGGGCCTGACGACCGGCTTAGCTGTCGCTGGGACACGCCTCGATGGGCACGATACGGCGATCTCGGATCTAGCCTCGGGCCTTGCCGCCAACGTGGTGCGCGACGACGAGCAGGATGCGCGGCTAGCCTATAACGAAGCGGCGCTGGCTCAGCATGACACGCGGATCGCCGAGGCGCGGCAGATCGGCGTTACCGCTCTCGCCAGCGCCGCGCAGGTTCGCGACGACGTCGAGGCTGGCCGGATCGGCCTTGTCCGAACCGCGGCCGACGGCAATCTTGCGGTCGGCGCGGCGCTGGGCGGGAGCGCGGTGTCTTTCGCCGGAACCGAGGGCGACCGTCGCCTGACGGGTTTGGCCAACGGCGTCGCGGCCAACGATGCGGTAACGGTCGGCCAATTGCAGGCAAGCTCGGCGGCGGTCCTGGCCGCGGCCAATGATTATACCGACGGCAGGCTCGTCGGGCTTAACAATTCGTTCCTTTCGCGGATCGCCGAAAGCAATCAGGAGCTGCGGACCGAGATCAACGCGGCGGCGGCCAGCACCGCGGCGCTCGCCGGGCTGCCCCAGGCCTTCGTGCCCGGCAAGGGCATGATCGCTATGGGCATCGGCGGCAAGGGCGACCAGGCTGCGATCGCCTTCGGCATCGGCAAGGCCTTCAACCATCCCAACACGCCCGTCCTGCGCGCCGGTGCCGCGGTCAATACCGGCAACGGCGATGTAACCTACAACGCGGCCGTGGGCATTCATTTCTAGGCCAGAATCGGTTTTGTCGGCGCGGCTACCCCTCCTCCGTCACGCGTCGGCAGTCCGGCGGCCGGGTGCGCAGTCTCCCCGGTCGCCGGACCCCGTTCATGGGACACAACTTGGGCGGAGCAGACCGACCCGGATACAAGTAAGCCCCGGCGCCGTGCGGCATCGGGGCTCCCTGATGACGTTTTCAATTTCTCGAAATCGCCTCATATCCAAATGATTTTCATCGTCTGGAGTATTGGGTAACGCCCGGCTAGCGCGGGGGTTCCCGTGAGGCGATCTTTCTTTTTTCTCTGCACTCGTTCAGGAGGTCTTGCCGCCCTGCGGCGGATGGTCACGGAAGTGGGTCAGCAGCTTGTCGAGCAGCGCCTTCTGCCCGTTCTGCATGACCGGGTTGACCTCGCGCAGATAGGCTTCGTTGGCGGCCTTGAAGTCCGGGTCATCGAGGATCTGCGTGCTGCGCGCCATGAAATGCCGGCCGGTCGGGGTGGCGACGAAGGCGCGCAGTTCGCTCAGCTCCTCGCGGGTGAACTCGCGGGCATAGGCCTTGGCGTAGGCCTCCATGAACATCGGAATGTTGCGGGTTATGATCGGCTTGATCTGGGCGATCATGCCGTCGATCGCCTCGTCGAGCAGCGCCTTGACCGCGGGGTCGTTGGCGAACTGGGCGAGCTGCACCTTGCGGACCTGCCCGAGCATGCTGTCGACCGAGCCAAGGAACATGCCCTCGCGCATCTCGGCGGGGAAGCCGAGGTCGATGATCTCGCGCCCCAGCCGCAGTCGTTCCGCATCGGGCGCGGGCGCGGCGGCATTCGCGGCCGGCGGCGATGCCGGCTCCGGCTCCGGCGCCGCTTCGGCCCAGGCCGGACCCACGCCAAAAACGGCCAGGAGCAAGGCGCCCGACGCGCCCCGCAGGCCGGCCCGCACCGGGCTCACTGGTCGAGGAACGAGCGCATCTTGCGGCTGCGGCTCGGGTGCTTGAGCTTCCTCAGCGCCTTGGCCTCGATCTGGCGGATACGCTCGCGCGTCACCGAGAACTGCTGGCCGACTTCCTCAAGCGTGTGGTCGGTGTTCATGCCGATGCCGAAGCGCATCCGCAGCACGCGCTCCTCGCGCGGGGTCAGGCTGGCGAGGACGCGGGTGACGGTTTCCTTGAGGTTCGACTGGATCGCCGCGTCCACCGGGATGATCGCGTTCTTGTCCTCGATGAAGTCGCCGAGGTGCGAATCCTCCTCGTCGCCGATCGGCGTTTCGAGGGAGATCGGCTCCTTGGCGATCTTCATCACCTTGCGGACCTTCTCCAGCGGCATGGAAAGCCGCTCGGCCATCTCCTCGGGCGTGGGTTCGCGGCCCTGCTCGTGGAGGAACTGGCGGCTGGTCCGCACCAGCTTGTTGATCGTCTCGATCATGTGGACCGGGATGCGGATCGTGCGCGCCTGGTCGGCGATCGAGCGGGTGATCGCCTGGCGGATCCACCAGGTCGCATAAGTGCTGAACTTGTAGCCGCGGCGATACTCGAACTTGTCGACCGCCTTCATCAGGCCGATATTGCCCTCCTGGATCAGGTCCAGGAACTGCAGGCCGCGGTTCGTATACTTCTTGGCGATCGAGATCACGAGGCGGAGATTGGCCTCGACCATCTCCTTCTTGGCGATGCGCGCCTCGCGCTCGCCCTTCTGCACCATGTTGACGATGCGGCGGAATTCGCCGAGCGCCATGCCGGTCGACTGGGCGATTTCGGCGATCTCGATGCGGATGCGGTCGACCGCGCCGCCCTCGTTCGCGGCAAAGGCCGCCCATTTCTTGTCGAGGCCCTGGACCGACTGCAGCCACTGCTCGTCGAGCTCATGGTCGACATAGCGGTCGAGGAAATCCTTGCGGCTCACCTTGTGGCGCTCGGCAAGGCGCAGCATCTGACCGCCCAGCGCGGTGAGGCGCCGGTTGAAGCTGTAGAGCTGGTCGACCAGATACTCGATCTTCTGCTGATGGAACTGGACCGACTCGACCTCGGCCGTCAGCTCCTCGCGCAGCTTCTGGTACTTCTTCTCGTCCGAGGCGACGAGCTCGCCGCCGGCAGCCATCGCATCGAGGCGCTGGAGCTGCATCTTGGAGAATTTCTTGTAGATCGACGTGATGTTGGCGAACTTCTCGAGCGCCTGCGGCTTGAGCGTCTCCTCCATCTGGGCGAGGCTGAGGGTATTGTCCTCCTCCTCGTCGTCCGAAGGCCGCGGCGCGCGGCGCTCGGTCATCGAATCCTCGTCTTCCTCCTCGGCGACTTCCTCGACCTCTTCCTCTTCCTTGTAGGAGGGGCCGGCGGCGGCTTCGCTGATCTCGCCATTGTCGTCCTCGGCGCCCTCGACCTGCTCGGCCGACGGCCCCTTGGAGAGCATCGCGTCGAGATCGAGGATCTCGCGCAGCTGCATCGTGCCTTCGTTGAGCGCGTTGGACCAGCCGATGATCGCGTTGAAGGTGATCGGCGACTCGCACAGGCCCAGGATCATCGTGTCCCGACCGGCCTCGATGCGCTTCGCGATCGCGATCTCGCCCTCGCGGGACAGGAGCTCCACGGCGCCCATCTCGCGCAGGTACATGCGCACCGGATCGTCGGTGCGATCGACGGTTTCCTTCTTCTTGGTCTCGAAGGCCGGCGCCGAATCGTCGTTGCCGTCGTTCGAATCGGCGTCGTCGGCGCTGTCGTCCTCGGGCTCGGCGTCCTCGCCGGCTTCCTCGTTCTCGACCACGTTGACGCCCATGTCGTTGAGCGCCGCCATCACGTCCTCGATCTGCTCCGAGGACATCTGGTCCTGCGGCAGCATCTCGTTGAGCTGGTCGACGGTGATGTAGCCGCGCTTCTTCGCCCGCGCGACTAGCTTCTTGATCGAGCCTTCGTTGAGATCGATCAGCGGCGCGTCACCCGCCTCGCCGGTGTCGGTGACGTCCGCCATGTTCGCCTTGGCCATTCAAATCCTCGAAACTTGGATGGCGGCAATTATACGCCGCCCTAATCCTCGAAATTCTCGTCGTCCGCAAGCATCAGATTCGCGAGGCGCGTTTCCAGCTCCTGGCGCTGCCGGAGCAGAGCCGTTTGCCGGGCGAACGCCGCATCGTCGAAACGCTCGAGCATCGCGGCCGTTGCCTCTGCCAGCGCCGCGTCCACCGCGGGGCGCGCCACCATCACCGCGATCGCCTCGTTCAGGTCTTCGCGCGCTTTCCTTTCCTCGGCTTCGGGCCGGGTGAAGGAGAAAGGCAGGGTATCGGCCCGGAGCAGCTCGCTCGCCATCTGATCGAAACCGGACCGCGCCAATATGGTGAGTACCTTGGCACGATCAAGCTGCCGGTCTTCGAGCGCGACGTCGACCACCGCCTCGAACAGCTTGCCGAGCGCGCCCGATGCGCCGCGCAGGGAGCCGAGCACCTCCATGTGGCGCGCGATTTCGGCGGGGTGGCGGATCAGCCCGGCGAGCACCGCCTTGGCGAGGATGGGGTCGGGCCCGCCGGCCTGCACCGGGCGGGTCCGCTGGGTGAGCGGCGGCTCGGGCGGGATCCAGTTGCCGCGCTTGTCCCGCCTCCCGCGCGCCGCCGGCGCACCGGGGCCACGGGGGGCTCGCGCCTCGAACCCGCGTTGCCCGCGCCCGAAATGCGCATCGGTGCGCTCGCGAAACTCGGCGAGATACTCGTGCTTCACATTCGGATCGCTGATCCCCCCGGCAAGTTCGCCAAGACGGCGCTTCAGGCCCGCGCGCTGCTCGGGCGTGTCGAGCGGTTCGGCGGCAACCTCGCTGTCCCAGAGCAGATCGACCAGCGGCCGCGCCTTGCCGAGCAGCGCCTCGAAGGCGGCGGGTCCCTGGGCACGGACGAGATCGTCGGGATCGAGCCCATCGGGCAGCGTGACGAAGGCGAGGCTGCGCCCCGGCTCGAGCATCGGCATGGCGCGATGCGCAGCGCGGAGGGCCGCCTTCTGCCCGGCCGAATCGCCGTCGAAGCAGAGGAGGGGGACATCGGCTATCCGCCACAGCCGTTCGAGCTGATGCTCGGTCATCGCGGTGCCGAGCGGCGCCACCGCCTCGCCGAAACCGGCCTGGGCGAGGGCGATCACGTCCATATAGCCCTCGACCGCAATGATCCGCCCGGACTTGCGTGCCGCGGCCTGGGCGCGATCCAGATTGTAGAGCGTGCGCCCCTTGTCGAAGAGCGGCGTCTCGGGGGAATTGAGATATTTCGGCTCGCCCTCGCCGATGATGCGCCCGCCAAAGGCGATGGCCCGGCCTCGCACGTCGCGGATCGGGATCATCAGTCGGCCGCGGAACCGATCGTACGGGTCCTTCTTCTCCACCGAGATCAGCAGGCCGGCCTCGACCAGCATGGGATCGCCATAGCCCTTGAGCGCGTCCTTCAGCTTGCCGCGCGAATCGGGCGCGAAGCCGATGCCGAAGGCCCTGGCGGTTTCGTCGTTGATCCCACGCTTCCTGAGCACCGCGCGCGCCTCGGCGCCTTCGATGCCGTGGAGGCGCTCGACGAAGAACCTGGCGGCGTCCTCCATTGCCTCGTGCAGCCCCTTGGCGCGCTCGGCCTTCTCGGCGCTGCGGCGATCCTGCTCGGGCATTTCCATGCCGGCCGCCTGGACCAGCTCCTTCACCGCATCGATGAAGGGCAGGCCGCGCTGATCGGTCATCCAGCGGATCGCATCGCCGTGCGCGCCGCAGCCGAAGCAATGGTAGAAGCCCTTGTCGTCGTTGACGTAGAAGGACGGCGTCTTCTCGTTATGGAACGGGCAGCAGGCACGAAACTCCCGTCCCGCCTTCTGGAGCTTCACCGTCTTGGCGATGAGGCCGGAGAGCAGGGTGCGGGCGCGGAGCTCGTCCAGAAAGGCGGGGGTAAGGCTCACCTCAGGAGAGCGCCGCCTTCACCAGGCCGCTCGCCTTGCTCATGTCCAGCGTCGTCGCATGGCGCGCCTTCAGCTCCGCCATCACGCGGCCCATGTCCTTCATGCCCGAAGCGCCCAGTTCGGCCTTGATCGCCTCGATCGCCGCCGTCGTCTCCCCGTCGCTCATCTGCGCCGGCAGGAAGCGCCCGGTCACCGCGGTTGCGGCCTTCTCCGTGCCGACCAGGTCCTGGCGGCCGCCCCCTTCGAACATCTCGATCGATTCGCGGCGCTGCTTCACCATCTTCTGGAGCACTTCGATCACCATCGCGTCGTCGTCCATCTGGACGGATCTGGTGCGCTCTTCGATGTCGCGGTTCTTGATCGCGCTCAGGATCAGGTTGGTCGCCTGGCGGGTCCCCTTGTCGCCGGCCTTCATGGCGGTGATCTGGGCTGCCTTGATATCGTCTCGGATCATTTCGTCTCTCGTGAATCGGGAATTGCCCGCAATAGACCCGCGAACCGGTTGACGCGAGGGGGGTAGGGGTCTAGCGGGCGGCACTTAGCGACATTGCTGCACCTCAAATGGAGAGCCACCCCTAAATGGCCGACGCCACGCCTACGCCCATGCCTGCCGGAGCTACCGGCGTTCTGGTTTTGGCGTCGGGGGACGTGATCTGGGGGCGGGGCTTCGGCGCCGAGGGGCAGGCGGTCGGCGAAGTGTGCTTCCACACCGCGATGACCGGCTATCAGGAGATCATGACCGACCCGTCGTTCGCGGGCCAGATCATCAACTTCACCTTCCCGCATATCGGCAATGTCGGCGCGAACCCCGACGATGTCGAGGCGGACGATCCCCATGCGCTGGGCATGATCGTGCGCGAGGGCGTGACCGAGCCGAGC
>Ga0066256_1004466_pt1 | contig 12469 bp, 7 predicted proteins | sample ThiBio_1000_biof_FD_87107 | JGI IMG/M metagenome (GOLD analysis project Ga0066256, IMG submission 87107) | Wastewater bioreactor microbial communities from Cape Town, South Africa - Thiocy_expt_1000_biof (version 2) | ecosystem: Engineered > Bioreactor > Thiocyanate-remediating >...
GCAGAGCCCTTTTAAAATTTTTTTGCATCAACAATGCAACCCATATTCAAAGCCTTTGACAAGGATCAAATGACCAGGGAGTTTACCCACTGGCATTCTTTAAACCAGTGCTGCCAGGAAGTTGACTGCCCCCTGTGCTACAAGGAGCTCAGATTCAAGTCAGTGCTGCCCCACTTGAAGAATAACTGCTGCTCTGCCATCTTAAGGTACTCCCCTGCAAACAGGTACAGTATCATTGAACTTTACTCAGCCACCAACCCCAGAAATAGGCCTAAGGTTAATACCCACTGTCCTACTTCTGAGGAAGAGTTGGGGGGTGAGATTACTAATGTTTTTGGATTCCAATTTGAGGGCAATAAGTTGCTCTACAAGGTTGAAGTCAGGTTCAGGGAAGTTTTCTGGATGGAGAATTCTCTGTTAAAGAAATCAACAGAAGGAAGAAAATGGATACAGAGGGTCAATAGATGGAGGAAGAGAGGGGAGATGAAGGGGTCGATTGAAGAATTGGAGGCCACAGATGTCATCAGAGCTGATGCATCTAACCTGAAGAGGACACCTAAACCAATGGTTCAGCAGGTGGAAGAAGATATAGAAGAGTTTCATATTCAATTGGCACTCGACCAGCCTGTTGAGGAAGAGGTCCAGATTAAGAAGAAGAAGAAGAAGAATCCCCATGTGATCAACTGGAAGTTGGTAAAGTCCAAGTTGATCAAGGCTAAGTACTGGGCTGATCTCATTCAAGAGATTGATTCAGAATCAAATAATAATAATAGCAGGTTGTTATCATCAACTTTAGTATCAATCATTACCTTTTTAATGAAGGATTTAAAGACAAAGTCTTTTACAAAGTTGACTGACAATTACCCAACTCCTGCAAAGTTTTTTCAATCTCTTGATATTAATAAGAAGTTCTTTTTAACTCTAGGACAAAGGAGAAAGACAAAGGGAAAGAAGATGGCATCTACAGTTTGCTCAAACATTAGCAGTATCCTTAAAATGCTTAAAGTAGTTAAGATTAATGAGAGTAATTATATCAGGTTAAGACAGATTAAAGCAGTCAAAAAGTTCTATCTTCAGCAAAGGAAGAAGGCTAGAAAGTCAGCAAATGACTTGAAGAAGCATGCCATGAGGATGTCAGTGATGAAGGCTGAAGGCAAGCTCTGCTCAGAAGAGAGCTTCAAAGCCATTTCAGAATTCACTAAAGACACTATGGAGGATATAATCAAGTCAAAAGTAAATATTAAAGATAATAGAATGGTTACAAAAACAAGTAAGTTTTTTAAAAAACTTTAAAAACTTTTTAAAAAGAGTACAAAATGATTTTATTTGATCTGAAAACCAACTCGAATTCATTTATTAGGGTCCCTTAAACTCCAGAAGTGTGAGCAATATCAATTGGCATTGATGTGGACACTTGGTCTTTCCATTGGTTTGCCAAGAACTAGCTACTTCACTAAGATGGTTCTCAATGACACTTTGATTTGGAGAGAGAAGAATAATGCAGTAAGTAAAGGTAATAGATTATATAAAAAGGGTAAAGGGTATTGGGAATTCTGTCCTAAGTACACAAAAAATTCCTCTTACTTTAACAGGTCAATTTTCAAAGCATTCCCAATTCCTTGCTCTTTAAATCAATACATTAACTTTTATATTGATCATGTAAGACCCTGTTTAGTTGATCCAGATCATCCTAATGATGAATTTTGGATTAATTTTGACACAGGAAGATCATTTACTTCTAACAAAATTTGTACTCTAGTTAAGGCCCTTACTGATCAAGTAACCGGGTCCCAATACACTATTCAAGTTTTAAGAAAGAGTTTAAACACTCTTGCTTTTAATAAAGGCAGTCTAAGAACTTGGACAGAGTCTCATCAGCAGTGGTTCCATTACCTGATGGACCACTCTGCAGAGACTGCAGAGGAGCATTATCTCGTCCTTGATGATGAGGAGATGGTGCAACAGTTTGGTCTTTCAACTCATCCCTTCCTGCAACAACTACTTGCTCTTTGAAGTGGTTGACTCTCATCAACACCTTCCCACCACTTTACTTCCCTACCTAACATTAACAATCAATAAGATAGAGTGTGAGGCGACTCCACTCAAGGTCTAGTACACTATTGCTTAGTGTCAGTACTAGTTCCTCACTCAGTCTTATTGTTTTGTTGATGAAAACCCAGTACCTAAAAGGAGTTTACCCATCAAAACCATGTACCAATAAAAAACCTTGTAACCAAGTTAATAGACATGTATTATTAGTGTTTATAATGAAAATAATATGTTTTGATAAGAATTTGTTTAAAAAATTTACCCATCAAAGTTTGGACTTAGTGAAATTTTGAGTTGGAGTAAAATTAAAAATATCAACAAATCAACTTGATTAAACTTTAATACTGTTATTATGAACATATATAATAATACTATGATAGTTATTTAAACAATGAGTGCAATGTAAGGGAGTTGAATTTTAAGTGGGATGATGGGTAAATCCAATGAGGATAAATGTTTTGATTACTAATAGTATTGATAATAAGAGGGACTGATTATATGATATTGATGGGAGATTTAATGATTTGGTGGGTAATCTCAGTTTGATGGGTGAAATAACTCTTAAAACCAAGGTTGACTTGGTGGGTGTTTAGCTGACATCAAATTATCAATGGGGATAGCTAAATACTACCCTGTATATATGTATTTTATTAAAAAAATGTAGTTGGGTATGATTTAAGTTTACATGGGTAATTGAAAAAAACTAAAGTTCTAATAAATATTGACCCCAGTAAATACTGTTGGTAACAATATATAAGTAGTGTTGTAAAACCAAAAATCTTATTGGGGAGTTGATTAGACCTCATTTGGAAAGGTTTTATGGACTGTACAGAGGCACGGTGGGGGTTGAAAAAATTAAACTTTTGAAATAAAGTCCAAATGGATTGTTATTGATTGAATTAATAAGGAAACCATATAAATAGGCATATGCGGTGGGAGGGACCTCTGAAAAGTTGCACATAATTAATTTCAGCCTAGATCCAGGCCAGAAATCGTCCCTTGAGATTTACAGTTTATTTTCAGTTTAATAGGGTTGTTATAATTAGTATAATGATAGCATGAAAGAATATCAATGATAGAAGATCATAGTTAAGAGATTGGAAAAGTACCCATGTGATTAAGACTTAAGAATCACATTAAGAATCAACCAAACTTATATTGAATTTTAAATCAAACAAAACTATAAGGAAATGAGTCAATAATAAATTAATTTATGATATCAGAAGGAATTGGATTTTTAGGACTTGATGGCTAATTTATAGAGACTCACATCCAGGTCGGATCCAGAATCAACCTTAACTACCCAGTTTGACTACATATCCTGAAAGGTGACTAAAAATCGTGAATAATGAACCTAGTCTTATTAAAATGGGTCAATTACTAAGAGTGCTAGAGACCTTGCAAGTAGCACGCCAAATTGCCTGCAATTTTCAAGAATTCCCGAATCACAAAAGTACTTAGTCCAATTCTTCTCAATTCTTCTCAGTCCGAAATCTCAGACGCCTTAGTCCAATTCTTCTCAATTCTTTTCCCAATTCTCCGCAATTCTTCCAGGTTCAGAAAAATTACTAAGTCCAAAAATGTTTGTTTTGAGCTAACTTGTTGCTAGTCTAGCTCCGAATCATGGATAGTTATTAATATGAAACTAGTATAATCAAATAGAAGAAGACAAGCTCAATCTAATGATCATAGTACCATAGGGTTAGGGTTAGGGTTTTGGGGCGTTTCTTTCAGGCCTTCCAGTTCCGAGTCATGGACACCTACAGAACTCCCCTATACACAATATAGAGTTCCCTATTAGAACTCTCTATAAACCAAAGGGGAGTTCTGCTGCTATCCGTGTCTCCTCTCTGGAAGGCCGCCAAGTCGCTTGCGGCAGGCGCAGCAGCTGCCGCACCTGGTGCAGTAGGGCTAGTGTGGGACTCTGAATGACAAGCATGGAATGAACTCCTATTTGGTATATAAAGTCGTTAATACTAGTAGACTAAGTCCCATCATTCATCAGTCCTTCATCTTCCCTCCAGTCAGTCAGTTGAATTTCAGTCACCGTGCCTGTTTCCTAGGCTCCAACCTCCAAATCTCAGCAATATAGCATCAGATCAATGTAAAACTTGGAGTATAAGATGTTTATATGATATGATTAATATCTAAACAATTTTTTGCAAAGATTGAAATTTTGAATAGAAAGTCTGCTGTTTTGGTCAAACTTGATGTGCAAGGTTAGAAATAAGTAGATATTGTAAAAATTGTAATATTTAATGTGGAACAGCATTTTAAAAAAGTATTGAATTGTGTCATTTATTCAGTGCATTAGGCCAAATTGTTGAATGCAACTAGAAAGCAAGAAATAATTTGGGGGGTTTAGGGGGGCGTGCCCCCCTAATAATCATAATTAATGGAATAATTACTTGTGTGATTTGAAACTAAAGCATTTAGTAGTATCAGGCTGGGTGTAGACCAGTCTGTAATCAAAGAGGAAGCAAGTTTACATTCTTTACAATTTTTATTGTTTGTATATCTTTGTATTTAGGAAGAGTAGTAATGTTGTTTTAGTATCAGGCTGGACATAGACCAGCCTGCAGTCAGAGAGAGGGAACTTCAGATACACGTTTCAAAAATTATTATTGGACTTCATCTGTAAAAACAAAGTCCAAAAATTGTGGATAACATTATAACAAGAGTGAATATCTTTAGCAATTAAAGGATGGACCAATTTTATGTGATGTACAAATAAAACTTTTGTTATGGTACAAAATTTGAAATGGGGAAGTTTCCTTCTTTTCAATGAAAATCGTCTAAAAGGAAGCAAATCAAGACAAAATTTTCATCAACAATTGACAATTCTCTTTGTCAAAAACAGTCAGAAACTTTACAAGTCCAAAATAAAAGTTGTGGGAAACTTTCAAAATGTGCTTGATTTTCATACAAATTATTGGTATGGTATTGCAATTTGCTATTTTTTCACTTAAATTGTACCCAAATTTATCTTTTGAAATTTTAAAAAGAGAGTAGGAGTATAAATAGCACCTATAATTAGGAGACACTAACAAATATAGAAATTAACAACACACATAAAAAAAATCCATTTTTATTAAGCGAAATAGATCAGAACAGCTGATTACCAAGTATTCTTTCAAATACAATTTGATGAAAGAATGTTGTTTGTCGCACCTTATTGTCTACATTTTCATTCCAATCGAGCATGTCAATTCTATTTGTATTGGATAGCTCCCATTGAAAAATGAATCATTTGGGCAATATTTCAAGATCTTGCAGTTGAACTGTTCCACTGGGGAGGTTAAGTGCCCCCCTACGTATTTTTCAATATCTAAATCCATTAATTTCTTGCCAATGAAATTAAATACGGCCATTTTTGCAAGATCCGATCGGATCTTATCAATTCATATTTTGGCTTGTATTCAAGCTGTATACATTTGCTTTTTGGCCATAATACGTTCACAAAATTTGTGGGTGCAAGACCAGTGCAGGATGCAATTAAACAATTGTGCCATGAAGAGATTTGGGTGATCGTGACTGGATTTGAGGCATTTGAGCCAGTGTTTAGGAAGGCAACTTGCCTTATCTTTCAAATTGGAATATTTGTTGCATAACAGTGTGGAGTCCTTTTTAATCTGCTTTGTTATTGGTCCATTGGTTGACCACTCGTATTGATCTTGCAATTTAAATTTTTTAATTGCTCTTTGCACTGCATTATCAGCATCATGAATAAACTCCTCCATGTTTAAGGTACTGGATATTTTTTCCATGAATATTTGAAAGGTCTGGGCTTCGCGACTTGCAGATTCAGTTGCCGATCTTGGTCTCATTATATGAATAACATCAATTACTTTTCTTGTGGCATAGTCCAAAAAAATCATTGAGCACCAGAAGCTTTGTTTTGAGTTCTGTTGAAGAGAATCGTATTGTGCATCAAAGACAAGCTTGATCTTTCGAGATTGGAGGCTATCAAAAATAGCTGCTTGCTGAATTAAGTACTCATTGTGCACTAGGGGCTTGATTAATTGTTTTTGTATAACTTTGTAGTATCTCTTCTTGCCAATAGCGCCAGTTTTGAGGGTTTTTGATATTTCTTTGTTGCAAGAGAATCCAATACCACACAGCAGAAATGCACTAGGAACTGACACATTTACCTTGAATGCACTTGTTGTTGTATCTAAATCGCTATTGTACCACTTATATAAGTGCCCATTATTGCAGCAAAGAGTGATGACGAGCAAATGATCAAATTTGTCAACAAGTTTTGGATTATATGTGTAGGCTTGCTTGCATATTGGACATATCATTTGATTAAATAATTCAATGAGCTTATCTTGCTGAACAAACAGATATTCGTCTTTTTCTTTCAATTTTGATACCAGATGAGCCTCAATTCCCCCATCTGGCTCTCCTCCTGAGCTCTTGTCACTATCTCTATTCAAGAGATGTTTAAGTGTATCATCTATTGTGGCACAAGAGTATTTCTCTTGATATTCATGGATGCTTTCCCACATGGAAGCAGCCACATCCAGTCTGACTGAGGATTCAGTGTGACTTTTTTTTCTACCAATAACTTGTGTTGTTGAAGGGGATTGTGATCGAGAACACTTTGTGGTACTCATACTGATAAATTAAGAAAATGAAATTGAACATACTTAAAATTTTATATACTCCTACTCTCTTTTTAAGTTGTAAGTCCTTGATTATTTTTAAAAATATTGAGGATGAAAATTTGGGAAGATTTATTATTTTAAAACAATAGAACAGTCAAACACTGATTGAACATGAGGCTCGTGGAACTCACCATATTATTTAAAAATGTAGAGTAATGTAACAGAATGTATATAGTAAATTGAGAAGATTACAAATAAAGGAAAATTAAAGGTTGATAAGTGTATTAAAAGTAGTACCAAAAGGGATGAGAATGGCCTGTGGTAAAAAAAATTGGAATGATTGTTGATGAGGAATAAAAGGACAATTTGAAATAACAAGATATAATATAGAAATGTGTGTGTAAATATAATATGGTAGTAATAGTTTAAGTAGGGACTATTGGGATTGATCTACAATGAAATCTTGATGGGGACATTAATGATGATAAAAATACCCCCAATATTTTACAATATAATGGGCATATATTGAAGTGATAGTGATGTAGGTTGATGCTGCCAAAGATAGTGTTGAAGAGGTTGCTTAGGGGGATGTCCATTGAACTGAACGAAAAAATTCAAGTGGAAAATCTTGTTCAGCATGGTGAAAACCCCCCCAGATACTATATTTGGGGTTGTGTAATTGGTTGGGGAAGGTTGGAATGCATTGGGGGTATAATGAATCCCCCGAAATTTTGCTTTTAACCTTTATTGCACAAAACAGCACAGTATCTCAGCATTGAAACCTAGATAACCTTGTAGAGTAAATCATGGCGAACTCAATGGTTTTTGTCCCACTGTTAGACTCTTAAGTGTAAGGAAGGAATCTTGGTTGTAGTGGTTAGAAATCCAATAAAAATTGGACTTGGACCAATTCCAACAGTGAGAAGGTCGATTATATGCTTAATAGGGGTAAAAAACATCGCCAAACTCATCGACAGCTTTGGTTTTGCAATGGGTATCCATGTTCCTGAGCTGTAAGCCAGAGGGCTCTGATAATCCAGCGATTTTACCAGTGCATTGATATGGACGAACAAGGTGTCAATTACCACTATTTAATGCATGAGAAAGCTAATGAAACAAGTCCCGATTTATTTGGTGCAATAGTAATTGAACACCGAGTCATGAGATTTCCTGCTAATAATTTTTTTACAAAATTATTTAAAATTCAGGATCATCAAGTAATATTAATATAATATGTTGATAATTATATTAACTCAGTACAATTATTGGGGCTGTAGTTATATTTGTGAATGGTGGTCATGGAGTGATGAGTTGGAAAACATTGGGGTCGGGCAAACTTTTTCAGCCACACACTAAACAATAACGTGTCCAGATGCAAAATTTGATGCTGAATCTAATGGTACCATCGGTTTTACATTCGGATAATTACTAATGGAGTTATAATGGATATAATGTTGCATGAAGCCCGAATTTTAGGCAAAGTTGTTAATCCCTACCTAATCTTGCCCCCCAACACCACAGAAGGGCATACTCAATACTCACGACCCAAGGTTAAGTTATTGGGGTCATATTCCTGTAAGTTCCCACCCCTTTTAATCCATATAAAAAAATTTAGAGATCTGAATCATGGGTAAATTATTTTAATATGCACCACCAATATAATAGGGTATATGCGACCCCTTAATAGGATGTTTGTAATATATTTTTAGTATTCCCAATGTATTATATTAATAATCTCCTATTGTTAGTGTTTGGCTTTCTTTTTTTGGCTTTCTTTTTTTGGGCAGGATTTTTCTTCCAACGAATTTTACCTTTCACCCTCATTGTTTAAGGTAATAATACTATTATATTATACTATAATAATAAGTTATTATAGTATTCCCATTTGGGTTTATTGTTACTCTTTAAAAAATCCCCCAAATTGTGTGCTTGCATCCAGCTTTAAAAAAACTTATATTTTTTCAGTACACGCCAGGTAACTATTGTTAAAAAGTATCTATTATTTTCTAATTGTTATCAATAGTGTCCAGTAGTATTAAAATTCGAATAGAGTTTGTCCTTATTTACTCCAATGGATTCTAATGATAACAAGGTACATTAACTATACTATGATACTTGAGGATTTATTTGAGTTTTTGAGTGAATATTTGTGAGGTGATATTAATTATTAGTTGCTAATGCATGTATAGTTTAAAAAAGTCGGTGGCAAATTTCACTGCCTGTCTTGTGATCGTTGTTACACACGTCTGAGCAGTGCACGATGTCACTACCAGACTGTCCATCAAAGTGTACGATACACTTGCTGTCACTGTAATACAGAATTTACACGACAATATAATTTAAACAAACACTTGGAGGATTGTACCATTTTGCTTTCTAAAGTGTGGGACTACGATTCTGCCAAAGAACACATTTGTAGTCTGTCCAAGTTGCCAGAGTCTTCAACTGATGTTCGACGACGTGCTTACATGAGAAAACTTGATTATGTTCCTCCTTGCATTTATGATTTGATCGATCAGTATGCAGAATGGGAAAACGACAATGTTCCCGACATGTGGCGTCCTAGCAAGATTGAGCCCACAACCCTCCAAGGGTACTTGTCTCATGTCAGAAAGCTGGTTTTTTTCTCATACGCAACCCTTTACGACCCCAACGAGCATAAAAGGGTTGCGGAAAGTCCCGACGAGTTGTGTTCTTCTGACAGTGATGGAGAAACTGATGGAATTGACATGGACTCAGTTACCAGCTTGGCAATTGGTGTAAAAACGATTAAAGAGTTATTCAACTTGACATTCGTGCTTGAACGACACAACAGCAACACTCCTCCTTCAGTGGACACTTTGCGAAACTACTGTTGGGCATTTAAACGATTTTTAAGCTTTGTCAAGGCAAAATCCCTATCAAAACACTCGTATTTTTCTCGAATTAAAGTAAAACAAGTGGATTTTTCGATTGAATGGGTCACAAAGACTGCTGCTCACAACCAACGGAAGTCACGTGCCAATGCTGCATTTCGAAACAGTCTGGATTTTCTCCGGAACCACAACATGTGGTTAGAAGGGCCTGAATTGATGGGAGAATATGAATACTTGGAGAAGCTGTGGGTGGATACACTCTCCCAGGTTAAAGATGACAATTACGTGCCAATTGAAGAAGTTGCTCTGGAGCTACAAATCTTTGTCATGCTAACAATTTTACTATTGGAAGTTCCACTTCGTACCCAAAATATTTCTAATCTTGTTATTGGTGAAAATTTGGTGTTGTTAGATACTCAGGGGTTGTACCAAGTCAACTACCAGAAGTTTAAGTCGAATGGAGAACAATTAACCCCATATAGTCCGATCCTTTCTGAAGAGTCATCAGATATAATCAATGATTTTATTAATTATGTAAGACCTTTGCTTTGCCCAACAACAAACGATCTTTTTATCAACACATGCAAAAAGAATAAAATGGGCAAAGTTGGATCGAAAATTGCACGTTTTTTCTACAACCGCACTGGAGTCACTGGAATATATCCTTCTCGCATTCGTTCTATCGTGGCCAGTTCAGCACGAAATTTTCCACAGGACCAAAGAAATCAATTGTCCAAAGGAATGTTGCATTCTCCTGATACGCATAATCGATATTACGCAAAATCATCACGTCAAGAAGACCATGTTATGGGTCGCACGATAAATCGTAAAATAACTGACTCTTGGCGTTCATCTCAGAAACCCCTGGTTCGACAACCTCATTCTTCAAGTGACTCTTCCGAACAAAGTGATGATGCTGAAATGTTGGAGATTCTTAACGAAATGTTGGTTGAAGCAAGTGCTAATTCCAGTGAATATTCACAAGAAAATGATGATTGCAACAACAATATGCACGTTGAGGATTTACCAGTAACTCAGAATTTACCCATTTCCTATGAATCTGATAGTGAAAGTGGGTCAAAATCAGATGATGTTATTATTACTGCTGTCAAAACGAAAGGACAAATGAGAATGGCATACACCAAGCCAAAGTTAACTGGAAAGAGATCATTTAATTCGAATTCTACTCCACCATTGGAACCATCACTGAATAACAACAATACCAACGTGAAAATTATGGAGAGTAACGAAAATTCTGAGGATAATGATGTTGGCTTCATTGATTTCTTGGGAATTAAAGATATAAAACAACCTGGAAAAGATCCTTTGAAGATTGAACGTGCTGTATTCACATTACCAAATCCAATTGTTAGAATTAATGGCTCTTTATTACGCACTGGACACGTTGTTGTTTTGGTTTCATCAAAGAATGAAGACAATTCCTTGGATGTTTTGGATCCTCCTATTCTAATTGCTGATGTAATTAAAGTGACCAACACTCAGGATATTCTGGTCAACGTCCTTTTTTACATTGGACACTATGAATGGACCACATATGGTTCATCCACCACCACTGTATCTGTCAATGAAATATACAGCTTTGGAATTGGAGATTGGACTGATAGAAGTGTGATAAATCGTCCTACTCGTTGGGAATGGTACAGAGATTCACGTGAAGATTTCCACTTTATGCACTGCCCTTGCACTGCTTGCAAAAAAGCATTTCTTTAGTATTGCATTACATACTTTTAATTTTATTTAGATAATTGCCTGATTTCATTAGGCTTTGGTATTTACTGTAATTTTTTTTTTCAAATAAAAAAAGATAGGGTGTTTGCCCTATTGAAAAAACCAAACAAAAAACCATTGTACATCATGTTGTTTTATGTATTTTGAAATAGTTGTGTTGGAAAATCATGTACTAGCCAGTAGTAACAAAGTTTAGGTGTGACTATACTTTGAAAATAAGAGGAAAGTACTTATTGTTGTAATCTTAGTGAATGAGCTTATGTTAGTCCAAATAAATTGTGTAAATATTAAAATTATTGATGGTTGTTGTGCCAACAATCAGGTATGTTGCCACAAAATTTCAAAATGTAGATCAGACCCACACCTGAACAAAAGTTTATTGCATGCTAGTGTGAAAGTATTATACTTGTACACTGATTAAAATGCAATGTATATATTGAAGCCCAATAATGTCTCCTTCTATTAAAAAGTTCAAAAACAAGGGGGGGTCATGTTATATAATTAATTAGCATTATATGATATAGCTAATCATAATTAGGAAAAGATATTAAAAGTTTGAGTACCATTGCCATTGATTTTGCCATCTCCTCCTATTTAACAAAATGCTCTCATATTCGGTGTGTAGTGCACTTATATGATTGTCTATTGATTGATGGAATAGTTGCAAAGTTTGAAATGTCAGAAAAACTCATGTTTACATGGGTAAATTTCTAGTCCCAGCATGATCAAAAAGAAGTGATAAGTTAATATGTGTTGATTATTGATGCACTATAGTCCTATAATTATAACATTGATTTGATTGAAGGATTAATATGAAATTGCCCAGACTGGTAGAGTTGGATCCATGCTAGAGGATATGCACAAATAAGATTCAAATTATCATATTGTAGTTGATTGTTAGCATTGAATACATTTGAAATGTTAAATCCAAGTTGATTGTAGAGTATTGGAAGACAGAATCACAAGCTAGTATGTCAATGGGAATCGAAATCATCAACTTCTGAAAAAAACATTCAAAATATGATTATTATGTTTGATTATAGAAATTGGATTGAAAAATAAAAATAAAATGTTGAGGATAAGTAGTCAACCCTAAAGCGAAATTGACTAAGTAGAAGGATAATGAATGAATGAAAGTTAAATGTTGAAATATAAAGTAATAATAGTTGTTTAAAAGTAGTAAGTATTAAAAGATTAAAAATAATG
>Ga0066256_1001895_pt2 | contig 12456 bp, 14 predicted proteins | sample ThiBio_1000_biof_FD_87107 | JGI IMG/M metagenome (GOLD analysis project Ga0066256, IMG submission 87107) | Wastewater bioreactor microbial communities from Cape Town, South Africa - Thiocy_expt_1000_biof (version 2) | ecosystem: Engineered > Bioreactor > Thiocyanate-remediating >...
CATGACGCCGGCAGCCACAAGCGCCTTGAAGTCGATCAACCGATCCTGACCAACGACGACGTGGCCAAGATCCGCTCGGTCGAGGCCGCGCTCGACGGCGCCTTCCGCACCGAGACGATCGACATGACCTGGGACGCCGCGACCGGCGCCGCCGGGCTCGAAGGCGCGATCAAGGAGATGTGCTGGAAGGCGACCGAGGCGGTCCTGGCCGACAAGAACATCCTGATCCTGTCCGACCGCGCCCAGGGGCCGGACCGCGTGCCCATGCCGGCCCTGCTGGCGACGGCGGCGGTCCATCACCACCTCGTCCGCCAGGGCCTGCGGATGCAGACCGGCCTGGTGGTCGAGACCGGCGAGGCGCGCGAGGTGCACCATTTCTGCGTCCTCGCGGGCTACGGCGCCGAGGCGATCAACCCCTATGTCGCCTTCGAGACGCTGGAGGACATCCGGGCGCGCAAGCTGCCGCACCTCGACGCCAAGACGGTCAAGAAGAACTACATCAAGGCGATCGGCAAGGGCATCCTCAAGGTCATGTCCAAGATGGGCATCTCGACCTACCAGTCCTATTGCGGCGCGCAGATTTTCGACGGCGTCGGCCTGTCGAGCGAGTTCATCGAGCAGTACTTCACCGGCACTGCGACGACGATCGAGGGCGTCGGCCTGGCCGAGGTGGCCGAGGAGACCGTGCGCCGCCACGCCGCGGCCTTCGGCGACAACCCGATCTACGCGAAGATGCTCGACGTCGGCGGCATGTACGGCCTGCGCCTGCGCGGCGAGGAGCACGCCTGGACGGCGAACAACATCGCCAGCCTGCAGCACGCGGTGCGCGGCAACCTGCCCGACAAGTACCGCGAGTTCGCGCAATCGATCAACGACCAGTCGGAACGGATGCTGACCATCCGCGGCCTGATGGAGCTGAAGCAGGCCGATGTACCCGTACCGCTCGACGAGGTCGAGCCGGCGAGCGAGATCGTCAAGCGCTTCGCCACCGGCGCGATGAGTTACGGTTCGATCTCGTGGGAGGCGCACACCACGCTGGCGCTGGCGATGAACCGGATCGGCGGCAAGTCGAACACCGGCGAGGGCGGCGAGGACCCGAAGCGGTTCCAGCCGCTGCCCAACGGCGATTCGATGCGCTCGGCGATCAAGCAGGTCGCCTCGGGCCGGTTCGGCGTGACCACCGAATACCTGGTCAACTCCGACGACATCCAGATCAAGATGGCCCAGGGCGCCAAGCCCGGCGAGGGCGGCCAGCTGCCGGGCGACAAGGTCGACAAGACCATCGGCGCGACCCGCCACTCGACCCCGGGCGTCGGCCTGATCAGCCCGCCGCCGCACCATGACATCTACTCGATCGAGGATCTGGCCCAACTCATCCACGACCTGAAGAACGTCAATCCGGGCGCGCGCATCTCGGTCAAGCTGGTCTCCGAGGTCGGCGTCGGCACGGTCGCCGCGGGCGTCTCCAAGGCGCGCGCCGACCACGTGACGATCCCGGGCTACGAGGGCGGCACCGGCGCTTCGCCGCTGACCTCGCTGACCCACGCGGGCAGCCCCTGGGAGATCGGCCTGGCCGAGACCCAGCAGACCCTGCTGCTCAATAACCTGCGCAGCCGCATCGCGGTGCAGGCCGACGGCGGCATCCGCACCGGGCGCGACGTGGCCATCGCGATCCTGCTCGGCGCGGACGAGATCGGCTTCGCCACGGCCCCGCTGATCGCGGCCGGCTGCATCATGATGCGCAAGTGCCACCTCAACACCTGCCCGGTCGGCGTCGCGACGCAGGACCCGGTGCTGCGCGCGCGCTTCACCGGCGCGCCCGAGCACGTGATCAACTACTTCTTCTTCGTCGCGGAGGAGCTGCGGGCGATCATGGCCGAGATGGGCTTCCGCACCGTCGCGGAGATGACCGGCCGGGTCGACCGGCTCGACGCGCGCAAGGCGGTCCGTCACTGGAAGGCGGAAGGGGTCGATCTGTCGAAGCTGCTCTACCAGGCGCCGCTCGGCGAAGGGCCGTCGCTCAACTGGACCCAGCGCCAGGACCACGGGCTCGAAGCCGCGCTCGATCAGGACCTCATCGCCGCCTCGGCCGACGCGCTCGACAACCGCCAGGCCGTGGTGATCGAGCGCAAGGTCATCAACGTGAACCGCACGGTCGGCGCCATGCTCTCGGGCGAGGTCGCCAAGCGGTACGGCCATGCCGGCCTGCCCGACAACACGATCAACGTCCGCCTGACCGGCGTCGCGGGCCAGTCGTTCGGCGCCTTCCTCGCCCACGGCGTGACGCTGGACCTGACCGGCGACGGCAACGACTACGTCGGCAAGGGCCTGTCGGGCGGCCGCGTGATCGTGCGCCAGCCGAGCCACGTCGACCGCGAGCCGACCGAGAACATCATCGTCGGCAACACCGTGCTCTACGGCGCGATCGCGGGCGAGGCGTTCTTCAACGGCGTCGCCGGCGAGCGCTTCGCGGTGCGCAACTCGGGTGCCGTCGCGGTGGTCGAAGGCTGCTGCGACCATGGCTGCGAATACATGACCGGCGGCGTGGTCGTCGTCCTCGGCAAGACCGGACGCAACTTCGCGGCGGGCATGTCGGGCGGCGTCGCCTACGTCTACAACCCCGAAGCGGCCTTCATGGACCTGTGCAATCCGTCGATGGTCGACGTCCTGCCGGTCTCGGCGGCGCGCGACGAGGAGGATGGAACGGGGCGTCCGCAGCAGCGCACCAACGGCGTCCACGACAACGGCATGGGCGACATGCTTCGCCACGACGCCGAGCGCCTGCGCGTCCTGCTGGAGCGCCACCATCTCCACACCGGCAGCAAGCGCGCCCGCGCCCTGCTGGACGATTGGGACAATGCGCTGAAGCACTTCGTCAAGGTCATGCCGCGCGACTACGCCAAGGCATTGCAGCAACTCGAGGCCGAGCGGCGCGAAGCCGCTTCGGTGGCCGCGGAATAATTGGGGCTACGTTAGAAGATGGGCAAGGAAACCGGCTTTCTCGAGCTTGATCGCCACGATCGCACCTACACCGATCCCAAGGAGCGGCTGAAGCACTACAAGGAGTTCATCGTTCCGCTGCCGGAGCCGGACCTGCGCGCCCAGGCCTCCCGCTGCATGAACTGCGGTATCCCGTACTGTCACAACGGCTGCCCGGTGAACAACCAGATCCCCGACTGGAACCACCTGGTCTATGAGGACGACTGGCGCAACGCGCTGGTCAACCTCCACTCGACCAACAACTTCCCCGAGTTCACCGGCCGCATCTGCCCCGCCCCCTGCGAGGCGAGCTGCACGCTGAACATCATCGACCAGCCGGTGACGATCAAGTCGATCGAATGCGCGATCGTCGACAAGGGCTGGGAGAACGGCTGGATCGCCCCGCAGGTCCCGGCGCAGCGCACCGGCAAGCGGGTCGCCGTGGTCGGCTCGGGTCCCGCCGGCCTCGCCGCCGCCCAGCAGCTCGCCCGCGCCGGCCACTCGGTCACGCTGTTCGAGAAGAACGACCGCGTCGGCGGCCTGCTCCGCTACGGCATCCCCGACTTCAAGATGGAGAAGCACCTCATCAACCGCCGCATGGCGCAGATGGAGGCGGAAGGGGTTCAGTTCCGCACCTCGACCGAGGTCGGCGTGACCGTCTCGGTCGCCTCGCTGAAGGAGAACTTCGACGCCATCGTCCTGTCGGGCGGCGCCGAGGACGCGCGCCGGCTGGAGATTCCCGGCGCCGAGCTGCCGGGCGTCCACCTGGCGATGGACTTCCTCGCCCAGCAGAACAAGCGCAACGCCGGCGACGACGAGCTGCGCGCCGCGCCGCAGGGCTCGATCCTGGCGACCGGCAAGCACGTCATCGTCATCGGCGGCGGCGACACCGGCTCGGACTGCGTCGGCACCTCGAACCGCCAGGGCGCGGCCTCGGTCACGCAGATCGAGATCATGCCCAAGCCGCCCGAGAAGGAGAACAAGGCGCTGACCTGGCCGAACTGGCCGCTCAAGCTGCGCACCTCTTCCAGCCACGAGGAAGGCGTCGACCGCGACTGGGCGATCCTGACCCGGCGCGTGGTGGGCGAGAACGCCGTGACCGGCCTCGAATGCGTCCGCGTCGAGTGGGACGGCGGCTCCATGAAGGAAGTGCCGGGCAGCGAGTTCACGCTCCAGGCCGACCTGATCTTCCTCGCCATGGGCTTCCTCGGCCCGCGCAAGCAGGGCCTGCTCGACCAGGCCGGCGTCGAGCTGGACGGCCGCGGCAACGTGGCGGCGAACGTGGTCGACTACCGGACCAGCGACCCGCAGATCTTCGCCTGCGGCGACATGCGCCGCGGCCAGTCGCTGGTCGTCTGGGCGATCCGCGAAGGCCGCCAGGCAGCCCGCGCGGTCGATCTGGCGCTGATGGGCACCACCGAACTGCCGCGCTGAGCCGACGGCCTCGCGACAAGACGAAGGGCGCGCCGCGAGGCGCGCCCTTTCTCGTTGCGGCAAGGCGCCCTATCTTGTTCCCATGACCGATCCCGACACGGCCACCTTCGAACGCCTCGCCCGCAAGGCGATGGCCGCCCTGCCCGCGCAGTTCCGTGAGCATCTCGACGGGGTGCGGATCAGGATCGAGGAGTTCGCCGACCGCGAGACGCTCGACGCGCTCGGCATCGACGATCCGTGGGACCTGACCGGGCTCTACCATGGGCGACCGCTGGACGAGCAGTCGATCTGGGTCTCGGGCGAGATGCCGCCCGTCATCTCGCTCTACCGCCAGCCGCTGCTCGACGAATGGCGCGAGACCGGGGTCGGGCTGGAGGACCTCGTGACCCATGTCGTGGTCCACGAGGTCGGCCACCATTTCGGCCTGTCGGACGAGGAGATGGAGCGGATCGAGGACGCCGCCTGAACCGGCCGCGCCCTTCCTTTCGGGTCAGCCGAGGACTTCGAGCGCCGCCGCATAGGCGACCGGATCGACGTTGGGCCTGGGGTGGGTTTCGGCCTTGGGCCGGGGATCGCGCTTGGCGACCCGGGAGCTTTTTGCCGCGACGTGCGGCCGATAACTAATCATGCAATCTTTCTATTCTTGTTCAAGTAGTTGGCAGGGCCGCCCGGTCCCGTTCGGTGCGGGCGGCTTCGGTGCGGGCGACGCGCTCGGCCATCTCGGTCCAGGCGGCTTCGGCGCGGAGCCAGCGGTCGCGGACATTGGCGAGAACGGCCGCGTCGGCTCCCATCCGGGCCTCTTCGGCGCGGGACAGGTAGAAATCGCGTTGGCTCATCGATCCTCTCCTCGTGGAGGGTGGACGGGGCGGAAGTCAGCCGCCCCGCTCCGGGTCAGGCGTTCTGCAAGTTCACGGCGCTGGTCTTGCCGCGCCGGTCCTGCTCGAGTTCGTAGGAAACGCGCTGTTCCCTATCGAGCGTCTGGAGTCCGGCGCTCTGGACGGCGCTGATATGGACGAAGGCGTCGTTGCCGCCGTCGTCGGGCTGGATGAAGCCGTAACCCTTGTCGGTATTGAAGAACTTCACGGTGCCGATGGGCATGTTGTCTTTCCTTCTGTTGACGAGCCGACTGCCGGCCCGCTCGTGCCGAGAGCTGCGAATGAAGGAAAGAGGGGCCGCAAAGCGCCAGGAACCATCGATCTGCGACTGGTAGCACGGCCAATATAGGGGCGAGCGGCGCGATTGCAATGGCGGGGCGCGTTCCGCCGCCGGCCGAAGCGCGAGCCCCGCACGGCCTGCCGGCTCCGGCGCGCAAGCTGGCCTCCCGCCGCGTCACGGTCTATCCGGCATCCATGCATATCCGCCCCGCCGAGCCGCGCGACCATGCCGCCATCGCCGCGATCATCCTGCCGACGATCCGCGAGGGCGCGACCTATGCGCTCGATCCGGCGCTGGGCGAGGCCGAGGCCGTCGCCTACTGGACCGCGCCGGACAAGGAGACCTTCGTCGCCGAGGAGGATGGCGAGGTCCTCGGCACCTACTACCTGCGCGCCAACCAGGCCGGCGGCGGCGCGCATGTCGCCAACTGCGGCTACATGACCGCCGCGGCGGCGAGCGGGCGCGGGATCGCGCGGCGGATGTGCGAGCACTCGCTGGACCATGCCAGGGCTCGCGGGTTCCGGGCGATGCAGTTCAACTTCGTGGTCAGCGCCAATACCCGCGCCGTGCGGCTGTGGCAGTCGCTGGGCTTCGCCATCGTCGGCACCCTGCCGGGCGCCTTCGTCCATCCGCGCGAGGGCGAGGTCGACGCCTTCGTGATGTACCGCCGGCTCTAGACCCTGATGCATTGGCTTGGAAGCGGTGCCGGCCCACTCCCCCGGCCCGACCACCCAGAGCCTACACTGTCGGGTGGTCGGGCCGGGGGAGTGGCCGGCACCGCACCTGATTCAGCTGCGCTGAATCAGACTCTAGCGCCGGTTCCTCTCGTCCTGCTCGCGCAGCTTGGCCCAGAGCTGCTCGGTCCCGGCCTCCTGCGCCTTGTTCACGTATTGCGAGGCGACGAGCCAGCCCTTGATCGGCTGGAGCGGCCAGACGCAGCCGAACCCCAGCAGCGGGAACGAGGTCACGAGATGGACCCACAGCGGCGGATCGTAGGCGACCTGGAGCCAGACCACGAAGAAGATCAGCGGGAAGGCGATGATGCACAGCGAGAAGAACGCCGGGCCGTCGTCCGGCGCGGCGAAGGAATAGTCGAGCCCGCAGCTCGGGCAAGTGTCCTGGAGCTTGAGCCACTTGCGGAACATCGGCCCCTTGCCGCAGCGCGGGCAGAGCCCTTTCCACCCGCAGCGGACGATCCACGCGAACTTCTCGCTGCCTTCCAGATTCCGTTCCGACATATGCGTACCCTCGACCGCCCCGAAAGGGCCCCGGCGCGAATCCGCAGGGTTGCGGACCGCCGCTGCGCTCTAGGAATTCGGGCACGGCTGGTCCAGCGGGCAATGCCGGACGCGGGGGCCGGCGGGCGATAATCCGGCCATCGTCCGCGCGAAGCGAATTTCTTCATCTATGTTAAAGCGTTAGCCCCCCGCACCGCGCTACCGGCGCCATCCGGGGCGGGGGGATCGACGACGCGCTCCGTTGACGCCTGCGGAGTGGGGAATGCCGGATACGCTACAGCAAGTCCTCGAACGGATGCTGCGGAGGTTCGCGCTGCGGGCGCCGCTCGTCCAGCAGGACCGCGACGCGCTGTTCGACCTGCCGTTCACGCTGCGCTCGCTCGAGCCCGGCCAGTGGCTGATCCGCGAGGGCAATTCGGCGACCAACAGCGCGCTGATCGTCTCTGGCCTGGCCTATCGCCACAAGAGCACGATCGACGGCGACCGCCAGATCCTGAGCTTCCACGTGCCCGGCGATTTCGTCGACCTCGAAGGCTCGCTGCTGTCGGTCGCCGACCACACCGTCCAGACGCTGACACAGGCCGAGCTCGCGCTGGTGCCGGTGGGAGCGCTGCGCCAGCTCATGACCGACCGGCCGCTGCTCGCCCAGGCGATGTGGATCGACACGCTGATCGACGCGGCCGTGGCCCGCGAGTGGATCGTCAACGTGGGCCAGCGCGACGCCCGCGGCCGGATCGCGCATATCCTCTGCGAGTTCGCCTGCCGGCTGCGCCTGGCCGGCCTCTCCGGCGACGACGGCTACGAGCTGCCCGTGACCCAGGAGCACCTTGCCGACGCAACCGGGCTCACCACGGTCCACGTCAGCCGGACCCTGATGACGCTGGAGCGCGAGGGGCTGGTCAAGCGGCTCAAGCGGTTCATCGCCATCCCCGACTGGGAGAAGCTGAAAAGCGCCGCGGGGTTCAACGAGCTCTACCTGCACCTCGACCAGGTCTCGGCCTGACGCCGGTCGGCGGCAAGCGCCAGCCTAGCGGGCGACGGCGCTCGCCCAGTTGCTCATCCGGTCCCACATATGCTGTCGGGTGCCGGCGAAGCTCTGGCAATGGCCGGACCGGGGCAGGATCATCAGGGTCACGTCGGAGCTGCCGCGGTAATAGGCGGGCTCGGCGTGGGGATCGGGCGAGACGTCGCGCTCGCCGAGGCAGATGAACACCGGCACGTCGATCCGCCCCGCCTCCTCCGCGACGATGCGGGTGCGGATCGAGTCGAAGCCGATCGAGGTCGGCGTCTCCACGGCGAGCAGGTCGTCCGCGGCGATCACGTCGGCGGGCACGTCCTCCCAGTGGAAGCCTTCGTGGAGCGCGGCGCGGGCGTTGGTCGAATAGTCCGGCGCCGCCCCGGCCGGCAGGAAGTCGGCGGCGCGCTGCTTCTTGCCGCCCATCGTGAAATGGACGCCCTCGGCGGTATAGCCGATGATCATCACCCCGTCGTAGGTGCGGTGCCCGGCCTGCTGGACGATGGTCTGCATCCCGCCCATCGAATGGCCGCCGCCGATCCGCGCGAAGCCGGCCACCGGCCCTAGCCCTTCGTGCAGGGTTCCGGCGGCGAGCCGGTCGAAGAACTGCATGGCCGCGGCATGGTTGGCCGCCGCGACGACCTGGCGTGTCGCCTGCTGCTGGTCGGGCAGGCGCGTCGACCCGCCGACGCCGAGGTGATCGGCGAGCAGCACGACATTGCCGAGGGCGGCGAGATGCTCGGCCGCGCTGTAGCCGGGGCGGCCGGGAATGACGGCGTGATGGTAACGCTTGTCGTAGCTCCCGCCCGCGGTCAGCACCATCGCCACGGGACGGTCGGGCAGCCGGTCGGGCAGGAACAGCCATGCCGAGATCGTCGCCTTGCGCCCGTCCACGGCTGCGGCGGGCAGCGCCGCGGTCACGTCGAAATCGATCGGGAACGGCCCCGCCATGCAGCTTCTCCTCTCAAGTCATCACTTGATGACTTATGCAGCGCTTGCCATCGAGTCAATCGGCGGCGAGGAAGCGGCATGGACAGCGCCACTCCCCCGCCCGCCCGCTGGCGACGCGACGCGGCCCGGACCAGGGCGCGGATTCTCGCCGCCGCGCAACAGGCCTTCGCCGAGCGCGGCTACGGCCAGGCCGGCATCCGCGCGATCGCCGCCCTCGCGGGGGTCAATTCGGCGATGCTGCTGCGCTACTTCGGCTCGAAGGCCGGGCTGTTCGAGGCGGCGCTGATCGACGCGATCCCGCAGTTCGAAGGGCTGGACCTGGCGCACGACGGCTTCGGCGCGCGGCTGACCGCGCAATATCTCGCCGGCTCGCTCGACCTGCGCGCCCAGGCGATGATCGCGCTGTCGAGCAGCGATCCCGAGGCGCGGATGATCGCGGCGCGGGTGATGGAGGAGCACGGGATCAAGCCGCTCGCCGATTGGCTCGGCCCGCCGAACGCGCGGACGCGGGCGGTGCGGATGACCATGCTCTCGACCGCCTTCATGCTCTACACCCGCCAGGTGCCGCTGATGCCGCCCGACGCCGCGGTGGACAGCGACACCGCCGCCTGGCTCGCGCGCTCGCTCCAGGCGATCATCGACGAGCGGTAGAGCCCGATTGCCCCTCGCCCCGGCCCATGCAAAGGGACGGGCGATGACCGCCGAGATCGATCCCTTCCACGCCATCGCCATCGGCGAGCTGGCCTATGCGCTCCAGGCGCAGGGACGCGCGGTGGTCCACATGGAGTACGGCCAGCCCTCGACCGGGGCGCCGGCCGCCGCGCTCGCCGTGGCGCACCGGGTGCTCGACAGCGATCCGATGGGCTATTGGGAGAACCCCGGGCTCAAGGCGCGGATCGCCGCGACCTATGCCGAGCGGCACGGCGTCGCGGTCGAACCGCGGCAGGTGATCCTGACCTGCGGCGCCTCGCCCGCGCTGGTCCTGGCGCTCTCGACCCTGTTCGCGCCGGGCGCGCGGGTGGCGCTGGCCCGGCCGGGCTATGTCGCCTACCGCAACACCCTCAAGGCGCTGCACATGGAGCCGGTCGAGCTGGACTGCGGCGAGGCGGAGCGCTTCCAGCTCACCGCCGCCGCGCTCGCCGCGCTGGAGCCCGCGCCCGACGGGGTGATCCTGGCGAGCCCGGCCAATCCCACCGGCACGGTGATCGCGCCCGAGGAGCTGGCCCGCATCGCCGAGGTCTGCGCTGCGCGCGGCATCCGCATCGTCTCGGCGTGGTACTACCAGGCTCCTGCGTAGGGGGGGTGGGGGCGCTGGGCCGGGGAGATCGGGGGGGGCGCGGTCGCCGCCAGCGGTTACACAACGGCGTCCAGGGGGCCTGGAGGTCGGCCTGGGTGGCGGGAGGCGCCAACCGGGCTGGTTGAGCGGGAGGGGGCGTGAGGGGTCAGCCTGTTCCTCCCCCCGCCGAGCCTGGCCCAGCACGCCGGCCTCGCCGCGATGGACGCGCATGACGAGCTGGCGGGCCACGTCGCGGCCTATGCCCGCAACCGGGCGCTGATGCTGGCGGGGATGGAGCGGCTCGGCCTCAGCCGGATCGCCCCGCCCGACGGCGCCTTCTACATCTACGCCGACGTCGGCCACCTGACGCGCGACAGCCTCGCCTTCTGCCGCCGGATGCTGGAGGAGACGGGCGTCGCCACGGCCCCGGGGATCGACTTCGATCCCGTCCGGGGCAACCGTTTCATCCGTTTCAGCTTCGCCGTCTCGACCGCGCTGGTCGAGCAAGCCCTGGACCGCCTCGAACCGTGGTTCGCGGCCCAGGCGAAGCCCGCCTGAAGGAGCCCCAAGCCGTGAAAGCGATCCGCGTCCGCCATCCCGCCAGCCTCGACACCCTGTCCTGGGAGGACGTGCCCGACGCCCCTGCGCCCGGCCCCGGCGAGATCCGGGTCCGCCTCCGCGCCGCCTCGGTGAACTTCCGCGACAGCCTGGTCGCCAAGGGGTTCTTCCCCGCCGCGGACGGCCGCATCCCGCTCTCGGACGGGGCGGGCGAAGTGGTCGAGGTCGGCGCGGACGTCGCCGGCTTCGCCGTGGGCGACGCCGTGGTCAGCACCTTCCATCCCAACTGGAACGAAGGCGACATCGACCGCGCGCTGCTGACCAACGCGCCGGGCGGCCCGGCGGACGGCTATGCCTGCGAATATGCGACGCGGCCGGTCAGCCACTTCACCCTCGCGCCCCGGGGCCTGAGCCACGCCGAGGCCGCGACGCTGACCTGCGCCGGCGTCACCGCCTGGCGCGCGGTCGTCACCGACGGGCAGGTCAAGCCCGGCGACAGCGTGCTGGTGCTGGGCAGCGGCGGGGTCTCGCTGTTCGCCCTGCAATTCGCCAAGGCGGCGGGGGCCACGGTCATCGCGACCTCCTCGACGCCGGACAAGTTGGAGCGGCTGAAGGCGCTAGGCGCCGATCACGTCATCAACCACCGCGAGGTCGAGCAATGGGGCGAAGCCGCCGCCGCGCTCACCCCGCGCGGGGTCGACCACGTGATCGAGGTCGGCGGGCCGCAGACCATGCCCCAGTCGCTGGCCGCGGTCCGCAGCGGCGGCCATGTCGCGGTGATCGGCGCGGTCGGCGGCTTCGCGGTCGATACCATGCCCTTCGCCGTGGTCCAGGCCAAGCGGCTGCGCCTCCAGGGCGTCACCGTGGGCAGCCGCCGCGACCAGACCGACATGATCCGCGGGATCGAGGCCACGGCCATCCGGCCGGTCCTCGCCCGCAGCTTCGCCCTGGCCGACCTCGCCGCAGCCCTGCGCCACCTCGACAGTGGGGCGCACTTCGGGAAGATCTGCATCGAGATCTAGGGCCCGCGCCGTCCGGGGCGGCGGACCGCTCCGCGGCTTCGGCCGCCGCTAGGCCGGGATTAACCTCACGGCAATCGTTCTGTTGCATCGCAGCAACAGTTCCGGAAGATCGTGCGCGCCGTGGGAACCGATCGAATTTGGCGCGTTTGGTCTTCGGTTGAGCAAGACATCAATCGAGCCCGGGATCGGGCCAATTCCTAAAGGGGAAATCAATGCGCACAGTTTCGCTTCTTGCCCTCACCGCGCTGGGGGCGTTCGCCACGCCCGCCCTGGCGCAGAGCGAAGGCCCGGACACCGGCCCCTATGTCGGCATGGAAGCCGGCCTGCTGATTCCGGAGGACGTCCGGGTCGGCCAGCCGACCGCCGGCTGGGTCGCCCTCGACAAGGGCTTCGACGGCGGCGCCTATGCCGGCTACGACTTCGGCATGTTCCGCCTCGAGGCGGAGTTCGTCGCCCAGCACGCCTCGGTGAACACCGCCCAGACCGCCGCGCGCAACGGCCTACCCGGCCTCGCCGTGGGCGGCGACCAGCGCATCCTGGCGGGCATGGGCAACGTCCTGTACGACTTCGGCTCGCGGACCAGCGCGAACTTCTACGTCGGCGGCGGCGTGGGCTATGCCTGGCGCCGCGCCGAATATTGGGACGCCAGCGCCTCCCCGACCTTCTCGGGCGTGCAGGACAATGACGGCGCCTTCGCCTGGCAGCTCATCGCCGGCGTACGCTATCCGCTGTCGAGCCGCGCCGACGTCGGCCTCAAGTACCGCTACTTCAACGCCGGCCGCCTCCGCTACGAGCACGACCTGGCGGGGCTCAACGCCCGCCGGCGGA
>Ga0066256_1004469_pt1 | contig 12454 bp, 6 predicted proteins | sample ThiBio_1000_biof_FD_87107 | JGI IMG/M metagenome (GOLD analysis project Ga0066256, IMG submission 87107) | Wastewater bioreactor microbial communities from Cape Town, South Africa - Thiocy_expt_1000_biof (version 2) | ecosystem: Engineered > Bioreactor > Thiocyanate-remediating >...
GGCGGGGCGGCCCCCGGCCGCCAACGCGACCGCCAAGACAACGGGCCCGGCCTCGGCGCCCCGGGGCGCTGCGCCTGGCACGGGCCCGCCGGTGTCGGGGACGGCGGCGCGGGCGGGCGGGGGGGGGTGCACAATAGGGGGTGTCCCCCCCGCGGGGGGTGGGGAGGGGGGTGGTGGGGGGGGGGGGGGGGGGGGCGGGCCACCGCTGCTGCGGGCCCCCCCCGCCACGTCCAGCGCCGCCACGCGCGATTGCAGCGCATCCAGCGCCGACAGGACGGAGGGTGGCAGGACGGGCGCGCTGGCAGCGTCGCGCGCCGCTGCCATCAGGCTGTCCACCGTCAGTGCGGCGGCGGCGCGCGCGACGCCCTGGTCACGCGCCAGCGCCGCCGCCGCGTCGGCAGGCAGCGTGCCGGCGCGGATGGCAGCCAGCTGCACCTTGGTGTCTTCCGTGGCGGCGCGCACGTTGTCAATGCGGGCGGTCACAGCGCCCACCGCCGCGGTGCGCTCCGCCACCGCGTCGTCCCGCGCCCGCACGGCGGCGGCTTCCGCGGTGAGGGCGGCAGAGCGTGCGGCGTCCACCGCTGCCTGCGCCGCCTGCACGCCCGCCAGCGCGGCGTCGCCACCGGCGTCTGACACGCCAGTGGCCTTGGCGGCGGTCACCTTGGCGGTCAGCGCCGCCACGGCGGCGTCCAGCGTGGACTTGGCAGACAGCACGCCCGCCACCTCCTTCTCTGCCGCCGTCGCCGCCTCCTCCAGCCGCGCCTTCTCCGCCTGCGTGCCCTCCAGCTGCTGCCCCAGCTTGAACAGCGCCTCCTGCACGCCACGCGCGCCCGCCGCCCCGCCGCCGCCGTCAGCGCGGATGGTGCCCATGGCCGACTCGATGGCCTCCACGCTTGCCGCCACGCGCTTCTGCTGCGCCACCAGCTCCTCCACCTTTTTCTCTGCCGCCGCCCGCCGCGCCTTGTACGAGTCCACGTCGGCGCGCGCCTCGCCCAGCCGGCGCACCACGGTGGCCAGGTCGCGCCGCACGTCGTCCAGCGCCGCCTGCGCCGACCGCGCCTGCGCCTCCACCTGCGCCACCGTGATGGCCAGCGCGCGCTTGTCGGCGTCGGACGCCAGCAGGCCCTTCCGCCCCTCCACCACCTTGGCCGCCGCGGCGTTCACCTCCGCCAGCAGCCGCTCGCGGTCTGCCAGCAAGTTACGCGTCTGCACCACGAGCGCCTCCTTGGAGCGCGCCGCCGCCGTCAGGTTGGCATTCAGCTCCGCAATCTCGGTTTCGTGCGCCGCCCGCGCGGCCGCCATGTCCGCCGAAAACTTGGCCGCCGCGCCGCGCGCGTCCGCTGCCATCGCCTCCAGCGCCTTGCGCGCCTCAGCCCGCTCGCTCGCCGCCGTCGCCTCCGTGGCTGCCAGCGCTGCCTCCGCCGCGCCGCGCGCGCGCTCCAGGCGCGCGAGGGAGGCGTTGAATGCGGCGCCCTCGCGTTGCGCGTCGTTCTGCAGGCGCGTGAGCTCCGCCATTGCGGCGTTGCGCGCCTCCGTCAGCCGCCGGCGCACGCTCTGGTACGCCAGCTCCGCCTGGTCGTACGGCACGCGCAGGCGCGTCGTCTCGGCTTCCACCTTGCCCTTTGTGGCCAGCACGCGCATCCGCGCCGCGTCGTTTGATTTGCGCGCCGCCTCCAGGTCGCGCGCCGCCGCCAGCGTCTCTGCCTTGCGCGCCTCCACCTCGCCCGTGAGCGCCGCGCGCTTCGCCGCGTGCGCCCGCTCGTACTCCGCGCCCGTCGCCGTCAGCTTCGCGATGCGCGCCTCCAGCACGTTGGTGCGCGCTGTGCGGTCGCGCGTTACCGTGTTGAACGCCGCCGTAGCGTTCACCTGCAGCTTGGCGGCGGCCGCCATGGCGTCCACCAACGCCTGCACCTCCGCGGTGCGCGCCGCCCGCTGCGCCTCGCCCTCCTTCTTCACCGCCGCCGCCGCCGCAGTCGCCGCTGCGGCCTCCCTGTCCGCCGTCGCGCCCTCCGCCACCGCCGCAATGCGCGCGCGCTCTGCCGCCAGCCGGCCCGCCACCGCCGCTGCGCGCGCGGCGTCCGGCACCGCCAGCTCCTTGGCCATGCGTGCACGCACCTCGGCGTGGAACGCGGCCGCTTTCGCCTCCCAATCCGCCAGCGTCTTTTGCAGCTCCGCCACCTTCCCGCCCAGCGTGCTTGCCTCCGCGCTGTCGCGCCGCGCGGTAGCTGTCGCCACGCCCTCCTCCTGCTTCGCCTTGCCCTCCGCCGCACGCAGCGCCGCGGTGGCGGCAGTAAGGCGTGCGTCCACCTCCCGCTTGGCCGCCTCTGCGTCGCGCAGCTGCTTGCGCAGCGCCAGCACCTTCAGCGGCACCTCGCCTTGGCTTAGCGTCGCCAGCGCGGTGGACGCCTTGCCGCGCCGCGCCTGCTCCGCCAGCAGCGCCTTGTTCAGGTCGGCATTGGCAGCCGCGTCCGCCTCCCTCGCGCTCTTTGCCGTCGCCGCCTCGCGCGTCGCCGCCTCGCCGCGCGTCGTCTGCGCCGCCAGCTGCGTGCGCATGCTCGCAATGCGCGCTGCCACGTCGGTGCGCTGCTTCGCCAGCGTGTCGCGCGTCGACGTCACCGCCATCGACTCTGCCTTGGCCGCCGTGCTTGCCGCCTGCGCCTTGGACAGCTTGCTGTACGCCTCGCTCCGCCGCGCCGCCGCCTGCTGCGCCAGCCCCAACGCCACGCGGTACTCATTCTGCAGCCGCGCCAGCTGCGTCCGCTGCGCCGCCTCCATCATCTGCCGCTGGTGCATCAGCCAGTTCCACGCCATGCCACTGCCACCACGGGTACCACTGGCATGATCAGCGGCGGCGGCGGCGGCAAAGCGGCTTGACCCGCCACCGTGTCGCGCGTGCACCGCATCCACCGCCTCCGCACCCGGCGCGCCAGCAGCAGCAAGCAGCAGCACGCCCGCCGCCAGCACGGCAGCTGCCGCCCCCACCCCGCGGCCTTGCCGCTGCATCCTGCCCCTCCAGCGTCTGCTACCGCCGCTGCTGCTGCTGCTGTGCTGCTGCTGGTACCGGTTAGTTGTATGATGTGTCAATGATGTCCCCACACGCACGGCGGCGTGGCAGTCAAATCTAACAACGCGGATGACCTCGAACGTTGACAACAAGTGACGCGCACACACAACCACGTCGCACGCGTGTCGCGCTTGCAATATTGGCGCCACCGTGTGTCGCCGCCGCCTTTGGAATTACAGCCTGAGTAAAACCTCAGGCTGTTTTCAAAGCGCACCCGCCTCTCGCTCTCTACTCCCCTACAGGTGGGTCGGTGACAGGTGCTGGTGGTGACAGGTGGTGCTGGTATTTGGTTCTGGCGGTCGTGTATCACAGCCGCGGCAATTGTGGTTGGGGTGGTGTCCCCTTGTCCCCCCTTGTGTGTGGCAACTGTGTTCCAATCATTTAATCATGGCGCGGCGGCACCTGCTGCTGACGGTGCTGGCCACTGCGGCGGCGGTGACGGTGCTGCTGGTCAGCACACGAGGTGCCAGCGCACAGGCAACTGACGGCAGCGACGGCGATGGCGGTGGCGGCGGCGGAGAGGAGGAGCGGCTGGCAGATGTGGGCGTGCGCACGGGAGCGGGCGCGGACGCGGGCGCGGAGGCGGGCGCGGAGGTGGACGCGGGGGTGGGCGACCTGGCGCGTGACATAAGCACCATGACGCAGGAGCGTGACAGGCAGAATTCGGCGGCGGCGGCGTCGACGCGGGAGGCGCTGGGCGCGGAGGCGCAGGCCAACGCGCTGAGCGATGAGGCGAACCGGTTGAAGGCGTCGCTACCGGCGCTGGCGGCGGCGCGCGACGGCCTGCGCAGCGAGCTGGACACGCTGCAGCGCACCTCCAACGACGTGACGGCGCAGCTGGCGGCGGCAACCAAGAAAGCGGGCGACGCGGTAGCCGACTCTGCTCGGCTGCGGGCGGCTGCGACGGCGGCGGCAGCGACGCGGCGCAGCCTGACGGCGGCGGTGGAGGCGGCGCGGGCAGAGGCGACGGCGCTGGAGGGGAAGCAGGTGGCGTTCACCAACACCGCGTCGGGCGAGCTGGCGTCCGTGACGGCGGCACTGGCAACGGCGACGGCGGCGCTGGAGGCGCGGCGGGCAGAGGAGGGCACGGCGGTGCGGGACGCCAAGGACGCAGTGGCGCGTGCCAATGCCGGCCTGGCGGCGGCGAAGCGGGCGGCAGGGGAGGCAGCCGCGGCGGCGGCGGCGGCGCGCAAGCTGGTGGCTGACACGCAGGCGCGCGTGGTGGCGGCGGAGGCGAAGCTGGCGGCGGGGCGCGCCAACTCGGTGGCGGCGGCGCGCAGCATGATGACGGAGGCGGAGGCGGCGCGCGACGCGGCGCTGCGCAGCGAGCGGGAGGCGGGCGTGGCGGCGGAGGCGGCACGCGCGGCGGCCAAGGTGGCGGTGACGCGGGCGGCGGCGGAGACGGCGGCCGCAAAGGCGGCGAGCGACGCGCGGACGCGCGCGCTGGCAGAGGCAGATGCGCAGCTGGCGGCGACACGGAAGCAGGCGGACGCCGCCACCGCGCGGTACGCGGCGCTGGAGAAGGCGCGTGAGGCCAAGAGCGCGGCGTGGACGAAGCAGTACGCAGCGCTGCAGGCGCGGCACGCCGCCACGATGACGCGCATGGCCACCGAGAACGCGACGCGCAACGCGGAGGTGGCGCGGCTGCACACGCGCATCCGGGAGGTGGCGGCGGAGGTGGCGAAGGCGCGGGCGGCGACGGCGGCGGGCAAGGTGCAGCTGAAGAAGGAGTACGACGCCACGGCGGCGCAGCTGACGGCCGCCATCGCGGCACGCGACGCCATGGCGCGCGCGCTATCGCAGCAGGCGAGCAAGCTGGCGGGCGAGACGGCGAAGGCGGAGGCGGCGATTGCGCGCCTGCGGCAGGCGCGGCTGGTGGCGGAGGAGCGGCACAAGAGCGAGGTGGCGAGCCGGGCGGTGCGGGTGGCAGACGCGGAGGCGGCGACGGCGGCGGCGACAGACCGGCGGAACAAGGTGGAGCAGGGCCTGACGGTGGAGCGCGGCGAGCGGGAGCGCGCGTTTGCGGCGGCGCGCGCGTCGGCGGCGGAGGCGGAGAACGCGCGGGCGCGGGAGCGGCGCGACGCAGACCGCGCGCACGCCGCCGCCACGGGCGACCTGCGCGCCAACTGGCTGGTGGTGTCGCACGACGTGGACGTGCTGACGTCCAAGCGCGACGACGCGCAACGTGAGGTGGACGCCGTGAACCGTGACCTGGCGACGCAGCGCAAGGCGCTGGATGACGTGGCTGCGGAGCGCACCGCCATCGCGGCGGCGCTGAACAGCCTGCGCGAGAAGAAGTCGGCGGCGGAGGGCAGCCTGCTCACCATCGCCGCCGCATCGGACGCCGCCAAGGGTGACATCCGGGTGCAGAGCGTCGCGCTGGCGGACGCGGCAGATGCCGCCTCGCGTGCCAAGGTGGAAATGGAGGGCGCGGAGGCGAAGCGGGACGCTGCGGCGGACACGGTGGACCGCGCCAACGCGCGGCTGCGCGACGCGGGTCGCAGCCAGGCGGCGGTGGGGCAAGACATGGACCGACTGAAGGCGGTACAGTCTTCCATCGCGTCGCTGGCAACCGCCATCACCGCCGCTAACAAGCGGCTGGAGGAGGCTGACAGCGCGAAGGCGGCCGCCACGCGCGCCGTGGCGGCCCTGCAGCTGGCCAAGGCGGCGGGTGAGGCGACGGTGAACGAGCTGAACGCGCGGCTGGAGGCGCGCAAGAACGGCGCGTCGGTGCCCACCGGCACCGACGCTGAGCTGGCGGCACGCGAGGCGGCGCTGCGCAAGTCGGCGGCGGGGCTGGCGAGCGCGGCGGACGCCAAGGTGGCGGCGCTGCGGACAGAGACTAAGGGCGTGGTGGGCGACATGGAGCGCACGGTGGCGGCGCGCGCCGCCGACCTGAAAGCCGCGGAGGACGCCAAGACGGCGGTGGGCATGCAGCTGGCCATGGAGACGGCGGCGCTGGTGGCCAAGGCGCGCGCGGAGGGCGACGCGGCACGTGCGGCGGGCCAGAAGGAGCTGGCAGCCAAGCAGGCGGCCGCCGCCGCTGGCCGTGCCGCAGAGGAGCCGGCACTGCGCGCCGCCGCCGCCGCCGCGGTGGAGCGCACGCTTGCCAGCCGCATCGCCGGCCTGGCTGCCAGCGTGGGCTCTGTGGAGGCCAAGCTGCTGCACGCTTCTACTGCGGCGGCGGCAAGTTAACCCCCTTCCTTGGTGCTGTTGTCTCGTTGTTAATGTTGTGTTTTTCACTTTGGTTGCGTGTGCGTGTGGTGGTTGCGGTTGCGCGCTTCAATCCACCCCATATTATCGGCTGGCGGCGGAGCCGGCAGGTGCGGCACGAGACACACGTACGCTGCAGGGGCACCAGCCGCACAAGGTGGACGCAAGGCGGCGGTACCAGGGGGCGGGGGAGGTCGGCGGCAAGGGGCGGTCGTATCCTGGCTTGTCAGCATACAAGCCGCCAGCCTCTGCAAAGGTTGCGCGTGCTGCCGCAGCCAGTGGGTCCACACCGCGTCGTCGCACCCCGCTGCCCCCAACAGGCGTGGCTGTCTCGGTTGCAGGCGCTGGCGCTGGCGCTGGCGGTGTTGGTGCTGGTGGCGCCACTACTGGTGCTGGCGGTGCTGGCGGCGCCTCGGGAGCTGCCGCCGCCTCTGCGGCAGGCGCATCATCACCCGCAGGAGGCGGCGCGGTCGCGCTGCACTTGGCCAACAGCGCCATGCCATCCTCATTGTCAGGGTAGACAGCCAGGAAGGAGCGCGACGCGTCTGCGGCGGCGACAAGGTCGCCTGCGCCGTGGTGCGCCAGTGCTACCCGATACAGCGACTTGGCGTGCCGCGGCTCCACGGCCAGCACGCACTGACACTCCTCCAGCGCGTCCGCCCACCGTGACAGCCGCAGGTTCACCTGGCTCAGGTTGGCGTGCAGCGTGATGACGAGGGCGGCGCGCTCGCCCACCGCGGTCGGCGGCATGGACATGGCATCCGGCGCGGCGGCAAGCAGGTTCATGAACTGCAGCGCATGCTTGTACTTGTGCAGCGCGCCCAGTAGGTCGCCCGTCCGCAGGCGGTCATTGCCGTTGTCCTTCAGCTTCTGCGCGTCGGCCAGGTAGGTGGTGGCGGACTTGAGCGCGTCAGTGGCGGCAGCACGTCGCCCACCCACGGGCGGCCAATCCACGACGTCAACCACCTCCACGTCGAACTCTAGGTCGGTGTTTGGCGGCACGGGGCCCACGCCGTCCTCGCCGTACGCCAGCGCGGACGGGATCAAGTACCGCGCCGACTCGCCAGCTCGCATGCTTGAAAGCGCGATGGCCCACCCGGGGATGAGCGCGGTGGATCCTACCTCTACCTGCATGGGTGCGCCGCCGCGCCATTCGGTGGTGTCAAACACGGCGCCCGTCGTCCCCAGCCGCCCTGTGTATGTGACGCGCACGATGGTGCCGTCCACGAGTGCCGGCCCGCCGCCTGGGCGTAGTATCACCTTTTGTACCCCGGCGGCAAGTGGCGTGATTGTGGGTTTGGTGGATGGTGAGGTGGTGGATGGTGGGGTGGCGGTGGTGGTGGTGGATGGTAGGGTGGCTGGGGCTGTTGCAGCGGTGGCCGTGGCTGCTGCTTCGGCTTCAGTAGTAGCGGTAGCGGCTTCAGCAGCAGCGCCTTCAGTAGGGGCAGCGGCCACTCCAACAGCAGCGGCTTCAGCAGGAGCAGCAGCCGCGTCGGCTTCAGCAGCAGCGCCTTCAGTAGGAGCAGCGGCCACTCCAGCAGCAGCAGCAGCAGCGTCAGCAGCAGCAGTGTCGGTGGCGTCGGCTGCCACGTCAGCAGTTGGTGCACTCCCACTACGAGCGTCGTCCATGGTGCTTCGCAGCAGACGTCTGTAGGCAGGAACCGAGTCCAATCAATAAAATTTGTTGATTACCAAAAATTTGAGTGATTTACGTCGTTTGAATGCCACCTTTCCGGTTACCGCGTGTGCGTGGCACAATGTGGCGGCTCGTGCCAATTGCGGTATCCTTGTTGAAAGATCGCTAGCTGGCCGTGGCGGCAGCCAGGTTTCGAAATGGCGCAGTAACGCGGTATTTCAGCGCACGTGCGTAATTCCAGTGTGCATGGCTTATTGGCACTTATGTGTGCAATCCGGCTGCGTCGCGCTGCTTTGCCACGTGTGTAACAACTTGTGCACACGCACTGCGTGACGCACTATCAGCTCAAGGACCACCACCGCGTCGACGCCGTCGAGCTGTAGGATCCGGCGGTAGTGATTCGGGATTGAGAGATGGCGACCACAAGCAAGGGTGGCTCCGATCTTGGCGGCAGTGCCGGCGGTGCCACTGCCGGCGGCGGTGGTGGCGGCGACACTGGCGGCGGCGGCGGCGGCAGAGGCGACGGTGGCACTGCCGGCGGCGGTGGAAGCGGCAACACTGTCGACGGTGGCGGGAAGGCGCCGCTGCCCGTGCTTGACTTTGATGATGTGACGTGGGAGCAAGACAGACGCGGCTTGATGACCATTCTTATCCGCAGCGCGTTTGACACCATGTACGCTGGCACCCTGTGCGGGCAGCAGGTGGCCATCAAGGCAGAGGTGCTGGATGAGAGCGAAGAGGAGGCGTGGCTGAAATCAGCGCAGCTGCACTACGGTGCAACCTCCCCCCACGTTGTGGCGGTGCATGGCGTCATTGTGGACCGCAATGAGCGCCGTACAACGCACCACCTCGTGATGGAGCGGCTGGCTGGCACGATGACGGCACTGCTGTTGACGCCAGGCGGTACGCATTACGGCGCTGGTATGGAACTGCGCCTGCAGCTGCTGGCAGATGTGGCGTGCGGCCTGGCGTACCTACATGCATGCTCCGTCATCCACGGGTGCGTGACGGCCGATAACGTGTTGCGGCGGTTACACCACGGCTGCCATTCCCCGCCGCCAAGCTGGCGGACTTTGGCGACAGCTTGCAGCGGGGTGTGGGTGAAAGTACGCGCTCCTCATTTGTGGGTGAGCGCGGCAGGCTGACGTACATGGACCCGTGTCTATTTGATCTGTCCGCCAGTATCAGAACGGCGAGTGACGTGTACAGCTTTGGCATCATGGCGTGGCAGGTGCTAAGCGGGTTGAAGCCGTACATGGTTGAGATTACGGCGGCGGCGCCAGCAAGCGCGCTGGAGGCGGCGACGCTACTGAAGGCGCTTGTGGGCGGGCCGCGCGGCATGCGGCCGCCGGTGGCGGCGCTGGTGGAGCACGGTGTGCCGCCCGCAGTGGTGGCACTGGTGGAGGCGTGTTGGGCGCCGTCACAGACTGACCGGCCGGCCATGGCAGTGGTGGAGCGCGTGCTTGAGGAGGCGTCGGCAGCGCTTGCAAGGGCACCGGCAGCACCAGCAGCACCGCTAGCATCAGCGCCAGTGCCGGTACCCGCATCAGCCATTGTACCAGCAGTATCAGCACTAGCATCACCAGCAGCACCAGCCCCATCAACATCTGCGCCCGCACCACCAACAGCAGAAGCACCTGTGCCCGCACCAACAATGCCATCAACCGCGAGCAGCAGCAGCGGCGCGGGCGATGACATTAGCAGCATTACGCTCAAGTACGAAGACGTGTCGTGGGATCGCGACAGGCGCGGCGACAAGGTTATGATTGGCCGCGGCGCGTCCGGAATCGTGTACGCAGGCGTGCTACACAGACAGCCGGTGGCCATCAAGTCTGAGGTACTTCGTGCCGGCGAGGAGGAAACGTGGCTCAGGGCCGTGCGCCTACACGTGCGCGCTACATCCCCACACATTGTGGCGACACGCGGCATCATCGTGGACTGCGAGGACAACAAGGTGACACACTACATTGTGATGGAGCGGCTGGCAGGCACGATGACGGAACTACTACTAACACGCGCCGGCGCGCACTACGGCGCTAACATGGCCCTGTGCCTGCAGCTGCTGGCGGATGTGGCGAGCGGGCTGGCGTACCTGCACTCGTTTGGCATCATCCACGCGGACGTGAAGCCCGACAACGTGTTGCTGACATTGGCCACGCTCCCTGCCGCCAAGCTAGCAGACCTTGGTAGCAGCGTGCTGCGCCGAGAGGGAACCAAAACGCGCGACACGCTGCGGGGTGAACGCGGTACGCTGTTGTACATGGACCCGTGCCTGTTTGATCCGAACATTCGCATCCAGACGGCGAGTGACGTCTACAGCTTTGGCGTAATGGCATGGCAGGTGTTGAGTGGGTTGCAGCCGTATGAGGCATTGTTGATGGCTGCGACGGCAACGACCAATGACGCAACGACTGCGATGCAAAGGGAGAGGCTGCTGAAGGCGCATGTGTGCGGGCCACACGGCAAGCGACCGCCAGTGGCGGCGCTGGTGGAGCGCGGTTTGCCACCAGCCGTGGTGACGCTGGTGGCGTCGTGTTGGTCGCCGGCGCAAGCCGACCGACCGACAATGGTGGAGGTGCAGCGTGCACTGGCTGTGGCGTCCGCAGCGCTTGCTAGAGCACCGACAGCACCGGCAGCACCGCTAGCATCAGCGCCAGCCCCTGTACCAGTAGTATCAGTTCTGGCACCAGCACCAGCACCATCAACATCTGTGCCCACCCCAGCAGTACCACCAACAGCAGAAGCACCTGTGCCCGCATCAGCGGTGCCATCAACCGCGAGCAGCGGCGGCGGCGGCAGCGGTGCGGGCTATGACATGAGCAGCATTACGCTTAAGTACGAGGATGTGGCGTGGGATCGCGACAGGCGCGGCGACAAGGTTTTAATTGGCCGCGGCGCGTTTGGCATCGTGTATGCAGGTGTGTTACACGGCCAGCCAGTGGCCATCAAGTCTGAGATGCTTCATCCCGGCGCCGAAGAGGAGTGGCTCAGGGCCGTGCGGCTACACGTGTGGTCCACATCTCGCCACATTGTGGCGGCACGCGGCATCATTGTGGACCGCGAGAACAACACGGTGACGCACTACATCGTGATGGAGCGGCTGGCGGGAACAATGACGCAGCTGCTGCTGACGCCGGGCGGCGCGCACTACGGCGCTGACGTTGCCTTGCGCCTGCAGCTGCTGGCGGATGTGGCGGGCGGGCTGGCATACCTGCACTCGTTCTCCATCATCCACGCGGACGTGAAGCCGGATAACGTGCTGCTGACATCGGCCACGCTCCCTGTTGCCAAGCTAGCAGACTTTGGTAGCAGCGTGCTGCGGCGGGAGGGCACCAAGACACACGACACGCTCATGGGCGAGCGCGGCACGATTATCTACATGGACCCGCGCCTGCTTGACCCTGCCGCCAGCATCACGACTGCAATTGACGTGTACAGCTTTGGCATCATGGCGTGGCAGGTGCTGAGCGGGTGCGTGCCGTATGAGGCAGAGGTGATGGCAACATTACCACCGACCACGACGGAGCCACAAATGGCGGCAGCGCTGCGGCGTCACGTGATGGACGGTGGCTGCCCACCGGCGGAGGCCCTGTCCGAGCGCGGTGTGCCTCCAGACGTCGTGTCGCTGGTGGTGTCGTGCTGGGCGCCAGAGCAGGCGGCACGGCCGGCCATGGCGGACGTGCAACGCGTCCTGGCGGCGGCGTCGGCGGCGCTGTGACATTTCATTTGAAGTCGCATCGAAACAGAATCAGAAACAGAATCGATATGCACCCTAGTGTGAGCGCGACCGCGCGCGCCGCCTGCAGCGGTACGGTGTTGGCATGTGACGTTAGATTGTTCACCGCACTACACGCCTCTCGCGCAGGTACTCACGCACCATTGCAACAGCGGTGCCAATCAGTGCTGCCGCATCATCACCCGCGGTTGCCGTCCTGCTTGCCAGTGCCCCCATTGCTGCACGTGCCGCGTCGGCCGCCAGCGCGGCCGCAAGTATGCGGGCCACCGCTGCCATGGTGGGACGCGCCATTGAGTTAGGCGCCAGGCATTGCAGTACCGTCTCGCACACCGCTGGTGGTACACCACGGTCACCTAGCGCCGCTGCAATCGTCGTTGCCCGCCAACCTCCCGGGGAAGCAAGCACGCCACCTGCGTGATGCGTCCGGCCCGCCAACAACTGCCAGGCCAGGACGCCCCAGTCATACACATCGTCTGTGGTTGTGCCTACAGCGCTCGCCTTATGCCTGTAGCCCACCACGCGCACGCCCCCCTTGCCCTCCTCGTCGACGGACGACAGCAACACGTTGGCGGCCGTAACGTCGCCGTGCGCAATGCGGCGTGCATGCAGCGCGGCAAGCGCTGTTGCCGCCTGCCATGCCAACCGCAGGCGTCGCGTCGTGCCGATGCGTACCAGTGCGCCGCCCTCCGTCATCACCACGGCCGCCAGGTTGCTATGCTCCTCCCCGGCACCACCTACGGTTGCCAAGTCGTCTTCTGGTGTCATGCCCGTGCCGGCGCTGGCGGCATCCGTCCCCGCCGGCACG
>Ga0066256_1004470_pt1 | contig 12453 bp, 9 predicted proteins | sample ThiBio_1000_biof_FD_87107 | JGI IMG/M metagenome (GOLD analysis project Ga0066256, IMG submission 87107) | Wastewater bioreactor microbial communities from Cape Town, South Africa - Thiocy_expt_1000_biof (version 2) | ecosystem: Engineered > Bioreactor > Thiocyanate-remediating >...
GTACTGGACATCCCGATGGCGGACCTGACCCGCCAGTACATCGTCTACATCGAGGCGATGCAGGTGCATCGTCTGGAACTGGCGGCCGAGTATCTGGTCATGGCGGCCATGCTGATCGAGATCAAGTCCCGTATGTTGCTGCCCCGGCCACAAAAGGCGGATGAGGGCGATGAACACGACCCGCGCGCCGAACTGGTGCGCCGGCTGCTGGAATATGAGCAGATGAAGCGTGCGGCCCAGAATCTGGATGGTATTTCCTTGCTCGGCCGGGATTTCCAGATCGTAAACGTCTATCTGGACCGTCTTGCGGCCAAGCGCCTGCCCCAGGTTGGTATCGACGATCTGATCGCGGCCTGGATGCTGCGGTTGACTTGCACGTGGCCGGGAAGACACTGTCCGTATTGGTCGAAGCCAAGAGGACGGTCTATCCCCGTGACGTGCGACAGGTGATCTGGCAGATCCGGGATGCCTGCCGTGCGTGGGCACGAAACCATCCAGGCGAGGCCGTGTCACTGATCGCGGCGGAGTCGATCTCGCCCGGCGCCAAGGAATTGCTCAGAAGCGAGGGCGTGGGCTACTACGACAGTGGTGGGAGTCTCTATTTGCCCGCACCGGGCATCTACCTGTACATCGACAAGCCGCCGCCCAAGACACTCGTCAAGTCGATCCGTTCACTGTTCTCTGGCCGACGCGCCCAGGTCCTGCACGCACTGTTAGTTCATCGTCAGACGTGGTTCGGCGTCACCGAACTTGCCCAGCTGGCGCAAGTGTCACCAGCGACGACATCGCAGGTGTTGACCCAACTGGAGCGCTTCGACTGGCTCGAAGCAAAGGGGCAAGGCCCCAGCAAGGAGCGCCACCTTCGCGAACCTACCGCCCTGCTTGATGCCTGGGCCAAGCAGGTGAAGGGCGATCAAGCGCCAGCGCTGCGCAGGTACTACGTCCCGGCGACCAAACCGGACGCATTGCCGATGCGCTTGGCCGAAGCCCTGGAAGGGCGAGGCGTCGAGTACGCCATCAGCCATGAGGCTGCGGCCCAGCGGCTCGCCCCCTTCCTGTCCAGCGTGTCCCAGGTGCGCCTGCGGCTGTTGCCCGGGCAAGCCGTTGACGCCGCCCTGAGTGACCTGGGTGCGCGCCTGGTCACCGAAGGGGCCAACCTGGCCGTGATCGAGACCAAGTCGGCGGGGGAGTTGCTGTTCCGCGTGCGCCTGGAAGGATTGTGGCTGGCCAGCCCGATCCAGATCTACCTCGACCTACTGCGGGGCGAAGGCCGCTCGAAGGAGATGGCTGAGCACTTCCGCAAAGAAAGGATCGGCTTCTGATGGCCAAACCAGCAACGCTCGATGGCTACAGCGACCAGTACACGGTGGACTGCGAGCGAGTCCTGGTGACTTTGCTGCGCGGGCTCGGGCCTTGGAAGGATTCTGTTTACCTGGTCGGCGGGCTCACGCCGCGATACCTTGTCCCGGCACGGCCACCGGTCGTGCCCGCGCATGCTGGCACCCTGGACGTGGACATCGTCATCGACCTGCAGATTTTGGCCGACACCGAGGCGTACCACACGCTGGAGGACAACCTCAAGCGGATGGGCTTCGAACGTGCAGAAAACGCAGCCGGGAAGAAGCTCTCATGGCGCTGGCAGACCCGTACCGAGCACGGTGCGCTGATGGTGCTGGAGCTGTTGGCCGATGCACCCGACATTGCCGGCGGCAAGGTTCAGCCGCTGCCGACCGAAGGCACGATCTCGGCGCTGAACATCCCGCACTCGTCGATCGTTTTCGACCTGCACCAAGTCACAGAGATTCAGGCCGAGTTGCTGGGCGACAACGGCGTGGCCACCGAGAAGATCAAGCACGCTAACCTCGTCAGTTTCACCTGTTTGAAGTCCTTCGCGTTCGACCAGCGCTTCGAGCGCAAGGACGCGCACGACCTGATCTATTGCCTGGAGCATGCCCCTGAAGGTGCGGCAGCAGTGGCTGAGGCGTTTCGCCAATCACTTGAAGGCAAGCACCGTGACGTAGTGAAAGCTGCTCTCAACATTTTGCAATCGCGCTTCGCGCGGGCCGGTGATGTCGAGGGCTATCGCAAGGACGGCCCCATAGCAACAGCCAAATTCGAGATTGGCGAGAGTGATGAGTCGGATCAGCGGGAGGCGAGGGCGCTGCGTCAGCGCGAGGTCAGTGACCTCGTTGAACAGCTTCTTGCACGAATTGAAAATCAATAAGGTACACATGCCAGTTCCAATAATCGACCTCTTTGCAGGGCCTGGAGGGCTTGGTGAGGGGTTTGCCTCTCTCAAGGGGCACGAGGGAAAGGCATTCTTCGAGATTGGCCTTTCCATTGAGAAGAATCCTGTTGCTCACAGAACGCTGACGCTGCGTGCGGTGTTCAGGCGTCTTCGTGGAACCAAGGACGTAAGACACTACTACAGCTATGTACGTGGCGAAATTGATGAGGATGCCTTTCGCCGAATCCCGGCGGTGGCCAGCGCCTTTGCGCATGCGGAGGCAGAGGCCAGATGTCTGGAGTTGGGAAAGTCGGATGAAGGTGGCATCGACACTGAAATCCAGGCGGTTTTGAAAGGACATGACACCTGGGTGCTCATTGGAGGTCCTCCCTGTCAGGCGTACTCACTTGCGGGTCGATCAAGACGTGCCAAGGACGAGACCTTTCACACGGACGAAAAGCACTTTCTTTACAGGGAGTATCTGAGAATCATCAGGGTTCACAGACCGACCATCTTCGTGATGGAGAACGTGAAAGGCTTGCTGTCCTCGCAGCACTCCGGCAATCCGATGTTCGACAGAATCCTTGCGGATCTTTCGAAGCCTGCTGAGGGGCTGGAATATGAGATTCGCTCCTTCGTCAAACCAGGCAGCGGCGGCGACCTGGAGCCAGTTGACTATGTCATTCCAGCAGAGCGCTATGGGATTCCCCAGAACAGGCATCGAGTAATTCTTCTGGGAGTCAGGAAAGATGCTGGTCTGCCCAGGCACAAGCTATTGGAGCCTGTTAAGGCTGTGACGGTTAGGCAGACCATTGACGACCTTCCACGCCTTAGAAGCCGCCTGTCCAAAGGAGACTCCCTCGATGCGTGGCGCAAGGCCGTGCAGGCAGCACCGGCGTGTGTAGAGGGATGGAATACGGAAACCGAACGCAGCATGACTGAAGCGATGCAGATGTTTGCCTCCGCGGCAACATATACATCAACCGGAAGCGCGTTCATCGCCCGAGAGTACAAGCGTCCGAAGAAGCCGACTGAACTTCAGGAATGGCTTCATGACAGAAGTCTTGGGGGGGTCTGTCAGCACGAGGCTCGATCCCACATGGCATCGGACTTGGCCAGATATCTGTTCTCTGCATGCTTTGCGCACCTGTCGGGCTACTCTGCCCGATTGGATGTCTTCCCTCCCAAGCTGCTTCCAGAACACAGCAATGTCAATGTTGAAGGACTTGAGGCCATTCCCTTCAAGGATCGATTCCGTGTCCAATGCAGAAATGAGCCTGCCACCACGGTAGTGGCGCACATCGCCAAGGACGGACACTATTACATTCACTACGATCCTGCTCAGTGTCGGAGCCTGACGGTCAGGGAGGCCGCACGGCTTCAGACCTTTCCTGACAACTACTTCTTCGCAGGCAACCGTACGGAGCAATACACACAGGTCGGGAACGCAGTGCCACCGCTCTTGGCTCACAAGCTGGCAAAGGTTGTGCGCAGCCTCTTGAACCAGACGAACAGAAAGAAACGTCGAAAAACAGGCGATCTTTTACATAAAAGTCGATCGGCTACCGCGTTGCAGTTGCCTGCAAGCAAGACTCCAAGCTCGCGACTTAAGGGAGCGAGCTAGAAGCAACCACCAAGCAAGCCTCCTTGCCATGCAGCCACTGCTCAACGATCTGTGCCGAATGATCGATGGACTGCCTGAGGGAACACTCCCAGACGACGGCTACACGCCAGCCAAGATCGCGAAGCGCTGTTATGTGACGGGCGTCCCGGTCGACATTTCCTTGCAGCTTTTTCCCCCAAAAGTCTGCATTTGTCCTTGGTGTGGCTGCATATCGGCAGCCTTGGTGCCTATGCCAAAAGCAGCCATGAACGAACACCACAGCACTGTACTTCGGGAACACGAGGTCAGGGGTACCGGGAAGGCTTCGAACATGCAGCCTGTAGCGGAACCCACTGGCAAAAAGATGGGAGCGAAGCATCCGCTCAGGCCAAGTATTCTTTCCGCGGATGCTCGACATCATGCGGCTGCGCTGGGGAGTGGTTGGAAGGCGCATGGATGGGAAAAGTCTGAATGTCTACGGAGAACAACTCCTCAACACATACAGCAGAATACTCTGACAGAAGAGGTTCCCGATGCGGCAAACGGAGGCGCGCTGCGGGCCTGATTCATGAAAAATCGCAGGAGGGAGATTCATGGCGCGTGATCACAATCATCCGCCGAGTGCCGCATGCCTTTCGGCCTCGATGCGCGACCTTGGGTATTCGCTGGAAACGGCGATTGCCGATCTGATCGACAACAGCATTTCCGCGGGCGCAGACGCCATCGACATCATCTGCGACCTGTCCGGTGCGCAGCCCTTGGTTGCCATCGTGGACAACGGCAGTGGAATGACGGAGGCCGAGCTTCTCGAAGCCATGCGCCATGGAACAGCGAATCCGAGGCACGAGCGATCACCACGGGATCTCGGCCGCTTCGGTCTCGGACTGAAAACAGCATCGTTTTCCCAGTGCCGTTCGCTGACGGTGATCTCCGCGAAGAATGGGGTGCGGTGCGGAGCCGAATGGAATCTCGATCGCATCGATGCAGCAGACGACTGGATCCTGTCCATCCTTGACGACGCGGACCTCGATGCATTGCCATATGTCGATCGACTCGGAGATCACGGTACTTCCGTTGTTTGGCGGGAACTCGATCGGCTTGTTGAAGACGAGGTTGGCGACCGCCGGAATGAGATCGTCAGTGAGAAGTTGGATGCCCTCGGCAGACACCTCTCGATCGTTTTTCATCGGTTCCTCGCGGGAGACGTCAAGGGCCATTCTCGGATTTCCGTTTCTGTCAATGGCCATGCAGTCGAGGCGTTCGACCCATTCTGCAGAAAGAACCCGGCCACGCAATTGCTTCCGGAGGAGGTCGTACGCATCGGCGAAGCAGAAGTTCGTCTTCAGCCGTATGTCCTGCCGCACCACTCCAGGCTGACCGCTCGCGAGTACGACTTCTATCAGAGTCGCAGTGACTTTATTTCGAATCAGGGTGCCTACATCTACCGGAATGGCCGTCTGATGGCGTGGGGTGACTGGTTCCGGCTGGTGCCCAAGGGGGAGGCCACGAAGCTGGCCAGGGTCCAGATCGACTTTCCCAACAGTCTGGACGAAGCCTGGACCATCGACATCAAGAAGTCGCGTGCCCGCCCGCCCCACGCAGTGCGGGAGAGGCTGCGCCAGATCATTGCCAGGATCACTGCCCGCAGCGTGACCGTTCATCGCGGCCGCGGCCAGAAGCTCTTCCAGGAAAGCGATGCGCCGCTGTGGGAGCGCTACGCGGATCATGGAGGTATCCGGTTCGCGATCAATGCGCAGCACCCTCTCATTCTCTCGTTGAGCACGAAATTGAAGCCCGAGGACGCGAATTCGCTGCGGGTTCTGCTCGACTCGATCGCAGCATCCCTCCCCGTCGAGATGATCTACTCCGACTACTCGACGCATCCCCGGGAGGTGAGCCAGACGGCAGTCGACAACGACCTCACGATTGACCGCCTGAGAAGCCTCAAGCAGGTGCTCTATGGCGACGGACCAGGCGATCCGGACGCATTTCTTCAGATCGTGCGATCCACCCATCTGTTCGAGGGACAGATCGAGACAGCCAAGACATTCATTAACGAGGCCTTCACATGAGCGGACCTGTCATCACCGAAGAACGGAATATCGCGAATGCGCTCATCTCGGGCCTCGCCAACATGAAGGAGACGCCGACGCGCGAACAGGTCGAGAGGAAGGCGCAACAGATAGCCGAACTCTTTGGATACACGGGCGATCTCCGGAACATCATCCCCGAAGCGATGATTTCGGTTGACACGCGCATGGGGGCCGGCGTGTCGCTTGTCGATCCCGCCGCGAAGCATGACGACCAGTGGGTTCGCAAGCGTGAGGACATCACCTGGACCTATACGAACGCCTACGGAAAATTTCTGCGCGAGGAGGGTTGGCCACCTCGGATGGTGCAATCGCTGAGCGACGTGACGGGTCGGATTCTTGGGCATCTGCAGGATCCGAAGAGCGAGGGGACGAACTGGAATCGTCGTGGCCTTGTCATCGGCCATGTGCAGTCAGGCAAGACCGCCAACTACACCGGCCTGATTGCGAGGGCGGCCGACGCCGGCTACAAGTTCATCATCGTCATCGCCGGCATTCACAACAACCTGCGCAAGCAGACACAGGAGCGCGTTGACGAAGCCTTCATCGGCCGGTCGAGCGACCCGGAGGATCGCAGGACGATTGGCGTCGGTCTGGACCCCGGATATCCGCATCCGGCGACCCTCACCAACATCAACGAGGACTTCAACAAGAACACGGCCGCCAAGAGTGGCTGGAAGATCAACGATTTCAGCAAGCCGATCATTCTCGGCATCAAGAAGAACGTCACCACGCTGACCGCGCTTCACAAGTGGCTCAAGGAGCTCAACGCCTCTGGAGACGGACGGATTTCCGATGTGCCGATGTTGCTGATCGACGATGAAGCCGACAACGCGTCCATCAACACGAACAAGGAAGATCTCGATCCGACGCGCACGAACGCCATGATCCGGCGCATTCTTGGTCTCTTCGCGAAATCCTGCTACGTCGGCTATACGGCCACCCCCTTCGCGAACATCTTCATCAATCCCGATTCCTACGACGAAGACGTTCGGGAGGAACTGTTTCCGCGCGACTTCATCTACTGCCTCGATGCGCCGACTACCTATTTTGGCGCGGAGAAGGTGTTCCTGAACGAGGAGTCCAGCCAGTCGATCGTGCGACCGATCGACGATTGCGAAGACCTCATTCCCTATACGCACAAGAGGGACCATCCGATCGCTGAATTGCCTCCGAGCCTGTATCGGGCAATGGACGGATTCATTGTGGCGCGCGCAATCCGGAACCTGCGCGGGCAGGCAAGCAAGCACTGCTCCATGATGGTCAATGTGTCGCGTTTCGTGCCCGTGCAGCGGGCGGTGCGGGAGTTCCTCAGCCTGCGGGAGAAGAAGATCAGGGAAGCCGTGCGGGCCAACTACAGGATGCCCGAGTCCGCATCCTCCGCGAACGTCTACATGCGGGGCCTGAAACAGGCCTTCGACGACGAATATGCCGATGCCGGTTTCACCTGGGAGCAGGTCAAAACCGCCCTCGATGGTGTGTTCGAGCATCTCCACCTCTACGTCATCAACAGCAAGAGCGACGAGGTCCTCGACTTCACGAAGTACGAAAAGGAGGGAGTCGGGCTTACCGCCATCGCCGTCGGTGGTCTGAGTCTGTCCCGTGGCCTGACCATCGAGGGGTTGACGGTCAGCTACATGTATCGCAACACGAAGATGTACGACACGCTCATGCAGATGGGCCGCTGGTTTGGCTATCGGCCGGGCTTCGAGGATCTTTGCCGTGTCCATCTTTCGCGTGATTCCATCAACTGGTATTCGCACATCGCGTTGGCCGCCGAGGAACTGACTCAGCAGGTCAAGCGCATGCGCCGCGATGGGCTCAGTCCGCGCCAGTTCGGGCTCTATGTCCTAGCGCATCCCGACAGCCTGCTGATCACTGCCGCCAACAAGATGCGCGCCGGTGAGAAGGTGAAATTCCGGCAGAACTTCAGTGGCCGCATGCTGGAGAGCTATATCGTCTCTACCGAGAGCGACGTGAATGAGGCGAATTTCGATCTGATCGAGCGGTGCTGGCGCGAAGGCTTCGGCGGCCGGACCTTGGAGGACACTGGAAAGGGTGTGATCTTCCGCGACGTCGATACCGAGCGGATCGAGGATTTTCTGATCTCCTTTCAGGCGCACAGTCAGTTCGCCGATCGCAAGGCTGATATCGTCGCCTATCTGCGCACTCTCGCCGACCAGCATGCCGTCGGCGATGTGCTGCTGATCTCGCCGAGTAGCGGAGACGGCAAGCCGTATAGGTTGAACGGCCAGTCCCGCGTTGTCGGCGATCGCCAAGGCTCCGCGTGGCGGCTGAACAAGGACCGCGTGGCCTCGCGCGGGGACGAGAAGTTGGGCCTTGCCGAGGACCAGAAGGCGGCGGCTGAGGCCGTAGCTGCATCCGGGGACAACCCGGTTGCAGCCTCGGACACCCACTATCGCGAGGTTCGCAAAAAGCCGCTCCTCATGATTCACAGCCTTGATCCGCACGGCGATGACAAGGTCAAGGGTCCTATCGCGGCCTTCGGCGTCAGCTTCCCGCCCGGCCACTATGAGACCGAGATCGAGGTTGTCGCAAACCGGGTCTGGCTGGAGCGGATGCAGGGTGTGCCGGATGACCCGGACGAGGAGGAGGACTACGATGCCTGAGTCGTCACCGTGGGATGGCATCGGCGTACCGGGGACGGACTTCAATGTCCGCCAGGTCATGGGCAAGATGGTCGTGCCCTGCTTCTGGGGAAGGGACAGGAGCGGTGCCTGCCTCTTCATTGTGGAACTGCACGGCGATCACACGGGGCAGTATCGGAAGAATGCCGTGACGGTGAACGGCATCGACGTCGATCTTCGCGGCGGCGATGCAGGTCGGCAGCGTCTGGTTCTCACCCTGGAGAAGGAAGTCGACCGAGACCTCTTCGAGGGGCTCTGTCGTACTCTGGCTTCCGCGCTGGAGCGCGCGACCGATTCCGTGAGCTCGCTTGCCGTTGCGCTGGCGCATCTCCGCCGGTGGAAAACCTTTCTATCTGGGCGAGGTCAGCACCTGTCTGGAGAGGAGATCCGAGGTCTCTATGCAGAGCTCACCTTCCTGCTGGAGCTGTTGGATCGGCCTGTTCCGGCCGCCGCGGCGCTCGAAGCCTGGCTCGGCCCGGACAAGTCCCATCAAGACTTTATCTTCGGCAACACGGCCGTGGAGATCAAGTCGCTCTCGGGAGCCGAACGCAGCACTGTCCGCATTTCGTCAGAGGACCAGCTCGAATCTCTCAATGACGCATTGTTCCTGCGCATCTACCGGCTGAGCAATCTGCCGGATGCTGCAGGCGCGCGGTCGCTCAACGCAGTCGTCGCTGACGTTCAGGCACGGCTCGGCGAAGCGGAGGCCGTCGAAGCATTCGACCGCAAGCTGGTGGCGCATGGCTACGCGCCGCTGCCTGACTATGACGAGCCAACGTTCGTGATCGGCAGCGTGACCACATATCGTGTCCAGGATGGGTTCCCGCGTCTGATGCGCTCGCAACTGTCGACGGGGATCACCAGGGTGGCCTACGACATCAGGTTGGAGGCCATCACACCGTACGAATGCGACGGTGCGGCCGTCTTTGGAGGGGAATGATGGAGCAGAGCAGCGAGGAGATCTTCCATGACTTCCGTCAGGAACTGCTGGCCAGTGCCGAAGCAAATGGCAGCTTTCAACTGTCCGAATTCATGGAAACTGTCGCGAATGAGTTGATTGAGACGGGATTCGTCGAAGGCTTCGAACTGTGCGACTTCAAGGCTCCGCGCGGAATGCGCGTGGATGGCTACTGGTTCAACGATGACGGGGTTCTAGATCTTTTCATTGCGGACTTCGATTCCCGCAGCGAGCTCGCGTCCCTGACTCGGACGGATGTGGTTGCCACATTCAAGCGTGTCACCAACTTCTTCGAGTCGAGCATCAGCAAGGGATTGGCAGGTGAACTTGAGGTCACGTCGCCGGGGTACGGGCTTGCCCGGCAGATTGCCGACCGGAGAGGCTCGATCCGCCAACTCAATCTGGTGCTCTTTTCGGAGCGCGCCCTGAGCGAAAAGATCCAGGCCATCCCCGACACGGAGGTGACGGGAGTCCCTGCCAGCCACCACATCTGGGACATCTCACGCCTTCATCGTCAGCGGAGCTCTCGCGGTCACAAGGAGCCGCTCGACCTGGATTTCCAGCAGATGTTCGGCAAGGGCATATCGTGCCTTCCTGCCCACCTGGGTGCAGATGCCTACCAATCGTATCTGATGGTCATGCCGGCCGAAGTGCTGGCGGACCTGTACGAGAAGTTCGGTGCCCGCCTGCTCGAACAGAACGTGAGAACGTTTCTTCAGGCACGTGGAAACGTCAATCAAGGCATCAGGGCAACGATCTTGAATGAGCCTGGAATGTTCTTTGCCTACAACAATGGGGTCACGGCGACTGCGCAGAGCATCGAGACGAGAGCAACAGACGCCGGTCTTGCAATCACAAGAATGCTCGACCTTCAGATAGTGAACGGTGGCCAGACCACCGCGTCGCTCTTTCATACAAGAAAGCGCGACCGAGCCGATCTGTCCAAGATATTCGTTCAGATGAAGTTGTCCGTCATCGACAGCCAACAGAGCGAAACGGTCGTTCCGCGCATATCCGAGTATGCGAACACCCAGAATCGGGTCAATGCTGCAGACTTCTTCTCGAACCATCCATTCCATGTTCGGATGGAAGGGTTCTCAAGACGCATATGGGCGCCAGCCCAGAAGGGGGCGCAGCGTGAGACGAAATGGTTCTACGAACGCGCGCGCGGACAGTACGCGGACGCCCAATCGAAGCTCACGCCCGGTGAGCAGCGCCGCTTCAAGGCGGAACATCCAAAGCCACAGATGTTCACGAAGACCGATCTGGCGAAGTTCGAGAATGCCTGGGATGACCATCCCAGGTGGGTCAACCTGGGTTCCCAGAAGAACTTTGCGCGATATGCAACCCGGATCGGCGGCGAGTGGGAAAAATCATCTGACGGGTTCAATGAGTTCTATTTCAAGCGAGCAGTCGCTCGCGGGCTCATCTTCCGCGCCACCGAGCGGATAGTGTCTGCACAGCCTTGGTACAACGGCGGATACCGGGCCAACATAGTGGCCTACACGCTGTCCATGCTCAGCGAACTTGCGAAGCGAAGGAAGGCGTGCGTGGACTTCCCGGGCATTTGGAATGCACAGGGCATCAACGCCGTGCTTGAAAGCTCCATTGCGGTCATGTCCGGAGTCGTGAACGAGGACATCATCAGGCCGCCGGCTGGCATCTCGAACATCTCCGAATGGTGCAAGAGGGAAGCCTGTTGGACGCGGATTCAGACGCGTATTGAAGATGTCGAGAAGCTGCTCTCACCCGAGTTCTACGATCAGCTTCTGTCGATTGACGATCAGGCGGCGGAGGTCAGATCTGCCAAGCAGACCCAGAAGGTCGACAACGGCATTGAAGCTCAGCGGCATGTGCTGGCTGTTCCCGCGGGTGAATGGGCTCGTCTTCATCAGGCGCTGATCGAAAAGGAGCTTCTCACGCCAAAGGAGGCCGGAGTTCTCAGGATAGCCATGCAGATTCCTGCGAAGCTTCCCACCGAAAAGCAGTGTGCGATTCTTCTCGATGTCCTTGGCAGAGCGCGCGCGGAAGGCATCGTGGTTGAGAGGTAAGTTCTTGGCGCGAGGTGCAGGCTGTACGAGGTGCCGGATTTGTCATGTGGAGGCAAAAAGCAATGGTGCAAGACGACTTCGTGGTTTGCGAGCGACATGGAATCGCATGAACGATCCTCGAAAACTCTTTGTGGACGAACGTCTCACCGGCTCGTGCGTGTACTGCGGCGTCGAGCCAAGCACGAGAGATCACTGCCCGTCGAAGGTCCTGCTGGATGAGCCGGTTCCATCGAATCTGCCTGTCGTCCTTGCCTGCGTGATCTGCGGCACCGCCGATCCGTCCGGCGTGAAGAGGGCGAATGTGAGCAGGATTCTTCGCGCCGTGCCACAGCTGGCCAGCAGGATCCTGGCTGCGATGTCCTTGAGCGAAGACGGCCAGAAGACTTGGCAGCCGGACATGGATCGTGTGCGGAATGTCGTCGCCAAGCTGGGGCACGGCCATCTGGACTACGAGTTGAGCATTCAGGAGAGGGGTGACCCGGATGAAGTCGAGGCGATGCCTCTTGCTCTCATGAGCCAGAAGAGCCGCGAGTTTTTCGAATGTCCCGAGCCGGGCCCCATGACCGTCTGGCCGGAGCTCGGCTCCAGGGCCTTCATGCGTGCGCTGCCATCCGGAGAGCTGATCGCCGATGGCTGGATCGACGTGCAGAAAGGGCGGTACCGCTATCTGGTGGGACAGTCCAGCGGTAACTTCGTGCACATCGTGTTGAGCGAGTACTTGGCGTGCAGGATTGTCTGGTCCTGATCACAGTGGAGCGAGTCGACTGAATTGTCCTGCGAGGCAGATGCTGAGGAGGGATGCATGCATATCGAAGCAAGGTTCTATGAGACCTACGCACTCTGCGCCGTCGTGGATGCGGTGCTGACCAACCGGGT
>Ga0066256_1004471_pt1 | contig 12451 bp, 8 predicted proteins | sample ThiBio_1000_biof_FD_87107 | JGI IMG/M metagenome (GOLD analysis project Ga0066256, IMG submission 87107) | Wastewater bioreactor microbial communities from Cape Town, South Africa - Thiocy_expt_1000_biof (version 2) | ecosystem: Engineered > Bioreactor > Thiocyanate-remediating >...
GGCAGGATCCACGCGCAGGTCATCGTGGACGGATTGACGCGGCAGCCAAGGCGCGGCTGACAGCGGGCCGCGATCGGATTAGATAGGGCAGCGCCCGCAGCAAGGGCGCTCCCGTTTTCATCGCCGCCAGCAGGAGAGCCGACATCAGGAGCGAAAAGGACAAACCGGGCGTTCTGCGCGAAACGGACGACGAGGCGCGGAACCTCGCCCGCACCCTGCTGCGCTCGGCGCGAAGCTGCGCGCTGGCCGTGCTGGAGCCGGAAACCGGCGCGCCCTTCGCCAGCCGCACGCTGACGGGCACCGATACGGACGGCACGCCCGTCATCCTCGTCTCCGCGCTCTCCTCGCATACCCAGGCGCTGCGGGCCGACCCGCGCGCCTCGCTGCTGGCCGGCGAACCCGGCAAGGGCGATCCCCTCGCCCACCCACGCCTCACCGTCATCTGCACCGCCGAGGAGGTATCACGCGAAAGTGAAGCGCGCGCGGCGCTGCGCGAGCGCTTCGTCCGCCGCCACCCCAAGGCAAAACTCTACGTTGATTTCCCCGACTTCACCTTCTTCCGCCTGGTGCCCGAGCGCGCCTTCCTCAACGGCGGTTTCGGCCAGGCCCTCCTGCCCCCCCCCGCCCACCTTCTGATTCGCCCTCCCCCCCCCCGCGCGCCTCCGGCGGTGGAAACCCGCGCCCTCCCGCCCCTGAACAGCGGCCCCGCAGACGCCCCCCGCGCCCCTGCCCGCCCCCAATGCCGCCCGAGGGGCCGCGGCCGGAGCCGCGGCCGACCGGCCGCCGCCGGCGTCGATCTTGCGAGCGGGGACAGGCTGAAGCGCCTCGAATTTCCCCATGAGCTTGAAAACGCCGGGGAACTTCGCAGCGAGCTTGCACGTTTGCTTCAGGAAGCAAGAGCAGCGGGCTGACCCGCCGACGAATTCGCTGTTCGCGCCCCCCGTCATTGCGGGGGGAATTTAGCGTCATACGTGCACCCTACCCCCATTTCTTGCTCTTGATGAGGTAGGTTTTGTTTATATGCTAACAAGCGGATTCACATAAAATCACATGATTTGAAAGCGGAAACGCCCAAAGGAGTTTCAGATGGACAAGATTTCAGACGCAGAACACGCACAGGCCGAAGTTGCATCCGATTTTCTTTCCGCCATGGCCAATCCCAAGCGCCTTCTCATCCTGAAGGTCCTGGTGAGCGGCGAAATCGCCGTCGGCGCGCTTGCAAATCAGGTCGGCCTCAGCCAGTCGGCCCTGTCGCAGCATCTTTCGAAACTGCGCGCGCAGAACCTCGTGACCACCCGTCGCGATGCGCAGACCATCTACTATTCCAGCAAGTCGGATGCCGTGATGACCATTCTCGAAGCGCTCGATCAAATCTACAGGGGCTCGGGCAACGGCGCGGCGGAAAAGAAGCTCCGCATCGCCTGACCTCCAGAAAATCCCCCGCCTTCCAGCGCCCCGGATGAAAATCCGGGGCGTTTCGCATGGAAGCTCCGCTTGACGCCTCCGGGCGCCTTGATAGTTTGACCATCGGGTAAAATCCCGCCCCTTCCGCACCGCCAGCCGGGACGGCCCCCGCATTCAAAGGCCATGGAGAGACCGCATGTCCAACCGCCTCAACACCCCCAACGACCTGCGAGCCTTCTGGATGCCGTTCACGGCGAACCGGCAGTTCAAGAAGGAGCCGCGCCTCTTCGTCGGCGCGAAGGACATGTACTACACCACCCATGACGGTCGTCAGGTGCTCGACGGCACGGCGGGCCTGTGGTGCGTCAATGCCGGCCACTGCCGGCCGAAGATCACCGAGGCGATCCGCGAGCAGGCCGGCGAACTCGACTACGCCCCCGCCTTCCAGCTCGGCCATCCCAAGGCCTTCGAGCTCGCCAACCGCCTCGTCGACATCGCCCCCGATGGCATGGACCACGTCCTCTACACCAATTCCGGCTCCGAATCGGTCGAGACCGCGCTGAAGGTGGCGCTCGCCTATCACCGCGCGAAAGGCGACGGCTCGCGCTTCCGCCTGATCGGCCGCGAGCGCGGCTATCACGGCGTCAATTTCGGCGGCATCTCCGTCGGCGGCATTGTCTCCAACCGCAAGATGTTCGGCACGCTGCTGACCGGCGTCGACCACATGCCCCACACCCACTTCCCGGACAGGAACGCCTTCTCCCGCGGCGAGCCGGAACACGGCGGCGACATCGCCAGCGAACTCCAGCGCATCATCACCCTGCACGACGCCTCGACCATCGCGGCCGTCATCGTCGAGCCGGTCGCCGGCTCCACCGGCGTCCTCATCCCGCCGAAGGGCTATCTCCAGAAGCTGCGCGAGATCTGTACGCAGCACGGCATCCTGCTGATCTTCGACGAGGTCATCACCGGCTTCGGCCGCCTCGGCGCGCCCTTCGCCGCGCAGTATTTCGACGTGAAGCCTGATATCATCACCACCGCCAAGGGCCTCACCAACGGCGTGATCCCGATGGGTGCCGTCTTCGTGACGTCGGAAATCCACGACGCCTTCATGAACGGCCCGGAACACATGATCGAGTTCTTCCACGGCTATACCTATTCCGGCAACCCGATCGCCTGCGCCGCCGCCCTCGGCACCCTCGACACCTACCGCGAAGAGGGCCTTCTGACCCGCGCCAGCGAGCTTGCCTCCTATTGGGAAGAGGGCCTGCATTCGCTGAAGGATTGCCCCAACGTCATCGATATCCGCAATGTCGGCCTGATCGGCGCCGTCGAGCTCGCCTCCATCCCCGGCGAGCCGACCAAGCGCGCCTTCAACGCCTTCCTCAAGGCCTACGAGAAGGGCCTGCTCATCCGCACGACCGGCGACATCATCGCCCTCTCCCCGCCGCTCATCATCGAGAAGCCAGAGATCGACGAACTGTTCGGCAAGCTGCGCGAGGTCCTGCAGAACAATATCTGATCCGGGCGGATTTCCGGGAAATGGCGGCTCCGGCCGCCATCAGCTTGTTGACAAACCTCGCCTCGCCCACCGCTGTCATCCTAGGCCTTATGCCGAGGATCTGCCAACGCATTGAAAAGTCGCAACGTTTGCAGATCCCCGGGACAGGCCCGAGCATGACGGAAGAGAGGTTTCGCACTTTGTCGGCAGTCTGATCGCGGCTCCGGCCGCCATTCTCACCGCCACAGGATGGCTCTTGCCCCTCGCCCTAACCCTTGTGACCTGGACTTTGCTTCCCGGACTGGCTGGTTCGGGGGGACTGGCGATCAAGCCCGATAACTCTGAGAACTTGAAGTTCGTGGGAGAGCAAGGGACACTCGCCAGGATTTCCCAAGCCCGTACAGTCGCTTGGGCCAAGCTCCGGCCGGGGACCAAGCCCGCTATGTGCAAGGATGGGACACCGAAATTCTCAACAAGCTCCTCGTTCCCGAGCCATTTCTTGGCTTGCAGTTCAAGACAGTTGCTCTCCCCGCAAGCGGGGAGAGGGGACTTGCCCCACGCACGTTGGAAGTTTGGGAAACCGTTGTGGCATATCCCCTTCTCCCCAGCGGGGAGAAGGTGCCGGCAGGCGGATGAGGGGGATGCCGAAGGCAGAAAGAAAAGTTTCTTTTTGCCGCCCCCCTCATCCGACCCTTCGGGCCACCTTCTCCCCGGGGGGAGAAGGGAAGGACGGCGACGTCGAATTCCATATGCGATGACCCTTCCGCCTACGGGGAGCAGGGGCGTACCCCGCTTGCGGCCATTGGTTGAGGAAACCGGTGCGGCATATCTCCTTCGCCCCGCTTGCGGGGAGAAGGTGGCCCGAAGGGTCGGATGAGGGGCGGACCCCGGCCAAAAAAGGACATCACCCCTACTCGATGAACACCCGCACGCTTGCCGCCCGCCCGGCGGCGTCGATCACCGTCAGCGTCGAGAAGCCCGCGCCCTCCGGCGTCCACTGCGTCGTGCGCCGGCGCGCGGCGTCGGGCAGGACCTTGCCGTTGGCGAGCCAGCGGAAGGGTGCGCGGCCGCCCTGGAGCTTCAGGATGAGGGGTGAGATTTCCGCGCCGGCCGTCGCGCCGAGCTCCACATGGGCGCCTTCCGGCGGATAGACGATCTCCGGCGCCGGCTCGCGCCCGGCGGTCGCGACGAGGCCGTTCGCGGTGGTGGAGAAGCGGCGCATGCTCGCCGGCAGTTCCGATTGCGCGATGCGTACCGCGCCCGCCGGCGCGTGCGGCAGCGCGGTGATGGCGACGCCGGAGCGCGAGAAGGCTTCGAAGAGGATGGGCGCGGCGGCGCCGTAGCCCGTCAGGCCCGGCACGGCACCGTTGTCGGCGCGGCCGACCCAGACGCCGAGCACATGCCGGCCGTCGTATCCAATCGACCAGGCGTCGCGGTAGCCGTAGCTCGTGCCGGTCTTGTAGGCGATGCCGAGCCGGCGGCTGCCCGTCGGCGGGATGACGCCGGACAGCACGTCCGAGACATGCCAGACGGCGACAGGATCGAGCAGCGGATCGCCGTCGATGACGGCCGCATCCCCCGTGATGCCGTCGCCGAGCCGGACCGGCATGCCGCGATTGGCGAGCGCCGCATAGAGCTGGGTGAGGTCGCGCAGCGTGATGCCGAGGCCGCCGAGGCCGATGGCAAGGCCGGGCGTCTCGCCCGGCGGCAGCTCCGGCCGCACCTCGGCGCGGCGGAAGCGCACCATCAGCCGCGTCGGGCCGACGGCGTCGAGCAGGCGCACGGCGGGCACGTTGAGGGACAGTTGCAGGGCCTTGCGCACGCTGATGTCGCCCTGGTAGGTCATGTCGAAATTGCGCGGGCGATAGCCGGCGAAGTCGGCGGGACGATCCTCGACGATGGTCTCCTGCGCGACGAGGCCCTCCTCGAAGGCGAGGCCGTAGATGAACGGCTTCAGCGCCGAGCCGGGCGAGCGGCGGATGCGCGTCATGTCGATCCAGCCCGCGCGGCTGCCGTCGAAATAATCCGCCGAGCCGACCTCGCCGAGGATCTCGCCGGTGCGGGCATCGGCCATCACCATGGCGATGGAGACCTTCGGCCCAAGCCGCTCGGCCGCCTCGCGGGCGACGGTCTCCAGCCCGTCCTGCACGGTGCGGTCGAGCGTGGTGCTGCGCGTGACCGCCTTCGGGTCCTTGCGCAGCGCGAGCTCCGAAAGATGGGCGGCGTAGGACGGAAGCTGCCGGCGGCGGGTGAGGATGGCCTCGGCGCTCGCGCGCTCGGCCTCGCCTTCGCCGATGATATCGGAGACGGCCATGCGGTTCAGCACGCGCTCGCGCGCCTTTTCCGCCACCTCCCGGTGCCGGTCGGGCCGGCGCTTTTCGGGAAGCTGCGGCAGGGCGACGAGGAGGGCGGCTTCGGCGACGGAAAGCCGCTTCGGCTCCTTGCCGAACCAGGCGAGGCTTGCCGCCCGCACGCCTTCGAGATTGCCGCCATAGGGGGCGAGCGTCAGGTAGAGGTCGAGGATCTCGGCCTTGGAGAGCCGTCGTTCGAGCTGGACGGCGCGCGCCATCTGGCGCAGCTTGGCGAGCATCGACCGGCTCTCGCGCGGCTCGATCAGGCGGGCGACCTGCATGGAGAGCGTCGAGCCGCCCGAAACGATATGGCCGCTGGTGACGAACTGGCCGGCGGCGCGTAGAAGCGCCAGCGGATCGATGCCGGAATGCGCGTTGAAGCGCCGGTCCTCGTAGGCGACGAGCATGCGGACGAATTGCGGATCGACATCGGCGGCCGTGGTCTTCAGCCGCCAGTGCCCCTGCGGCGTCGCGAAGGCGCGCAGCAGTCGGCCATCGCGGTCGAGCACTTCCTTCGAGACGGTGTCCGCCACCCCCATGGGCGGCGGATAGGCGCGGTCCGCACGGTCGAGCCCGAAGGCGAGGGCGGCAATAGCCGCCGCCCCGCTGAAGGAACCGACGAGGAGCTTGCGCCAGAGCGCCATGGCTTCCCCTCCTACTCGGCCTTGACGACCTGCATGCGGCCGGTCGCCGTGCGGGCGGAGTATTGCGGACGATACATGTCCTCCACCTGCGCGGCCGGCAGGTCGTAGGTGCCGGGGGTCACGGCGCGCACGACATAGGCGAGCGTCACCTCGCGGTTGTCGCCTTCGCTGCGGTTGAAGGCCGCCACGAAGCGGTCGTAGCGGAATTCCGTATGCGCCGCCTCGGTCTCGCCGAGCCAGTCGAAGTTGGAAAGCTTCGCGCTGTCGACGAGGCTCGGATTGTCGATCTCGAAGCCGGCGGGCAGGAGGTCGGTGATGATGATGCGCGACGGCCAGCTGTTGTGCTCCGTCACCTTCAGCACCACGACGTAACGCTCGTTCTGGGTCGCCTCCGTGATGTTCGCCTCCTCGCCGTCGAGCGTGTAGTAGGTGCGCTCGATGGCGAAGCCGTCGCCGCCGGCCGGCAGCGGATCGGCGGGCGCCGCCACGGTGGTCAGCATGGCGGAGACCGGCTCGCCGGTGTGGTTGGCGATGGTCAGCGGATGCTCCAGCAGGGACTTGCCGGTCATCTGCGCGGCATAGCCGCCGTCGCGCGGCGCGCCGTTGACCTCCAGCTTCAGGCCCTTGTCGGCATCCCGCACGGAGCGCGCGGCGAGCAGCATCCAGGTCTGTTCCTGCGTGCTGGTCCAGCGCTTGTTATCCCACTCCCTGGCGACGAGCTTGGTCAGGTCCGGAATGACATCGGGAACCGGCCGGCTTTCCGCGGCGAGCGCCAGGATCGCCGCGCCGTCGCGCAGCGACGAACCGTAGTCGGTGCGCGAGAGGCTGGCATTCATGACGGTCTCGCGCGAAAGGCCGAGCGCGTTGGAGAAGATCGTCATCGAGCGCTGGGCATCGCCGTAGAGGCCGAGCGCGCCGGCGATCTGCGCGCGGGCAAGCGGCGAGGAGAACTCCGGGAGCTTCGTATCCGCATAGTAGCGCAGGTCGCTGATAGCGGCCTTGCGGTTGCGGGCGAGCACATAGAGCGCATAGGCGATCTCGTTGCCTTGGGTCGAGACGTTGACGTCATAGGAAAGGGCGTTCTGCAGGTTGGAGAGCGCCTGCACCATGGCCTGTTCCGGCACCTCAAACTTCTGCTCGCGGGCGCGGGTCAGGAAGTCGGTGACGAAGGCGTCGAGCCAGAGGTCGCCATAGCCGGGAGACCAGAGGCCGAAGCTGCCGGAGGAGGACTGGTTGGCGAGGACGCGATAGATGGCGTCCTGCACCCGCTTCTGCGTTTCCGTGTCCTCCGGCAGGCCGGACTGCCTGGAAAGCTCGCTCAGATAGAGAAGCGGCAGGGCGCGGCTCGTCGTCTGCTCCGTGCAGCCATAGGGATAGCGGTCAAGCGCCATCAGGAGGGCCGGAATGTCGAAGGCCGCGGCGCGCGAGACGTTGAGGCTCACCGAGGCGCCGGCAAGCTGGCTGTCGGCGAGCAACTGGTCGTCGATGGTGAGGCTGCCGTTGGCGGCGATCTCGATGGGCCGGCGCGTGGTGATGGGCATGGCGGCCGGGCGCACCGGCACGTTGAGCACCTGCTCCAGCGACATGTCCGCCCCGTTCGTCAGCTTGACGGTGACAAGGCCGCCGCCGGCCTCCCCGCCGATCAGCGGCAGTGTAAGCGCGGCCTTGCCGCCGGGCTCCAGCCTCAGCACCTGGCCGGCGCCGGTCTGATCGACCATGACCGAGGCATTGTGCGTGACCTCGACCGTATAGTCGCCAGCCGGCGCATCGGTGTTGGCGATGTCGAGCCTCAGGTCCGCGCGGTCCCCGGGGGCGAGGAACTTCGGCAGGCTCGCCGTCACCACGACCGGATCGCGGATGACGACGTCCTTCGACGCGCTGCCGACGCCGGTCTTCGTCCAGGCGACGGCCATGACGCGGGCGGTGCCGTTGAACTGCGGAATGTCGAAGCTGATCTTGGCGTTGCCCTCCGCATCCAGCTTCACCGGGCCGGCGAAGAAGGCGACGAGCTTTTCCTTCGGCGGGTTGCCTTGCAGCGCCCCTTCGCCGCCGTCGCCGCCGGTGCGCAGGCGCCCCGTCGTGCCGAGCGAGCCGTCGATCAGGCGGCCGTAGATGTCGCGGATCTCCATGCCGAGGCGGCGCTGGCCGAAATACCAGCCGGCCGGATCGGGCGCCTCGTAGCGGGTGAGGTTGAGAATGCCGACATCGACGGCGGCGACCGTGACATAGGCCTCCTCGTTGGCGCCGGCGCCCGCGACCTTCAGCGAAATGTCGAGCGGCTGGCGCGGCAGGGTCTTTTCCGGCACGTCGAGCGCGATGTCGAGCTTCCGCGCGGCGGGATCGACCTTCAGCCAGGTGATGCCGATGGCGCGCATCGGCATGCGGCTTTCCTGGTCGGAGCCGGGACGGAAGAGCGTCGCAGTGACGTAGGAGCCGGAGCCCCATTCCTCGGTGACCGGGATTTCCACCTCGCCGCCTTCGGCGCCGATGGTGGCGGTCTGGGTGGCGATCAGGCTTTCCGCGCCGATGGTGACGAGGAGCTGGCCGGCATGGCGCGGCGAGACCTTGAGCTTCGCCGTCTCGCCGACGGCATAGCTTTCCTTGTCGAGCGAGATTTCCAGCGCGTCGGGCGTTTCCGTCGAGCTCGCCGCGACATACCAGCCGGCGTCGAATTCGATGCTCGTCGCCGGGCCGTCCGGCTCGGGGCTCTCCACCTCGAGGCGATAGCGGCCCCAGGTGACGGGAACCGAGATGCGGCCGCCGTCGGCGGTCACGTCCAGCGTACCGTTGGCGATCTGCGTCGGCGAGAGCACCGCCCCGAAGCCCCACGACGTGCCTCGGCGGTACCACTGCTTCTTCCGCCCGAACGAAAGCAGCTTCCAGGGCAGGCCCTGCATCGCCGCCTTCGCTCCATCAGGATCGACGGCGACGACGTGGAAGTTGGCGACGCTGTTCTCCGAAAGCTCGCCGGCAAATTCCGGCTTCACGCCGATCAACGGGCCGGATGCCTTGACGGGCAGCGTCAGGTTGCGTTCGACCGCGCGGCCGCCCGCCTCCTTCATGCGCAGCGTCACCAGCGCTTCGAGGCGCTGCGTGGTGGAGGGAAGGTCGGAGACGGTGAGGTCGAAGGTCGTCCTGCCCTCGTCGTCGAGCACGTCGAGGCCGTCGAGCGGGATGCGGTTCTCCTCCAGCGCCTCCTCGTCGGCAAGGCCGAAGACATAGTTCGGATAGGCGGCATCCTGCCGCGTCGGCTTCAGGGCGACGTCGCCCTCGATCTCGAGCCCCGCGCCCGGCGCGCCGTAGAGATAGCGGCCCTCGACCGTGATGGGCGCCGGCGTCTCGGCATCGACGAACTTCGCGTCGGTCTTCATGTCGAATTCGATGCGATCAGGCACGAAGTCGTCGACGAGGAACTGCTTCTCGGCGATCGCCGTGCCCTTCGGGTCGGTATAGACCTGCATGGTCCAGGTGCCGCGCATGCTGTTTTCCATGAGCGGCAGGTCGACGGCATAGCCGCCGAGCGCGGCGCCGTCGGCCACCATGCGGCGGTCCTCGACGCCGTCCGGGCGGCTGAAGACGAAGGTGAGCGGCAGCTTCTCGACGGCGTTCGATTCGATGTCGCGGGCAAGCGCCGCGACATGCACCGTCTCGCCGGCGCGGTAGATGCCGCGTTCCGTCCAGGTGAGCACGTCGATGGCGCCCGGCGCCGGGCGGCCGGTGACGCCGCGGTCGGAAAGGTCGAAGCCGGCGCGCGTCATGTCGAGGAAGACGAAATCGCCCTCGCCCTTCTTCGCGAGGATCACGGCGGGCGTGTTGGCGGCGGTGCCGCGGATGAGGCCGGCGGTGAAGGTGGCGCGGCCGTCGGCATCGGTCGTCGCGGTGCCGAGCACCTCGTTGTTCCTGGCGATGAGCTGCAGCTCGACGCCTTCCAGCGGGCCGGCGCTGTCGAGCGAGCGGGCGAAGACGTTGAGGCCATCAGTGCCGGCATAGGTGGTGAGGCCGACATCCGAGACGACGAACCATTGCGTCGCCTTCGAATCCCATTCGTTGCTGCGGCCGTTCGTTGCCGCGGCGGTCAGGACGTAGACGCCGGGCTTGCGCTCGGGCAGCGCCTCGTCGACCGGGAAGCTGGTGACGACGTCCTTGTTGAGCTCCGGCGAGATGTCGATCTTGCCTTCCCAGACGAGCTCGCCGTTCTGGTTCTCGATAGTGCTCGCCGAATAGCCGTCGAGCTGGGTGAGGAAGCGGCTGTCGGCAAGCAGTCCGGCGATGGCGCGGTCGCCGACGCGGTAGAGCTTCAGGTCGGCGCTGTCGGTGTTGACCGAGACGATCGGAATACCGCGGCGGACGCTGCCGGGCAGCACGAAACCGTCGCCGGTGAAGCGCACCATGGCGGCGCGGTCCTGCACATAGATGTCGAGGTCGACGACCGATTCCAGCGGTTCGTCGACCGCCGACGGCAGGCCGGGGCGGAAGGCGATCTTGTAACGCTGGCCGTGGTTCAGTCCCTCGACGCAGGTCTGCCGGTCCTTCTCCTCCACGGCTTTCGGTGCCGCGCCGTCCAGCGGCACGAACGATGCATAGTCCTCGCCGGACTTGACAAGCCGTCCGCCGTACTCGTCCCAGGCCCTCCGATACTCCCACGCGGGCCGGCGGGCTGGCGCTATCTGAATCGATGGTATGGTTCACGACGCGGAAGCCCTGCCGGTCCCGCAGGCCGAGATAGGCCGAGCGCACCGCCACGTCGTCCTTCAGCTCCAGGCTCGCCTTGTAGGCGTTGATGCCGGCGCGGTAGCTGCCGGACTTGTCGAGTGTGTCGCCGAGCACGGCGAGCGCACGGGCGCGTGTTTCCGTCGAGCGCGAGAGCTGGTAGGCGTTGATGGCGGCAAGCGCGCCCTGGCCGGCGAGATAGCTGTTGTCCTTGGCACGGCCCATGGCCTCGGCCGTCTCGATCCACAGATAGTAGTCGTCGGGGGCAATCGAGAGGGCGCCCCTGTAGGCGGCCAGCGCCTCGTCGAAGCGGCTGGAGGACGCCTCGATGCGGCCGAGCGAGGCAAGGCTTTCCGAACCCTGGCTCTCCTGGCCGGCGGACAGCGCGAGATTGTCGCGGAAGGCGCGGGCATCGTTGGCCACGGATTCGCCGATGAAGGCGAGCGCCGGCGGCGCGCCGAGGTCGGCGGCATCGTCCGCCTTGACGATCTTGCCGGCGACGGCGCCCTGGAAATGGTTGAGCTGGTTGAAATCGCTCTTCAGGAAGCACCACTTCACCTTGGGATTATAGGTGAAGGCGCGGCAGGACAGGTCGTCGATGCAGTCCGTCTTGCACTGGTCCAGCGTCACGTCCTGCACGGTGCGCAGGTCGAAGCCGAAATAGTCGCTGTTCTCGGTGGTGACGACGGTGCGCGTCTCTGCCGCATGGGCGGGCAGGGGCGGAGCGGCGGCCGCGAGAACAAGAAATGCCGAGAAACCGAAGATTGCGCGCATAGACATCAAGTCCTCCTACCGCTGCCCGTCCCGTTGGCGCCACTGTCCAGACCCGATCCCCGCTTGTCAATCGAAAGACCGGGCATATGGGAGGGCGGAAGGAGGATGGCGCATGGAACCAGGGGAAAGACGTTTGAGGCAGGCGGTTCAATCGCCCGGAAATGCGAAATTCTTCGATCTCGGCCGCGTTAACCTTTTGTTAACCATATGCGCGCAGACTTCACATCATCGACGGGCGTTCTTCTGTCATAAGGCTGTTACAGCGGGCCGGTAGAACCCTCGTCAGACACGAAAGTCGTGTTTCGCACACGCGGTGACCACGGATGTACTGGCACCCGCGCGAAACACTTCCCCGGTCAGGCCGGGATGAGGAAGCGGGGGGCGACCCTCGCTTTTTTCATTTGTGGCGGTCTCTCCCCCAGGCGATGCATCGTCTTGATTTCATGGGCTTCCCGATGCGGGGTGTACCGTACGCCCTGCCGGAATTGCTCTGGACCCTTCCCGTCGATTGGCCTACCCATGAAGCCGCAGGGCGGCCGCCTTGCCGCTTCTCCCTCCTTCGGACGGTTTCATGTCGGACGTCGCCCTCAATGTCCTTCCCATCTTCGCGCTGATCCTGATCGGCTGGCTGCTCGTGCGCACCGGTTACCTGCGGGAGGAACTGGGCGAGGGGCTCGGCGAGTTCGTCTTCCGGGTCGCCGTGCCGGTCCTCTTGTTCCGCACCATCGCGGAGGCGGATTTTTCCGGCGAATCGCCGTTGCGCATCTGGCTCGCCTATTTCGCGGGCGTCGCCTTCACCTGGACCGTGGCCCACCTCGCCGCAACGCTCGGCTTCGGGCGGGATCGGCGGATCGGCGTGCTGGCCGGCGTCTCCTCCGCCTTCGCCAACACCATCTTCATCGGCTTGCCGCTGGTCTCGCGCATTGTCGGAAACGAGGGCGTGGTGGCGCTCTCGGTGCTTATTTCCGTGCACCTGCCGGTGATGATGATCGCCGGAACCGTCCTCATGGAGCGGGCCGAGCGGAAGGGACATGCGCGCGAGCCGCAGCGCCTCTCCGCCCTGCTGC
>Ga0066256_1004473_pt1 | contig 12447 bp, 1 predicted proteins | sample ThiBio_1000_biof_FD_87107 | JGI IMG/M metagenome (GOLD analysis project Ga0066256, IMG submission 87107) | Wastewater bioreactor microbial communities from Cape Town, South Africa - Thiocy_expt_1000_biof (version 2) | ecosystem: Engineered > Bioreactor > Thiocyanate-remediating >...
ACCCCCCTCCCAATCCCCCACCCTGCGCAGGGCACGTATGCAACTAACCAGGGGCAGACGTCATGCGACGTGTGCGACGCAGGCACCACGGCGCTGATGGTCGCGTCGACGGGGTGCACGGCATGCGCGCCGGGCACCAATAGCAGCGACCCGACGGTGCCTTGCGCACCCTGCACCCACCGCTTCATTGCGCCGGACGCCGGGTCGGTGGCCTGCGTGTATGTGGGCGACGGCGCCAGCGACAATTACAACCACACGGCGGCAGTGGAATGCCGCATTGGGGAGTATGCCAACCTCGAATCGCCGTCGTGCATGCAGTGCCCGCCTGGCAGCTACAGCACGGCGCCCGGTGCTGCCGCCTGCACGCCGTGCGGTGTGGGCACGTGGGGGTTGGGCGCGGACCAGCCGTGCCAGCCGTGCCCAGCGGGCTGGGAGGCGGACTCGGCGGATGGCACGGGCGCAGGAAGCTGCCGGCAGTGTACGCCCGGCATGGTGGCCGACTCGGCCAACGGCGTCCTAGTGTGTGAGCCCTGCGCCAACGGCACGGTGCCAGACAGCGGCCAGGCGGCGTGCGTGGCGTGCGCGCCCGGCACGTATGACCTCATGAACGCCACCATCCGCGACGCTTGCTACGCCTGCCCCGCTGGCACGTACCAGGACGGCGTTGGCGTGTATGGCGAGGTGGGCTACGTCAACGACACTGCCGTGGTCTCTGCCTGCCTCCCTTGCCCTTACAACACCGCCACGTCCTTCGCCGGCGCCACGTCGTGCACCGTGTGCCCTAACGGCACCGTGTCGGAGAGGGAGGGTGCGGCGGCGTGCAGCGGGTGCGACACGGCGGTGACGGCGGACGGCGTGTGCCTGCACTGCGAGTCCACGCCCGGCTACATTGCGGTGCCCGCGGACGACACCGCGGTGTGCCAAGCGTGCGAGCCGGGCGCGTACCGCCCGCCGGGCGGCGGCAGTGCCAACGTGTGCCTCAAATGCGACGCCGGCACGTACAGCGAGTCGCCCGCCGCCACCGCCTGCACACCCTGCCCGCCCGGCAACTACACGGCGGCGGCAGGCGCGACGGAGTGCATGCCGTGCTCGCCTGGCACGCATCAGAACGTGTCTGGAACCGCGGTGTGCGAGGTGTGCGAGCCGGGCTCCTCCACCGACGGCGAGTACGGCGCCGTCAACTGCACCGCGTGCGCCGTCGGCACGTACAGCAACACGCCGGGCACGGCGTCGTGCATCCCGTGCGACGTGGGCTACGCCATGCCGACGCGTGGCGCCACGGCGTGCGTGCGGTGCGCGGGCAACACCAACGCGCCGGACACCGGCATGGCGACGTGCACGCCCTGCGCGCCCGGCACGGCACGCACATCCGACGCCTCCAACTGCACGGCTTGCGGCGTGGGGCGGTACAACGCCGGCAACCTGACGGCGTGCGCAGAGTGCGAGGCTGGCAGCTACACGGCGGTGGCGGGCACCAGCCGGTGCACTGATTGCGCCGCCGGCTGGTACATCGGCACCACCGGCTCGCCCAGCTGCCGCGCTTGCGGCGTGGGGTCGTACACCAACGTCACTGCGGCCACCGTCTGCGCCACCTGCGACGCTGGCACGTACCAGGCGGCCGTCAATGCCACGGTGTGCGTCACCTGCCCCGGCAACACGTACACGCCCATCACCGGCGCCTCCACCTGCACCACCTGCCTGCCCGGTCGTGTGGCGACGGCAGACCACGTGGGGTGCCGCCTGTGCGAGGCAGGGACGTACCAGGACGGCGCGGACTGCATCGCGTGCGACCCGGGGTTCTACGCGCCAGAGGGGCGCGCCGACAGCTGCCTGGCGTGCGGCGTGGGCACGTACTCCAACACCAGCAACACGGTGGCATGCACGCTGTGCCCCTCCGGCACCTACAACGCGCGCGCCAACGCCACCGCGTGCCTCACCTGCCCGCCCAACACCGTGCGTGTTAACACCAACACCACCACGACGGTGCTGGCGCTAGCGTGCGACGCGTGCCCAGCGGGCACCATTGCGGACGACGCGCGCACCGCCTGCCTTGTGTGCGCCGCCGGCACCTTCCAGGTGGGCAACACGTGTGTGGCGTGCGATGCAGGTGCTGCAACGCGCGGCGCGACGCACGCCACCCGGTGCACCAACTGCACTGCCGGCAGCTACGCGCCGGTGGCCGGCACGCCCACCTGCCTGCCGTGCCTGAACAACACGCTGTCAGCGGCGGCCGCCGCCACCTGCCCATTCTGCCCCGCCGGCTCCGTGCACGTGGGCCACACAGCGTGCGTGGCGTGCGCTGCAGGACGTACGCACTACGGCAATGAGACGTGCATGACCTGCCCACCCGGCCGCTACTCCCTTGCCGGCAACGCGGGTGACTGCCTGCCCTGCCCGGCCGGCTCGTTCCAGGTTAAGGCGGGCGCGTCCACTTGCACCGTGTGCCGCAACGGCACGGCAGTCGGTGACGTCGGGTCTACCGCATGCATCGCCTGCGCGCCGCGCACCTTCCGCGTCAACCCGCCCCTGCCAGCGACTGACCTGGACCCCGCCGCCGCCATCGCGTGTATTACCTGCGCCGCTGGCGCCGTGTCCAATGGCGCCGGTACCACATGCACCGCGGGCTCAGCGGGCACCTATCAGGCGGGCAATGCCTGCCCCGCCTGCACCGGCCACACGGGTGCCGGGGGGGGGGTGCGGCCCGGCCGGGGGTGCCTCGCGGGCGCCCCCCCGCAGCCCGTGCCACCGTGGTGGCCGCCCGTGGCCCCGCGCCCCCCACCCCGCCCCACCGCCTGCCACGTTCGGCACGCGGGCGCCGGCGGGCCCCTCCGTTCCTGGCGACACCTCCCCCCCGCCGCTGCCTTGCCCCGCCGGCTCGCACTCCCTGCCGACCGGCGCCACGCGGTCGTCGTGCGGGTTGTGCGAGGCGGGCACGTACCAGAACGCGACAGGCACGACGGCATGCGTGTCGTGTCCGGCCCAAACCTTCCGCCCGCCCGCCGCGCCGGGTGACGACTTCACCACCGCCACTGCGTGCACCACGTGTGCGCCCGGCGCCGTGTCGTCGTCGGCGTCGGGCAGCACGGGGTGCGTGGCGTGCCGTGCGGGCAGCTACCAGGTGGACAACGCCTGCCCATCCTGCACAGGGAACACGTACAGCGCGGAGGGCGCGATGGCGTGCAGCGTGTGCCCGCTGGGCAGCACCGCGGATGCCGGCTTTCTTTCCTGCACGCCCTGCCCCGCCGGCTGGTACCATGCCGCGCCCGACAACATTACATGCACTGAGGTGCCCGCGGGCTCGTACGTGGCGCTGCCGGGCGCCAACGCGTCATCCCTCCTGCCGTGCCCCGCCGGCACCTACAGCGCCGTGTCCGCCGCCTCCGCCTGCGTCGTGTGCGACAGCGGCACCTACAATGGCGCGGCGGGCGCCACCACCTGCACCCCGTGCGCCGCCAACTTCGTGCGCCAGAACCCGCCGGAGGGCCTGGACTGGCTAACGCAAGCGGGCGAGGCGGCGGCGTGCACGCGTTGCGATGCGGGACGCGTGAGCGCGGATGGCGAGTGCACGCCGTGCCAGCCCGGCACGTACGCCGACGCGGACACCAACCAGTGCGTGGCGTGCGTGGGCAACACGTACGCCAACGCGACGGGCGGGCAGGCGGTGTGTGATACCTGCCCGCCCGGCTACGTGGACGTGGTGCACGTGTCGTGCGACGCCTGCCCCACTGCCACCTTCCACGCCGCGCCCGGCAACGAGTCGTGCACCACCTGCCCCGCCGGCACGTACAACAGCGTGCCGGGTGCCACCGTGTGCACTGACTGCCCGCCTGGCTCGTACTATGATGCCACGGGTGCGGAGGCGTGCCTCGTGTGCCTGTCTGGCCGCTACCAGAACGGCACCGGCGCGACGGCTTGCGCTGCCTGCCCGGCGCGCCAGATCCGCGTCACCAACGAGTCCACGACGTACGCCGACGCCACGGCGTGCGACACATGCCCACCCGGGCAGGCCCGCAACACGCAGGGCACGGCGTGTGAGGCATGTCCGGCGGGCCGGTACCAAAACGTGGACAGCTGCGACGTGTGCAACGTGGCGGGCAACGAGTACCAGCCAGAGCGCGCCAAGCCATCTTGCATCCTGTGCCCGCGCGGCTTCGTGGCGGCCTCCAGCCTTGTGTGCCAGCCGTGCGCCATCGGCAGCTACCACGCCGCGCCGGCTGACACGACGTGCACGCCGTGCGGCGCGGGGTCGTACGCGGCTGTCACCCACATGTCGGCGTGCGGCCTGTGCCCCCCCGGCTCCGCGGCGGGCACCCCCGCCGCAACGACCTGTACAGAGTGCAGCGCCGGCTTTGCGGCGGCGGGCTGGGGCAACACCGTCTGCACGCAGTGCCCGCCGCGCGCCGCGGCGCGGCGGGGCAACGACACTTGCACCACATGCGCGCCCGGCTGGGTGACGAACGCGGACCACTCCGTGTGTGTGACGTGCCCGGCGGGCACGTTCCAAAACACCAGCGCAAATGCCGCCACGTCGCCGCGCGAGGTGGTGGACTCCTGCACCTCCTGCACCGGCAACACCCTGTCGGCCGCAGCCGCTACCAGCTGCACCACATGCCCGATTGGGCAGCAGCACATGGGACACACAGCGTGCATTGACTGCCTGCCCGGCACGTACCTGAACGGCACGGAGTGTCTCACGTGCACCGCCGGCCGGTGGAGCCCACTCGCCGCGCCAATTTGCTACAACGCGCCGCTGGGCAGCTACGTACCAGCACCTGGGGCGGGTAGCGCGCTACCCTGCCCCGCCGGCTCTTTTGCCAACGTCAGCGGCTTGACGGCGTGCCACACCTGCCCCGCCGGCAGCCACTCCGCCGCCAACGCGTCTACCTGCAGCCTGTGTGCGCCTGGCACCGCCTCGCCGCCCGGCGCCGAAAACTGCACGGTGTGCACCGCCGGTACGGCAGCGGGTGTGTCAGGGTTGGCGGTCTGCCCGCAGTGCCCCGCCGGCTCATACTCTGCCGCGCCGGGCGCGTCAGTGTGCACCGCCTGTGCCCCTGGTTTCTACTCCCCGGTTGCCGGTGCTGCGCTCTGCTCCTCCTGCATGCCCGGCGCCATTGCTGCCACCTCCAATTCCACCACCTGCACTGCCTGCCCGGCCGGCTCCGTGGCGCCCGCCGCTAACGGCACGGTGTGCCTTACGTGCACCGGCCGCAACGTGTCCACGTCCGCCAGCGGCGCCGCGTGCGCGGAGTGCCCTGCCGGCTGGGTGCCGGTGGACGGCAACAGCGCGTGCGAGGAGTGTGGCCCAGGCACCGCGGAGCTGGGCACAACGGCGTGCGTGTCATGCGGCGCCGGCTCGTACTCCAACACCACCGCCGCCACCACTTGCCTTACCTGCACCGCCGGCCGGTACGCCGTCGGCCCTGCTGCCACGGAGTGCGCCGCCTGCGGCGCTGGCAAGTTCAGCGGCCCCGCGGCGTCGACGTGCGGCGTGTGCGGTCCTGGCACCTACTCCACCGCCACGGCCGCCAATTGCACCTACTGCCCGCCGGGCAGCGTGGCGCCCGGCAACGCCACCGCGGACGCCTGCACGCTGTGCGACCGCGGGCACATTGCGCCGAGCGCGGGCGGCACGGCGTGCACAGCGTGCGGGCCGGGCACGGCGGCCAACGAGACGGGCGCGTCGGCGTGCGTGACGTGCGAGGCGGGCAGCTGGGCGCCGCTGCCGGTTGCCAACCCGCTGTGCAACCTGACGGACTACGGGTACGTGCAGCCGGAGCGGGGCACCAGCATGCAGGTGCAGTGCGAGGCGGGCACGTACAGCGCGTTCCGCGGCGGCACGCGCTGCCGCCTGTGCACGCCCGGCTTCACCTCCCTGCCGCCGTTTGCGGAGTGCTCGCAGTGCACCAACGGCACCTACGCGCCCGTACGCAATGCCACGTCCTGCACTGCGTGCCCCTACAACGCGGTGGCGGCGCCCGGCGCGTCGTCATGTAAGCAGTGCGGGCCTGACATCCCCGGCACGGTGGCAGACGTCAACGCCACGTCGTGCAGCCTGTGCGCCGCCGGCAGCCGGCGGGTTGGGCGCGCCTGCGTGGCGTGCCCCGCCGGCTGGTACAGCGTCCTGACGCCCAACGCCAGCATCGTGCCGCCGTTCACGGGCGCGGAGAACTGCAGCGTGTGCCCCGCCGGCACCTACCCTAACGCCTCCGCCACCACCTGCATTGCCGCGCTGCCGTCCCTGTTCCAGTACACCAACGCGTCGGGCGCCGGGGCGCCCAGCTACGCGCCGGCGGGGTGGGTGGTGGACGCCTCCGCCACCTACGCCATGCAGTGCCCCGCAGGCAGCTACGTGGACAACAGCAGCACCACGGTGTGCACGCCGTGCCCCAACGGCTTCTGGAACAACGCGTCTGCGGTGGGCACGTGCTGGGAGTGCGGGCAGGGGCGGTACCAGCCGCTGGGCGCGACGGGCGTGGCAGAGTGCAAGCCGTGCGAGGCGGGCACCATCAAGCCGCGCGCCGGCGCCGGCCTGTGCCAGAGCTGTACCGACGGCCGCGTGGCGTCGGTGGACCGCACCGTCTGCCTCCCCTGCGACTCCAACGTGTTTACCTGTGTGGGCCGCCAGGCGTACGTGCCGGCCGCCGGCTCCTGGTTTGCGGGCAACATCTCCAGCGTGGAGGACCTCATGGCGGTGGCCACCGACGTCACCGGTACCACCGTAGCCTCGTCTGCTGCCCTGCACGCCTGCCTGAACACCGCCGCCTGCGCCGTCACCTCGGTGGTCACCTTTGCGCTCGCCGACGGCAGCGTGACGACGTCGGTGCCGACCGCGCTGTGCAACCTCACCGACGCCACCAACACGACGCAGGTGGCGGCGTGCGCCAGCGCGGGCGTGACGGTGCAGACGTTCATGGTGACGACGTGCGCGGCGGGCTACACCGGCCTCCTGTGCGCCGACTGCCTGCCAGGCTACGCGCTGGACTGGGATGACGCCACCTGCCTGGCGTGCAGCAGCGCCGAGGCGTCGGCGGGCGGCACGGTGGTGGCGGCGCTCGCCGTCCTCGTTGCCGCCATCCTGTTCATCCGCTTCCCGCTGCGCCGCGACACCGCCGCCATCCCCGCGCTGCGCATCACCATCGTGTTTGTGCAGCTGCTGGCGCTGCTGGGCAACTACGCCGGCACGCTGTCCACGCGCTACCGCGCCTTCAGCCACGCGACGCGGTACCTGGGCGACCCGCTGTGGCGCCTGTACGCGCCGCTGCAGTGCACGTACGGCATCCGGTACCGCGAGACGTTCTACCTCACGCTCGTCATGCCCATCGTGCTGATGGTGCTGGCGGTCATCGTGAACTGGGCGCTCAACGCCGCCGCGCGCCTGCGCTCCCGCCTGCTGCATGACACCCTGCACTCCTCCGTCGTCCTCATCTACATCATCTACTTCCCGCTGCTCACCACCGTGCTGAAGGCCTTCATCCTGTACTCGGAGCCCATCGAGGGCCGCTACTACCTCAAGACTGACCTACGCGTCGCCATTGACACGCCCGAGTACACGCAGCTGCGCAACACCGCCATCTTTGCCATTGTGGTGTACTACGTCATTGTGCCCGCCGCCGTGTTTGCGTACCTGGGGTGGAACCGCGCCCGCCTCAACGACGAGGCCTCCACCACGCGCGCCGTCCTGCGCTTCCTGTATGACGGCACCTCTTACCCCGGCTCCGCCAATTGGGACCGCCGCATGCTGGACCGCCTGCATGCCACCGCTGCCGCCGCCGTTAAGGCGCAAGCCGCCACCGCCAGCTCCAGCGCGGGTGCTGCGAGTACCGGTAGTGGTGCTGGTGTTGGCGGCGCAGACGGGGATGGCGAAGGGAGCGGCGGCACCGCCGCTGTGACGGCCAACGATGACCCGTACAGCGCGGCTAGCCAGATTGACTACATTGCGGAGATGGTGGCGGTGGTGCAGGCGGCGCGTGAAGCGGAGCTTGCAGGAGGCAGTAGCAGCAGCAGCGCCGACGGTGACGCGGCCCACGAGGATGACGAGGAGGAGGGTGAAGGGGAGGAGGCGGCGGGTGACGATGAGCAGGAGGTGCTGGAGGGCGGCATTGGTGGTGATGGTGACGGCGCGGCTGGTGGCGGCCCACCGCCAACGGCACGGCGGCGACGGCGCCGGCGGTGGTGGTGCCGGCCGATGCGCACGGCGCGCTCCCTTGTGCGCCGCTACCGGCGTCTGCGCGCCAGCCTGTCCTCCAGCGGCACGTGGTGGTATGAGGCAATGGTGCACGTGCGGCGCATTGGCGTGGCGTCGCTGTACTACTTCTTCCTGTTCAACTTTGAGATGCAGATGTACACCATCCTGTTCATGCTCATCCCCCTGCTGTGGCTGCACGTGCTGTATGCGCCGTACGACGCGGCGCGCGGCAACAACCTGGAGACGGCGTCCTTCCTGGGCATCATCTGCACCGCCATGCTGTCGCTCATGTACAAGCAGCCGTCCATGGCGTCGCGGCAGGGCGGCATCTTGGCGGGCATGCTGGCGTTGGGCGCCGTCCTGTTCACCCTCATGGTGGCACACGTGGTGGCGCCCATTGTGGCGGGCACGGTGCGGTGGGCGCGAGCAACTGTCGCTGCCTACAAGGCGCGGCGCGCCGCGGCGCAGCAAGCAAGGATGAAGAAGGCGGCGCGTAGGATTCGACGCGGGAAGCGCGCTTCGTTGCGGGAGGGCGGTGTGCCGGATGCCGTTGTTGGCGAAGTGGGCGACGACGGCGGCGGCGACGACGGCGGCGGCAGTGACGTTGAGGACGACGGCGGTGATACTGGTAGCGGCGGCGACGGCGGCGAGGGCGGGAGTGTGGTTAGCGCAGACCCGCCACGCGTGCGTGACGTGGTGGGTTCGCCCCTGCCGCCGCAGAACGTGGCGCAGCAGCTGGCGGCGGCGGGCGTGCAGCTGCCCACCACGCTGGCGCTCAAACCCGAGTACCTCAGCTTTGTGGACACTGCCGTCATGATGTACAACAAGCTGCTGGTGCCCATACCCGGCCCGCTGCTGCAAGACGACCCCGCTGCGGCGGCGGCGTTGGATGCAATCATGGCGCGCGGTGGCGGCGGCACTGCGCTGCTTAACCTGTTGGTGCTGGTCACCGTGCCAGACTTGCTGCTGCGCGTGCTCAGTGGGCGCGAGGCGGAGCGCGCAGGCCTGGGCAATGCACTCAAGCAGTATCGCCAATACGCGGCGCTTGTGGCAGCGCGCCGGGCCGCGGCCAGCGCGGCGGGGCGTGGGGTGCGTGCTAGGCGCGGCAGCAGCAGCGGCGGCGGTCGTGCACCGCCCGCACGCCTGACGCTGGAAGCCAGCCCGGCCAGCATCGTGTCCGCGCCGCTGCCGCCGCCCATCGCCCGCGCGGCATCCAACCGTGCGCTGCCTGTGCTGCGCTCGCCGCGGCCTTCGCCTGTGCCCGCCGTTGCCCCCGCCGCCGCGTCAGCAGTACCTCCAGCACCGCCGCCGCCGCCGCCGCCGCCTGCAGCGCACGTCCCGGTAGCCGTTGCTGCCCCGCCACCCGCGCCGCATGGTCGCCCGGTCGCGCCTGCGCCAGCCGCAACGGCAGTGGTGGTTGGCGGCGGCCGCCGCGACGGTGCCGACGCCGACGATGACGATGACGACGGGCATGTTGATGTCTAGCCTACCTAATTGTGTGCCTTGCCTGCTGATTTGGTATTTGTATGTCATTATTGCGAGCGTGGCACGCGTTGAAATGCCAATCATGTCCCGTCACCAAGATTAGTCAAGCGGGTACGCGTCGCGGCCCCCACCGCCGCCGCCACCGCCACCACCGCCGCTGCCATTCGCCCACAGCTCGCCGCGCGCGAGTGCTAGACCCACTGCCGCCAGCGTGAAGCCGTCACGGATGTCACCGTCCTCAATCATGGCACGCAGGTCCGCCTGCGGCACGGCACGCACGCGGTCAATGGCCTCGCTCGCTTCCCGGCGGTGGCCCGCTGCCAGCGGTGTCACGTTGCGGGCCAGGAAGAAGGCCACTGACGTGGATGAGATGCCGTTGTTGGGCCAGGCGGGCGCATCCGGGGCAGACAGCGGCACAAGGTTGCCGGCGTCCACGCCGTACCCCCTCTCCTCCTCCCGCTCCGCCCCCGCCCGTGTATCTGGCGACCGCCCTGCTTCCGGGCCACCGCGCGGCAGCTCCCATGACCACGCCGCCACCGGGTAGCGGTGCTGCCGAAGCAGCAGCACGTCGCCCGCCGGCGTCACTGGCAGGATAACAACGCCAGGCGCCGGCAGGCCGCCAAACTCCACCACAATGTTGTGACGGCCCTCCGCGCCGCTGGGAAAGCGCACGCGGTCAAACCGCAGGTGTACCCACTTGTTGGCCGCCTCACGGTACGCCGTCACCTCCTCCAGGCATTCCACCACGCCCTTCTCCGCCGCAACGCCGCCGCCTGTCGCACTACCCCCGCTGCTGCCGCCCACGACGACTGCGGTGGGGCGCACGATGGGGACGACGCCGGGGAACGGGAGGGCAGGGATAGCAAAGGTGGGCAGGATGGCATCGGCTTTGGATACCACGACGCCGCTGCCGCCCGCGTCCGCGGCAAACTTCGACAGCAGCTCCACGTCGGAGGCCACCGCTGCCAGCGCGCTGGCGCTCGTGTCGCGCGTCGCGTACGCGCCCAGATCTAGCGCCGGCAGCGGCCGTGCGTCTACCGGCCGCAGCGCCGCCGCGATGGTAGCGTGGTAGCGTGCCGCTGCCTCATTGGCGGCAGCCGCCCTGCCCTCCACCACCGCCTCTGCGGAGCTGCCAGTGATGGACACGGCATCCGAGCCGGCGCGTGACAGGGCCGGAGCGCGGGGCGCTGCTGGCGGTGTGGAGGCAGTCGCGGGGGTGGCGGCGGCTGCAGCGGCGGCGGCGGTGCGCGCTGCTCGCACTGCCACGCGCTGCAGGCGCTGCACGGCGGCACGGTACGCCAGCGCTGGGCTGCTGCGCCGCAGCGCCAGCACGGTGGCAAGTGGCAGCCGAGCCAGCTCGGTCACGCGCAGTGCGGCGGCGGGCGCGAGGGCGGGCAGCACAAGCGCACCGTCTGGCTCGCCTGCTGCCGCGACGCCGGCCAGCCGCAGCTGCACCGCGTCGCCGCCGTCCACGATCATGCTGACGCCCAGCGCCATCGGCAGCGCGGTGTTGTATGGCGCGTCAGCGATGGCGCGCAGCAGCGGGTCAAACACCCACGGCCGCTCCGCCAGGGCGCGCCGCGCCTCCACTAGCGCGCCCGCGTCGCCGCCCGCCAGCTGTCGCGCGCACTCTGACGCAAACGTGGCAGCGGAGGAGGGCGTGCGGAACAGGTTGCCCCACTTGTACATGAGGCTGCGGTTCAGGGCGGCGCCGCCCGCCATGCAGGCTGCCACCCATGCGGCCGTGGCGGCATACGCATGCCGCTCTGCCGCGCCGGTGCCCAACACCGCCTCCACGGCGTCCGGCGCGCGCACCAGCGCCGCCACCCGCCGGCCGTACGCGCCGCCCACCGCACCCATGTCGTACCACAGAATGCGGTCGCGGTGCGCCGCGTAGAAGTCGTCCACCGCCGCCACCAGGCTGTCATCCACCGCCTCGTGCAGGAAGCCCGGATTCTCCACCTGCAGGCGCCGGCGCGCGGTGCGGAAGGGCGTGGCATCGTGCGCCAGGTCAATCGTCTGCCGCCCGCCACCCGCGGCGCCGTAGTCCACCGTCTGGCTGGCAGGCAAGACGGGATAGATGTGCGCCAGGTAGCGCGCCGCCAGAGCAGCGTCGCCGCAGCCACCAAACAACACCTCCGCCAGGAACGGGCGGCAGTTGAGCAGGAACTGGGGCGGCAGCGCAATGGCATCCGCCGCCAGGAGGGCGCGGTGCAAGTGCGCCCGCAGTACCGCCGCCAGCGGCACGCCCTGCTGCGCAAATGAGCCCACGTTGTCAAACGCGCTCACAAACACGATGAGTGGCGACGCAGGCGCGGGGGGCTCCAGCGGCGGCCCGCTGGCGGGGGGTGCGGGCGGCGCACGGGGTGTGTGCGCACGGGCTGCGTGCGGGGCGGGCCCCGCCGCCGCCGCGCGCTCGCTGCCGCCCGCCTCTGCAATGCCGCCAGCATCGGCCCAGAAGGCGGCGCTGGCAGCAGCCTGGCCTGCCGCGGCCAGCGCGGCAGCAAGCAGCGCGGTGGGGTACCAGGCGTCTGGCAGGTGGCGGGAGTCAGGGAAGCGGGCACGCGTGGCGGCAACGGCGGCGGTAGCGTAGTGCCCCGCCGCCGCTGCGTCTGCGGATGCGGCCGCACCGTCCCCCGCTGCCGCATACGCGCGCAGCGCCGCCAGCGCGGCGGCAGCGGGGCGCGCCACCGCTAGCTGCGCGCTCGCGGCGGGGGGCAGCGCGGGCGCCCCGCGGGGCCGCCCCGCCCGCCGGGCCGCGCCCCCGCCCCCCGCCC
>Ga0066256_1004476_pt1 | contig 12443 bp, 7 predicted proteins | sample ThiBio_1000_biof_FD_87107 | JGI IMG/M metagenome (GOLD analysis project Ga0066256, IMG submission 87107) | Wastewater bioreactor microbial communities from Cape Town, South Africa - Thiocy_expt_1000_biof (version 2) | ecosystem: Engineered > Bioreactor > Thiocyanate-remediating >...
TCATCTACTGCACGCGCACGGTGCCGGAGATGACCAAGGCGATTGAGGAGCTGAAGCGCGTGCTAGCATACCGCACCAGCGAGCTGCAGGCGGCAGCCGCCAAGGCGGCAGCAAGCGGCAGCGAGGAGGCGGCTGCGGCGGCTAGCGCGGCGGCGGCACGCAGCGCCGAGGGGCTGGGCGTGTGTCTGTCGTCGCGTCGCAATATGTGCATCCACCCCGATGTTATGGCGCGCGGCGCGGATGGCGAGAGCGTGGATGCCGCGTGCCGCTCCATGACGGCGTCGTGGGTGCGCGCCAAGGCAGAGACCGACGCGTCGGTGAAGACGTGCGACTTTTTCGACACGTACGACCGCGCCGGCTCCGACGCCGACCTGCGCGGCGTGTACGACCTGGATGACCTGAAGGAGCTGGGGACGCGGCGGCGGTGGTGCCCCTACTTCCTGGCGCGCCACGTCATCTCGTACGCCAACGTCATTGTGTACAACTACCAGTACATGCTGGACCCCAAGATCGCCTCCATGGTGTCCAAGGAGCTGGAGGACAAGAGCATCGTGGTGTTTGACGAGGCGCACAACATTGACAACGTGTGCATCGAGGCGCTGAGCGTGACGCTGGACCGCGAGCTGGTGGACGGCGCGGTGCGCAACCTAAACGCGCTGGCGGGGGAGGTGAAGCGCATGAAGGCGGCAGACGCCTCGCGCCTGGCCGACGAGTACGCACGCCTCGTTGCTGGCCTAACTGCCGCCACTGGCGGCGGCGGCGGCGGGGGGGGGGGTAGTAGTGGGGGCGGGAGCAGGGGGGGGGGGGGTGGGGGTGGGGTGGGGGGGGGGGGGGGGGGGGGGGGGGGGGGGGGGGGGGGGGGGGGGGGGGGGGGGGGGTGGGGGGGGGGGGGGGTGGGGGGGGGGGGGCGGGGGGGGCCGCGGCCGCCGCCGCAGCCGCCGCCGCTGCCCCCGCCGCCGCTGCCACGCGGAACACGCGGGTGTCGGACATGGCGTCGGAGCTGGCGGGCCCGCCGGCGCTGCCTGCTGACGTGCTGGCAGAGGCGGTGCCGGGCAACATCCGGAACGCGGAGCTGTTTGTGCGGTTTATGAAGCACGTGGTGCGGTACCTGCGCGACAAGATCAAGGTGGCGGCGGTGGTGTCTGAGACGCCGCCCCGCTTCCTGAATGACATGGCCACCGCGCTGGCCATCGACACCAAGCCGCTGCGGTTTGCGTACACGCGGCTGAACAGCCTGCTGCGCACGCTGCAGGTGACGGGGGTGGATGAGTACCTGCCCATCCAGCTGGTGGCAGACTTTGTGACGCTGCTGGCCACCTACCCCACCGGATTCATGGTCATCTCGGAGCCGTACAACCCCAAGACGCCGCACATCCCCGACCCCATCATGCAACTGGCGTGCCTGGACGCGTCGCTGGCGGTGAAGCCCGTGTTCCAGAAGTACCAGTCCGTGCTGCTGACGTCCGGCACGCTGTCGCCGCTGGACATGTACCCCAAGATGCTGAACTTCAACCCCGTGGTGCGCGTGTCGCTGGAGATGTCCATCGTGCGCCCCAGCATCTGCCCCATGATCGTGGCGCGCGGCGGCGACCAGACGCCCATCTCCACCAAGTTTGAGGTGCGCAACGACGTCGCCGTCATCCGGTCGTACGGCATGCTGCTGGTGCACATGTGCGCCACCGTGCCGGATGGCGTCGTCGCCTTCTTCCCCTCATACTCTTACATGGAGACCATCGTGGCGGCGTGGCACGCCAGCGGCATCCTGCGCAAGCTGCAGGCGCAGAAGCTGGTGTTTTTTGAGACGAAGGACATCGTGGCCACCACGCTGGCGCTGAACAACTTCAAGCGCGCGTGCGACGTCGGCCGCGGCGCCGTCTTCCTGTCCATCGCGCGCGGCAAGGTGGCGGAGGGCATCGATTTTGACCGCCACTACGGCCGCGCCGTCGTCGTGTTTGGCATCCCGTTCCAGTACACGCTCAGCCACGTGCTGCGCGCGCGCCTCGTGTACCTGCGCGACACCTTCAACATCAAGGAGGCGGACTTCCTCACCTTTGACGCCATGCGGCAGACGAGCCAGTGCGTGGGCCGCATCATCCGCAGCAAGCGCGACTACGGCGTCATCGTGCTGGCGGACAAGCGGTACGCGTCGCACGACAAGCGCAGCAAGCTGCCGCAGTGGGTGTCGCAGTTCCTGTCGCCCGCGCACATGAGCATGTCCACCGACATGGCGGTGTCCACCGCGCGCTCCTTCCTCAAGGACCTCGCGCAGCCGCTGCCGCCCGACGCGGACCACAGCCGCACGCTGCTCACGGCAGCTGATATTGCCGCGTTGCAGGGCGCTGCGGCACCACCCGGCGGTGGTGCCGTACGCCCTGCCGGCGGCGTGCCCCTCGTCCTGCCACCGCGCGCCCTGGCACCGGGCGCCGTCGTTGGCTTTGGTGGTGGCGGCGGTGGTGGTGGCGGCGGCGGCGGCGGTGCAGCGGGTGGGGCAGGAAGTCACGATGGCGGCGAGTTTGACGCGCGTGTCGCTGCCGCCATGGACCTGTCAGTGGCTGACTACCACGCGCTGCAAGCAGGTGGCAGTAGTAGTGGCGCAGCAGCAGCGGTCGCAGCTGCCACCGCCGAAGCCGCTGCCGCCGCGGCTGCCGCCGGGTTTGGTACCGTGCTGCCGCCAGTGGCGGCACCGCCCGGGGCAGAGGGCTTTGCAGGGCCGGGATTCCTCCTTGCCGTGCCCACGCTTGGCGCCGCGTCATCCGCTGCTGCGGCTGCGGCGGCGGCAGGTGACAGCGACGCCACACCAGAGGCGCGGCCATTGGCAGGCACCAAGCGTGGTCGGGCGCCATCCCTGGATGCGTCGGCACCGGCCGGCGACGGCGCGCAATAACCACTAACTTGTTGTTTCAAGCACAATACGTAACGGTGTTTAGTTATCGGCAGGCAGGCACACAAGCTACATAAAAGCGAAGCTAGTTAGCATACTCACAGACTCTTACAGCCGCAGTGCCTCTTGGCGGCGGCGCTCCGCGTCCTCTGCGGGGTTCAGCATCCGACTCTTCACGGCGGTGGGCGCCAGCAGCTCGTAGGTGGCCCATGACTCGGGGTGCAGCACCACCTCGCTGGCCATGCGCGGCGCGCGCAGCGTAGCCAGCATGCGCTGCGCCGGCGTCATGACGGCAAACTCCTCCATGGACACCCCCAGCATGGTGGCGGCGTGCAAGTCACCTGGCGAGGTGGCGACGGCGGCGGTGCGCACGCGCGCGGCGGCCTCGGAGTACACGGAGGCCGTTGTCGTGGCGGCCCCCCCACTGCCGCCATGACCGGCGGCGTCGCCGTGCCGCGGCGGCATCAGCCCCGAGTAGCCGCGCGGCGGCTCGCCACCAGCAGCCGATGTGTGCGCCTGCGCACGCTGCGCGGCCACCGCGTACCGCGATGGCAGGGCGGTGGCAGCAGGGCCGTGCGCGCTGGCTGCCAGCAGCGCACCCATCGCCGTGGACGGCGTGGCTGCCGCCTCCGTGCCGGTATGCGCCGGCGGCACGATGCCACCGCGCACCGGCGCGTCAGGGTACAGCGCGGCGGCATCCAGCATGAAGGAGTCCGCGGTCTTGTACGACCGGCCGCGGCCATGTGCGCTGCCGCCCGCCAGCGGCGGCGACCGCGCAGGTGAGGTGTCTCGCGGCGGCGACCCGGCCGGCCCAGGTGTCGCTGCCGCCGCCGCAGCCGCCGCCCCAGCTGCCGCTGCCGCCGTTGCACGTGCCAGGGACGCCTTCACGGCGTCCATGGAATTGTACCGCCGCATGGACGGCACGCGCTGCGGTGATGACCGCGCGGCCGGCGTGGGCGGTGACCGCGCAACCGGTGCTGGTGAAGGATCGTGTGCCAGCGGCGACGGTGGCGACGGCGGCGGCGGCGGTGGCGGCGGCGGCAGTGGGTCATGACTGCCACCAACGCTGGTAGCTACCGCACGGGCGTCGGATGCCGTGCGAGGCAGGCTGGCCACCACGCGGCGTGCCGGCTCCACTGCTACCACTTGCGCCGTGGCGCCAACCCCCACCACACCGGCGCCCTCCGCGTCGCTCACGTCGTCCTCCTCGTCAAACGCATACAGCGAGGGCAGCTGGAAGTGCCCGCCGCCACTGGAGACGAAGCCAGCGCGCGTCAGCGTGCCGGGCGAGAAAGGCAACGCGCCGTGTGGCGTGTGTGGCGGTGCTACCGGTACAACAGCTCGTGGTGACGCCATCGCTGGGCGCGGAGGCAGTTGCTGGCCACGCGTTGGCACGCTGGCAACACGCCCAACCGCGGTGGGCGGGGCGGGCGCGGGCGGTACAGGTGCGGGTACTGGTACACGTGCGCTGCTGCCACGGCTGCGTGCCGCCGTCACAGCGGCGGACGGTGCGGCGCCCAGCCGGCGGCGGGCGCCAGGGCTGGCACTGGACCGCGTGGACACGGAGCGGACGGGCGACGAGGTGGTGCTGCCACTTGTGCGCGGGTTGCGACCGTGCGGTTCGTCGCCGCCGGCGGCTCGGATGGCTTCGTTGCGCTGCAGGGCAGCAGCCACCACCTCGGCAGCCGCCAGGATGTCGGCAATGGCAGTTGCGCCGTGTGTACCCGCCGGCACGCTGCGCGTCACACCTCCGCCACCACCGCCACCGCCACCGCCTCCGCCTCCGCTGCTGCTGCCATAGTGCAGGTAGCCGTCGCCGCTGCCGACGCCACCATTCCCCACGCCCGCAATGTACGCCGCCAGCGGTGACAGCGTGCTCCGCCCTGCTGCCGCGGTATCTGGTGCTGCTGCTCTTGGCGGCGTGACGGCGCTTGGCACTGCCAGGAAGGCATCCAAGTCATCCAGCGTGTTGATGGTAACCACCGCCTCGCTGTCGTCGCCGCCGCCATGGCCATGGGTGGCGCCTGTCGGCACGCGACGACTGCCGCCGCGGTCGCTGCTGGACACGCTAACTCTTGGTGGGAGTTGGGACGCAAATGTGGCACCAGCAGGCTGCCCGCTGTCGGTTGTCCGCAGCGCGCGCGACGCCGACACCACGGACGCCTCGGCGCCGACAAACACAGGGGGCGCATGGTGGTGTGATGGCGGTGGCGGTGGTGGCGGCGGCGGAGGTGGTGGTGCAGCCGCCGCTGCAGCCGGCGGAGCTGCGTGTGGGACGTCATCACCGCCACCGCGCCGTCGGGCGGCCAACAGCTTGGGTGCCGAGGGTGCACGACGCATGGGCGGTGCAGCTGTTGATTGCGACGTCGCTGCGCGGCTCGCGGTGGACGCACCATCGCCGCCTCGGCCAGGGTGGCGGGTTGCGCGGCCGCTGGCGCCAGCAGGCGCCGCCAGCAACGACGACGCCGCACCCACCGTCCCACCAGCACGCGACACAGACGGCGGCGACATGCTGGCAGGCAGCAGGGTGGCGTCCCCTGCGGGCAGGCTATCAGAACCCTCCCGTCCGCCGCCGCCGCCGCCGCCGCCGCCGCCGCCGCCGCCACGGCGCGGCAACAACACCGGCTTGCTGGCGCCATGGGGACCGTGGCGTTGCAAGCCGCGCGTGGCTGCGCCGCCGCGCGTCGCCGTGGACGCGGCCGTCGCGCCGGCTCGGGCGCTGCCACGCGAAGCATCATCACGCGCCCCGCGGCGTGGCACGCTGCCGCCTCGCGACGATGAGCCCGCTGCCATCTTGTCCAGCAGCGCCTGCATCTTCCCAATCGTGCTGTCCGCGGTGGCGACGGCGGCGGCAGGGGCCGGGGCAGGCGGCGGGGGCGTTGCTGGCGGCGGGGTGACCGGCATGGGCGGCGACGTCACGGCGGCAGAGGGGGCGGCGGCGGAGATGGAAGGGAAGAGGTCGCGGGGTAGGCTGACGGTACCGTTACCGAGCAACCCGGCGGGCGGCTCCCACACTGACGGCGAGCGCGGCGGCGGCGGCGTAGCTTGTAGCAGGGTGGCAGACCAAGCATCTGGCGCGGGTGTTGTACCTGCCGTGTACAGCCGTGTCGCACTGCCATCGCCGGGCGTCGTGGCGTAGTGTGCGGCGGCAGGCACAGGCGCGGGCGCGGGCGCGGGCGCAGTTGCAGGCCCCGCCAGCGACAGCATGGCGTCACGTACAATCGCCTCGGCATCGCGCGCCGCGTTCTCCTGCACCGCCCATGCGCGCTGCGCGAACGTCAGCGGACCAGTGGTACCAGCAACGTCAGCAGCGGCTGGCCGGGGCGCCGCTGCAGCGCCGGTGGTCAGGAGGTGGGCGTACACATAAGAGAAGTCAGGCTTGCCAATCACGCTGCCAGCGGGGACAGCCGGCGGCGGCGGCTCGGTAACAGCTTGCGGCGCCGCCACGGGCAGCTGTGTTTGAGTCAGGTATGCTGAGGTTGCCGGCGGCGCGTCTGCTGCGTCAGGTGCGGGTGGCCGTACCGGCACCGGTGGTTGTGCGGGTATCGGCAGCGGCGGAGCAAAGGAGGGCAGAGCGTCAAGGTCAATGTCGCGCAGCGGTGCCGGCAGCGTGTGCCCGCGGTCCGTCATCACCACAAACTGTGTGCCGGTGTGCGTGCCGGGCCCCACCATGCCATTCACCGAGGCGCTGTCAGCCAGCTTGGACAGCACGCGCATGCGGATGGAGGCAGCGGCATCTGCGGGGTCCAGCGGCGGGCGCAGCGCCGCGGACAGCGTGGTGCCGTGCGGCAGCGGCACGCGTGCGGACGACATGGCGGCGCTCAACACGGCGGCGGGCGAGGCGTCAGCACCTGCGCTGCCGCCGTCATGCTGCGGCGCTGCGCGCAGGTACCCACGCACTCCCGACGCACCCATCACACCCGGTTCCAGCCCACCCGCCCGGCCGTCGTACTCGCCACTGAGGGACGACGCCGCCACCGCCTCCGCGGCGCTGTCAATGCCAGTGTACGCCGACACGGACGGCGCATGCGTGCGCAGTCCAGGTGGCAGTACGGCACCTAGGCTGGCCAGCGCCTTGGCGGCGGTACGTGGCACGTAGGCGGGCGGCGCGGGCGGTGGCGCGTCGGCGTGTGGCAGAGACGGCGGCGGCGGCGGTGGTGGTGTCACGTCTGCCGCAGCTGGTGCCGCCGCCGACGCTGCACCCGAGTTGTGGCTAGCAATGGCGGCCTGCAGCGCTGCCATCACCCCTGCCAACTCTGACGCTGCCCGTGCCGCGTCATCCGGCGCGGCACGTGTCAGCGCCGCCATCGCAACCGCTGACATGGCCGCCGCCACCGGTGACGCGGCTGGCGCTGCTGCTGGAGCGATGATGCCGGTCGGCGGCGGGATGCCCTCCGCCCGCGCCATGCTGGCGGCTAGTGACCGGATGTCTGCCAGCAGGTCGTCACCCGCCGGCGCCGCCGCCGGCGCCTGCGTCGGTGCTGCAGGTGCTGGCCGTGTTGGCGGCGCTGTAGTGCCCATGCGGCCGCTGCTGCTGTCACCGGCGGTGCTGGTACCCGCTGTCACATCTGCTGTCGTACTGGACACCGCCGCTGCCCCTTCTGGTGCGACAACAGGTGCTGGTGCAGCAGCGGCAGGTGTCGGCGCAGCAGCAGCAGCAGGTGTCACTGCCACTGGAGCAGCGGCCGTGGCAGGCGGTGCGAGGAGGTGGTCGATGAGTCCAGTAATGTCAGCCAGCGTTGCACCGGTGACGCCACCGCGCCCGGTGTCGTTCCATTGCCGTGCCGGCGTCGCCATGGCGTGCTGCTTGTTGCGTGTGCCCGCCGCGTTCCTTCGAAAAATGTGCGCACGCGACGGCGACGCCATCTGGCTGCCGTGGCCTGGCCAGTGCCGTTACTTGCGACTACCAGCGCATGCTGCTGCCAACGGCCATGCCATGCCATGCTCAGGCTGTAGACGGCCACGACGGGCACGGCCATATTGAGTGGTGACGCCAATACGACGGTATGCGAGGCAGTGCACAAAATCGACGGCAGGGTGGCAACGCAAGTCGCTGGTGGAGGTTATAGCGCTGTTGTTTTAACAAGGTCGAGAGAGACAGTTGTAGGGTGACCTTGCTGCTCTGGTGAACTGCCTCTTCCCGCCATCGCCATCGCCCAAAGTCAACCATCGCCGCTGCTGCCCATAGTTATCATCGCTGGTAGCACCGCCTAACTAACGGCAGCATCAAGCAGCGGCAGTAGCAGTGAGGGCCGGTGGTGGAGATCCTTGCGGCAAACAACGTGAAGGAGGCAACACCAACAAGGCGTGGACGCAAGTACCTCACAACCATGGCGTCGTCGTCCGCCACGACTTCAGCTGCTGTACAGCCACTTGGCGCCGCACCTGGCTGGGCTGCGAGTGCGGCAGCAGCATTTGGGTTGCTGCGGCGCTGGGCGGACGACGCGCCGCGCGGTGGCACTCCGGCGCCGCCACCGCCGCGCGACGTTGAGGTTGACGACGATGGGAGCATGAGTACAACAGATGTGTTGGCCGCTGCTGCCGCCACTGCGGCCCCTACTGGTGTCGCCTCCGCGGCCCCGGCTCCTGCCGCCTCTGTGGCCCCTGCTGCCGCTGCTGCTGCTACTGCCGCTGCTGCTACTGCCGCTGCTGCTACTGCGAATCCAGCTACCGGTACTGCGCCAGCCACTGCAGCCGTGTCGGGCATGAAGCGGAAGCGGGCAGGGGCATCTGCTGCACCGGCCACAGGCGCTGCCGCCAAGAGGGAAACGCGAGGGGAGGGCGGTAGCACGGATGTCGGCACTGGTTCAGGTGCCGATGCCGGCTGTGCAACTGCACCACGGGTGAAGAAATGCGAGCATGGCCACCGGCGCACCTACTGCAAGGATTGTGGCGGCGTGGGCATTTGCGAGCACGGCCGCCAGCGAAGTCAATGCAAGGAGTGCGGCGGGGCTGGCATCTGTGAGCATGGCCGCAGACGATACCGCTGCAAGGCGTGTGGCGGGGCCGGCATATGCGAGCATGGGCGCCGGCGGGGGAGCTGCAAGGAGTGCGGCGGGGCGGGTATCTGTGAGCATGGCCGCGAGCGGTACTATTGCAAAGAGTGCGGCGGGGCCGGCGTCTGTGAGCATGGTCACTTGCGCACACGCTGCGAAGAGTGCGGTGGAGCGGCCATCTGCGAGCACGGAAGGGTGCGGTATTATTGCAAGGGGTGCGGTGGGAGCGGCATATGCGAGCATGGCCGCCAGCGCAGTTCCTGCAAGGGCTGCGGCGGAGGCGGTGTCTGTGAGCATGGCCGTTTGCGACACAGCTGCAAGGACTGCGGAGGGGCCGGCGTCTGCAAGCATGGCCGCCACCGCAGCTACTGCAAGGAGTGCGGCGGCACCTGTGAGCACGGCCAGTTGCGCACTCGCTGCAAGGAGTGCGTTGGGTCCTGTCCGCACGGCCACCTGCCTCGAAACTGCCGCAAGTGTCGCGCCGCCGCAAACAATTGAAAGTTACTGATGGCCATTAGAGTGTCGGGCCATTAGAGTGTCGGTAGCTGTGCAGGATGACCAGCACAGCCTCTGCGCCAAACTTGCCGCGGCCGCCGGCGGCCGGACCGCTTCGCCTGGCCATTTGCCGCCATGCGGCATCCGAGTCGGCGGGTGTCGCTTCGCTGCTGCCACGCCCACTGCAACAAATACTATCCGCCAGTCACACGCGCTTGCAGCCCAATTTTTAATGCGCCCCATCCACATTGCGATACCTAATTAACGCATTGCGCGTGTGTACAACTTTACCGGAGGATTTGTCTGTGTGCCACGAGTGTACACACGGCACCACCTGTTGGCTACACGCCGCCGCCATGGCTTCTCCATCTGCGCAGGCGTCAGTGCCCGTTGGGCAGCCACCGAGTGCCGCGCCTGCCTGGGCGGCGAGCGCAGCAGCGGTGTTTGGGCTGCTGCGGCGCTGGGCAGCCGACGCGCCACGCGTTGGCGCTCCGGCGCCGCCGCCGCCGCCGCCGCTGGAGCCCCCGCAACCATCGTCGTCGCCCCCACCACCGCACGACGCGAGCGCTGAGGACACGCACGCGACGGCCGTGGCGGTCGGTGGCGGGAGCTTTGCCCCCATGAAACATTTGCGGGGGCATGGGCTGGGCGCTGCCGCTGCCGCCGGCTTTGTGGCCTCTGCTGCTGCTGCTTCCAGTCCTGCACCAGTGTCGGGCGTGAAACGGCGACGGGCACGGGCACGTACCAGTATGGCCCCCGCCGCCGCGATGGAGCCAGATGAGGAAGTCACCCTAGAAGGGGGTGCCGCTGCGGCTGCCGTAACCGGCGCCAAAACCAGCGCGGCGATGCGGCGGATGTGTGAGCATGGTCAAAGGCGGTACACCTGCAAGGAGTGCGGCGGGGCCGGCATCTGCGAGCACGGCCGCCAGCGGCACTCTTGCAAAGATTGCGGTGGGACTGGCATCTGCGAGCACCGCCGGCGGCGGCACTCCTGCAAGGAGTGCGGTGGGGCTGGCATCTGCGAGCATGGCCGTGTGCGCCGGTTTTGCAAGGAGTGCGGCGGGGGCGGCATCTGCGAGCATGGCCGCGTGCGCAGCTTATGCAAGGAGTGCGGCGGGGCAGCATCTGTGAGCATGGCCGCCAGCGCAGCATTTGCAAGGAGTGCGGCGGGGGCGCCTTCTGTAGGCATGGCCGGAAGCGCCACTACTGCAAGGAGTGCGGTGGGGGCGGCATCTGCGAGCACGGTCGCCGGCGCCACGAGTGCAAGGAGTGTGGCGGGGGCAGCATATGTGCGCATGGTCGCCAGCGCAGATATTGCAAGGAGTGTGGCGGGAGCGGAATATGCGAGCATGGCCGCCAGCGGCACCATTGCAAGGAGTGTGGGGGCGTTGGTATTTGTGAACACGGCCGCCCCCGTAACCCCTGCAAGGAGTGCGGTGGAGCTTCCATATGTGAACATGGCCGCGTGCGACACCGCTGCAAAGAGTGTGGTGGGGCCGGCATCTGTGAGCACGGCCGCGTGCACTATAGTTGCAAAGATTGCGGTGGCAGCAGCTTCTGTGAGCACGGCCGCGTGCGACACCGCTGCAAGGATTGTGGTGGGGCTGGCATCTGCAAGCATGGGCGCCAGCGCAGGCACTGCAAAGAGTGTGGTGGTGTCAGTATTTGTGAGCATGGCCGCGTACGCAGATTATGCAAGGAATGCGGCGGGGCCGGCATCTGCGATCATGGCCGTGAGCGCAGGCACTGCAAGGAGTGCACAGGTTGCCCGCACGGCCGCCTGCCTCGGAAATGCAGTGAGTGTCGACCTCTTATTCGCGCTGCCGGGGACGCTTGAATTGCAGACAGTACTCCCTCCCCAACAGCACAATTGAACAACCACTAATCCGTCGCCGCCACCACGTCCAGAAACTGGCGCGCCAGCCACACGATGCGGCCATCTGGGACGGTGGCAAGGGGCGCCATGACAGCAGCAAGGCGGCCGCCGGTGGCGCCGGGCGGCAGGGCGCGTGCAGACGCATGCAGCGCGCGCGTGCGCTGCACCGGCACCAGCGCCGCCTGCATGGCGGCCACGCGCGCAGCGGGGTACTTGTCCTCACCCTCAATGGTCGTCACCAGGCGGCCAAGCAGGGCACCCAGCGGCGACACCGGTGCGCCAGCCGGCTCGCCCAGCAGGCGCGGCAGGTCGCGCAGCGGCAGCTTGGCAAACAGGAGGGCGGCGGCCTTTGCCAGCGCCACGCGCTCGGTGCGCTCCAGCCCCGCGTCATGATACTGCACCAGCACCGCCGCTGCCGCGTTCGCCAGCTCCACCGCCCGGTCGCACTCCTCACCATCCACAACCAGGCGGCAGGCGTCCAGCCCACCAACCTGCACAGCCGGCGGCAGGGCAGCCCACCCGGGACCAGCCAGCAGCGGCGCCAGCGCGTCTGCCACCACGGCACCGCTGCTAGCACGCGCCGCGCCGCTGTCTGCCACCAAGTACGCGCCACTTGGCACCGCTGCCGCCAGCGCGGTTGCGCACGCGCCCGCCACCGCACTGCGCGTTGCATCTGCCGCCCGGCCCTCCATGCGCGCCGTTGCCTCTTTCACCTCATCCACCCGTGCGCCCATCACGGCGGCGGCTGCACCGCTGGCCCCCGCTGCTGGAGTCGGTGTTGGTGTTGCAACTGCGCCACCTTCGGAACCAGCACTGGACGCCGGCGCGAGAGATGCCGGCAGGCGGCCAAGCTTGACGGCAGCAGCCACCGCGGCGTCGTGTACAGCGTCCCACATGGCGGCGCTGGGTGCCGCACCTGCCACCAGCGCCAGCCCTGCTGCAGCCGCCAGCCGGTAGTCGTCGGACGCCGTCGCCTTGCCCAGCTGCGCCGCCAGCGCGGTTGCAACAGCCACCATGTCCACACCCGACCGCGGTGCCGGTGTGCGTGCCGCAAGCTCCGCGGTGGCGGTCACCAGCGCTGCTTTACCGTCCCACAGCCGACCCGCCAGCCCTGCGAGCAGCTTGGGCAGCAGGGCAGCGGACACGGGCGCCAGCTCGGCGGCGGTTGCTGGACGGGCAGCGACCGCGTGCTCGG